>JAAUXT010075569.1_pt1 | contig 26709 bp, 26 predicted proteins | sample 7278171 | NCBI WGS metagenome assembly JAAUXT01 (sample SAMN14350112, study PRJNA611818) | marine sediment metagenome | isolation source: surface marine sediment (1.8m) | place: French Polynesia: Moorea | collected 2018-08
CTTTCAGCTCTCCCCAGCTCGCTAGCTGGAAAAGTAACAGTGTGTGTGTGGGACCACATCAGACCCTTCTGACTCAACGAGGTGTGATGCTGCAGGAAAGTTAGCACCCGTCAGGAGCCACTGGGTAAAGGTGTTGAGGTCAGGAGTGGGAACGGTCCCCTCGGATTCTGTATCCGTTATGGAGAGTTAGATCCAACTCACAAGAGCCCTTCTCTCGGATGTACGGTTCACACTGTATTGTGTGTGGCCATGAGGTACCCGTCGAGTTGAGGATTCATCCTGTCGAGGCAGATGCTCCTGCAGCGTTCATAGGCTGGGCCGTCCCGCTCCTTTAGGAAAGGAACGACCCAGTATTTATGTGCGTTTCCCACCATCGCCCTTTTTATAATTTGTGATGCTTCGACGCTCAGCATCAGAACTTGGACAGAAGTACGCCACTAAAAATTATCCTAGTCAAGGCACCCCCAATTTGCAGGTTATTCACGGCCCCAGCAGAAAACTTTCGCAATATCCTCTTGGCTGTGAACCCAACAGATGATCCTCCTTTTGTGAAACACCGAAGGAAACAAAGACTGTCTCCTTTTGTCTGTTTATCGGCTGTTGTCAGAACAATATTCTGTTGGATTCGGTGTTCACTGTCAACCAGAAGGTGGTTCTGTGGTTGTGCAGCTTTGATGTTACTTTGCTGACACAACAGCTTTCCAGAGAAGATTGGAACAAACCGAAGAAAACCTTCCCCGAGAACCAGGTTCTCTTGTCTCACGGTTGCATTTGGCAAGTGCGATTTTCTGCATTGATATCTCTGAATAGATTTTCAGAGTTTTCAAGAACGCATTGGTCGTCCCTACTTTGGTTACATTGCAAACAGGGAGACAGGCTGACAGACATTAAAACATTAAGGAGGCTCAGGCTCTCGAGGTCTCTTCATCAGGTTATCCCAGGCGTCTTTCATGTTTCTATTCACCCACTCGAATGTCAATTGGGGCCCATTTAAAGTGAGCACAATCTCTTACACTGGAGGATGCCACGAAATACATTCAATGTTTCATCCTAATCTTCGATAAATCGACTGCGTCTTCAGCAAACATTCAAGAGGGGACTCCCACGGTCCAAAGTCAAACGCTGCAACCAAGAACAGGGCCACTTCTTTTCTGAACGGTGAAACAAGCGGAATTGAGCTGTACTTTTTGGGGGTTTTGTTGAGCTCTTTCTTCGGCTCTTGCATCTCAATCAAATATTTGCGATGCACAAATTGGTTTTGCCAGCTCCTTTGAATAGCAGGCCACGGCCAACATTTTTCTTCGTCAGGGCTTCTTTCCTCGCACAAGGCACAAATGATGAGGGGACGACTGGCAATAGCTGGATGCATGCCACTGCAGGGGGTTGGACCTGCCCATCTTTCCACCCCCTGCGTCTAAGGAGAGAAATACTTTTCCTGACCGGCTCCCCCAGTTGAGAACGGTGTGGGCTGGGCGTCAACAGCTTGTTCGTGTGCGACAATTTGATGTGCTGTGGGTCAAATCTCTGTTGCTGTCACATTTCTGACAGTCCTGCGACAACACCCACACTTTTCGTGTGCACTATTGTTGCTGTGTGACAATGTCTTGCGCTTTCCTCGTTCCCTTGTGGAGTCTATTTCACGCGACGACGTTCGTTGCTGTTCTATGAACATTGCACGTGCATATCACGTCTGTTTGATCTGCGCAAACGACGCTGCTGCTCAAACCTTTAGTCGAACAAGTTGACGTCAATTGCTCAGAATGCAAAAGTTTTTATCTGAAGAGCAGAGAATATTATCCGGCTATTTCTGTATTTTGGAGATAGCAATTTCTATTTCAGTTGTACCTATGTGTACTTGATGAGACACTGAGAGGTCCTTGTCGAACACCGTAGGTGTGAAATACGATGTCAAGTACGAGGCGATTCGGCTACGCACCAAACGCAAAAACCACAAACACAGATCTACAACGTTATTTGTTTGTATTTGTTTGTAACGAGAGAACAAAACAGTCGTCAGAAAACGTCCTATTTTAACTGGATATAACTTGCTGTGAAAGATCAAGATTCAAGTGCGTTTCAGGTGTGAAATACGTACGTAATGGATCAGAAATTGATTTCTGGCCAAATAAGGCATTCCGAACTCCGATGTCCGGATAACGTTGCAACATGACAGTAATTTATTCACATTTGTTGCGTGACGCAAACGCTCATTGTCTAAATTGACGCAATTATCGGGCCTTTTCTCTTTGGTGCTTCATCACTGAAACGAAACCCTCTCACAATCTTAGCGCACCAGGAGTATTGAAACCACAAGAGGCGAGTTGAGTCGATCGAGTCCGGTTGACCCTCGATGCAGCTTCCATTGCAGCCCCAGGAGACCTGTTCAATGGCTCACCGAGGATCCCAGCACCATTCAGGCCGTGGATTGTTTCGTCGCCAAACTTGTGAAGCGGGCGAGCCGCTGGCTCGCGATCCAGGCTCAACATTCTCTCGAGCGGCCATTGCTGTCCACCTGCACAATGCGTTTGCAACGAAAGAGTCAGAATCATGTCCTGAAATTTCAATTTTTAGCGTGGAACGTCTCCTTTTTTGATCAACTACGAGTCAGAATCATGAATGGAGATAGCACGCTGACCGAACATCGACAGTTTCGCCACAAAGTGACCCCCGTGTCTGCAGGTTACCTCTTTGGCCGCGCCACCAAGTCATTTTCCTTGGGACTGTGGTCCTGGAAGTTGGTTCGTTCTCTGGAGCGCGCCCACTCGTTCAGTGGTGCTGCTGCCACGCAAAGATTACTCCTGTCCATATTGGCAGGAAGCACTGGATGGAATTTTCATGAAATCGACTCGTATTATGGACTCTGTTCTCTTGTGATTGCGCGAGGGATCATCCTCTCCGGGCGCCAAGCGCCAGATAATGATCGAAAATCTTTGTGGCAGCACATTATTGCCAAGCCATCTTGAGACCTCATTTCTTCCCAATTCTGTGAAAGGAATGCACGTACTGCTTCTTTGATTGAAAGTGAAAGTTTTGGTATTTGAGATATGTTGCACCAGAGTGAACGACAACTTTGGGGGTTTTTCTCATCGTGCGCAGGGTGTCCGCATCACTGAGTTCCAGCATTATTGAGAGCGTCTTCTTTCAAATCAGAAGCAACGAAGGAAACACGAGGCCGTCGTGCAAAATATGCAGGACAGAAACACTGAGGCAGTTTGTGTGATCTTTGGGGAGAGGCCCAGACTGCAGCAAGACATTATAAATCTGTCAGGTCTGCCCGTGATAGAAATGAAAATCCTGAACACGGACCTGACAATTAAGGACACCACTGTCACACAAAAACGCTGCCTGGTTTGTGTTTGTCTTTTAAGTTGTTATCACTCGGACACCACCTGCGCTTGTCCATTGACTTTCACCAAGGTTGAGAGCTGTGAGCTTTTGGCTTCCAGACCCGGCTGTGACTTGGCAATTAAATTTTTTCAATCAGATAAGCAGCCTCTCCAGCACGCAGAGGTGTTACTGAGAGATACGAGAGAAAAATGTGTGCTAATATGGCACGAAAATTCTCCCAAGCATCGCCATGACAGCCCTGCTCATCTGGTGACGTCAACTAGCACTGTTTGATGAGTTCAACCTCCTCCTCTTGTGCAAAAATTCCTGGAGATTTTGCCAACTGGCAGGCAAAGGTAAAGCCACACGACACGTTGACTCAACTTAACATGTTGAGAGACTCAGACACAACAAACAAAAACTGCAGTGTATGTTTTCATGAACGTGTGACTGCTGCAGAACCTGTAGTTTGGATCACACACATTTCAGTGTTTTGTGGACAGTTGCGTCAATCTTGTTGGAAAAGACAACCCTCTCCAGAAGCGTGGCCTCATTCTGTGTGTTGCTTCCAAAGCCAGAACCCTGGATCCTTTTTGGAAACATCATTTCAAGAATTGATGTACTTGTCAAGTGCGAGAAGACACAGCGCACATCTGGAGAATCAACAAAAGCTTCCGAGGTCCATGAAATCCCGAAGTCAAGCAAACCATCTGGATCAACTGGATTTAGTTTGTTGTGTTGTTGCTCACTCGGATGTCTGCAGGGTCAAAATTGCACCACAGAACATTCAGGGATTATCCAGCATGAGTTTTTCAGCTCGGACAAAATTCCTGGAATGAAAGGGAAACACAGGATATTGAAACTGCTACAAATACAAATCCAACGATTTTCCATACTTCATAATTTTCGCTATCAATCAATGCGCTCACTCCCAATTTGAAACATTGCGAAATGAATAAGGAGTTTTTTTTTATCCGAGGCTCGCCGCCGAGATACGTAGATGCACTGTTGACATGCTTGTGCAGATTAGAATCTCAAGACGAGAGGCAATCGGCGTTGTTGTACAAGATAAGCGCGCTCGTTTCGGCAGCCAAAAAAGCGTAGGTAGCTGGACAACCGGACACACACCTCGCAATTTGACTCCTGCTGGAGTGAAGCACGGAAGTTGCTGTCCTCTTTGGAGCAGATCGCGAAATTTGTGGCACCTTGTTTGATTTCACGCACAAATCTTGCGAGGCAATGAAGATTCAGATGGCCGCGAGATCAGGAGGTTTCCTCGGAGTGCTTTGAACCGAGGTCGATCGGCTTGTCAACCTGCTGACGCAGAGACGCGCTGACCTGCCTTGTCTCCTTCTCACACTGATCCCTTGTGATCGCCTTGGCTTTCCGGTGGTTCTTGCAACTTGCTTCGTCTTGAGGAAACGTTCTTGTCTCTTTGTCTTTCTCTCTTTCTCTCTTTCTCTTTCTCTCTCTCTCTCTCTCTCTCTCTCTCTCTCTCTTTCTCTCTCTCTCTCTCTCCCTCTATCTGGGTCTGCGTGTGCACTGATCGATCGAGGGACCTCTCATTTGTGTGCCTGAGGTGGTGAGACTCTTATCTGCACTCGTAACAGGTGAGTGTCTCGGTGGGAGTGAGTACATGCCAGTGCGTGACAGTCTTGGCGGACGCTGTGACAAGCAGAACTGAAGACTGCCACCAACACTTTTCAATTTCCGATGATTTCTCCGTGGACACGTGAACACCTGCACGCAGGGATTGGCGTTGAGACAGCGCCCTCGCCTTCGTTCCTTTCAAAAATTCGACCTGGCAAATAACACGAAACGGACATGCGACATGAAAGTGCAACGCCTTGTGTCCTTGGCACCTTCTGCCTTTCAAGCACGTGTCCTGCTAATACCGCTGGCATGGGCACCAAAGGACAACTATCTCTCAAACCCGTGACGAGTTGACAGTTTTGCCAGGCAAAGTTACTGTTTCAATCTCCCTTTTGAATGACGATTTGGATCAACAGGGAACAAATCTGCCCAAGAAGATCTCATCTGGCACATGCTCAGGTTCTCACGCCCGCGTTTGTGGTTTGACATGAAAGGCTGGTTCTTTGTTCGCAACACAAATGCAGTCGCTTTTGGAAAAAGAAAGCGTTCGAAAAAAGTTGAAAATATGAGAAGAAGCTTGAACTTCACAAACACCCAGCTTTTTAGGTTGAAGAATTCCCCGCCTTGACGATAGTTCTCTTTTCCTTTATGTGCTTTTGCTGTCAGTCACCACTGCAACCTTCTGTCAGGCGGGAAAAAGTTTTGTCGAGGATACTGATTCCGATGACAATCTGCGGACACGTTGCGATAGGGTTAACACACAAGTGTGTTAACCATCATAACCCACAGATGTTGGTCCCCTTTTTGATGCTTTTTTCATGCACAAATGAGCAAAACAATACTTTTTCCTTCTGTGAAACAACAACTAAATTTGAGAGTGTTTCTTGACTGCATTTGCTTGGTCACTTGCTTGGTCAAGCCTCATTAATTTTCACACAGTTCAATTTCTTGCTGAGAACAAACTCGGATAACAACACAAAATATCTTGATAGTGACCAACATCTGTGGGCTATTGTTGTTCACTCAACAGATTTACGTCAAGGTTAAAGCACAAGACGTCGTTCTGTCTTGATTTTTAAGGCACGAGCGCTTGTTGCGAGTGCCTTTTGGTCAAGACAGATCGACGTCGCGTGCTCTAATCTATGTACAGACCATGACCATGATAAGGATTGACATTTCTTTTGGTGATGTGCAACCGGTTTGTGCGTGTCTTTACTCTGCTTGAGTAGTGTGTTGGTTTGGAGTCAGTTGGTGCAGCGCACTCCGTCAGTGCTTGCTTGTATGTCATTGGGTTAACATGTGTCATCGGTTCTAACATTTGTTTCGTGTTGCGTGCATCGACATGGATTCCAGTTTTGAGTTTCTGATGTCTACACAAGGATTTGACATGGGTCTGGACTTGTTGCCCATTCATCCAGTTGGTGCTGTTGGTGCGGAGTGTGAGGACAATGCTGTGCTGCCTGCAGTTTCCGAGATCATGGAGGACCCTCCTCTTGTTTTGGACTTCTCGAGTGATGCTGATGTTGGCCCCACCGATGACTCTGTCTTCAACCAGACACTGACATTCATCGACTTCGTCAAGGACATGTAAGTTCCTTCTCTTTACCAGGTGCAATCAAGTTTCTGTCACTCAGGCCTGTGGATCTTCTTTTCCTTTGGGGTTTGTCCTGACTCCCTCCTTCTTGTCTGCAGTGAGGCTGCTTCAACTCAGGCCCCCGCTGAGAAGGTCACTGCTCCTGGTTCGCCGGTCGCTTCCGATGCTCAAGTCATCAACAACACTGTCGCGGGTGTCCCAGATGTTCTGGCTGACAGTTTGCCCTCGAGATAGAAGCCTCCTCTGGATGATGACAAACAGGAGCTTCTTGGCAGAAAGACATTCAGTGACAATACCAATGCCAAGATTAACTGGGCGGTGAATTTGTATCGTGACTGGTTTTTCTCTCGCTGCAAGTCTGCCAACTGTGATTCCTGGATAAAATGGTTGAACATTGAGGCGCATGAGGTTTCCAAGCCAAATCTGGCATATGCTTTGAGGTGCTTCTTGTCTGAAGTCCGCAAAAAGGATGGGGGGGAGTACCCAGGGGAGACTTTGTACCAACTTTTGATTTGCCTCCAATTCTATCTTGAGCATACTGGCCATCACTGGAAGCTGATCAACAGTGAGGAGTTCACTGCTGTCAAATTTACTCTCGATAATTTGATGAAAGAAAGGGCTGCTCTTGGGTTGGGCAAAAGGAAGTCATCATCACCAATAAGTGTGAGTAACAAAAACAGTCTTTGGGACCAAGGAGTCCTGGGTACCAATTCACCTGATACTTTGTGTGACACTCTTCTGTTTTTGTTGGGCCTGCACTTGGCTCTGCGTGGTGGCAAGGAGCACAAGGATTTGCGTGCTCCTGGCTTTGATCCCCAACTCAGTGTTCAGACTGACAAAGAAGGCACAAAGTTCTTGTTGTTTTCTGAGGATGTGCAAAGGAAAACCAATCAAGGTGGTCTAACTTCACGGAAAAAATCTCAGGGAAGAGTCATGAAAATTTACGGGCACACCCACCCTGACTGCAATGTCATCTCCATCTTCGAGAAATATGTTTCTCTCCTACCAGCTTAAGGAAAGAATCCATGCCTTTACAAACATTCCCTTCCAAAGTTCTCTTTGAAGCCAAATCAGTGGTATGCAGATAAGCCGGTGGGGATTAATCTCCTGAAGAAAATGGTCAAAACTTTGGCTGAGAAGGGAGGTCTTGAAGGTTACTTCACAAATCACTCCTTGTGGTCGTCGTGCGCGACCAGGATGTATGAGGCTGGAGTAGATGAGAAATTGATCATGGAGACGACGGGTCACAAGTCTGAGTGTGTGAGGCAGTACAAAAGAACAAGTGAAGACTTGTTGCGTGCAGCCCAACAAACTGTTTCCAAGTGTCCGCCTTCCAAAAAGGTCAAAACTGGTCCCAGTGCAACTGTGTCAAACTCTGGTTTTGGGGAAGATATTGTCGAAGTTAGTGACAGCGAGTGGTTTGACTCCAATGTTCACTCTGATGATGACGAAACTGTTTCGTACAAGGTGAATGAGTCAGGCAAGTCTTCATGTGCTCACAAAAACCCATGCAACATTGCAGGAAAGAAAGATTCATGTCCCAAAATGTGTGAGGTTCTGAAAGTGGTCGACAAGTGCACGGATGAACTGAAAAGGAAAAGGTCCTGTCTGAGTCTGAAATTTGTCAAGACTAAGTCCTCAAAATGAAGTGTTGCACGCATGCTGTTTGTCTTCTTTGTCAGTTGTCAAGTTTCGTGTTTGCATGTCTTTTGGTCTCTTCCAAAAGTTTGTCCAAAAGTGTGTTCATTCAGGTAGAATAAAGACCCGCATCAACAAAAGAAATGTCGTTCCTTATCATTGTGCAGTTCTGTACTTTGACAAAAAGTTTAGATTCACACTTTCTGTCCTTTCTGTGTGCAGAGTGAGGAACGAACGACGAAGGACTTGGTTTCCGCTGTCGCAGATGTGTCTTGAAGCTGTTGCGCGAACAGACGTTTGGACTGAATGCGCAGCGAAATTAGAAATTTGATGCGCCTCGTCAAGTTCACTTGGGTTGCGCGTCAACGGAGACTGATACAGTGGAGTGGTTTTTGGTGGTTCACTTCAGTCGTCTCAAAGCAGATTACTGTTGCAATGTTCTGTGGTTCCCCCTTTGGAACAATATTGTGATGTGTGAAGAAGCCCCCAAAAGTCGTGTTTTTTGATAAAACAGGTGTGAAAATTCAATGAACTTGAAGATAACCAGAGAACAGTGGCCAAAATTGTGTGATAATGAAAGTTCAGCTCAGGTGAAACACACTTCAAACATTTACGAGTCCTCAGCAAAACAGATTTGGACACAGTAAATATGCCACTCAGCGTTGTTCGACTGCATGCCATTGGAAATTGCATCCTGTGTGGTGTATCGTCACATTTTGCAATGAACCTCTCGTCCAGTGCAACTGCGCCACTTCGATCGGCTTCTGACGGGACAAGGTTGCTTCCGAACCCAGCTTTGTGCACTGAAGTTGAAGACGAAGCTTCACTTAAGTTCCCGCACTCCAACCGACAACGCAACTTGGACTCGACGAGAGCGCGTCTGGAGATTACTTCGACCACATCAAAGGCAAAAAATCCTTGGTGAAGACCTTTTTCCATCGTGATACGGTGTGGCCGGTCGTCTTCGGTTACTTCCACAACAATTGTCCTTTTGCAGCATTGAGAGTTCCCTGAGGACAAAGGACGACATGTTCCAAAGGGCTTTTTGTCAGACGAAGCTGCCCTTTCCAGTGCCTTTTTTGACAAGCACCTTTGGCTGAAAACGTGATTGAGATGCCAATTTTTGCATTGAGAGATTTTGCAAACAACGCTTGCCGTCCTCAACATGCTGTTGCAGTTTATTTTTAATCTGGGATGTTATGTCCCTTTCACCTTCAAAGATAAGAGAATGTAAAAGGACCCAGCCGATCCGTACAGAGATTCTTCATCACTGTTCTTGAGCCATTCATTGTCACTGTTTGTGGTTCGAACAGTTCTGAGTCCCCGTGTTCGACGCGCCCTTCAGCTCGGAACACCACTGTTCAGACTAACTCATCGGCTCCCCGCAATTTTCAAACGGGCGTTCAGCACCAGAAGCTTTCCTATCCCATGTACTCAACGGTAGACTTTCTGACAGCAAATTTTCAATATCTCTGAGCCTCTCGTGACGTCACGACATCTCAACAGTGATGCTTGAATCTGCATAAAAGTGAGCGGTCGTGGAAAGACCACGTTGTTTCACGGTGGGTCGAGAAGTGGAAGATTCTTCGCAGTCGTTGTGAACCGCGGCATCTGGAGCTGGTCTCAGTTCAATCCGGTTTGGCTCTGACACGCGCTAGTCTGGATTGCGAGACTTCCCGTTTGCGTTGGTCCAGGCCGATCAGCTGCACACCAAGCATTGGAAACTTTGCTGCTTTCAATCACGTCAGGCTGTGACAGCCCATTCATCTGCAAGAAAATAACAATTTGGATAACAGCTCAGAGGACAGGACTTCCATCCCTGGAATCTGAAGGAGATCGCCACGATGTCCAGAAGCAGCAGTGACAGTAAATACAGTTTTCCTTACATGTGTACATGTCTCTTTTTGGTTCATTTTGCTTGCTTCGTTCCGCCTCTTAGGGTTAAGGCCAGTGTATCTTTTTGGAATCGATCGAATAAGGCACACTTCTCATTCTGCTTGAGTCTCGGATGTTGTTCACTGCATCGAACCATCAAAACGAAAACAAATGGTGCACATGTCATGGTCGTAAAGCCATTCGTCCAGCTTTGGTACTGTAGCTCTGTACAGTGACCACAGCAAATCATGAAAAAATTATTGTTGATGAATCTGTACAACGACCTCACGGGCTCTGAGTTTCGTCCGTCAATTCAACTGTTTTGCCTTCTTCCCATTTGCTTTCATGTCAAATTGTGATGATTGGATAACAAGCGATTGTCCCCTCAGGAATTAAGCAGAACCATTGGATTAATGGAGTGTGTCTGTTCCTTCTTGTGATTATTCTTTGTGTTTCGTGCATGGCGTGATTATTGCTGAGAGGCAGATTGATTCTACACGTTTCTCTGCGTGAAGACTGCCTATTTGACTTGAGTGGAGATTTTGATGTTGACGTTTTTTTTTTGACAAACCCGACCAAACCAGAGGAATGTTGGATGTTCGCAAACGGACCGATGGGCTTCGATCATTTTTCACACACTGCTCAAGCAAGAATCAGAAACATGCGCGAGTTTGTGATCGTTATCAGAGAGATGATGTTCCGTGAGAGCGTGAGAAGTGTGTCCTGAACCGTGTTTGGTTTGTTTGGCACTGAAGCAACCAGCACAAGACAGCAGGAGCAAATGGACTGGCTCTGTCAGGAATTCTGACAGACTCTGCCTCACGAGTTGCAAGAAAGAGGGCACGGAACGTGATAACACGTGTATCTGCAGGTTTCCTCTCAGTTGCTTGGATACCCTTGTTTGACTGTTTTGTGCCTTGAAGCAATCGTTGTTCTGAAAAGAAACTAAGATCACATCCTGGCGATGAAAGTCTGTCTGTTTTGTTTGTGATAATGGAAATGTGATCGGATTGCTCTTTTTGTGCGCTTATGTCTCTGTGAAGTTTCAAGGTTGTTCCTTTGATGTGACACAAATGAGTTCACAATCAATGTGCCTGCTGTGGAACTTTCCGTGCACGTTTCACTTTGAATATTATGTGTGATAATAAAGGATTACACGTCTGCTACTTGTGGCACATAAATACTTCTGAGTTCTTCGTGGACCATTGGAACTCAGAACAAGCTTCAGCGGACCACCAAACCAAAAGACAAGAAACTCCATATTTGGAAGTTCAAATTGAGTTCTGAGTCCAGTTTGATGAAAAAATTCAATCCCTCCATTTTCGAATGTTCAGTTTTCGCTTGAAAAGAGAATATATCGGTTTCAGATCGCTCAAAGACAACCAATACGTCATCCTACAAACGATGGCATAGAACCAGCAGGTGGTTCAAATTTTGTTGTCATTCAGATGTGTTTCGTTCAGTGATTTTGTGCCAAGTTTCCAAGTTTTTTTTTCAAGAGATGGTTGCAAGATAAGAGCGAACTTCAACCAAAGAGGAACATCTTGTTTCCTGTCGGCGCAGGTCTCCTTGTGGTGTCGATGATTTGATGTTTTTCCTCCATCAAAGTCGAAAGGCCCAAAACAATTTTGCCGCTTTGTCTCGATTTGGTTTCTGAAGTATTCTCATTTTTGTTGTCCGATTGGACTGTCAGATGTTGACTCTGATGGGGATCTTGACTGCTGTTAGTCTTTTGCGCACTCGAGTCTGGGTCGTCTGACCCCCTGAGACATTGCTTTTGTGTCTTGTGTCAAGGTGAACGATCACAGAACTGCATCTGACGTCCCATCAGCTTTACTTCGGGAAGTCACCGAACAGCTTTTGCACTTTCTTGGGAACATCAGGACATCAGGATCAAAGAAAATTTGCATTGCCACTTCATATTGATAGTCAGTCCTGGCGTCCGTGTCTGGTTTTGTCAGGTTTTGACTCTTGTGCAGTGGCGTCCAGCAGAGCAACAGGGTGAACACCCGAGACAATCAAAGCTGCAGCTGCACTGGACCCGAGGCCAGGTGCGACGAACGAGATGCAAACTGCAAATGCGTCAACGTGTTATGAAACTGTCGACAAGCTTCATTGTTCGAAAAAGTTCAATCTTTTTTTGTCAGGGCTGACTCACACATCCAACACCAAGATATACTCGTAAAAACTCCCACTGGGCAACAGAGAATCTGTTCAGACAGATTTTTCCAGTGACTGCCTGATTTGAAAAACACTTGCTTCCACAATTATATGCCACAGTCCACAAGAGGATGTGTGTAATTGGTATCAATTTACAAAGTCACATGTGAAGTGACACGAATGGGGCGGAATGTTAGCGTTTGCAAATCTCTTTCATTGCCAACGTGGAATTTTGGGTTGTGCTGTTGGTGACTCGAGCAACAAGATGCATCACTGTCGATTTTTTGCAAAAAGGGCAGTACATGTATCGTCGGAACCAGAAACTCAATGGTGGTTCCCAATCCTTGAATTGTCTGTTGTCGTGCCTTTGGGCTTGGAGTGGGGAATTCTTTTTGCGTCTTTTCTTGTCATGAATGTTGGTCCTTCACACCCACAGATTCATTCAGCTTCTTTGCCGTCATTCACTCAATTAAACACGAGTATTGAATGGCACGATTTTGGGTTTGGAGCCATTTCCTTTCCAAGAAAACACCAGCGTGCGTTGCAAGGTGATTCAGAAATCGTCCATGGGCCTGTCCACACGGCAACAAGAGCCCAGTTGAAGAGACATGAGCCTATTGTTCTGGATATCAGCCATGCAACAAGGAGAAGCGTTTGGAATAACAAAACTCCTGCAAAACTGATGCAGGCCTCAAATCTGCGCCTTGTGTATCCTGACTTGCAGTTGCTGTTGTCAAGACACGTCAGTTCTTGCAAAATTTTCCGCACTGAATTCGCATCCTCACACTGGAATCACCCCCCCCCCTCCACACCTCCTTCCTCATTATTTGTCACACCTGGTCATCCAATTTTAGACTGCTTCCGCCAGTTGTTCGCCGCTTCCTATCGACCAATTGGCACTTTCACCCCCGTCACAATGTGCACCGTAGATCTAATTTTGCGTCTTCCAGAAAAAGCGAAGTGGTTTCTCTCCGACACAAACCCGAGCAACAACAATACGACGATGAGTAACCCTGACGACAACAACAAAAGCGAACACAGCAACAGCGGTACGGGTGTTGTCGATTGCGTGGCTTGAGAAGGCTGGGTATTTGATGTCCAGCTGGTAGTTTTGTCAGTATGTTTGTTTGTCACACGCAAACCTTTTCAGCTTTACCCTGCTCTAGACTGTAAGTGTCTTTTCTTTCGTAACGTACGAGACGTTGATCAAATGTCGTCTAATCCGTGAATTTGGTCAGACAAGAAGTGACAAATCTTTTTTCGAAAAACACACACCTTTCAAAATTAAAAGCATATGAGACCAAGTGCTGTGCACACTTTGGTTCTGTCATTGAGAAGACCTGTTGTTGCAGGTGATGAAGGTCCTGAGGACGAAGAGGCCCCTGGAGCGTACAACAACAATGAAAAGGACAGGCTCACCGATTCTAGGTATGTGCGAGAGTGCTGCCGTCTGTGCCGAATGCCGTGCAGCTGAATGAGTTCTCAACTCGAGACGAGGCCCTTCTCGAGAAACGCCTGGCATGACGATGACTCGGTCCCGCTTCAAGGAGAGAGTGCGCGCGTCATAATCACAATCGTCACAATCCGTCGTTCTTGTTTGTTTGTAGCGATGAGCCGCGCAGCCCGGCGGAGCGCGTCCGCTACATTCTGTCGGACGACAAGACGCACGCGGCGCCGGAAGCCGCCCCCGAGATCGCGAAGCGCGGTCTTTTCTGCCAGATGGACGTGCTGTGCCACTTCGACTCCGGGGAGACCGGCTGGAAGGAGGCCGCGAGGTAGCAGAAATACCCGTGCCTGCACTTTGGGCAAACTGCTTCAAACATCCAACAGCAGACACGTGTGACGCTCAACTCACATATATGCTTGACGCTCGAACTGACATGTGATTTGCAGATGGTTGAAGTACGAAGAGAAGGTGGAGGCGGGAGACCGGTGGAGCAAGCCGCACGTCGCCACCACGTCGCTGCACTCGCTCGGCGAGGTGCGCAAAGCGATCGCCGAGCAGGTCGTCTGCCTCGACCTGCCCGCGCCGCACGGCTGCATGCCTCAGGTCGCAGGTGAGTGGGCAGGGTGAACGGAGTGGGTGGGTATGTGGTGTGAATCGAAGGCGATCTCGCTGGCCAGTGTAAACGTGCATGTTTGGCGGTGAGAATTTTGTGTTGAGCGAATGGACTGGAGAGTCAGAATTGCGTGAAGAGTAAGTGATAGAAACGTCTCTGTAAATGGTGGATTCGTCCTTCAAGTACGTTGGACAGAATTGTTTGTGGGTCCAGCTCTTCTGTGACATCTTGTTCTGATTGTCCTCGTATTGTTGCGATCGTCTGCATGCGGGTGCTATCACTCCGACACACGCGATTATTCAGTCACCTCTGTTTCTGTTTGCTTGACATTTGACATTTTACCGCAGCGTGCTAACAAAATTTCGAACTTTGACAATGAACCAAATTTTACTGCAGAAGTTTTTGCGTGCAGCAGTGAGAAATTGCAACGCAACTTGTGGGGGGTTTCCAAAACGCAGCCAAACAACAATTGGAGTCGCGTTTTGTGTCGTGAAGAAAGGCGTGCCGATTTACTTGTTCCTTGTGGGCTTCTCGGGGCTGTTCGTCTGCGTGAGAGTGACCAGTCGTCGTCACTGAATCTGCACCAAAAGCGCCACAAGATCCAGTCGGTTCTCTGACAAACTTTGTTCGGTGACCAGTATCTGGTTTGAAAATCTTGACCCGGGCGTGTCCCATTGACTTCAGTTGACAGCGACTTCAGAAGACCAAGCATTCAAGAATCAAACAAACACTAAAGTCCTGCTGCATTGCATGCAAAGCATTTTTGAGTCTCTGTTGCTGACGAACGTTTGCTGAAAATTACGGTGAGTGCCTGCGCAAAAATCACAGTGTATGTCAACTCCGCTTCAAACTGTCGTCAGATCAGAGTTGAAGACTCTTTGTTTGTCAACTGTGTTCACTCTTCTGATGGCTTCACACATCAAATAGATCTAGTTGATCGTGTCAAAAACTGGGTGAATACCGGTTTATGAGCACAGCAGATCTTCTGGACATTTGTTTCTGGGGGTGCCGAAAGAGCTCCGATCATGCCGTCCAGTTGCAGCAGATCTTGTCAGAAAGGGAACAAATCACAGTCACAGAGGAATGCCCCATACTAATCTTGCGTAGCTTTCACTAACATTTCTCTTTTCTGTCCTTTTCTGTTTTCCAGGGGACGATGTTGGGCAGTTTGCCAATGGCTACCTGGGTTAGTTTGTTTTGTGAAAGAAGTTTGTGTCCGCCAGACGTTGACCTGACTCAAAGTTTAGACCAGACTTGGTGAAGTTGGGGTCTATGCTTGTAGTGCTTCTAGGAACTAAGTTGAAACCATTTGAGTTGAAACAAAGATTCACGGAGAAGTCTGGCTCTGTGTTTTATCAGACGAAAACATCCACGGAAAAGTCAAGAACGTGGAATGCGGTCCTTTCTCCGACACCTCAGTTGCACTGCAGTGTCATTCAGCTGGAGCAAAAATGCAGAGGGAGGTGCTGGAGAATGTGTGGAAGAGGACATTTCCTCTTCCAATTCAAGCACATACAGTACGCTACGTCGCTTTGCAAATCTCTGAGTCCTCCACCGCAAGTGAATGACAGAGATGCTGATGATCAATCAATAGGTCTCGATTTTTATCAGAATTTTAATTTCCTGCCGGCTCGCATCTCGTACATAATGGTCGCAGGGTCTTTGTCAATTTTAAGTTTATTTGTTCGTTTGTGAATCAGCCAACAAACTCTGTACATAGGGTTCTGTCGTCCTGTTGATTTTCTAGAAAATTCAGTCGCTGACTCCACTGCAGGGTACGCCACAGCGATCTATGGTTTGTATCTCCCTGCAGACGTTTCAGTCACCTCTGGGTGGCTGCTGCCTGCAAGCTTCTTGAATCAAGCCAAGGTTATGAGGTTATGCAAGGAACTCTTGGCAGAATCCAAACTTCGTTTGCTTCGATCAAAAGAAAGGAGAAATCGCGATGACTGGGAATGTTTTGTTCATTTGCTGGAAACAACATGTATGCCTTCTGTCAAAGACGAACTCGCGCAACGTGTTTTGGAGTCTCGAAATTCTTTCCACTTGGCTGTCATCGAGAAGCTTGCATCGAACGTTGTTGCTTCAGACGCACGCATCTCAGAATTAAGCCTGACGCACAGTGCAGCTAACACACTTGAGATTGGAGCATTGCTGTGTGAATGTGCACAGTTTCTAACAGCCCTTGAAGAGAACTTCAAGGTACGGTCAAATTTTAGTTTGAACCGAGTGTGGAGTAGAGAGTCTGGGTGGGAGGGTGGGAAAGGACACACACCACAGGAGCCAAGGCAACACTTTTGTTGTGTCATCTTTTCTTTTACGTGTTTCCTTTTTGCTTTTGCTTTCCAGTCGTTTGTTGAAATGACCTATCTCGTATCTGTACTCCCTTCCACAGTCACTCACACAGTTCACAATCTTTCACGCACACAAACACACTGCAGTGTATGGAACAACACGCATGTTGTGTTTGTTCATACGAGTACTATCAGCCTGAAACTTCTCGTCTGAACCGTCTTCTGGTGACCTCGATTCAGGATTTTGACATTGTCTGTGCCACGTTCTTGCGGCACATTCTTGGAGATGTCTGCACGTGGTGTCCTGGATGGCTGTCAAATTGAAACCTGCATGCATTGCACCCCGAGGACGCCACTTGTGCCAATTACCATACATATTACTTCCACATATGAGCCAATTTTTGGCACAATAACTTCTCGTCTTGTCCCTTCAGTAAGTCTTCAAATGAAAGAGATTGTGTTTTTGAAGTCTCATCGTGATTGAGAATTACAGCACTGCAACCCACGGTTTTGCAACAAACGACCCAAGGCAGCTCACCAACCTTCCTGAAAAACCAAATGGGTTCGCAGGACCTTTCTTACACACGTACGACACAGATTTAGATTCCCGTGCCTTTGCAGAGAATTTGACGCGAGCCATTGTGACGGAGAAGGGTCTGGACGAAGAAGCGTATCAGCAGATTCTGCAGGTGCTGCTCAAGCCTCACAAACACAAGCACAGGGAGGGCAAGAAAGCCAAGGTACGTCCATCATCCACGCTGAATATATCATAAGTTGGAAGGCATTCAGCCCAGTGATGTCGTCTGCACAAACCAGAGTGTATCAGATTCTCTCTTTTGGGACGTTGATTCACGGCACGTGGAGGGCGCAGACCCACTGCGCCTCGTTCCTCACGTGTGTCTCCTGCAAGAAAGGAGATCCGATTCTCAAGGCAGCCACAAAGCAGCACACATCGGGGCTTTTTGTCACAGCGAACATACTTATTTGCTTTTGGGATGAAAATATACAGAAAATTCTGCAGTCCTTGAGCAGATATATATCTTCAAAGGCTTGTATGATAATCTCGCTGCACAGCTGGCAGGCACTCCCTTTTTTCTCCCCGACGATCTGTTTGATGCGCATTTTCCCCATCGCCGCGCTCCCCACATCACGCTGCAGGACCTGGCGTTGGAGAAGGGCTCCGACTTCGCGGACACGGGTCACCAGAGCGCGCTGTCGTCGTTCCTCAGCTCCGTGCCCGTGCCGCTGCCCGGCCGCCACAAGGCGCACGGCGAGACCGATAATGCCGAGGAAGAGCTGAGAAAAGCTCGCAGTAAGAGACGCGTTCACTCTCCCTGACCCTGTGAGAATAACTCTTTGAAGACGATAAACTGTCCCTCGGGAGGGCAAACAAAACAAAGAGATGTTTTTTTTTCCAGTTCGTCTTTTTTGTTTGGCTAACTGAATGAGGGGAATTTTTCTTTTGCTGAACAGTCAAAGCACTTTGTGACCTGTCACCCTTTGTCTTCTTTTGGACACGATTCATGACTTGTCACGTCATCGTCAACCAAGCCAAACGCACCTGAAATTCGACTCTCTTGTTTTGGTTGGACGCGATCTATCTTGCTAATGCGGTGCCTGACACGCACCTGTCCTCCTGAAACGCTGCTAGGAACACCTGACAAGTGTTATGTACACAGTTCAAATTCATCGCCTTCAAAGTGTTTTTCTCCAGGGAATCTCGGGCTTGTCTTGGGCCTCAATTAATCTCTTGTCAACTCGTTTTGTGCAGAAGCAGCCTCTCCCGGGCGAGTCGAAGAAGGACCGAAGTATGAGCAAATCTAGAACGTAGAACGTACTGCCCGTCCCTTGGTGCAATGATTCCATAACTCGGGACAGAGATGATTTTTTGATTCATGGTGTTGACATAATTTCCTTTGTGACATGATTGCCAACACAAAGATGACACAGATAAACACAAGAGGGAAATGTAAGATGATGACAGACCAGCGAGAGCCCAACCCGTAAAATTAAGTTGCAGTGGGAAAAGCTTCCTGGACACAAAAAAATCTTGGTGCAAAACAATGAATCAGGCAGTTATTGTTAAGACGGAGAAAACGTGGTGAAAATCTTTTCAAGGAGACAAACTCTCAAATCTCGATCCAAAGTCTGAAAGCCTGAAAGCAGAAACTCAAATGAGAACCACGTTCTAACAGAGAAGGCGAAGCGTGACCAGATGCGACGCATCCCGGAGACGGAGAGGGAGATGTCGGCTCTCTACCAGACCTACCCCAAGGGAATGAAGCCAGACACGCTCCAAGCGTACAAGGTGATGTTCGTGATCAGTCCGTCAGCTTCACAACGACCAAAGACTGGGTCCTGCTGTTGCTTGTCCTTCACTCCACCCAGTACCTCCTCCAAAGCAATCCCACTTGTCAATTTCTGAGGGTCCCGCAGATCAGTTGATGATTGTGCAGAATGTTGGTTCGTGGTTGTTTAGCAAACGACTCCACTTGTGTCCCACTGCAGCCGAACAAGAAGCTGATGCGGAAGATTCCCCGCGGGTCGGAGTGTGCCAACGTGCTGGTCGGGCAGGTGGACTTCCTGCAGGAGCCGGTCATCGCGTTCGCGCGCCTCGCGAAACCGGCCGTCCTGTCAGACCTCACCGAGGTGAAGCGGCAAACTCACAGAACACACACAATATTCTCTGTCTGTCTGTCTGTCTGTCTGTCTGTCTGTCTGTCTGTCTGTCTGTCTGTCTGTCTGTCTGTCTGTCTGTCTGTCTGTCTGAGTCACTCACTTACTCACTCGCGCACTCACTGACTCACTGACTGATTCACTCACTCACTGAAATCACTCTCTCATCTCTCCTCTCTCTCTCTCTCTCTCTCTCTCTCTCTTTCTATCTCTCTCTCCCTCTTTCAAACCAGCCGTCCTGTGTCGCTGAGGTGAAGCTCTTCCCTCGCTACGCCTCTCTTTCCCCTGCGAAGAAGGCAATTCTCGACGTTCTATGGTATTCTGTTGCAGGTCGCGTTGCCAACGCGCTTCTTGTTCCTGTTGCTGGGTCCACCTGGACACACCTCCATCTGGGAGTACGAAGAATGTGGGCGCGCCATGGCTGCACTGCTCACCGACTTTGTAAGGAACCAGCGCTGTCTCTCAAGAACTGTGTCAGACGGGAAAGGAGAAAACTGAATCTTAATTTTGCTTCGGGACCAAAGAACGAAACGTGCTGAACGTTCTTCCGATCACCCCAGAACAGTTTCTCATTGGTTTCTAAAGCCAGACCAATTATTTGACACACGGTGCTTGCAGGTGTTTTGCGAGGTAGCATACAAGGCGACGACCCGCCAGGACATGGTGGACGGAATCGACGAGTACATCGATGACCTCACCGTTCTGCCGCCCAGCATCTGGGATCCCTCGACCAGACTTGAGCCTCCTGAGAAAACAATCAAAATGGTGAGAATGTCAACAGGACACAGCGATGTTCTTTTCTTGAAGGCGCTTGCGAATTGTGCACAACTGCAACTGGGCTGAGCCAAATTACCTGTGCGAATATTGCAGGAAAAAGTTCAGCAACGTCTGTTGGACTCGATGCGTCACTCGGCAGCACCGGAGGCGTATCACTTCGGAAGCGGTGGAGATGACTCAGGGCTGCGGAGAACCGGCAGGTACGCGAGTGATCTGTGGATGGACCCAGGCCACTTGTACCAAGACGGAAAGTTGTTTCAAAAACTGAACGCGTTTGGTTTTCGATGCAGACCCTTCGGCGGGTTGATCCAGGACATGAAGGACCGTTACCCGCTGTATCTGTCCGACATCAAGGACGGGATGCACCTGCAGTGCTTTGCCTCCATCATCTTCCTCTACTTCGCCTGCATCACACCCATCGTGACGTTCGGCGGGCTGCTGGGGATCGCCACTGACGGTTGGATGGTGAGCGAAACCAGGGTTGGAGAAGGCATGAGGACAGCTCGCTCTCCTTGATTCAGAGTCGGGGTTTGGGGTCGGGGTTGGGGACCCAGAGCAACACTGCTCCACTGTACACGGGCGGTTCACGTGAAAAGTCACGGCTACAAGGTGGAAACCGAATAGGTCTTGAGTTTTTTGCTGCGGCCAGACACAAGTTTCACGGACATGAAAGCATCAGACCTCATCCGGAAACGATTTTTTCAGGGTACAATGGAGACGATGCTGTCGGGCGCCATCTGCGGACTGCTGTACGTGATCTTCTCGGGGCAGCCGCTCACCATCGTCGGCGCGACGGGACCGCTGCTCGTCTTCGAGTCGCTGCTCTACCACTTCTGCCAGTGAGCGAGCCTGCAATTCACAGTCGACTGAGACCCTCGTCACGCAGTTTTCTGTATGTGACATTCTCCGTCCCCACGTGAGACCAAATACGAAAAGGTGGACCGCTTTGTTAATTTCAGTGACAAAGGCATTCCCTTCCTGCCGTTCCGCCTGTGGATCGGCCTGTGGGTGATGCTCATCCTTCTGGTGCTCGTCGCGATCGACGCATCCGCTCTGGTGAGCAGTGAACGTAGTTTGGGGTACTGCAGCTCACCGTCTGTGATCACCCCAGGGTCGCATTTTCGCTTCTCACCACAATCCTGCGTGTGTGAAGAGTTCTTGCAGAGAGTTTGAGATGGTATACGATGTCATTGCACTCAAGAGTTCTGATCTACACGAACTGTGCCTCGCAACACTTCTTTCATGACCCAGAACAACGCGTCAGGACTCAAATAGCAGAGCATGCCTGGTGCACCAAAAGACCAAGAATCATGTTTATTGGCACTTTTTTAGCGTGTCTGTTGTTTTCGTTGCCCAGGTTGTCTACATCACGAGGTTCACAGAAGAGAGCTTTTCGGTGCTCATCTCACTCATCTTCATCTTCGAGTCGTTCAGCAAGCTCTTCCGCATCTGGGACACCAACCCTGTGCACGTGGACGCGCGCCACGAGCTGGACAGCTTCAAGTGCCACTGCATCTTCCCCGAAAACTACACGGGGCCTGGTGAGTAGCGCAAGTGACACAGGTCTGAAACTTGTGGTCAGATTCCACAACTGTCAATCTCAGCGCAAGACCTTTGCTTTCACCAAACCAATATTTGGTAGCTTTACTGGAGAGCGGGGTGAAGTAGAAATAATGTGTGTTGTGAGCACAATGCCTGGTGTGCGGTGCCACGGGCTCGTTGTCCTCTGATCTCTCATTGATGTGATGTTTCTGGGTCTTCGCTGAGAATCTCATGACGAAAGGTCCTGCAACTTGACATTTCCAATGCTTTGTCACGTTCCAGTGTACAATGCGTCGGAACTTCTGTCAACCCCGGCTCCGTGGAATGGATCGATGAAGGTAAGAAGGGAACTGAGCCATCTCCAGCTCTTCCGTCCTTTCATGTTTGATTCCCCAAACAGAACACGAGAAGTTTGTCTGACACTCGACTGTTTGAACACAACGCGGGGCGATCCAGCTTTGACGTCAACGAGGCAATCCAGTCACGAGACATTGATTATCTTTCAGGATCATCCCATGTTTGAAACCCATGACTGGCAGAGACTGGTGTATGACGACTGCATCACATTCCAGGACAAAATTGTCGTCAGTGAGTTTCCATTTGCTTATTTTGCAAATTTGGACGAAAGAAATCTCCACCTGGTGCAGGGAGTTTTTGAGAGTAGTGAGACAAGAGTTGGTCTGGGCAATTTGCAACCCGAGCAACTGTGTTGAGGGTGGACATGGCTCCTGAGCTTGGGCAAGGTGCTTGGTTTTCTGAGAAGCGCACACACACACACACACACACACACACACACACACAAAGGTGTGTGTGTTTGTATGTGAGAGTATGAACAAAGAGCACTCTCTTTCCAGGCGCAGCCTGCATCAGCGAGGAAGTGTGCAAGGAGCACGGGTGGACCCTGGAGGGCTCGGCGTGCTACGAGCACACGGTGACGGGCGCGGTGCCTGATGTCTTCCTGCTCAGCTGCTTCCTCTTCATCTTCACCTTCACCATCGCCTACGCCATCAAGAGCTTCCGAACGAGCAGCTACTTCCCTACGATCGTGAGTTCCTCTATGCAGACTTCCATGCTCTGTTGCAGGCGTCACAGAACAATGCCGTTTTCCGCACCGAGCGGTCCGCTCGATCAACTTTGCTGTGGTGTGTTGGGCGCGTTTAATGAAATGTTTTCTGTGGTTTGTGGCGTGCAGGTGCGCACGACAGTGAGCGACTTCGCTGTGTTCATCGCCATCATGATTTGTACCGGGGTGGACGCGTGGTTTGGTCTCAACACGCCCAAGCTGCTGGTGCCAGAGACTTTCACTGTAAGTTGACACAAAACGTTTCATCCATTGTTCTGCGCACGTCTGAGACGAGTTGTCTAGCGAGCTTGCTGGCAACAGAAACAGAGTCTCTGCAACATGAATCTAACTTTGATCAAAACTCAAAGCAAAACCTTCGCGTCTGCAAAGGGGAAGTTCTACAAAAGGAAACATTTATAATTGTGCCAAAAACGTTTGCATTGACCCGCCCTGCTTTGTCGCAGACAACACGTGTTGCTGTTTGTGAAAACCTGTGGGTGTGCGTGATGTTGCAGACAACTCGCGCTGACCGGGAGTGGGTCATCAACCCAATGGACATCGACCCCTGGTGGCTCATTCTGGTTGGAGTTATCCCAGCTCTGCTCGCCACAATTCTGATCTTCCTGGATCAGCAGATCACCGCAGTTATTGTCAACAGGCCCGATCACAAGATGCAGGTGCCAGAGTACATCAAGGACATGCATGTTTTCCTCACTGCTTGAGTGACAAATTTTATCACCAAGGCAAGGAAATGGCGGTTCCTGCTTCTCGCTTGACGTGCTCATCTGGTGCTGAAATTCCAATCAAGCATCATTCCACCTCATTCAGCGTTTCTTTCAGAGACAGATCGACTGACGATGATTTGGCAATCGTAAGAGTATCGAGATCGAGATCACACGGTTTGGTTGGTCGTTGAAAAAAGATATTGCTGTTCCAGTTCTGTGGTGATGGTGAACCGAAGATTTAGCTCAAATTTTTGACCAATCAAGTCCTTTCAGGTTGCTGCCCTGTTTGTCAGTGATTATGATCCTGGGTGTGTGGGGAATTGCAGATCAAAAGTGATTCCTTATTGATAAGTTTGCTTCACGCTTGGTGCGCGGCCCGCACCTCTGCAGACGACTCGCGATGACCGGGAGTGGCTCGTGAACCCACTCGACCTCAAGGAGCAGTGGTGGCTCGGTATCGTCGCCGTTGTGCCCGCGCTGCTCGCCACCATCCTCATCTTCCTCGACCAGCAAATCACTGCCGTCATTGTCAACCGTAAGGACCACAGGCTGCAGGTACGGGCGAGCTTGGTGTGGTGCCTCAAGATTCTAATTTAGGTGTACTCTCAAATTAAACCTGCAGGGAACGGCTGAATATTGAGTAGCGTAAGAATCAGGCTTGGTTTCTTCTTGAGTTTCTAACGTGCAGAAAGAGTGAAGTCGTCTTATGCTGATCGTCACTATGTTTTTGCGAACAAGATCCAAGTGCTCGCGTAAAGTATTTCAAAACAACATGTTGTACAACCAGTGGATCAGTGTGCATGGTTGCTTCAAACAGATGACACCTCAACTGAAATGACAGGACAGTTTGGTTGCCGCACTTGCAGAAGCCGCACGGCTACCACCTGGACCTGTTCGTGCTGGCTTTCCTGATCGGCATCACGTCGGTGCTCGGCCTGCCCTGGTTCGTCGCCGCCACGGTGCGCGCCATCACGCACGTGCGCTCCCTCATCCGCGAGTCGGAGCTGAAGGCGCCCGGGGAGAGGACGCAGTTCCTCGGCGTCAGGTGAGGCCCTTCACTGCCTTCCCTCGAGACACAAAGGTGGACCACATTCGTGGGGGTGAACACGCACAAACAAAGCCAAACACAAATGTGTGCGTACCATGAGAGGTTGTTGTTGCTGTTGCAGAGAGCAGCGAGTCACAGGATTTGGAATCCACGTCCTCATAGCGCTGTCCGTGCTCATGACTGGAATCCTGAAGGTATAAAATTTATGTCAAGAACTTAAAAAAACTCACGTGTTTCACTTCAGGTAACTTTCTCGAGACAGAATGACCAGGAGGACAATGCCCCAGGAATTATTGTATCTTTGCAGAACATTCCCATGGCGGTGCTGTATGGTGTCTTCTTGTATATGGGAGTCAGTTCTCTGAAAGGCGTTCAGGTATTTTCAAAACCGGATGTCTCACCTACGTCGTCGCGTGATGTCTGCACACTTTGGTAACCTGAGCGGTATTTCCTGTGTTCGCAGTTTGCGCAGCGCATCCTGATCATGCTGAGCCCGACGAAGTACCAGCCGGACTACATCTTCCTGCGCCACGTGCCCGTCAAGCGCGTCCACATCTTCACGGCCATCCAGATCGCCAGCATGGCCATCATGTGGTTCTTCAAGTCCGTCAAGTCCATCGCGCTGCTCTTCCCGCTCATGGTGAGGACTGGACCCAAATTGACCAGGTCGCGCGAGCTCAGGCTTGCCAAGTCCACTGATGCGTTAAAAAAGTTACAGTCAGAAGATTCTTCCTGCATTTGGATCTGAACCAATATGTGAACCAAATTCTCATATTCTTTTTCCAGATCCTGGGTCTGTGTTTCATCCGGAAGGCGCTGGACTTCTTCTTCACGCAGGCGGACCTCTACTGGCTCGACCACCTGTTGCCGGACGCAACGCTGCGAAGCAAGGAGGATGATGGGCTCGACCCCGAGGAGGCCAAGGGTCTGGTGACCGACCAGAGCAAGGTAGGTGTGGGTTGTGGGCGCGCGCGAGTTGGTGACCTGCGTAACCTTGGCTACCAAAATCCAAATCCGTTCAATTCCAACAAGTAGTCAAGGTGGTGGTTAGTTTTGCTCCCAGTGGAATGCAGTTTTGATCCACTGCAGTCTTCAATCCAAGAGGTTAGTTGATGCGGGGAGACTTGAGAATGACCAGAGGACAATCAATGGGACCGTAATGGCGAAAGCACCCGATCTTCTGGAGCCGGAACCACGAGCCCTGCTCTACTTGTGTTGATCCTCGTGTTGTTTTGATGTCATTTGGAAGCTTCCAGAAGCAAATCATACAGGTATACAGGAAATGCATTTTACAAGTGTACAGCTGCGTCTATCAAAGACTGTAACAGGGAATGTACAGAACACGAGAATGTCGAACTGAATTGAGTGAAAGTGACAGGGGATCGACTGAGTTCGTGTATCAACTCGGAGCTCGTGAAGAACACAGAATGAAGTGTCCCAAGTTCTACGCAGCACAAAATCCTGCACAAGAATGTGCAGTGAAAGTGACTTTCAATCTCGCACATTTCTGTGAGAACTTCGCCTTTTCTTCTGACAGCAAAAAGCTTACGTTTCATGTCTGTCAAGCAACCAGCACGCATGCAGAGTAGGGAGCCACAATGCACTGCTTCCAAACTGAGGAATCCAAACATGAGTGCGAAGCACAAAGTGATTAATATTTGCAAAGCTGTGCGCGCGGATAATGAACCGAGTGGTCTGTCCTTGCTTGGAACCATGTTTGGAAGAATGAACAAGGACGGAACAAGTTTGTGTTTCGACTCTGTTTGGCTTTCGCTTCCACAAGACGTCCGTTCAATTTCTCAGCAACCACATTGTTCATGTAACCTGCACGACGGAAAGAGCCTCCCTACCACCAGTCTGTATTAGCATTCACAAAAATGGAAGTTAGATGAAAAGCTTTCCATCGGTGTGACCAGGACCTACTCGTAGTGTCCCCCTTTAGCCACACGCATGCACGTAACTAACGTTGGGGTTCACCGTGCCTTTAGTCGTCCTGGGATGACAGCGGTTACCCTGAGGACATGCCTCTCGAGCAGCACTGGGACAAACTGACCGCAAAGCGCGACTACGGCATCGGGCGCAAGAACAGGTCAGAGCGCCGACCCTGGCGCAATGCCTAACAACGCCTTCTGCAGAGACATCTTACGCTACTGGGCGCTACAACGACTGTACAGTTGAAGATGACTGGCTGAACACGTTGTACGCGGTAAGAGCCACTGAAAGAGTTCCCGCTGGTTCCTGCCATTTTTCGTGTCTTACCGATCCATCACAGTCGGTTGTGAACTTTCCTTGCGTCCGGAAATGAGAACATATAAATATGATGTGCGCCGTTATTGC
>JAAUXT010025076.1_pt1 | contig 26704 bp, 24 predicted proteins | sample 7278171 | NCBI WGS metagenome assembly JAAUXT01 (sample SAMN14350112, study PRJNA611818) | marine sediment metagenome | isolation source: surface marine sediment (1.8m) | place: French Polynesia: Moorea | collected 2018-08
ACACTCAGTGACCCAACTTGGATCCCTCACAAGTCAAACATCTGATACAATTCACCAGTTCCCTGTGGGCAAAGCATGCAACCAACATGTCTTCTTTGTCATGGTAATAAACCAGTGTCCTTCAAAAAAGTTGTGCAGAAATATGAATGAAAGAAGGAATCTTTGTAGAAGACCCTCGTACGAGAATTTGTTGATGTCACTCTGTCCAGCAATTCAATTTCAACTGGAATTTGCAGCCACCAATCACTCGTTCCTGCACATGTACAGCAACAACACAATGGACAGAGAAACCAACACCAAAACCATCGCAGCAAATCCAAATCTGGGACTTCATATTTCGTCGCCCTTGTTCATGAACCAGCAATTTGTTCGCAGGTGTCAATTATCTGGGACCATTCAGAACCAAAAATTAAGGTGCAAAGCGCAAGAGATGAAGTGGATCAGGGGCCAATTTATGTGCATTGTCTCGTGTGTTTGTTTATCTCAGCTGTTTGCTGTTGTATTTATTCGCACGTCCAGGAAACGTATCAACGTGCAGTGAGCTCCAAGGTTCAACGGTTCTGCGGCACAAAAAACGTTCTCCTCAGTGGAAAAAACTCTACAACTGATGCCAGGAATGTAAACGCCTCCACAGCTGATCAGATAGATTCTGTTTCACACTGCAATTCTTGGGTAAATCTCTTCTGGAAAGTTGTCCAAAAGATAAGCTCAGGAGAGTTCTGAGTGTTGAATCCTTCGACAACAAGTTCAATCTTGACTTTTCACAAAAGCGTCCCACAGCTTCGCACAACTGCAGGAAAATCAACTGAAAAATCGATTTCACGGTTGGTTTTCCACTGTATGAAAAGTTTGATTGGGATAAACACGCAAAACGATGGCGTGTAAAGGAAAAGGCCAAAGCAACAAACCTTCAGCGCACCAGGAGCTTGGATCACAAACCACAGACCTGCAACCTGCATCCGCAGTGTCACAGTGGGTTCAACCACTGTTGTCTTCGTCACAACACGCTCGAGAACAATTTCTGACTTCACTGAAACTGTCAACACCTGTGATTGTAATTCACCCAGGGCCTGGATTCTGCCGGGTCTGTTGTTCCTGCTCAGGTAGACAACTTCAGGTAAGGGTTCCGGAACTCATGTTGATTGCGAGTGTGAGATCGCAGAACGCTTCCGAGATTTTTCTGGATCACAAAACAAGGTCAAGACTTTGTCAAGAGCAAGTTTTGTGATCCAGAAAAATCAAGGAAAAGTTCTGGGATCTCACACAAGCTATCAGCATGTTCCGGAACCTACTTCTTGTACAGAATGATGTGGTACAAGTTCAAGCATGTTTGTCAGTGAGAGTTCACAGAACGCTCCAATAAACATGTTTGTACGCGTGCCGCATCATGACCGTACGAGAAACTCGTTTTCAGATCCCTCAGTCAGAAACTCCATCCGAAACTGCGTCATTCATGAAAACGAATCTGACTTCGCTGTGTGTAAATTTCTGAGCTTCAGGTAGATTTGCCTCATTTGTCTGTGATGAATGTTGCAGCAAATAAACAAACACCAGACACGGGGGCCTATTTCTGGAATCAATCAATCCCAAGGATTGGCATTTTGGCGAAACAACAAATATTTTTGCCAAAATGTAATGCACAACAATGGGCAAATCTCCTTCAGGCGCACTTTCAAGTGGAGTTTGTGAAAGCAAACCAGTGATTTGTATGCGTCTGCAATTACAACTGTTGGTTCACGTGGACTTCAGCCGTGAATATGAAAGATCCATATTCGTGCAATCAAGCAAACACGGACCCAACCCTTGGCAATCCTGAATCTTTTTGGCCAGTAGCAGGAGCAAATTTTGCAAAATCGAATTCACAAATCATGTATGCCTCACCTGTTTCAACCTGGAAATATTCAAAGCCGATAGGGATCAGTTTTTCATTCAATTCCATGCGATCACATGACAACCGAACTTCCCACTGTGCTTCCAACGATGACAATACAAATTTACAACACCAAAAAAGTTTGTGAACGGATGGCAGACGTCCCGCTGCAAAGTTCACCTTTTCACGCGATCATTGCTTGTTCAACGGAAGCAATATTTCCCTCCAGTAGTTTTATCCCTGTATTTACGGCATGCTGTGATCCGGCACTCAGAAAGGCGATAGCGTGACTGTTTCACCTGAACGGCCCTTTTATGCTGCGCGCACGTTCGTCTGCCAAGAAACAACATAGAAGCTGGTCCTCAATGTACTGCACCAAGGCCGAGTTGACTGCCGAATGAAACGCAAACGTTCACGTTCGAAAAGAGCGGACCATTCCGACACAATGTGGAGAAATACACAACAGATAATCTTTTGGTTTCACTCTGCCCAACCTGACTGTTTTCCACCCTCCGACAAGAGATATATCCACAGGTTACGCTCACATGTTCTTCAAAAGTTCTGTTCTGCTCAATCCATTCTCATCGGGAAACCACATCAACAATCGGGAAACAACGTCCTCAACAAAAGTAAGGAAGCCTCCCAACTTCAGTCCATTCTCTCCTATCAGACGCCTCGGCCCTTGGGCACGCCCCTTGTTTGTTTACTTTTCAAACCACATTTGAGTGGATCCAAAAGTAGTGCGAGTCAAGATATTATTTTTTTCGACTGTGATTTTAAACTCCAGAACTCCAGTTTCTTTCGTTTTTCCGCACTTCATTTCACTACCAGTATCTTTCGTCAACAAAACCACTGACAAGAAGAATCTTGATGTCATTTCAAATCAAACTCCACACGAAGTTTGCTCAGGATCTCGGCTATTTTCAGACGCCACGTATCACATTGTCTGCCCGCCCACCGTCTCCTCTTGTTCGGACACGCTGCTGCAGAAACATAGAGGCACACGTCCTCTGACCGATGATTCAGATCTATTGAAAGTAATCCAAAGGCCAAGATCGGCAACCACACCCAACAACAGAGCTGAGCGTTTCCACGGGACCATCTGTATCCACGGCAACGTAGAATCCCCAAAAAAGTCGCTGCTTTCAAACTAACCAACTTCACATCCCGTTTTGAGTTCAACTGCATATAAAGCACTGGAAAATGTTCATGCGGGAACTTTTTTTCCCTGCATGCGCATACATTCGCAGCTCAATTCTACCGTGTGAACGTTACGATCGCCCCCATGCATTGCGCTATGCCGTGACACAATGTAGAAAATCAATAGAGTTTCGAATCGCATCCAACACGCTTTACCCAGAGAGCTACGCTGTCCAGTACACTGCAGGTGCTTGCAGTGTTGCTCAAACACTTCAATCCGACTTGTATGTTCCTGTGAGTTGAATGCATGGGTCCGATAATTTCATCACGACTGATAATAGGTGTGCCTTTCCTGTCACAAAGTCGAACAATTAGACTCAAACAATTCGACTTTGTAGTCGCGAATGGCTGAAGCATGTGCACCAGATGTTCCTGAAACTTCTAGCAATTCTGGTAAATCTATAGATTCTAATGTCTGACTTCCGTCAGTTGGCGGTGGTTGCCATGCGCACACACGCGCACAAACACAACTTGAAAACCGAGTTCTTTCTGTATGAAACTATTTTGAACTCGCGGATTACGTCACACAAAGGCTGACAATTTCAGGTGAACTTTCTTGACAGTTTGTGTCCATTCACGGCTGCAAATGCCACTGACGCTGATGCCAACTGCGTGTCGTGTGGCGTGCAGGGCCCGTCCGAAGACTTTCTACCAGTTGACGCCCAGCTGGATTCTTGATAATTTTTGAGTTACCTCAGTTGTTTTTGCCAAATGAGAGTGCAAAAATCGTGTCTCACAAAGTCGCAAAATTTTGTGCTGTTCGTAAATTGTCCAAAGCCAAACCAACCAAGCGGACGTTGTGTGAGCATCGTCGGGGACGTTATGATTCAGTGGTGTAGGAGGTGCTGCCACCTTGGCCTCCGTGCATTTTTCGCTGTCTAGTTTTTTGGCACGAAAAAGCCAAATCAGAATGCCGTTGTCGGAAGGTGGACGAAACGACGAGATCTGTCGTCTGGTTCAAGGTGTGTGGTCATTTCCTTGATCGAGGCGTCAGAGCTTGTTCGAAAGCAGAGCACCCACGTCTAGAAGCTGAATTTACTCACCAAAGTATTTGAGTGTTTCATCAATGAGCTCCGGGGAGAGCGGCAGCGGGGTGTCGGCGGGCAGCACTGGCGTGCGGATCCAGTCCGAGTTGTCGTAGCCGGCGAAGTCTGTGAGCGTGTCGGCGCGCAGCACGTAGCGCGGGATCTGCTCCTCGATCAGAGACACGAGGTCGACCTCCGGCAGCTCCTCGCTGTAGCACACGTCTGCGACGAGAATGACACGGGAATCACGACATGGAAAGAATGTGTCCACGGAAAGAGAGAAAACGGTAAGGAAGGTTGGGAATCAATCATACTCAGGAATGTGAGGGTGGCAACGCAAAGCTGGGCCATAGTACCCCACCATTTGGATTGGACAGAAGAAGGCAGTAGAAATGTCCCCCTATGGCCGTTCACAAGGGAACTGTACGCCAAACTGATGAGACGATGGTGCAGTCATCTCTCGCACGAACCGCGGTGCTCCACTGACCAGAGCTTTTCACTGACCTGTTAACGTGGCAGTCTCGCGGCGTTCTGCGGTCGCTATGACATCCTGCTGTTTGCGCTCATCCGGGAAACTCGCATCCTCTGTCAACTTGTTGTCACCGTCTTTCTCATCAGTGGCCAGCTTGACTATAGGAGCACAATAATAGTCACTGTTCTAATTATCGCTGACCTGAATGTGGAGATCCGATAATTTATTGCCAGCTGTTTTTGTGCAACTCTCCCAGTTGCTGGACGCTGAGCGCAGCTGTGCACATTCAAAAAAAACCCCGATGTTTTTCAGTTCAGATTTGTTCGGACTGGACCAGGTACCAACATCCACCTTTCATGGAACACGCAGAACAGACAACGAATTGTCTTCTGCAAGGTAAACTGTGTTAACAGCATAAAAACAAGGGGATTATTGTCTGTCAGGACCGAGTTCCACAAATCTGCTTCGTGTGAAATGCAAACCCACCGCAGAGCTATAGCAATAGATAACGTTCTCTCAATGTCATAACAACCCATAACAAACCAAAACACTTTCTGCCATTTGGTCTCGAGGAGAAGTACCGGTTCTTCCTCTGATCGTCAAATTCGTGCCATTGTGTTGAAAAACATCTGTTTTTGTGTTGGCAAACAATCTCAAGCTGCTCAAGATGGCAAGATTAGTGTGCTGGAAGTGCCGTCAGTGCTGCGATACGTACCTTCGGCAGGGGAACAGCCATGTGCCGCGGCGCGTGACGTGCGCGCGTTTCTACCGCCCCTCGCGCCGCCGCCAACTCGAGGTCGACCTGAAGCGAAACGAACCCGTCAAAGTCTGACTCCTCTCAAGGGAACGAGTCCTGAACACACGAGTCCAAGTTTAACACATTGCTCACATGTGTGCAAAAGAAAGCGTCACCTGTGCGCCGTGTTGCTCGCTCTTTGTGCGGTAGGTTGACGTGAGATGGCGCTGCAGCCTGACCCTCAGCGACGACGTCCTCGCCTCGTTCCCCTACGCAACCCGATGCCTTTTCAAGAGCGTCGTCCGCTTCGTTGGTGTCTGAGTCCGGAGTTTGGTGTTGGGCGGCTTGCTGCGCCTGGCGGTCGTTGACGTTTGTGCCGCCCGCCGCTTCGATCCGACGCCGTTTTGCTGCCGCCGCGGCGACGAGCTTGAGCGGGACGTACGGATTGTAGAAGTCTGAGGACGTCAGCAAGCTGCAACGATAACCACATCGAGGGGCTTGAAACTCGAGTCAGCAACCCAGTGATTCTGAAGAGGTGACCAGTCACCACCGGAAATTGAACGATTTGGACATGAAATCCAGCTTGACACCACAGTCACTTCTCAGTCAAAATTTGATGCACGTTGAGCAGGCTTGATTCAACGTAATTCAAAACCATTATTTCGTGCCGCAACACTGCAGTTCACAATCCACAAACCTCGCACTAGAAGCGGAAGTCGACAGAAAGTCGAAAGTCCCACTCATCGTCAACTTGTTTCCTGTACGTAAGTCAATTGTATCCTCAATGAACCACAAATAAATAATAAGTACAGATAACGAACAAATAATAATCCGTGTGTTCGTGTTCAATGTGTTCCACTCTTCACCAAACACAAACCACGCATTGTCTCGACTTCCAAAGTTGAAGCTGGGGCGAGTTTCTGTGCGTTTTCTTCCGTGACTGCAGACCAAACAGTACTATATTTCCTGAACTTCACGGATATCCTCGACTATCTTTTCCACCACATCACAATTCTTGGACGCACTGTCTCCACACCAAGCAAGACGTGTTGCTCAATCAAGTGAACGCTCATTGATACGCGGACGCTCAGCTCAAAGGAGTGATTGCAATTCACAGTTTGGTTGTTGTGTGTGTACGCTCCTCGAACTTGCCTTCTGTGAAGTCCGCAGAAAATTTATGCAAGGCACAAACAAAGCATTGTTTTGAGCAAAGCATTGTTTGGTGCGTAAAGGAGGTCAGAAATGTCTTTGCTGTGCAACTGCAAGCCATGATGATGCAGATCACAAGTCGCCGAGTTTCACACATTTGGTTTTGCTTCACAAATCTGTTCAGCAGAATTATGTACACGTTTTGGAAGATTTTTTTTATCTGCAGCCAACAGTTGAAGGCAAGATCACTGTCACTGTCGCAATGCCAGTGACTGATTATTTCCGTTGGCCAAGTCGAAAAATTTTCCAACAAAGGGAATCCTTTTCTGATTCCATTCTCCATCCAACCTGACCGTATCCGTGATTCGTGTACACGTACGTGTATCAGATCCAACTGCGTGAACATGCCTCACTGCAAACGTCCTGCAGAAACTTTGTGACTCTAAATCTCGCATTTGCACAGCAGCTGTGAACTTCTGCTCCTGCATGGGACTTCACAACTCCTTGATGGGTCGAAATCACTTGGGAACTTCGGGTTGAACTTCAGAACAAGCTCGATTGCCTGTGATACCAACCCCTCCACATTTCCACCCGCAGTTTACCGAGTACAATGTTCCAGTTCCCAAACAAAGATCAGGAGAGCACGTTGAGTGAGCTCAGCTTGAAACAAAGAAAACCTAACCTGCTCGATTCGTGGGAAATTTAAGAGCACAAAGTACTTGTAACCGTCCAGATTCTCGAAAATTTTTCCGTTTCTTTCGCATGTGATCATTTTGACAGCAGTCAACGGCTTCAGGTGCATGTAAGAGAAAGACTTCAACCCAAAATTGATTTATCTATCAAAAAATCACATGAAAAACAAATTTGGCTGAGGAATCTTTTCACATGAAATCTTAGTTTTGAGTAAAAAATGTTGGGTAAAAACCTATTTTGATCAAAAATATTGCCTGAAATCCAAATTTTTAACTACAAATACACATGAAAAGCTGATTTTTAAGATTTTCTTGAAAAAAAAAAACAAGCATGTTACAGCGTTGTGTTGCATGTGCCCTTGAGATAGTTATACCTCTTTGACTGCCAGCAGCAAAAAAAAACACTTATGTTGACTCCAGGGCCTTGAAACAATATTTATGCTGGTTCTAAGGCCCAACTGAGATTGCTATACTAATTCTAGGGCATTGAGGGCATCAGTATTTGGGAGATAAATGTTACCTCTTCAGCTCCCAGCATCTGAATGAAACTTATGTTGTCTCCAGGGCCTAAGTTCTATTTATGGGGTAGGTAGGGGTAGGGGTCCGGCCTTGCATTCTGGACAGAAGCATACTGACAATATTGGTCGTGCCTTGCACAACTAAAAGCAGGAAAAACAAAAGTGACAATTTTCAGGGGAAAAAAGTGACTCCTGAAAAACGAGACCCCTGTTGTTTTTAAAAACTCTCCGACCCCTGCACATGTGGGTGAAACATTCTTGTCTCTTGCCACAACGCATAAAATTCGAAGCTGGTTTGGTCTCAGGAACTTGAGTTCAAAGCTGATTCAACTCGCTCGGGTGGCAAAACTGAAACTGATATGGTCAGGTGACACAAGATCTGTGGTGCCTTGATGAACGACATGTTCACACTCGATCCGACAAAATCCTTGAAATGAAAACAGATCTGTCTCTCAGGGTTGCCTGTCACATGGAAGTGCTCTTGAAAGAGACAACAGACATGCACTCTTTGAGATCTTCGAGGATAGACAGACAGACAGACAGACAGACAGACAGGCAGACAGACAGACAGACAGACAGACAGACAGACAGACACACACACACACACACACACACACACACACAGAGTTTGGTCCACAAGCCTTCCAGTACAGCCAAAACAAAGTTAGTTTGTCTATGGCAGACAAACTAACTTTCGTTTACCTGTTGGCTGCCATTTTTCTCGTATCCAGCCCGGAATGAAAGGAGCCCATGCACGGACGCGAAATGTCCACATTCACCGTCACAGTCGTTCCCTCATTGCTGTGAAGCAAAACTGCTTCTGGATCTGTCATAATCCAACCAGATCAGGTGCCTCAGCAGGACAAAAATGTCTGTTGTGTGCAGCGCTCAAGCTTTTAAAATTTGAACAATGTTTTTCCTTCCCTGCGGCGCTGAGTCACCGCAAGGCAACACTGAAAAGTTCTCCAAGTACAGGTTGTCGTTGCGTTGATGTCTCTGGCTGGACCTGGCTCGAACGTCGAAATGTGCATAAACTTCCAAGTCTTCTGAGGGGGTACTGCACGGTTCAGTCCATAACTTGACACTTTTCAGTCGAATGTACCTCACTCTACCGTAAAAAATGCCTCTCAAATCTGTTGTGCTCATAAATCTCTTTTGGATGACGATCACAATCAGTCCTTATCGTAAAATTTCACATCACAATCCCAAGTGACTGCTCGTACGAGTACGTGGGCTAAACAACTGTCCGGCTGATGTGCGTGTGTCAAAGTAGCCTTGTACACGTGAAGCCCAAATCAATAGAAAGTCAACAAGAATGTGTCCAGTCTTCAGTTTCAGCTGTCTTATGCACCAAAAACTTGTTCACGAACGAAAATCATGGAGATTTGTGGCGGCATTTGGCCGTTTCTGTCACATGTGTGCTCGCGCTTCCCAATAAGGTCATGATACATTGAAACAGTTCCAACAATCGAGTACATCAGGAGTGTACTTTCATGCGCAGACATGTGTGCAGGTCACACATCACTTTTTGTCACTGTTCACTCCTCTTATTTGAGTTTCGTTGTAGCCATGCCTTGCAGATCAACAGCACGTAAGGCAGTAAACCTTGATGCTCTGTTTTGAAGATAGCGCTGCACATCTGGGAGTGCAGGATGACGTTCTCAAAAGGACTGCCCCGTGTGAGCTGCAGTCGATCCTTCACAATGAACTCAAATCTTTCGGCTGCCACAATTCTCTGCCCACAAAATTCACACGAAAACGGAGCCTCGTGTCACGAAACTTGCGCACAAAGTTTCAGGTGTGTGCTCTCGAATGAATATCCCACTCAATCCAAACGCTGGCTCCACCCGGTTGTCAAGTGTCGCGTGCTTCCTTTTCAGACTCACAACATTCTTGCAAAGCGCAACTTGTCTGCTGTTCGATCACCATCGTTTTTTCTTGTTTTTCGGGAAGGCTGAGATGCTCTCGCTGGCCTACAGAGCGCCTCCCAAATGACAGGTTTTGTACTCCGTGAAAGGCAAATTGTTTACAGACACAGACGTGAGCAAGGTCACCCGAATTCTCTGTGACATGAAAGGTTTGCTCAAAGGTTTGCTCGCATAATTGTCTGACTTGTCAAGAACAGGCAACATGGCGTAAAAATGAGCCTTTTCCGAATACGAGTACCTGTGCAGATGACAAAGAAACTTTCGTGCTTTTCTTGTGCGTGCTATTCTTTCTCGGACAGCAAAAGGCAAATCAACGCAGCCATCAGGCAGGGGGAGGAGAAAATGACAAAAATTGTGGGTCACAATTTTCTTGAAAAACTTGCCCGTCACATCTGTGACATGAGACCAACGGGGATCTGTCACCGAGACCAGCACGAGAGTTACACGACTGCACAAGACAGAAAAGCGATTTTCAAACTAATTTTCATTCTGCAGTTCCTTGTGATCTTCAACAACACTTGTGACAAGATTTGTGATGCATGAGCAACATTTGGCTGCACTTCAACCTCTTGTTTAGTTGTGCAAATGTCATTCACAGTCACCTTCCACTGAGGTTTGAAACGTTCAAGCCTCACGTAACACAAAGTGACGGCATCAACCGCTTGTACTTTTTCTCTGCGAAGCATTGAACGGGCCAAAGGGGAGAGAGAACCTCACGCGTCAGTCACGGACAGAGATCACAAACATTTAACTCCTGTCAATGCGCCTTTTCGACTGAATCTATACTTGTTGTGCACCCAGGCACAATGCTCTGTTGACTGCATGTCAATCACAGGAACACGCACGATTTTCTTGTGAAAGAGCGTCCCAGCGCTTTTTCGTAAGGCTTAGCGACCGAGGGCCGTTCAGATATGACAGAATATCGCACGAACGAGCGCAGCGACCAACTGTGCTTCGATCTGGTTCCTGCCAGTAGTGAAGATGATGCTCCCCCGGGTCCTCAACTTGAAGAGACTCCACAAGATGATCCCTCCGGTTCTGAGACTTGTGCAGATGAGAAGCCACCAAGCAGATTCAGAGATCCAGTTGAGAATATTGTCTGTATGAAATCGAAGAGTTTTGCCATCAACACTGACTGAAAGATTCACTGGGCAGCAGAATTGTACTTTGATTGGTTCAATGTGTGTGTCAATGGAACCATGCCTGTAGATTGGAGAATCTGTATGCCAGTCTTGAGGCACTGTTCCAACCTTCACCCTGGTAGTTTCTCATTCTCACTGTGTCATTTCATCATGGAACTCTGCAAGAAAGACTTGACAGAATACCCAGGAGAAATGCTGTATCAAATAGCTTTGTGTTTGCAATTCTACCTCAAAAACATGGTCTGAACTGGAAGTTGGTCTATGGGAGTGACTTTGTTGAATTTTGCAATACTCTTGACAATATTATGAAGTTGAGGGCAAATCTGTGATGCCTATCAGTGTGACACAAGAGGAAGAAATGTGGAAAAGTGGTGTTCTAGGTGACTCAGAACCAAACCAGTTGCATGACACACTTCTGTTCTTGTTGGGTAATAACCTTGCTCTTCGCGGTGGTGATGAACATAAGCGACTTCGGAGACCTCCCCACGATAGTCAGTTGTCTGTGCATGTCAATGAACATGGTAGAAAGTACCTTCTGTACAATGAAGATGCACAGGCAAAAACTCACCAGGGTGGGTTGAAGTCAAAAAAGGTCACACCGAGACAACTGAAAGTGTATGGGAGTCCTGATCCAGCACAGAATGTCACACACATTTTCGAGAAGTTGTCTCTCTCTCTTGCAAAAGAACTCAAAGAGGCTAAGTTTGTATATGTACCCAGTCTCCAAACATCGTCAGACAACCACCACTTGGTATTCTGAAAATCCAGTGGGTGTCAACACTCTCAAAGCCACTGTGAAAAGGCTTGCAAAAGAGGCCAAACTCGAAGGGCATTTCACTAACCATTCTCTTAGATTGACTGCTGCGACCAGGCTCTATCAGGCAGGAGTGGATGAGCAGACTATCATGGAGTACACAGGCCATAAATCTGAAGCAGTCAGGTTGTACAAAAGACCTTCTGACAAAATTATGGAGGCTGCAAACTTTGCAGTTTGTGAAGGGGTCACTCCTGATTTGAAGCCCAGACCAGCATTCAACATAGACTCTGTGAAACTTGACACAGAAACTGTTCAGTACACTCCAAATCTGGATGCTCCTGCCTAAAGAGCTCACAGACAAGATCTGTGCAATTCTCACAGCAGTGGATGCACCAAGTTGTACAAAGTACTTGAAAAGATTGATGAGAAAGCCATGTCCAAAGTATGCAAAATGGTTCAGTGTCAAGTTCAGAAAGTGAAAGTTTGTCCTTGCATGTCATTCTTGTCTATGAGTTCATGTTCAATTCCAAAGTGTCAAAATAGATTTCAGAGTTGTGTGCACAGACTACAGTTTCCACTGGTTCATGTCGTGCAAAAAGACCTCAGGACAAATGGTCGTTCCTGAGAAATATCGCACTCGACACACAAAAGAAAAATTCGCCCGTGTTATTTACAACAAAATTCGACACGCCAATGCTGCCTTGCTTTGGTGAAGTGTTTGTACAGAAACCAAAACTACCACAAATGGCAACAAGCGTTTCAATTTATTCCACGCGAGCAACAGTCCTGCAGTGTGAAGTGCAGGTCGGTGACTGATCACTGTGGAAGGTTTCCTCTGAAAGTCACCCAGTTTCTCAGTGCAAATATTGCACGAATCATCGTTCAATATGTGTTCAGAATGAATGAGTGCGCAGCACGAGTTCTTTCTTCACATATTGAACGATGATGAGTGAAATAGTTGACTTATACAACAAGTCAAAACTGCAAGAGAAGATTCGTGGCCAGAGAATGAATGGTCGTGCCCTTAGATTTCATGTTTGAAGATATCGCACGAGTTGTATAATATGTTTTATCTGTTCGTGCAATGGAGGACAAGTGTTCCCTTTCACGGACGATCCTTTTTCACCCAACATCCGTGCGAGGAAAACCTTGGATGGAACCTCAGACTGTCCACCAACGCACGTCGTGTCAGTGACTTGAAATGAACCACCTGTCTGTTTGAGGAGATCCGTTCTTGATACGAACTTGCTCCCCGGGGTCTGCTTCCGTCCGGTGCTAATTGCGAACAGAAGGAGCAGCGAAAAGGTCTTCAGGAATCAGGACCCAAGGCTCGACCTTTACACATCTGAGAAACAAGGCTAATGTAATTAATTATGCCCACTTAATGTTCTGTCATTAACGTGATTGCCTTCCAAATGATCTTTAAGTATTCTGGGCAATATTGTGCCAAAAATGCAGAAGCAGCAGACTCCTTTCGTTGCTGAAGACATTTTTGTTTTGCGAGGGCGGGATTTTCTGCATTTGCAGCGATTTACAGGAGAACCAAGCCAATAACTGGTTGCTGACCTGTCAAACTGTTCCAATAACGAGAGCAAAGCAGTCTTAAAGGGCATATTCGATAAAAATCTGCCAAAGCCTTTTCGCTGCCTCAGTATCTTTTTATCTGAGTTGTTTGTGCCAAGTTGCTCTTTTGTACATCGCCTCAGATGAAGAAAACAGTATTTTTCCAGAAAAGGTCAGATGCTCAAAGACTTCATCCTGTCAAGGTCCATGATGTCATTGTGGCTCTGAATTCAATGATTCCTTCGGCTCACATTCGATCAGCAATCTGGGGAGGTACGAAGTGCAAGAAAGGCCCCGGCATTTGCTTTCAACCGGTGGCTCGATCTGCTTCTCCGATCTCTGCGACCAGAGAGGATGCTCGGTAAGCTCCCTGTCCTTGCTGGAACCAACAAGCGGAAGAAGCAGCCAAATGGAAGATTAGCGAACGGAGGGTGGAGCTTTCGGTCCCTTGTCCCCCAATTCGTCCTTCATGTTGAGTCTCGGACCAACACAAACACGACAATAACTACGTGTCTTTTGGGCGACATCTCAGTTGAAAGTTGAAAGCCTCAAAACAAATTTCCAGCTGTAGAGTCTACACCTGAAAGTTTCACCGATGACTGGCTGCATGAGACAAAACTGCACTGAACTCGGGCCGAATGCGTCATCGAAGAAACCTGACCCCAGTTGTGAAGCTGTTGTGAGGGTTTCGATATCAAGGCACCTTGCAACAAACTTGCAACAAACAACTGAAATGTGGCAAACACAAAGCTGAAGAACAGCGTGTCAACGTTCACTTCGTGAGTGTTTTTGCTGCGTTTCACAAGGTCCTCAGGTCGAAGCGCAGATCTATACCAATGCGGTTCTCTCCACAAATCTATCAAACCAAATTCCTGTGTTGTTTCGATTCGAAAACTGCTTCGATTCTTTGTCAATTTGACGACGCAGCCGATTTTTGTTCATTCAATGGCAGAGGCTTGACCATGAAAACTTCGTCGTCTGTCTGAGTACACCTGGGCGACAGGGCTGTCAACTCCACAATTGAGGTCCTGTCCTTGCAGGACCCAGTGGAATTTTGCAACAGTGAGTGCGCTGATCAATTAATCACTTGGAATCCGGGATTTAGCGAGCATTGTCCAGGCCTTGCGAGCTTCCCGTGAATCACGGACACCTTCTCTTGTCTCCGTGTTCATTAATGAGGCTCAGTTGGACTCGGAAAAACAAATAAATTGGCCACTCAACCGGCAGGTAGCTGCGGTTGCCAGGGAGTCCCGAGGACGCGTGCAAACCACGTGCTTCCACAGAAACTTGTAAGGTCGTTCGACTTGTGCAGGGAAAGCGTTCGGTTGGACGCCACACAACCCTGCGTCGTATGTTCAAAGAACAACAGAGAAATGTGCGAAGTTTGCTTCTTTCCTTCTTGATGTTGGGTTTGACTTGAGACGTGAGCATGACACGTACAGACGGAGGTCGTTTACGCTTGGCGCAGCCGTATGCATAATGCAGAGGTTGCCAGGAACTGAGGAGGACAAGTCGAATTCATTGCCATGATCCTTGATTTGATACGGACAATTTGTATACCGTTTGACAAGCAGGAGATGTAAACTGCCTGCCTTTTTCTGCTCATGAAAGTTTCATGCCGCTCTGCCAGTACTGTTCTTGAGGAGAGAGCAATTTGTCTTTCCGGCCTTCGAGCTTCGGTTCTGCACCCAGGGGAGTCGGTGTTCGGTGATTTTGTTTGAAGAACATCCTGGGGTCCACGTGCACAAGCAGGTGTTCGCCTCGTCCATACACATCAACTGACACAACAAAGATTTTTGTGCGAAGTCCCTTCAGGGCAAGCACCTGGTGGTAGTGCGGTATAGGCAGCCTGGGCCAGATGTCCCCACAACACTTTGCCCCCCCCCCCCCCGTGGGTTTGTCCCCCCGTGGGTTTATCTCCCACTTTTGTCATTTTATCATTTTTGGTCTTGAGATAAGACAAACGCTGCTCGGGACTTCGCACTGCAGATGCCTTGAGCACTGCTTCTTGTTTTCTGTGCAGCGCGGGGCAAAAACTCGGCTGCATGCCATCATGTTCACACCAAGACAACTTGGAAACTGGCCTGGTGTGGATGAATTGCTGATGTTGGCATCCAAGTTGGAGTTTCCCGGAAGTGTATCCCTGTGTTGTGGATGTGTTGGAGGGAAACAAGCTTGGGTATCTGCAGGTGGGTGCATTTCGTCACAGCAGGAATGGTTTTGAGTGCTTCTTCATACTATCTCTTGAGAAGAGGCGTCAGTTCCGTGTCCTTTCGTTATTCGAATCGTCCTTGAAAGAGACAAAGTTTATGGAAGAACCTTTTTGCTCGAGTGCGTCTGAAGCAAGCTGTATCTTGCTGACGCCCCTTGTGGCCAGCGAGCGACCAGTTGCTGTAGTCTGACCAGACGGGGGGCATCTGAAGTCATTGATATCACAGCCGGCTGCGTCATTGGACTTTCATCCTGTTCTCGGGGGGCTAGACCATGTGCAAGAAGTGTCTTGTCGATGTTGACAAAGGAAACATGCACCGCTGTCATCTTGCGTGTTCCAGAACATGGGGAAGGTGGTCCACCGTTTTGTGACCACATTGCGCACACCACAGAGTACAGTCAGCAATCAACGCGACAACAGTAACACCGATGGGCATTGTTTTTAACTCACGCACAACTTCACAAAGTGATATCACAGTGATGCTTTTCCCCAATCAATACCGCGCTATACTGATTCAAGGAACCATGGAAATCGCAGACCTCCCCGTGGAGCCTTCAGAGCATTCAGTGAGTCCACAAAATATTCCGTGATTCAATTGGGAAGCACAGCAGATTTTACATGATGCACAGAAACACGAGAAGACCTTTTATCATTCTCAGTCACAGAGAGCGTGGCCTTAGAAAGCAGAGTCATAGAACTACTAAGTGTCTGTCTTCGATGACCAGAAATGGGATACGTGACTTCGAGAGACTCAATCTTAACATTGCATTGAGCAGCTGGGTGGGCTGCACTGAAGTACTCCATTTGTGTCGCCAGATGTCTGCGAGGTTACATGGGATCGAACAGACAATGCTCAATTCCAAACACCGCGCTGCTCCGTCCGAAAGACATGTGAAGTCCGCCTCGGAACTTCGAAGCTCAGACGATCCGCGGTTATTTTGCTGTCAGAACGAACATTATTTGTCCGAGGACATTTTGTGAGCGCAGATTGTCGAACTGGCCCTTGGGTTCTTCCTTTGTAGACTCACATTCGTTGACCAGGGGCATGGTTCGTCTTGCGGACGGGTTTTCCTCTGTGGGTGGGTGGGAGATCCCCGGTGGAACCAGGTGTACTCTCGCATTGTTGGCGTAGTTTCAACAGCACGAGAAGCAGCTCGAGTTTCGCTGACTCTGTCAACTGAAGTTCATTATGAACTTGATCTGCGGCTCAGGTTCAGCGACGTTCACATCAACGCTTTCAGAGTTCATTTCCGAATGCAGAAGCTGCCATCAGAGAACACAATATGGGCCACATGTATTTATTTCTCCATTTTTGGCACAATTGTATACCCTGAGGGCCTTCCATTTTCAGTGGTAAATTTTGGACTCCAGCTGCATCCTCCTGACTGTGCGTGTGTGCGACAACACACGTCGTGGTTTCAGTGTTGCACACAGTGTTTTCTCTGCAAATCTTGATTACATTAGCCATTCCCTCGTATTTAATGATCCTGATTAACAATACACGCGGGGCTTAACCTCGCGAAGTCCACTGGGAATCCTAATTGAGTTTTCAAAGCTAAGTGGAAAAGTACAAACAATGTTCCGGCCTTCGTTGTGTGTTGATCATATGCATCAGGCAGATTTCACGTAGGAAAATCTCGGAGTGCGTTACAAATGAAGGCAAATTGTGAGGAAATAATATCAGAGATGATCGATGGAAGGAAATGACCGGAATTTATTAGCATCTTCAAGGATGATGTGCTTTGATGTCTCTGCATCGGAGTTGGGATGTCCGTTTGAACGCTGCCCCGCACTCAGCTGCACAGCCACAATCTACGACCCGGGTGGAGAGCCACCGGGTGGAAAATTCATAACCACAAGAATATGTAGCAATTCACATGTTATCCAGGCAATAAAGTCAAAAATATCTTCACGAAACAGCACATTAGATTGATTTTTCTCTGACGGAGAGTTTGCGTCATGAAATTTGACAGCCCGAGAAGAAAATGCCTTCTGTCTCCTGTGGGGGCTCCTTGCCGCACTGAATGTATGAACATCCTTGCGAAGGACTTTTATTGCTCTGTAATTTATTTTGCAACGCAAGGGGCTAATGTAAATCCCATGTCCCTGACATCTAGCATATTGCAGGACATCACAGTGTGAAAGCAGCCAGATCTGTTGTGTTCGTCTCCCGTCGGGCCTTACATGGAGTCAATAACATCACTCCTATCTCTCTGCACCAAGGTTACAGGACACAAGGTATTATCTTTTATCGCTTATGCAGATGCCGTTGTGTGGCTTTAGCCTGTAGATAAACCTCTTGTGCGTCTTCCTGTAAGCTTGACAGATGCTGTGTAACAGATGCTCGAATCCACTGATTGCTCTCGGCACTCGAATTAGAGAGATGGGAGGGAGACTAGATCGCAGGCAATGGGTCGATAACATAAAGAATATGTTTGGCTTGATACAGTCATCTGCATTCCCGTCACGAACCGGGACTTTGTGAGAAAGTGAATGGAATCATTGATTGGCCCAAATTAAGCTGACCCTTGACAGATATGACAAAGGAAACTGAAGCAGTGATCCGCATCACACAAAACGGATTGTCACTCCTCCAACAAATGTAATCAGTCGAAGACAATGGCCGCAGAACCAGAGATCCTGAAAAATTGAACACACACGATCGTGTTTTCAGGGTGTCTGTGTGTGCTCATTGAAAATTACGGGCAAGTTTCTTTTTGTGACCAATAGAGTGAAAAAATTAGCTGATCGGCCCAGGTTCCTATCAAAGCAGCCGTGATATTATACCAAGAAGAAGTGCACTTTCCGACAGAAAACAAATACATCAGCTGCATACGGAAAGCAAAAACTGCAATGTCCCCTGTGGCCAGACTTCCCAGTGCATCGCATCCCTGCAGCACTGATGAGCCGTACTTTGGCTTTCTTGTTGTCGGCGGGTGCGTTTGCCTGTGACATAATTGCAATCGTCAACTGAAGCATTTCAGTCTTTGTGCTCTTGCCACAGTTCTTGTTTTTGTTTTTTTTTTTTTGCAAGGCGAACAGAAGGCACGTTTTCGGTTGTTCATCTTCTTCGAGTTTCCTTCTTCGGATTGCTGTCAGGCAACGCGTGATCTAATTTTGAAGAAGAGTTCTGACATAAAGCTTGGGGTGCCATTTTCATTCAAGAAATGAATTTAAGCCTCTCAGTAGAAAGCTTTGTAGATGTTGAAATTAATAATTAAGTCCCGGAAGAAACAAAACAAAGGAGTCGTTTTCCTTGAAACGAAAACACAGAGAAATGAGGGGCCAATCAAGTCACTCTCTGCTGTTAACGAGCTTTCTGAGAGAAAATCACCACAAAAGACAACAAGTGTAATTTACTTGACAACGCTTCAATGAACAAAAGTTGTTGAAATCTCCAAATTATTTGCGTCTCATCAGAAAATCGGATCAAGATTTGGAGAGGGGTTCTTGTCCTTGCGGCCTGACCCCGACAAGGCAAATGGTTCAGCAAATCTTCAAGGATCATTCCCCGAATCTCAGCACAGATAATACAAATGAACCTCGAAATAAAGCAAGCACCAGTGAATCCTGACACCAACTCTCAAGTGTGAATAATGGAATATTCTCCGCAAAATTGAACAGACAAAGCTGTTTCTTGCAAATTGCATTTCGCTTGAACCTCTGCACTCAACGTCAGAATTTCAGTCACAACACGAACACCAAGGCGATCTCATCCCATGGGCAACCAACCATTGTTGGAATTTTTCAAGGACCACACCCGACACCCCAAGCAGTATTCGTCTCCGGATGGAGGTCTGGGTCTGACACCAAGTTGAAAGTTTTGGCAGCCCCCAAAACATCCAAAACGCAAATTGATATCAGCACCCCTCCATCGCAGATAGAAATCAATGAAGGGGAGGGGCACGCAAAGACCTGCGGACGGCACTGCAGTGATTAGAAATGGCCTGCAAATGCTGAAGCTGAACTGAGGTCGAAAAAAGGAGATCTCGGGTGCAAACCTGGGAAGACCCTCGTGTCTCTCTTCCACGTTTCATTTCCGTTGAGTGAAATAATCACTGTAATTTCTTTTGACCTTCTCGTTTTCTTGAATGCCATGCATTGGTTAAACCTGGGGGCATGCAAAAGAAACGACCCTGCTCACACAAACTGCGTGCCGACAAATTGGGCTTTGTTGCCCTGGCTCAGACGCACATGTTTTGTCGACAGGAACTTAAATGACTCTGCCTTCTGCGTTCCCTGTCGTGTTGGTGGGACACAAAGCAAGTGCAGGCCCCACATGATCTGCACACACCCGCTGGTTGCACCAGCTCCGTGTTGATGTCATTCATTGTGGTCCGGAGCAGAACGCAGCTCAGACCATTAAATCCGGAGCCCAGAACCGTTGCCGTGGCACCGCGCACACTCCACCATAAATACACCATACAAACAGGTCCCATGACTGCCACGGCCACGACCCGGCGCTGCAGGGTCGAAAACAGTTGATAATCATTGGTGTCTCAACGCACGAGTTTGCAGAATATGTTGAAGGAACTTTGCCAACAGAACAGTACAACTTCCTGAGAACCCACTGACATCTTTTTCGAATGAAGAACCACAAGGTCGTTGTGATCAATAATTCTCTAATATATTTTGTCATTTGGAAGTCTAAACCCTTTGTCAGTGTGACTTCAGCAAAAATGAAAAGTTGCACATTTTCACCGATTTGTGCCTCACTCGTGGATCATCTTGGTCAAAGTGTGGAAACGGAAAGCCAGACTGTCACACCAGTCTGGGTGGCATCCATCTTCGTCAGGTTACCTGGAATAGTGAAATATTGAGTCGGCTCAGAACTTGTGACATTTCCTGGGAATAAGACGCTTGTGAATTCGTGTGGTCCATCCATGGTGGATGATGGGAGATGCACCGAGCGCCACAACAGTCATTATTTCGCCAGAAAACTCAGACGGGTTCAAAGGGAGCTGCCCGATTGCATCAAATCACTCGCTTTCTTCAGTGAAGATGACACAAGTGCGCTCTCATCACATCAAAGGTAACTATCCCCTCACACCACATGGACAAGGTACCGTAGTATTGCGTGTGCAGAGTGATTCGTGCAAATCCCAAGGTTTGAGACCTCAAGTCAAGCAAAAAACCCGGAAAAACAAGAAGTTGACGCAGAAGGCTACTGCTCACATTGCGAAAAAATAGAACTTTCTCAACGAAAGGCCTGACACCTTGATCAAAGTGATTGTTGACAAGAGCATTTGTTCCTTGTGGTTTGAAAACAGACAACTCAAATGAAGTAATCTTGGATTGGATTGAATACGGTGTGTGTTTGAGTTGTGTTTGAGTAAAAACGGTGCACCTGTGCAACCGAGAAAGGTGCAGGCAAGACTGCAGACAGTTTTCTGCGCTGTTGCAAAATCCCGGAGTTTTGTAAACAGCGACAAGTGTTTTTCAAACAGCCACCTGTACCTTTCAAGCTGTTGAAGACAGTTTGGATCGTCGCCTTCACACCAACTCGCACTTCACAACCTGAACAAAAGAGCACTCTTCATCGTTGCTCAATCTGTTTGAACCTTCCTGCCTCAAAAATGTCTCGCAATTTGTGACCTTTTGGCTCTAATTTTCAATTGACGAAGTGCAGTTGAAACACTTCTGACATTGAAAAAAAAATTTGTATTGTTCAAGTTGGCCTCATGTCCTGAGATTGCTGGGTTTGAATCTCCCCTGAAGTCGGAAACTGCTTCGGCGTTGGAAATTGTGAATTTTATCAATTCTGAGCTGGCGGAAATGATTACAATAATTTGTTTGCTCTGCAGGCAAGGTTTGCGGATCGTAGAAGAGAAACTGATGGCAAATTTGTCCCTTGTGCCTCATCTTGTATCATCAAGATATGGAATAATTCAACGCTTGAAACGTATCATGTTCGCTGAAAAGATTCAACGCGCAAAAAATGTGTTCTGTCTGTATTGCAGACAGCACATTTTCATGCTTCAGATGAGTGCAAGTGCGAACACATCCAGGGGACCCTGGGACTCACACGTTGACCTGGGTGTTGAATTTGGTCAAATTTGGGGAAAATAGTTCGCTTGTCGCACTACGCTGAACCTACAGGTGTGGTTGGCGTGGAAACGGTTTCTGTTGAACAAAAAACTCAGAAACATTGAACCTGCCGTCTTGGGGGGAAGCCCTCTCCTGCACAAAGCCTTGAAGGGGAGATTGAATGCTCCGCACAACGGGTCACTAAATGTTTCAGTTACACGAGCGAATTGATTGTGAAAGAGTTGGATCGCAGCGATCTCCCAACCCAAACATCATTCGTCTTCCCTTCCCGCAGAACTTCCGTTGAAACTGCCGAGTTGTTGCTGCTGCTTCTCTTGGGTTCCGCGGCGGTCGGGGACGGGTATTTACTTCAATTTGTGTCGGCAACACGAGTCATTTGCCGCAGTGTCACAATCAGCAAAATAGAGGAGCAATTTTGACCGAGGCACGCAGCATGCAGGAGCAGAATGTGAACACACGAATTCCTGTTTTTGGAAGGCGGTCAGATAAATCAACTGCAGGGATCGGTGGTTTATCAAATGAGCAATTCAGCGGCTTAGGTCTCGAACACGTCGTTCTGGTGGGAACATAAAAGCCGCTGTTTCAATAATGACGGGCACCGTGAACATGATTGGCCCCAATTGAATGCCGCAGATTGTGATCCTCAGCTTCCATTACAGCCCTCGGCCGAAGAACTGGGCTCCAATAATCTGTATCTCATGACCGATGCCCCAGAAGATGCCTCCTTCCACGGAGGAAAAGTCTTTGCGTTGAGACAATCAAAGTTGCACCAGCCAAGCAAAGAACCCAAGTTGGATGGATGAATCCACGGGCGCCCACAGTGTACGAGTACCTGAGGACTGGTCACAACTTACACAAAACTCTGCCTGAAATCGGAAATTATATTCCTCCAAATGCTCTTCAAACGGACAAATGGAGGCCATAACACAAGCACTGTACAGATTTACATCAATCTGATAATGCTCCTGTCGAGTAAATTGTTTTTTGTACAAAGAGCTTGCATAATCCTGCCATACATTCTTGTCCGAATGACAAAAGGAACATTGAGCCGCAATAGGTTTCTCTGGATGAAAGAGAGTTCACGTGACGCAAAGCACAAAAAATTGCAGGGGTAAACGAATTACCTTGAGACACCAATGGTGCTCGTTACAAGATTAAGCCCAGTGATACAATAAAATATTTACCAGCGAAGGATATCAGGTCAAAATTGGAGGAAATTTCCTCCATGCGTTGATTGGAGAACATTTCCTGGCCAACGGACCAGCCAAGGGACAGTCTTTCTGGAACCAAGACTCTTTTCATCCTGGAAGGTCCTATTTGAAGGAACTTTGATCATGCTGGAATCATTCATTTTCCAATGCTTAGTATGCAGGATGATACGTTATTAGCATGCGTTATGTCGACGTGGCTCTATCAACGCCACCACCACCACACCACCATTACAATTTGCTTATCTTCGCAATTCCTCAGGGCTTTGCTGTCGATAGGTTTGATGATAACCACATATTTTTTGAAAGAATACGCATATCTGAACTTCCCAGCGCACTTTGGAAACATTCATCTGACCTATTTGAAACCCAGATGGAGACCTTGGTTCCTCGTAAAATGACCACATTCCGATGAGAGTGAGAGACGGACACCCGGACGAAGATTATTTGGAAGCAGATCACAAACACGGCTTCCGGACATCCGTAGCCACCGAAATCTCCAGACGAACTCGAACAAGGCACATCGTCAAGATAACAAGTGCTGCTTTGTGGGAAGCCTCTACGCTGTTTCCATCAGAATGTCTAGACTGGCAGCAATGGCTGATATGAACCACTCTGAAGAGAATGGGATCTAGAAATCCTCAGGCTGATCCGAGATAATTATTTTTCCAAAGACTAATTAAGTTGCTTCGAAGGAGAGGCACCCCTGGCTCTTTTTAGGGCGAGCACGATGAGTGCATCAACGGCAGGCTGAGGACATCCGAATGAGTTTGTATCATTCAACAACAGGCAGACTTCTTCATGTAAAAGCGGACAACATGCGCGCCCCATGCTTCTGCTGATCGCACTCAATTGTGCGTGAGAAATGCGTGTTTCCTCACAGAGCTGTGTCCGGCAGCACGGGACGTCAGGGATTAAGGCCTGCGGCTCTCGCCGTCTTATCTCGCTCTCACGGCATCAAATCAGCCTAATGCGCTGTTAAAGTGCAACTTACATGGACATAAAACCTCACGGTGTCGACAGCGAGGATCATGAAGATAGGCTGGTGCAACAGGCGCTGTCCTGACACATTGTTTCTGCCTGTTGATTGGGACACAAGAACAACACGCAGACTCGAGGTGGTGGATTTCTGAATGCTGCCGTTGTTTTTCCACCAGAGGGTGTTGAAATCAATTTCCTGTTGGGCAGATCCACCGACGCACAAAAAGTGCGCGCAATAAGTTCTGAAGCATTTGTCAGAAACAACACCACGGCAGAGGAACCATGCAGGTGCCGGCACGCAAGGTTCTCCGAACTTACGCAGCGACGAATCCTCAACTTTGGTTATACGGAGGTTCAGCAAACACGTCCGGTCCTTTCTCGACGTGCCCCAGTTGCCAGATCAGTGACACAGATACTATTTGGTCACTTCTCATTGGCTCTGGGAGCAAATTCAGGGTAAATGTGGAGATCTGGCAATTGGAGCACCGGCCACGTGAAAATTAAGCGTTGCGGAACCTCGTCGTTGTGTCTGTGGACCTACCTCTGAGGTCAAAGTCAAAACCATGTGTCCATGTTTCCTCTCCACAGTCTGCTTCTTCCGACATGCAGCAAAGATAGAAGGCCGCGTTGTGTGGGACGTGGCAATTTGTCAGATTCCACGGCACTTCATCGAGCGCGACATCTGTCAAATCCCGAACAGTTTCCCGCAAAGAACCAAATTGTTAACAAAGTGGTCTTCGTGTTTCGGGCTTCACCTCGTTTGTCTTTTACCCCATGCTCGTTCTGACATGATCTCCTCAAAGGTAAATTTTGAACGGCAGTGAGTTTATTCAGCATCCCATGAGGGTTTGTGGACACTACGACTGCAGGTCCGGAATTCGCTCGCACCGAGTTTTACACACGTGCATGTACTTACAGAAGAAGTCTCAAGGAATACCTCACTCGTGTCCCAGATCTACCTGTGTACGTACCTGAAAGTAAACAAATAGAGAACATTGATCAATGGTCTGTTATTTCTTGAAATAGACTGAAGGGAAATTCTTTTTGTCGTTGGAAACGGAGCACGTCCAAAGGGATGTGGTCATGATAGCGGCATGATACATCAGGTTAAGAGCAAAGCTGCAAAGTGTTCATCACAATGTCCCTCGAGTGTGATACTCCTGTCATCTCTGGTTATTAGACGCCCGTTGTTTACGGGGGACCCCCATCCTCCTGCAACATCTCGTTGTACCAAGAGATCCCTCTCCTCCTTAAAGCAAATTACCACATCACATGCAAAGTGCTGAGATTTCACACACACCTTTCCGGAGTTTACGAGCACAGAAGAATCGGTTGTCATGGATAATGGAACACGAAGTTCTTGCAAAAAAAGTTATAGAAAGTACACAAGCGCCGGAAATTCCCATCCAAAGTGAGTCCAACTAAATGGACTGCTTTTGCACCAATTTTGCTCCGAAGGGGAAAACTCCCACTTTCGATTTGGATGAAGGTCTCTGGCCTGTGAATGTGTTCACCGCGCTCTCCAGTGGCTGAAGGAAAGCACTATGACAAATGACTTTTCCTTTCATTTCATGGTCTGGCGGGACAGCATTAGTGTGTAACTATGAAAATGAGATTTATTCCCGTGGGTTTCAACCTCTAAAAGAGACTTGATTCAGGTTAAAACCGGATGACAAACAGGGATCACGCTGGTCAACAACCTTATCACTCCGGCGCATGTTAATTGGGAAAGGATGATGATGATCGATCTCGAGGTGCAAGGGTCGGCAGCGGAAATCCCTCATCCTGTGTCCAACATGCGCCCCAATTTCACACGCGTGTGAAAGAAGGAATGCGTGTGTGTGCCACGTACATCGTGGGACAACAATAAGAACTTATATTCCAAATGTGCATTACGAACAAAAAGTTGTTTGCTTGTTTGATCTGTGCAGTCTCAATTAAAAATCAAAGCACAAACTGAGAAGATGACAATGTGCTTTCCTTGCCAGAACCTCGGTATTCTAAGGATCATTTGTGTTCATTGATGTGTCTTCGTGCTCTTTGGAAGTTTTAAAGCTGCTGTTCACTGAACACCGCTTTGTCATGATGAAAACCGCCGCAGAACCTTCATGGAAGCGAGAACTTAAAGCATACACATATTTGCCAGTCAGAAAAATTCACCAGGCGCATAGTCTCTTTTTCTATGGCGGTTACAACAATGACTCTGAGGCGCAGAGAGAGGCAGCTTCAGGTAATTGTTGACTTTATTGCAGCTTTGTGTGCGTGTTTTGGAATGACTCTCGCAATTCCCCCAAGTGTGCTAAATTCTAATGCAAACACAAAATTTGGTTACATGTGTGCTTTTTCTTTGATTTTTCATTCTCTTTCATGCATTCTGAAACTCCTTCCGGACACGAAAACAGTGGTGGTGGTGGTGAAGGGAATGGGGGGGGGGTCGATGCAGCTACCTACACAGCAAGTCACCTTGAATACGCTGGCAGAAAAGCGTTTGACCCCAAATCACAAAAAGACGACAGAAACCAAAGGAGACACGTGGCTGTACCACCGTGCCGTTGCCGCAAAAATGTCCCAGCCCAGGGCCTCCAGAGAAGTTGCTGCTGCAGAGCCGGAAACCAACAGCACAGTCCAAAGAAAAACGCTTTGCTTCGGATGACATAATTCAGATTGCTGCATTTGCAGGCTTTTATCCCCTTAACGTGGAACACAAAGGCACCGTCGATTTTCTCCTTTTCAGAAATTTAACCCAGAATCGCAGCTTCACTGCAACTCAACCGTTTAACAGAAATTTTCTTCCTCTCTATGTCAATGTTGACCGCTTTCTGACATTTTGTGCAAATTTGGAAGACACACAAAGTTGCATTGAAGTAAACACACGAATTCTAAAGCAAACAAAACAGCATGTTGAGTGCTGCAATTTCCAGTGTACATGGCGCTGTGAAGAACGAGACGTGCCTCGACCTATTTCTCAGTCTCAGTTCAGTTCTGAGTTTCTGGCTCTTCCGAGCGGCACTTGGCTTTTCTGAATGCCACCTTCTTGGGTGGTACTCAGAAGAGCCACTTCTTCCCAACACCACCTGGTGGCTCTTCCAAGCACTACCTGGCTCTTCTGAGTGCTACCAACTGGCTCTTCTGAGTGCTACCAACTGGCTCTTCTGAGTGCTACCAACTGGCTCTTCTGAGTGCTACCAACTGGCTCTTCTGAG
>JAAUXT010043717.1_pt1 | contig 26696 bp, 32 predicted proteins | sample 7278171 | NCBI WGS metagenome assembly JAAUXT01 (sample SAMN14350112, study PRJNA611818) | marine sediment metagenome | isolation source: surface marine sediment (1.8m) | place: French Polynesia: Moorea | collected 2018-08
ACAAGGAGGACCAGGAAGAATTGATAAACAAGGAAGAATTGATGACATTAACGCCACTGCAACGCTGCAAGGGACTTCGCACTGCAGTTGCCTTGAGCACTGCTTCTAATTTGCATTTTGAAGAGTTTTTCACCACAAGGGGTGAAGGTGTGGTGAGCAGTTGTGCGTGAATCTACAGGACTTGCGTGAAAAGCCTCTTGTTGGCCACGTAGGAGAAACATGAACCAAATCTTTCTTGCTCTGTTTTGCTGGTGCGAATACTCGTGTTTTCAGTCCTGTTTTGGAACTTCGCATTGAATGTACCCGAAACCGTCTTTAGCAGAGGAAGCACTGGACAAGGACAATTGCAAACTGGAAGTGAAGTGTTGGGGTCGGTGGGAGTCGTGGCGGAAGCCTTCAGCTCATCGCTATGATTTAGCTGTGGATGACATGTGAGCAATTTCGCGTGAAGTAAGAGCTCAAGGTGTGTGAATGAACACAGCCCCACGTCGGGAATCCACTCGGATCGCCAGACAAGCAGCTCCTAATGGGTTCTTCCCACGTGCGGATGAAATTCTTGTCTCGAAATATGTTCTGCCTTTCAAGCAACAATGGTTTCTCGATGATACGATTCTTGGAGTGAGCGGGTGGGATTAAATGACGAGACACAGGTTTGACACGGGTCACTCTGCTCGGAGTCTTGATGAGTACCTGACCATTTCAGGTCCAACCTGAAATCATTCACATGGCCAGGCGCTGGTGTTTTTCAGGTTCCTGGTCCAAATTGAAATAGCCAGGCACCCCTTGAAAAGGCCACTCAGAGCCTTGGTGAGTGTCGGGCCGTTGAGGTGAAATGGCCAGACACCAGTTCAGGATGTCTGGCCACAACACAAGACTGTGGGCAGGAAGCTCTGCATAAGACGACTGTCTTCACCGTCAAAGCAACCAGCAACCAGATGACATGACGGCGCACTTCCCCGGGGGGTGTGGTCTTTTACCATCACCATCCATCTCCGCCCTGTTCTGGTCAAGAACACTTTTTCTGACTCCCAGGGGCTTGTTGAGTGCCGCACTTAGCTGCAGAAGAAAATGCTCGCACACGCTGCGCGGTGTGAGAGGTTTGTCTTGGCGTGCTCTTGGGCTGCGTGGAGCGCGAGGGGAGAAGCCTGGTTGTGTTGCGCGCCTCACAGCAAAAATGAATGTCACATCCATGGCGGAATGCAGCCGACCCTGCGAACAGCTGTCTCTCGAGATTTACGAGAACCGTTTTGTAGCAATGTGACGGGAATCCAGCTCGTAAAAACGGCGTTTTCTTTGTCGCTGCAGCAAATTGACGATCACCGAGCTTTGCCGATTCCTCTCATTAATTGCCTCCCACTCGGGAAGTGTTGTCGAGAATTAAGTGGCGGCGGCGGCGTCGCTCGGAACGCGATGGATACGGAGTGCGCGTGCGCGTGCGCAGACGCGTGGTGCACCGTATTCACCCATGTATTAGTCGCACCCAAGGAAAAGATGCACCCCAACTTTTGCCTTGTTTTTCTGGCATGGGATCGCATTGAAATAATAGTAATCTCAGACTCATGAAAAGACACACCCCTAGTTTTGGTGGTCAATTTTAGGACAAAAAGGTGCGTCTTATACATGGGTGGATACGGTACTCGCTGCACTTGATTCCCCTCTGTACTGTGGTTCTCTGGCTTCGACGTCACGCGTTGTTAAACGCCTGAGATACAGAGACGAAGTGCACCGTGGGTAATTGGGGAAAGATTCCACGAGAAAGCAAGAGGGTCATTTGGATGCATGGAAAGTTGCTTCGCAGCTTTGATAGCCACGATAGAGAATTGAAGAAGAAGGCAGCAGCAGTGCTCCGCTGGCTGGCTTCGGGAGGATCGGTCGCTTCTTCGGGGCAGTCGCTGAACATCTCTGAGCTGTCGCCGTAAATCTGGGGGTTGGGCGCGTGGTTCCTCTCCCCGCGTTCCTCCATCCCGCTCCAGACTCGGGACTTCCTCAGTAACAGCACAACACTGGGAAGTCTCTGACTCACCGAATATCGCCCTGTTTCCTGTGCGGAGTGTTTTATGCGTCCGGTTGAGGAACTCCAGAGTCGTTGGGCGATGTTTGTGGCCCTCTCTGCGGCTCAAATTGAGTTGCGACCAGAGGAGCGTTTGATTGGTGTCAGGTAATTGGCTTTTGCGCAGCTAAGTGGCATCACTGAGTAATGCATGATGCTTTATGTGCGGCCAACATTTGTGTCTTAGCTGGGACCGATCCTGGGGAGCAGGCTCAGGGTGATATTGCGCTCAAGATGCATCTGTCTAGTGGTCCCCAGATGCCAATACTGTGACTGCCCATAATATTTTGTCAGGCCAGGAGTGGGCCCGAGAGGTCTCTTTCTCCTGCTTAGGACGCTGAGTTGTTTTCAGGCTCCCAGATTTCTCCTGACGGCACTTTTTTCAAAGTTCCATTTTCTTGCTGTTTTGAGACACACTTTGTGTGCAGTGTGCGTCTCGAAGCAAACGTTTATTGTCTTGTTTTGAGCGTATTTTTCTGACTCGAGTTGTTTTGCTCTTTCAGGATTGCAGCCGAAGGCATCGTTGTGGTCCAAATCTAGTCGAGCGAAAGGCAAGACCAGCGGCAGTTCCAAATCTACCTCCAAATCGAAGCCTCACGGTTGGTGCCGAAGACAATTTCTGAGATGTCAAAATAATGCTTTTATTCCTCCGTCAAAGATTCATGGCAGTGGAACGGGGTTGGCCAGTGTTCACAGTGGATGGCTCAAGCGTTGCGTTCTCGAACACGTCTGTGCTCTCGCCATGGATCGAGCAACAGCGCCCTCTAGACTTGTGCAGAGCCGTTCCGGGAGACGCATCCAGTGTGAACCCAGGCTGATCCACAAGTTCCTTCCTCTGTGTGAAAACTAATTTGTCTCTCTTGTTGGAAGCTATGCCTTGGGGGGTGATGGTAATCTCAAAAACCGAACTCCATCTATGTGCAAATGTACGGCTGCTATGAATATTTCACACTTCATCAGGAAACTCCAACAACAGCAGCAGCGGCGGCGGCAACAAGACGTTGGATGTTGACGACAACGCGAAGCATCAGCAGCAGCTCGCGGCCGTCGGTGCGCGTGATACGTCTCTCTTCCTCTTCCGAGCTCTCGGCAAAATCCTCTACTGTAAACGTATGTATCGTGCGGCTTATCCTCAATTAGTCTTTCTTTCCCGTGCCCGGCCTCGAGTTTCCAATGACTGGAGTCATTTCTAATCCGGCGCCGCTCCGGATGTGGCCCTGCAGGAAGATTTAGTGTTTCGGTATCATTGCTTCGCTTCTCGATGCATCAAAGATGCTCGCCTATGGACAGTAATTACGAGCCCCCCTTGGAAACGCAGATGGAAAGTAAATATGTCAATTATTACATGATTTTCAGCGGGGCTCAGATCCCACATGTCACATTGAGAAGAGAAGTGGAAAGGCCGATGCCAGTGGTACTTGAAGCAGAAGAAAGGTCCGATCTTTCCTGGAGATAACATTGATATTGATGTTGTTCGCAGACAGGACAGGGCTGCCACAAGTTTCCGAGGAGCAAGGAAGTTGTTCAAACAATTGTTGGGTGCCCAGAGGAAAGAGCCATCGAGTAAAGTACAGTTGTTTGGCTCCAAACGACAGGCTGAGGCTGTCCAGTTTCCTGTCTGGATGTGAAGCGCATCGTTTGTCAGCCGAGAAAAACAAGTTGTCTCTTGGTCCACAGTTACGATTTGGCGAGGTTTTCAAACCAAACGCGACAATAAATCCGCGCAGAAGGACTGGCTTTGAAAGCCAATTGAAGCAAAGTGCTCCTATCCCCTCGCTTCAGTACTGTGTGTGCTTCCAGAAACAACGGAGCTGTTGCCAATTGCTTTTCTTTTGGAGTCTTGTGATCAGAACATGTTTTCGCGACCAATTGTCTCAATTGTTTGTCCTTTGCTGCGGGCTGTGTGGTTCCCACCGAGTTGTTCCCCTCGGCTCAAATGGATGGCTGTGACATCCCAAACATCTCGTCGTGCTTTACGGTGTGCAAATTTCATTTCGAAACGTCACATTTGTTCTGGTTCAACCTAATTCATTGGACGTATCAAATTATTCCGCTTTTTTGATCAGAATCTATGGATGTTGATGTGGATTTCGCAACGAGGCGGTTAGACGTTGATATAATTATGAGTAGCCTTTCAAGTTGGCCCCAAACTATGTACGGTTTCAGCAGAACTACTTACCAGCGATAAAAAGCTTTGGCAGTCTTCTTTTGGATGTAATCTAATAAAAGCAAGGAAAGAAACTACATCAACAAAGGAAGCGAATGAGCGCGGTGGATGTCCGCATTGTCCCCGCTGTTCTGCGCTTTCAGCAATGACGACGCTTTCTGTGCTCCCCCCTCCCGTCGTTGTGAGGATAAATTTATCAGAGAAGCTGGTTGAAATGTTCATTTGTGCGCGATTGAATGACAGGGGAGGGAAGCCTGAGCAGCGCGGGTCAGGTTTCCGACCCTCAGCCCGTCACCCGGACAAACATTTCAAGATTCCGTCGGTGGATCGGCAGTAATCCAGACAGATGCTCGGAAGGAAGAGAAGTTTTGAGTCAGGGTGGTTTTCAATCACGAGTGTCAGCATTGCCATGCTGTTCCGCGTTTTTAAGACGCACTTGTTTTCCCCGAAATTGTGCATCAAAAGAAGCTGGGGTACGTGAGTTTGGGACATTGGTGCGAGTAAACCATTGTTCCAGTTGGACCCTGGTGCCACAGAATCAGGACATTGCCGGGGTGCGTCCTGTGCACAGAACTGTATGGTGTCCAGTGGCCCAGCCATGAGTCCTGCACCCCAGACCAGCGACCCGGATTGGTTCCCCTAGACTCCGTGGCCCTGCATGGCTTCTGTGGCAATGAGTGGGACATCCCCGCGCACCCGCCGAATCCAGGGGAATTACTCGACCGTTGTACGAATCGGAAATTGAATCAGGTGGTGAATGTATTCATGGTGGGAGAGAGGTCCTTGTCGCGCTGCTCTTCACGGGCCTCGAAACTTCATTGAGCCGCACGGTGCGCGTCAATATTCATATCCACCGAACAATACGGACCAATTGCCTGTGCAACACGAGCCGGACGGACAACTCTCAGACTGCAGAGAATTCCACAATTTACTGCCCAAATTGTCCGTCGGCTTAGTTCCGTGGAAAAAGCCTCTTGCGAACAAATATGATGAAAGACTCGAGGAGCAGGTCTGCTACAAACAAGTCTGGTCTGTTTCCTCTGGATCGAGAATGGACGATAATTGAACACGTACAGTTCTCATTTGCAGCAGGGCACTTGCACAAGACTCGCTGAAATTGGGAAATGTAGAAATGTGTGGCATTGCTTATTCTGAGCATGTGACGCGTCCCGCAATCACAGTTGATTGCCTAAACTGCTCCAATTGGCAGTAAAACAGCCATTTGCTCCTCGTGGAGACTCGATCGCTTCTCCATCGGCCACATCCTCCTTTTTCTATTTACAAACCTTTGCCCAATTAAAAGCCTCTCGGTGGCTCTGTTCGTGACTGGGTTCGGGAGGGACGGAGGCTGCTGATCCCGGCGGCAGATACGCCGTGATTGTTGTGTATCCAGCGTCGCCGCGGACGCCGTTGTGACGCGTGTGACGCGGAGCTTCGCTCGGCTCCACTCGGCTCCACTCGGGGCTTTGTCAAACGCAGATCCTCCTCTGCCAAGCTTGTTCAGAAGTAATCCCCCCTTCTCTCCCTATCTTACTGTCCGAAACGATTGTTTTCCACTTCTTCTTGCTTTTGCTGGCAGTTCTTTCAAGTGACGGTGGTTGCAGTGGTTTCAAGTGAGCGTGGTTGCCCTGTTGTGTTGCAGGAGAGGCGGAGGCGAGCCAGGACCCGGCGCTGAGGCTGCCCGAACATCTGTCGCACCACGAGCGGCCGCGGCCGCTGCAGTTCGACCCCGAGGTGAGTTGATCCGCTGCGTTGTCGTGACGACACAGTCCAATCCGACCACAAGAGCATCCGGGTTGTAGTGTGCGTGTGTGTGTGTGTGTGAGAGAGAGAGAGAGAAAGAGTGTGTGTGTGTGTGTGTGTGTGTGAGAGAGAGAGAGAGAAGACAGAGAGACAGAGTGTGTGTGTTTGTGTGCGTGTGTGTGAGAGAGAGTGTGTGTGCGTGTGTGTGTGTGAGAGAGAGAGAGAAGACAGAGAGAGTGTGTGTGTTTGTGTGCGTGTGCGTGTGTGTGAGAGAGAGTGTGTGTGCGTGTGTGTGTGAGAGAGAGAGAGAGAGAGAAGACAAAGAGAGAGAGAGAGAGTGTGTGTGTGTGTGTGTGTATGTGTGCGTGTTCGCCTCGCACGGCGGTCAGACTGTATTGTCAGCCCAAGTGCACCAAGGTGTTTGTGTTGAACTCTTGCGCAGGCCTTAGTTATGAACACGATCGCAGCGAAACCAGAAATGAATCCGGCCCCGTATCCGTGGAGAAGGGTGACCATAGGACAATGAAAACCATCACGGGAAGGTTGATACAGGATGGACGAACAGAGGTGTCGTGCAGCAAGGTTCGCCACATCTTTTCGCCAGTGTGTCTCTCGAGGCGTAAACTTACTGAAGTGGAGCGTCTGAGATTTCGTTGTTCATTTGGATGGAAACCTTGGGAAAAACAGCGCGTTTGGTCCTGCAGATGGAACAATGAAGCCTGCGATTGTTCTCCGTCTCGGGTGACGAGCTTTGATTTGCGAATCTCACTGCAACTACTTGTGCAGCGCAGAAGCGTCCGAGGCGCTAATTGAGTTAGAAACTTGTTTGACGCACTTTGGAGCAATTCTATCCCCAATTTGTTTTTGTAAACGTCTGCCGTGCCATTTGGTTTGATTAACATTTGTGGCTTCACAGTCACCGAGTGACCGGATGTGTGGAAATGAGGCGCTGCCACTTGAAGCAGGACTTGTTCTCGGTTCTGTTTTTTGTGCCCTGTCTGTTCCTGCATATTTCACCCCGAGAAACGACGCTCCATAAATCCACTGTCAGTCACTCGCGAAGGCGCCAGCGCGTGCATTCTCTGCGACTCGGCAATCAAGCAAAAACATCACAAAGTGCCAAAACGAGCGGAATTAGATGGCTTAATCTCCCAACTTCATTATTGGATCTCGTTAAGAAGACACTTCCATTATTTGCGGGCTGCGCTGTTCCGGAGCAGGGCCGCCGAGCCCGGAATGGAATTACTGCTTGTAGCGGCCGCGATTATTATCAGACTCAACAGATTTTAGTTCCTCTGGCCGCATCAATTCTGTGTCCGTGAAATCTCATTATGTTTGGTCAATAGGTCAAGCCTTGGCTCCAGACAACTCCCCTCATTTCATCATGGCCTCGCGTTGGGGTCACCTCCAGCGGTTCCCTCGGTGTCTCTTTCATTCCGAGGGGAATTGCTGCCTGTCCGGCCGCTGTTTGAAGCAAACGCGTCTTTTCAGTCAACAGGCGACGAAGAGAAAATGTTGGAGACAGATAAAGGGGTCACTGAGCGCGTTTTGGCAGCGCATCTCAACTCCCCAGCTTCAGAGCATCATTGACAAGGACCTCACAGACAGAATATCAAAGTGACGCAAGCAGAGATGACTCGGTCACAGAACAACCACAGCTACTCCGGGCACCTTGACGCACCTTTCTGTGTCATCACACCTCACTCGTGTGGACCGACTGAACTGATTAGGGATGTTTAGTTGCAACGCGTGTGACGTCCCCGTATCACGTGCGACGTGCCATTTCACCCTGGGAAATCTGTGCTGAATTTTCTTTTCTTTTTGCTGGAAACTTGTTTTTTATTCTAAAATATTTTTTGTATTTAAAATGACTTGGGAAGGACAAACCATTTGTGAAAGGAAATTGGTATCTGTTAAATTGAACATGTTTTTCAAAATTTGAAAACAAATGAAACTGATTTCCAGCCTGTAATCCCACGCCGCACGTCACACGCGTGGCCTCCCACGTGTTGCAACTAAACCTCCCTGTTGACTGGGGCTGCGCACGCAGGTTGCGACGCATGCGCGGTGGGGGGGGAGAGGCCCAATTCTGTTGGACGCGCTGTGAAGTGGTCCTTGAGGACGCGTTGTGCTTTTCGTCGTCTCCTCGGTCCATAATCAGTGCTCACGAGACGACGAGTGTCTCCTCGGCGCTGACACCTGCGCCTCTCGCTCATCGATCGCGTCGGAGACGGTGACGCGGGCGAATCGCGTCCTTCGTCGAACCTCGCGCTCGTCTGATGTGGCTCCCTGCACCGCGGCGCCGATTCCGTTTCAACTAGAATCCATCAATAGGAGATGAGCCTTTTGTTTTAGCGCCGCCGTGAACCGCCGTGACACTCGAGGCGGACGGAACGGTGAGCGGCGTCTGTCGAGATCAGGGAGGGAAAGCAAGATCCACAAGGACAGTCGGGGCAAAGCAGTCAGTACGAGTAGGTGCACTGCAGCGAGACCGACTTTCATCACTTGCTGCTATTCTCGGCTACTTTCCGCGTTGAGGGATTTGTCAAAAGTGAAGGACTTGACGGCGAATGCACAGGGCAGACAGAGGGTCTACCGTGTACACTTGGCGAGTGTTACCACGTGCGGAGATTTTCTGGACGGTCAAGTCATGTGACTTGGTGACCCGTTGTTGGCGTCCCTCTGGCGTTGAAAAAATGCAAACACGTTTCGTTGAGAGATGAAATGCAGCCGCAGCTGAAAACAACGAGTGGAAATTCGGGACAAACTGCTCCACGAATATTCAGCGAACATCAAATGCGAGGCAATTGGGTAATGGCTGAGTAACTGTTACTTTCCCGCCCGCTCACCACACGAAAGTGGAGTGAGTTGTGGGTTGAAACATGACAGGCTCCTTTGTGAGGCAACAGCAGACACTGGGCGCCAACCCACCCACCCACCCACTGCAGACACACAACGAGCCGCACAAGACGACGGCGCTGAATTCGACGTTTTCCTGGGGGATTTCTGCGCATCTGCTCTGCGCAGCCGAGACGCTGAAGGAGCGTCGCTTCCTTTGTGGCGCTGCAACTGTTGAGCGCTCCGAGATCTCTCCAAGCCGCTCCCGCTGAAATAATCCGAGGCTTAACAAGATTAAATCCGCATCAGTTTTCAGCGTATCAGCGACGCCTAATGCGATTTTCTCCTCAAATTGAGCTGATATGGCCCAGAGGATTGGTTTATGTACTGATCAGTGTCATAATTTATTACATTATTTGCATTTTCCTACCAAAATTTTGACTCGTTGTAAACATGGATCCACAACGTGAAATGGAAGTTGACCTGGAGCCGCGGAACTGATCACTCACAGTTTTGTCGTGTTGTTGGCAAATTATGACAGATCGTGCTCGGTTGTATTTTCAATTGAACAGCGGCGATGATCAGTTTCATCCCGCGCGCCTGTTGTCAGAGACAGAGACGCAGGCAAATCTGGTGTCTCATCCCGCAAAATCCCGACAGATCCAGCGCGTTTCTTTTGTTCGCGAAAACAAATTGCGCAGGAGCCGGGGAAGGAGGGGGGGGGGGGCTCTTGTTTACAGAAACCGAACACTGCCAGGAATCTGAGGTAAATGTTCTGCGATGAATCCATGACAGGATGGAATCAATTCCCCTGCTGCGCTGGAAGAGAGACCACCGCTGAATCGAAGTTAAGTGCCGCAAAACAGGGGCAGTGTAATGTGGCATTTTAGTGGCAGTTATAAAATCCCTGCTGTCAGTTTGCTTTGGGTTGTGGAATCTCACTGCAGATGGGACCAACCCACCCACCTCCACTCCTCTGTTCCGACGTGGACAAAACTCCCATTTCGGCTGGAATTGGACTCTTGTCACCGGCCCCTTCTTTGGTTTGGTGGTCGTGTCAGGGAGAAAGATAAGACTTGTCGAACACTTGTTTCTTTTCTCTGGTGTGTGTTCCGAGATGTGTTGTTTTTACACCTCAGATGCTTTCCAATGTGTGAGACATGTTCCGTGTGATGTGTTTGGCATTAAGTTCTCTTGTTCCGTGCGTTATCCTTTCTCCGCTTTACGGAAGTTGAGCATAAGCTGCTTATCCCAAACAAAAGCTTGTGGAGCGACTCGGGGCTGAGCGTGCGGTGAGAAGATAACAATGATGTTTGTCCGATTGAGTCGTAACGATCACGTGGTTTCCCCCGGGACCCGGACGAGAGGCCTCGTCGCGCCGGAAACACCAATTCGACATGGTCGGTGCTCGTTATCTACTGAGAAAAACAATGTCGGGAGTGTTTCGTCTCGTCGTTGTAACTTCGCCATTCGGAGATGATTGCGACATCGTGTGTGACGCAGCCAGTCGCTTGAGAGCTTCTCTCCCCCCCCCACCCAAGACTTTCTGCAGAGAAATGGATTCCCATTCACAGGCTCGTGTGGAAGCCTCCTGCATCCGCGAGATAAGTCGTCTGTACGTTTTAATTTTGACGTGTATTTAATGCGAGTTTTACGTGACAGCCCCACTGCTCCAGGGTTTGTCCCAGGAATTCCCCAGGGGTGCCTGCTAAATTAGGTTTCTGCGAAAGTTCAGCAATTACACGTGAAAATTTCACGCAGTTTTTCCTTCAGCGTCGTCGCAAGTGGAGAACATTGCGTGGTTGTCGCTACTTTGCTGTTGCGACTGAATTTTGACAAGCCTTTTGGAACAATGGAATTGTTTGCGGTTCAAAACTGCCAAGACAAGGGGCATAAAAGCACAACACGAACTTGATTCCTTGGAAATTGCTTTTTGAGGAGCCTCGTACAACAGCACGCGGGCGAGTGAACAAGAACACGAGAGTTCAACGGTGCAGCAAAAACTGCGCTTTAATCCAGCGAATTTGCAGCGGAAACATCCAGGGCACGACCGGAGAAGCCGTGCGGCGGACTCCCCGCTGCTCCACATCGCAGAGAGCGTTTCTATCCGCCCTGTGTACGGCGGAGCAGACCTTTTCAATTTGTGCAGAATCTATTAAATCCACTGCAGTTGTCTCCTGTCGCTGCTGATGGATGATTTCCTGTTGTGGAAGTGATGCGGAAAAGGGTAGCGCAGGTCCGACATGTGTTGAACGTGAATGGTCAGCTGCTTCGTGCAGGAACGGCAACGACCGAAGACGTGGCGTGGAGCGAAGATGTCGCTGTGACCCTGGTGTTCGTGAGTGTGAATGGCCAAAATGTCTTTGTGTGCCTGGTTTATGCATCAAATATGATGGGGCCCAATTGTGTCACGAAGTCCCGTCAAACGAGCACGCTGCATGGCGTTGGGAGATTTGTGTCTCTGTGACTGCGAGCGATATCTCTGAACGGAAACGTCGTCCATGCAGGGAACGCTTTCAGTGGCACGCCACCAATCACTCGCAGATCAAGAGTACCCGACATCTTACAGCTCGCTACTTTTCAATCACTGTCTTATAAATCAGGGCTGGGTCATTCCGATCACGCTCATTTGCCGTAAAAGAGAAATCCCTCTGTCTCAAGCGGGATTGTATCTGGTCATAGCAGAACAAGGTTCTGCACTTCTTCAGAAACGAGAATAAGACACAAATCTCGCTGTGATTGTACGATGTCAATGGAGCAAATGGCCTGGATGAAGGGAAACTCGAGATTTGAGCAGTCGTAGACATCCTTATTGCCTATTACTCTTTGCCATTTCAGTCTTGTGAGGGGCATGTTCGGAATCGGTATGAGCAAATTCCGCCTTCATGCACGCTTTATGATATCAGTTGCGTTGCAATAAGGAAGGTAGATGTGTGTTTATTTCCTGTCAATGCGAGTGACAAGCGATTTTGGCCGGGATCGGGATTGGGTGTGAGGCAGGGGAGTCTCAGCCCCACAGCAGGGAGCGGGGGTCGGGGTCTGTTCGAGAGACAGACGTGGGCTGCATTCACACACTGGGGCACAGTGCGCGTCTGGTTATTCTGCCACGCTACGGTCACAAAACCTTTCGTACATGACCTTGTTGTGGGAGAAGTGAGTTCACACACCTCAAGAATGGTTCCTGTTCACTTGTACAACTCTTTCTCGACCAAAGGTCTCAAAAAGTCGTTGTATGACTTCACAGGAACCATTTTTGTGTGAACTCTTACCTCGGGTCCACTTCGCTGCAGAATCCGAACGCAGCCCTTGGTGGTTGAGTGTGAGCCTTGGAAGGCAGTTGCGTGACTAAGTAAGTCGCAAGATGTGTCTCCTGACGCGACAAATCGAGACACAAAGTGCAATTGAGACTGTGATCAGCTGCGATGATGACAGATGTGGCTGGCTCGGTGTACACTGTGACGTGAAATTGCTACGATCTCAGTCATGAAGCCTTTGCGTCCTGTGAGGCTCCGGAGACAGATTTCTGAGGAACGTGCAGCTGGCGGTGCGCTGACCTGGGCGGAACCAAATGAGGAGACACTCCTGATTTTTGACACCGGTGTTTGGCCATTTCAGGTGGGAACCTGAAATAGCCAGACAGCCACATCTCCCCATTTTAGTTTGGGGGTGAAATAGCTTAGCACTCTTGCAATAGGCACTCAGATTTTGTTCACCCCATATCTGGCCGTTTCAAGTCAGCTGAAATGGCCAGACACCCGTGCCTGCTCATTTGGGGTGTTTGGCCATTTCCTTACACAGGGCGGAAAGATCAGCATGTGGTCTTTTTGGGCTGCGTTCCATCTCGTCGTGAAACACCTGGAAGCAGAGCATGTTCAGTCAGTGGAGTGAACCTCACCGTCAACGTAAACCCAGGGACAAGAATCACAAGTGGGAAAATAGTTGCGTCACCCACTATTACGGTCAACAGACCCCAAATCCGACGACCCCAGAACGACCCAATTTGGCTCGTAGTTGAGAGCTGGTGCACCAGGAATGGCACCACCCTTGCCCATCCGACGTTGTTTCGTCCTTTCCCACCCTTTTGCCAAGTGAAACCTTTCAGTTGATGACTTGTGCTTTTCAAGCGCTTTTCTTCTGCATTTGATGCAGTTGATACGAGCTGCAGCATGCCTTGATGTTGCCTTTTGTGCGTTGTGCGAGTCTCAACATTGTCAGGACCGCGAGACCTTCTGTATCTCACGTCACATCTGTGTCGTTCAAGACTTGGCCTGTCTGTCTGCGTCTTGTGTCCTGAAAGTGGACTTCTTTTCACTTTTCATTGGTGCGCCGCTTTGTTGGCCGCTGCTCGTTGTCAGTTCTAGTGGCACGTGTTTCTCAGTCACTTCTCGTAACTTCTCGACGTCTCTCGTTTCGCTCTCGCAGGAGGTGCTGGAGCGGACGCACGTGTCCGGGGACTTCCTTGTGTCCTACCTACACCACAACTACCCCGACTTCTTCGCGGAGCTGGACGACGTGGTGCGAGCCTCCGACTACCTCAGTGACGCAGACCACCTCACCACCAACTGGACCGTGAGTACGTCCACAGGTGCTTTGTGCGCGACGTTTGATACACGCTTTGACCAATCACAGAACACTATTCGGCGTGGACTTTGAGGTTGGCGTTTCAGAATTGGACCTGTTGGAATGAACGCACCAGTTTCACTTCGCTCGTCAACGATCGATGCGTCTGTTTTGACGGAAGGGCGTCAAGTTGTATTGACTTCATTACGAGTACCTCAGTTCGAGGTCATTTGCTGCACACATTGTTGTGATTGATCAAGCAATTTTTTTTTTTTGCTTGGGTGATGTCCGTTGTTGCAATCAAAGACTACACAAATGAGCACAACACAAGACGACTGAAAAACATTTCGTCAGCTCAACAAATTGCTTCTGGGTTTTGGGAGATTTCACAAGTTTCTTAAGTTGTCAGTGTTTTGTTGTGTGTTGTCACAAGATTCTGCACATCACTGGTCTGTGGAGACCTTGAGGAGCTACGAAGCGGGGTTGAGAGATGAGACAGACGGATACAGCTGAGCGTCGGGAGAGCTTTCACGCCGTCGTGCTCGCCATTGATACGACTCCCGCCGAGCAGCGAGACGATCTCTCCTCTCCTGTTCGTGGAACGTGCTGCGAGTTTTAAGAAGCGCAGCATTTGCTGCGGAATCCGAAACGTGCAGTCCGGGGATTGATGTCTTGTTCTGTCTTCGGTGTTTTGGTTGAAAGAAAAACGGCAAGGTTTTTCGCTTCAAAAGCTCACGAACGAAGTCTGAAAGCGAGAGCACCCCGGGTGGGGTATCCATAAAATAGTCTTGCTGAATCATCCAGACTAATTGGTCCTGATCCTCGGCAGATCTGCCTCACACAGGAGCGAAGCGATGCTCTCAGGTGCCACCAGACACAGACGCGCGGTCCGCCAGGGCCCTGGTTCCGCCGCGCACCGAAGATGGACGGCAGCCTTTCAAGTTCCTGGTGTTCTGCGAGCGACGAGCGCTGCCTTGTGATTTCCATCAGATTTGCGCGTATTTCATTTGTTCTAATGGAACCAGGGGGCCGGATTAGCGTTGCGGCCTCGCAGACTGCCGGCTCAAAGGGCTGCACCGCAAACATCAAGTGACATGCCACGAGCTCTCTCCGGAATTGGATATTCTCGTGTGTGCAGTTCGTCCAAACATGGGCTCACATACCTCTTGCAGAGTCTTGGGTAACTGCAGGGTATCAAGAACAAAGGCTCATGAACAACACTTCATCGAGAATCTTGTCGGGTTCTTCCAACAAATTTCCCATTGGCTGCCCGCGCGACCCGAGTCGTGATGCACAACGCTTGTTTGTGCCGCAACAGAGAAACTCTGGGCTTCTCCAGCCAAACGTCTTTGTTCGCCCCATCTTGATTGTTATTCCGCGCAGGCAGTGTTGGGATGGGCCGCGAAAGCTGGTAACATCTCCCAGGTGCTTCCCCGACGTTCACTTGGGCGTCATGATAGGTGGGGAGATATGGACAGTGGGATTAGGCTGACAATTTGATTTAGTGTCGGGATGATGCGCGAATCACATGTACACCTCCATATGTAATCGCCCGCATCAGCGCGAGCGCTTCCTGGAAGCCGTGCTTCAGATGTAAGATTCTGAACCCGATGCCACGCCGCGGCAGCGGATTGATTTGCAGATGATCCATATTTCTCCGCTGAAAATCTCGAGGTGTGCCTTTTGGGGGGCTGTGATCAATGTTTGATGAGTGTGTTTGTGAGGGCCTTGATTTTTCGCGGAGACGCACTTGATTGCCTCAGTTCCCACTGCCTCCACCAAGGGCGGTTTCTGTTGGAGGAAAAAGATCGTGGCCCGAGGCTTGTTGAAATTCTTGCAAATCTGGCCGAGTTTCAAGGCTGCACGGTGAACAAGCGAGGAACGTGCCCCCGTCTGCGGCTCCTGCGGGCGGCAGCGCGGCGGTGGCGGCGGCGGCGGGCGGCCCACCCGGCGCCGAGGTCTTACCCCTCGGCCACACCGCGTGCGCCAGCGCACACACGTACGCCAAGGTCACAGCGCACCAAGATGGGTCTCACGTATGTCCATGGTTGTGTTCACACTGAAGTTCCTGTGCGTCAACATGATAGTGGATGGGTTCCAACCCCAAACATGTGCTGGGGCATGGTGCGGAATGTCGTCAAAGCTGTACGTGATGCGCTGGCGCACGCGGCGCCGAAGTCTTAATCACTGCACCGGAATTCCGGGGTGAAGGTCAGGTGACAGTCGCTGTCATATTGGATTTACGGGTCCGCCATTACGAGACACGGCGAGGAGAGAAAAGGCAACCCCCGTCCAAGTCCAGCCAAGTCCAGCGATACCCTCGTAAAACTGATTTATGCTGAGCGTTCTTGTGGCGTGGACTTGAAAGGAAATCGTGCAGCCGACGGACCCAAGGTTTTCTACAATCAGCTGCATGAGAAGATTGCCGGGAAGGTTCAGGTTGCGCAAAAACATCGTTTTATCCAAAAACAAGTGCGTCGTGATGCTGGACACAGGTTGAAAGTACGCTCTGAAGAAGTTTGGATTTCGAAGCTTGTTTTAAAACTTCCAGTTTGCCTTGATGTGTTCGGAAAGCGTCTCCCTTTTCTTGCAACTGTTCACAGTGGCCGTCTACTTTGACGTAAATTACGAAACGTGATATTTCTTTGAATGCATCCAACAAGTGAAATTTCACTTGAAATTTGAAAAAATTCATTCTGGAGAACTTTCTTGCAAATACCTTTGCGAAAAAAAATCGGACAAATTGTCGGACAAATGTGTCGCAAATTCCAGATTTGTTCGAGAGTGAGATGACAGGGACGGCCAACTGTTTTGTGTGTGTTTTCGCTACCAAAATGCAGCAGAGTGTATTGCAGTAACCAAGAAAGTGGTGTCTGTGGGCAACAACCTCAAAGTGTACGAGCTGACGCTTCATTGGAGTGTTCATACGTGTTGTTCTGGGATGTGCCGCATGTTTTGCATCCAACAGAGTTCGAAGGATAAGTTGCACGCACACCTCCACTCTGGCTCGTTGAATACTTTCCTGTTTCATTCCAGATCTCTTTTCTGTAGCTCCAGCACACAAATTCTGGGCGTTGTCAGTACGCAAGGATTTCAGTTCCACCTTCACTTGCCCCAAACGGGGTGAGTGCGGTCGAGGGTGGGTCCACTAGATTGTTGGGGGAACAGTGATGTGACTGCCTGTCCCTGCCCCTTCGGATCATCCAGACATTTTTGTGTGCACGTAAGATGGCGAACTTTTCGGAACGGGAACAGAACCGGAAGTCTGTTTTGCCTGAAGGAAGCGCTGTTCAACGCCGTTGTGTTCTTGAAAGAACCCAACAAGAAAATAATGTCTTGGAACTTTGATAGTTGGCCAGGAAAAACAGCACATCGCAGGGTTACACATGCAGGTGCATTTGCCCCTTTGTTTACCTGAAGTTCACGCTTCCGACTCCGAACCTTGCCGAGTCTGGGCGTGAGGAGTGGATCGCTTGATCGCACAGCGCACGCGGGGGGGGGGGGGGCGTCCTTCTGCCCGGCGGACAGGGTCTTCTCTCGTCCGGTGATTGGCCAGATCCAGAGGCAGTAGGTTCGGAGGGGAGGGGACGGTCTGACGGGGAGACACGGGGTCAGAAGCGCTCGTCCATCCCGGTGTTATGAGTGGCGTCCGAGAGTGACAAACTCATTTGCTTTATTCTTGCCACGGGATCTGCTGATGTAAAATTGGCTGAAGAAAAAGGAGGTACCTTTGCACATTTGTCATTTCAAGCTGTAGCTCATGAGTTTTTCACACAGTTTTCTCACAGGTTCCCTCCCCTTCCACTTCCTAACAGAATGTTGTATGGGGCGTCATGAACAAGTCTGAGTTGTTACCGCACCATGAGGTCACGTATTTTCATCGGCGCTCACTCTTCCGCACAGATTCGCCAGACGCTCGTGACGTACGCAGGGTCGGTGGCTGCGCGAGGCCTGGTCCACAGCAACAGCGCGCGCGGTGGCGGCGGCGGCGGCGGTGGCGTGACGGCGGCGCCGAGCAACAGCTGGAAACCGCTCCACAAGCCGCAGTGGTTCGCCGTCAACAGACAGGTGGGTGCGACGTGGGGAGCAGCTGCACCCACGAGGCTGCCTCCGCATGGCGTCTTCATCGGTGCGCGCACACGCACGCACACCCACACCCATACTTACACACACCTACACACACCTGTACACACACGCGCAGACACACACACACACACACACACACACACACACACACACACACACACACAGAGTGCAAGGAGGTTTGGAACGAGCAGATTTTCTTGCGCTCGTGTCTCCTTTCAATGTACGTCAGGTTTTTCCTCAACTCCACGATAATGTTCCCTTCTGTTTTGTTTGCCTGTAACAAGAGGAAAATTATGGGACGGAACAGCTCGGAAAACCGAAATGAATTGATAGTCTTTGCTGTATTTGCCGAGCGTGATTTGGCTCAAACTGTTTATGACACACAAAGGGACCTTTGGTTATTGTTTCTCTGCACGCAGGCAACACAGCGCATCCAGCCAGGCTTTCTGCAAAGCATATTCTATCTGCATCATGCAAATTTACCTTCGATGGGATGATGAGACTCCAAAAGCGCCCAGAGTCTGACATGCGATTAGAAATAAAGGATTGTGTTCCAAGCAACACCGCTGCACGCATGGAAGCTTCCTGTATGAAGCTGAGTTCACAGTGAAGTTTCTCACAGAAGGGGCCAATTTCACCTGTCTATGGATTGTGCTGACGACATTCAGTCGTTCTGCAGGGAGAATCTACAGAAAATGGACATGTGGTCCATTTGAGCCGAATCATGAGAAGAAACTTCAGTGTGTAAAACTTTACAACCACAAACGTGTGTGGTGTCGGTGCAGTGCTTCTCTCGGTGGCTGCAATGAACCGGTTGGCTGCACTGTCCGCAGTATCAGTAAATTAGACGCGTGCTGTCGGGAGGGCCTCGTACAACATTGAGTTGAAAAGCTGTTCTTGTTTTGAAATTTTACGTTGCCCAAAGCAGCACCGGACAAGCTGGTAGTTTGTTCGTGGTCACTCTCTGGGATTTTGGACGCAGAGACTGACCAACTGATTTGTGTTGCCGGACACCAGTCCTGACCCGTGGTCAATTTCGGAGCTCCAGAGAACCATTTATCCATCAAAGCCTCTTTTGTGAGCGAACTATCGAAGGGGAATTCAGGGTGTCATAATCTCTATTTCCAACCTCTTTGAAGAGTAAGTCCAACTTTGTCCAGAGGAGTTTCCACCCCAAGGGGGTCAGCCCCTCCCGCAAAAATTTCTTTCAAACTTCGCAGATCTTGTTTGGGGATCCAAATTTCAAACCGTTTCTCGAAGAGATCGTGCCCGTACACCCTTCTTTGGGTTGAGAACAATTTGACTTGGACAAACCACACACAAGGCGCAACTGCTCCTATCCTAGCTCTTTAGTCATTGGCTTACGCCTGATTTGTACCCTGGTGGCGAGGTCAAAGCAAACCCGTGGTCCTTCTCCGAGAGCAGAGTCACCTGGCTCGTCTTTAGCGTGTCAGAGTCGGCTTCTGAGTGCCACATGCGATCAATTCTGTCCTGTCACTGTCTCTACGAGGAACGAGTGCATTGCGAGACAAATGTTTGTTTTCCGAGCAGACCTTCTTGATCATTCACAAGTGATGCAGGTACCAAGCTCAGACTCGCATGTCTTGTCATCGTCTCTCAAGATTGCTTCTGAAAGTAATCGGTTCTTTCTTGTATCGCTGGTCAGTGCTTCCGCGTCTCCACATACGAAGCTGCGCAGTTGTACATGAAACTCGTTGATGAATATGAACCCAAGGCCAAATTTCACCAGCAAAACAAGTTGTCCTCACCGGCAGAACGAACAACTTCAGCAATATTTTCTTTTTCAGATGAGAGAAAATGTCGCCGCAGCCAAGTCACTTTTCAGAGGTGAGTGAAGGTTGTGGAAGCCTCCAAACTTGGCGCACTGCGGACGGTATCAGTGCTGCACACGCCAAAAAATAACTGGCGAGAAAAGTTGCCTGTTCCAAATCAGATCCGGAAACCTTTGGAGGGGAAATTGGATATCAACAACACCCGCGGGGTCCGATATTCTGCTTCTTCTGATTAGTCAGTTGGAATAACATGTGGAGAAATTAAGCCAATTACGGTAGACTCGGTTACCCAAGTTCCGACTGCGCGGAAAGCCTCGCTGCCCTGAAAGGCTTCAAAATTACGTCGTGTTTGTCGACGTTTGGACAAATTTGTTGTTGCCAAAGTCCGGGTTTTGTTCGCACGTTTGACGCAAATCGGAGCCGAACACTCCGTGGAAACGCTCTTCATCAGTTGCTCACATCGCCACAAGAAATCTTCTCAGCGCCCCCCCCCCCCCGTACCCGAATGATTGGGACGGATCATAACGGTCGGTTTCTCGCTGCAGATTGGCACGCGACGCCTGAAGAGCTGCAGACGCAGTTGCTGCCGTACCTCCCGAAGACGCGCGCCCGGCTCGGCAGACCCGGTGAGTCGCGTCGCGTCGCGTTGACGCGGCGTCTGCGGCGTCACCTCGGCCGTGAGTGCGTGCCTAATGGGGGGTGAACGATCCCACTCCAGGTCTGTGATTACCGAACCCGCGCGTCACCGCCGCGTAAGTGCCACAAGCGCTTTACTCTGACAGGCTGCGGAGATTTCCAAGGTGACGCACTCAATATTCTTCCGTCAAGGGAAAGATCGACGTTAAAGGTGCCAAGAAAAGTGGATGTGTTGCCGCAGTTTTGCTGGGCTTAAATCTCTGGCGTTGAAACACAACTCGCTTGAGGTCAGTCAGAGGAGGTGAAATTCATTTGGAGTTTGTAGGTCAGGCAGTCAGCTTTTTTTCGAAAACTCGGAAACTTTATCTGGTCGTGCCAATTTAAACTTTGAAACTGCACTGGCGCGCCAAATGTTTTCTCAAAATCGTGTCCATTTGGAAAGGCACTTGTGAAAAATGTCGGGCTTCCTAAGTTTTCCCTTCCCTTCAAGTCGTCACGAACTCGCACACGTGGCATTATCGTGCTGTCGGAGCGCTAACTGGGTGGTAATGACTTGCAAAATTTAAAAAGACCTTCCAACCAGAACATGGAGGCAACATAAGGGTGTGTCTTGCTTTTGAGTCCGACTCAAACACGGCTGAAAACGATGCGTCGTGAACAGGCAGGAAAAATAATTCTGAAGTTTGCTGAATTGGTATGAATAATGTGATGACTGCGCGGCATGTCTTCGCAAAATTGTGTCATGTTGAATGCTTTTAATGAGAACCAATTCCGACGGTGGAGTTGGGAGTTGTCAAGCCATTTCTCAGCGCTTGTTGAGTTGGGTACGCACCTGGTGGGGGGGGGGGGAACACTCGTACGAACAGCGGGAAACTGTCAGTGTTCGTTTGCTGAGATCTTTTTTCCTTCCACGAGTGCTGTGAAAGAAAATGACATGGTGTAATAGGCTAACATCATTTGTCGGTATGAAACGGCAGGCACTGCATAATTAAATAGACGGAGTGATTGCTTTCGTAAATTGATTTTCCGTCACAACTTAATTAGAAAATGTCAAGAAATGCGTGGGAACGCTTTTGATATTTCAAGATTAATTGAATATTTCCGGAGAGAGCACTTCATTTTGAGTGTTATCGAACTTGTTCGCCCAATGAAAAAGTTCTGACATGCGCAGCGATTTTTTCTCTTTTCTTCCACAGGCCAGCAAAGCCTGTTGCAAGAAATAACGAAGTTTGCTTCTTGGAGGAAAACGAGGTTTGTGTTTTCCTTCGTGGGAATCTTTGCTGCAGACAATGTTGTGAACGAGCAATTCTCCTGAAGCTTCAACGGGTTTTGCTGCTTCACCTGAGTGTTCAAAAAAACCAGTCGAAATTGATTCCGTTTGAAGTGGCGAGTTGTGTGATGGCAGCACCACTGTCGCATGAGGCATGACCAGTTTCCCTGAGGTCGCCTGTCACCGCTGTTCTGCAGGTTCGCTGAGAAGCTGGACGAGAAGGACGTGGGGAAAGAAGTGGACGACTCGTCTCCCGACCCCCCACCCCGCACCAACGGTGAGAACAAGAAACACAACGATGCGTTGCGGCTTTACGAGGATAAAGCAAGTCAAAGTGACAATCATCATGTCATGAACACTTGCATCGAAGCAATTCGCTTGCGCAATTCTTTTGCTCCACACAAAGAATGTGTTCCTCCGTGTCCAATTGCTGATCATGATGATCGTCACTTTGACTTGATTCGTCTTCGTAAATTTCTGCACGTAAGAAACTGACCTGGCCGACTTGACCATCCAAACTGGGTGGTGTGCAATTGGTCCACATTCTGAACGACGAGACAGCGTTTCAACTGAATTCAATTGAGATATTTCTTTTCCCGAAAAATCTCTCAATTTTCGGGCTCTAGATCGGCTATCATCGGACTGTGTCGTGATTGCGCGTCCCAGATTAAAATTGGGTTCTGTTGATCTTTGACAGATGAGGAGGATGTCATGGAAACAATTGCTCCCAACGAATCTGAGGAGGACGAAGAAATCGTGATCGAGGAATTCGATGACTGAACTTTGCTTTTCTTTTGATGAGCTCAGGAAACGGTGGAGCGATCTAATGTGTTGGACTCTGGCTCTGTGATACTTTAAGACTTGTGCCACACTGAACAAATGAACTTTGATGGTGGAGGAGCTGCTGGTTTTTGATGAACTCGTGCAGCAGTGAGGAGAGTTGAAACTCAAGCTGCAGGTGTTTTGCCGTTGACACGAATTGAAATGAATTGAAATGCGCTGCTCGCGCCTGTCTTTATTTCTGCGTCCTGTGGAGCCCACCTCGCTTGAAAAAGGACACTTGATTTGCCATTGCATTTTGCTATCCGAGAGTCCTTGTTCAATTTTCGCCGCTATGCGACCTGTGTTGAAGAGCTTGTGTTGCCCAGGAAGGGTTCTGATTCAATTGTCAGATTTTCGTTGCTGGAGGGTCGGGGGAGGGGGGAATTTGAGTTTCTACAAGGTGGTCAGACCCCAAGTTGGTTTTCTTTCTGAATCCCGTTTATTTTCAGTGTTGAGCTCCATTGTGTCGTTGTCACTTCGTTCGTTTCGCACAATGTCGTGTCTGAGAGACTCGGAACAAATAAAGTCAAGTTCACACCAATTTTCCACACTGTTTTGGTGAAAAATCGAGGAAAAGTGCAGGTTTGTGACAGTTGAGTAAACCGCAGATTGTGGCGCGAATCCTTTGGTTTGGAGAACAGAGCAAACAACAATCCCAATTACTGTGCTGCAGTTAGTCAGTCACCCGAGGGTGGGATGCGAATTTCCCCGAGGAAAAGTAGGCGCACTGCGCCTTTTTTGAGCACTGCTCAATATTTGGTGACTGCGTGCGCGTGGCGAGTGAATGTGTATTGTGAATACCTGATTGCGACAATCAATCAAACACGAGTGGGCTGTTCAGTTCCCATGTGTTTTTTGTATCCCGTCGCCACTTGACGATTGTAGACTCGACACACCATAAAAAAAGGGCAGAAATCCAACGGTGCGCACTCAGTCTGGGTCCACCGCGTTGATCCAACGAGCCGTTTTCTGAAGTTTGAACACAAACAAAAGTCAGGAGGATGGCTGGAGCGGAGGAGATAAAGACATTGGAGTTCCAGAGCGAAGACGAACTGCACAATATGAAGCGGCAAAAAGCGACCAGGACAAAATACGTCATCGGCGGAATCGCGGTGGTGGTGCTGCTGGGGGTGGTGGCTGGGCTCATCGCGTATTTCGTGTCGGGGGGCGGCGGTCCGGAGGAACCCCCTCCCGTCACACGCACCTCGCTCAACAACATCACGGAGGCGGATATGCTTAAACTGGATTGCTATCCAGAGGCCATTTCACCCCAGGAGAACTTGACTCAAGAGGCGTGCGAGGCGAGGGGCTGCGTGTTCGAGCCCTCGGACATCGCAGGGGTCCCGGATTGCTACGTCAATGTGGAGACGACGGGCTTCGAGCTGGTGTCGGAGTCCGGAGGCCCCGACGCGATGGAGTACCTACTGAGACCGCGGTACCCGACGGGTATGTTCGGTCCGCAGTTCGAGAACGTCAGCTTCAGGGTGGAGGCCATCAACGACTACCTCCTGCACTTTTCAGTGAGTTCGTTTGGTTTTTCCTCATTCGTCACTTTACTCATCTTGGGCCAGAGATGCCAGTGAGAAGAAACGCGCGTGGTTCGTGCAATTTGTGTGTTGCGAAAAACTTTCTTGCGGATGAGAATCTGGAAGGTCAGCTGAGTCGAACCGTTCAGTTGGAAAGGTTTTTTGGGGGGCTCACAGAGAAAGCGCTTTGAAGTCAGTATCTATCTCTGACGAAACCACACAAAACACTCATTCATTTAAACTTCGTCACGAGGCTAAGTTGTTCATGTTGCCCCGAAACGACCCAGGACTCCACACATTCAGTGCTGCTGAAAACGCTGACGCCACTCTTGTTGAGTCGACTGGGTGTCACTTGCCTGATGCACTGTTTTCAACTGACCCTGCCTTTTTTCTGTGGGATAATATTGTGAATAGGTCCAGCGTAACTTCAGAAAAACAGCAGGTGACAGTTATCTTTTGTTGATCATGGAGACTCACAGTTCAAACCACTGAAATCTCTCTCATGTCGATATCTGCACAAACAAAACAAACTTCCACAGAAGTTTCGTCTGTCACAATGCTTGAACATTGATGAAAACAATACCTGATACTTCATAAAAGTTTCTCCTTTTCCAGTTTGATGACGCCAATGATCCGAACCGGTTCAAAGTTCCGCTTCCGCTGAACCTCCCGACCGACGGGGCCGCGAACCCTCTGTACGAATTCGAGCTGTACGACAACACAACGACGTTTGCGTTCAAGATCAAGAGGAAATCCACCGGAGTTGCAATGTGAGTGCTGAGATAAACTGTTCAGTGAGGGGCCAAAAACGCATTTCTGTGCTGCTTTGGATTCTCTGCTGATGTTCTTGCGTTGAATGGACAGTGTGATCCGTCCGCATCCGAGTTTTTCGCTTTGAGCGCCCTCTGCTGTTCGTCCTGCAGCTGGGACACGGGCGTCGGCGGGCTCACGCTGTCGGACCAGTTCCTGCAGATCGCGACGCGCCTCCCGTCGCGTAACGTCTACGGCTTCGGGGAGAACGTTCACGCGACGCTGCGTCACGACGTCGAGTTTCGCGCGTGGCCGCTGTGGGCGCGCGACGAGCCGCCCGGACCGGTAGCGTCGCGAAACTGTTCGATTCGGCACTTTGCATCTGCAGTTGAAAAAATTGGCCGACTGGCCTCGCGTGATTTGCAGCGGTCAATAGTCCGGACAAGAGACTTGGAACACTGCCAAATCACAAACAGGCCATTTTGATTAATTTCCTTTTTGGCACCTTGCCCTTGACCAAAACTAAATCTACAGACCAAATCTGAACACAATTGAGTACCATTTTCATAGAGAAACTGCTGCACACATACTTTTGGAAGACGATGCCTACAGTGTTCACGCTCGACCGGTACCCGGCCAGCGCAAATCACTAAAAAGCACTCAGATCCTTCAGTTTGACCCTTTGATGCGTCAGGTCAAAATGCGGTGTGTGATTGTCCCGTCAGATTTCTGTCGGAGAACCACTGTTGACTGGAGGAAACCGTTCTGCGGCTTCGCTCTTGCAGGTGCACAATCTGTACAGCGTGCATCCGTTTTACGAATGTGTGGAGGATGACGACGGCAACACTCACGGGGTTCTGCTCTTCAACCTCAACGCAATGGGTTCGCATCTCGACCCTTTGTTTGTCGGGAACAGTGAATGAAAAGGGCGAAAACTGATTTCTTGCCCGTCTGCTGATCCAGTCATCCTAATCCTGTAATTTTTTGCTGAATGAACACGAGAAACAGGGAACTGAGGATATACAGTTCCTGTTTTTGCAGAGTACGCGTTCACGCCAGCTCCCATGTTGACCTACAGAACCATCGGGGGCATCCTGGACTTTTACGTCTTCATGGGTCCTACGCCTGAGGAAGTCATCCAGCAGTACACAGGGGTTCGTATCCAAAAGTTGCTGCAGTCTTTGTTGACAGAAAAGTCTCAACTTTACGAAGGCCCGTCCACTTTTCCCAACATTGGTCATTGAGCTTTTGATTTTCGTGGTGTCATGACTGTTGCTCCGAAGGTAGAGGTGGAAAGACCCTGGAATTTAAAAATAGCACTTGAGTGAAGCACGTGATGTTGCAGGTGATTGGCCGTCCGTACTTCCCGCCCTACTGGGCGCTCGGGTTCCACCTGAGCCGGTTCGGGTACCTGGACACCGAGGACATGCGTGGCGCCACCGAGCGGACACTGCAGAACGACATCCCGCTGGTAGGAATCGCTCAATCCGGGACCTCGTGCTGCAGGGCACCAGCGTTTCGTTCTTATCGTCCTATGACGTCGTGCGGTGCACAAACACGTGTTGTTTGTTTTGCAGGATGTTCAGTACGCAGACATCGACCACATGGACGGGTTCCGGAACTTCGAGCTCAACGCGTCCAACTTCGGGGACCTGCCCGAGTATTTCAGCGAGCTGCGCGCCCGCGGGATGAGGGGCGTCATCATCCTGGTGAGTGCTGAGTCCTGTGGTCCTCGAAATGAGGTGACGCCACACCCATCAAATGTGGGAAGGCTTTTGTTTGTGGGATTTAATTGGGGAAAAGGGGGAAAATGAAGTGGTTTTCGCTGCCAATCAAACTGGTTCGCACCTCTGATGGTGTCTCTCCGCTCAAACGATGACAAATTTGTTGTTTCATTTGTTGTTTCTTGTGCTGACGCAGGACCCTCCTGTGGAGATTAACGACACGTACAGATCCTACCAGGCGCTCGCTGCGGAGAACCTCTTCGTCAAGTGGCCTAGCAGGGACTCGATGCCACCCGGGGACTACGAGGAATACAACAACACCAACATGATGGGTGCTGTAAGTTGCATGTGCTGCGCCGTCTGATCTGGGGCCAGTCTGTGCTGGAGGGTTCAGGACTTTGCTCCTTTTCGTCATTAGAGAGTTTAAACAGCGACGTTTTGTTATGAACGTCGAACGCCAAATGTGGGTGTTTTTCGACATTCGACGTTCGCGGTGCACGTTCGTAAGTGTTCGAGACCTGACAATTTAAACTCCACGTTTGGGCGTGAACGCGAACTTCAAATGTGCTGCCATCTACCCGTTGCATTTTGCGGTTTTCCTTCAACCAGAAATCGTCTGCGCGGAGTTTTTGCCAGCTTTTTGTGGTGAGTTTAATTTTTACTTTTGTGCAAGTGCGAGTTTGAGATGCAGAATAAAAACCATTGAAAATGTTTAAACATACAATAGAGCA
>JAAUXT010036349.1_pt1 | contig 26693 bp, 33 predicted proteins | sample 7278171 | NCBI WGS metagenome assembly JAAUXT01 (sample SAMN14350112, study PRJNA611818) | marine sediment metagenome | isolation source: surface marine sediment (1.8m) | place: French Polynesia: Moorea | collected 2018-08
ACTCACTCACTCACTCACTCACTCACTCACTCACTCACTCACTCACTCACTCACTCACTCACTCACTCACTCACTCACTCACTCACTCACTCACTCACTCACTCACACACGGTCTGTCTGTCTGTCTGTCTGTCTGTCTGTCTGTTTGTCTGTCTGTCTGTCTGTCTGTCTGTCTCTGTCTGTCTGTCTGTCTAAATATTTTTTCAAGCAACTGAAAATGCGATGCTGTTCAACAAAATGCTGTTACGCGAGTGTGTGTGTGTGTGTGTGTGTGTGTGTGTCTCTCTCTCTCTCTCTCTCTCTCTCTCTCTCTCTCTCTCTGTCGCGAGCTCTGGAGCTCTCGATCGATCTTGGGTTTGGTTTTGCGCAATGGATGGGCCCGCTGATAAGTTTCAATGCTGTGTCAGCAAAAAGCGATCTTGTCAAGGGGCCACAGACGCTTATTCCATTAGTGTGCAGTCATTCCGGATTTCGACAGGAACCAGTCTGTCGGTGAGGCCAATTGTCCCAGTTGGCTTGCCAACTTTCTGCATACAGTCACCGTCAATTACTCGTACAACGAAAGAAAAGTTCAAACTGTGAGGCAGGTGGCACTCAGCACATTGCAGTTTGATATTGGTGGACGCTGAGACCAACCAAGCAGGTTGTAACGCAAAGAAGTTTGTTTTCAAGTTGGAATTCGGTAAAGGAGGTCCAAGCTGGATCGTCCTCCTCACCTTGATCCTGACGAGGTTCCGCTCGAGCACAGAGGCTTCTCGTCACGTCCGCTGGAAAACTCGAGACCCAGGCAGTTTGTGTTTGTTTGTTCAGAACTCGTACTCGACCTCAGCTCTGTGACAGAAACATCTCTGTTCCGTCTTTGTCCGTTTCGCTGTGCAATTCGGACGTCAAACAAATCTGTGCCGAAGGAAATGATTCAAACAAAAAAGAAACAACGTGAACAAATGTACAAATTATCTTGTTGTTGGCGACCAGCATGTCTTGCACTTGGAGCTTTGTTTACAAACATTTTAATTGTCTGTGGTCACTGAAGCACAGGTTCACAAAGGAAATGGGGCAAATGGGTTGACCTTTGCTGCTCATGCTGGTCGCCAGAACTGGTTTCACCCTCGTATTCACGTCTGGCTGAAAGACCAAGCAACAGAGTTTTTGTGTGCGTTCGCGCACGTCCCTCCGAGATGAGCTGAGCCTGGGTGACGATTTACCGGTACGAGTAGATTGCAGAATTTTTTTCCAAATGAACTGTGATGTTCTGTGAACCCTTTGCACCTGGAGATCTCTTTGAGAAAGATGGCCCAAACATCATCTGTCTTCTTTGAAGAATGGAAAACGCATACGGCACACAGATCGACAGGATCGTAGAACGGCCGGAGACTCCGAATGTATTCAGTTTGATTTCAAATGTCAAAAAAGGAACTGTCCTTGTTGTCGGACAAAGACGACAGAGAAATAAAATGTCCAAAAAAGGAACTGTCCTTCTTACAGGACAGATAATAACTCCAAAAATTGATTTTGAAGAGGCATTTGAGCTTCATATCGCCAGTTGCGCGCAGTTTTCTTTGAAGGACATCGCATGCCAGAGTGTCTGGGTTCGACGAGTGGTTGGACGTGCAACTTCACACCTTCAGCGTCTTCAGGGACAGTCGAGAGCCCTTCAGACTTGTACACAAATTGGATAAACTTCGATTGACAGATCGAATCGGTGCGTTGAATCAGATACAATGAAATAGGTTGCAGACAGACATTCATTGAAAATCATGGGTGTAGTTCGTGAAAGTCTTGGTTACGTGACGCTCTTTATGAGAGTTCACTCACTGAGTGAGACAACGTGTTTGTCACGTGCACGAAAAAAGAACAACCAATAGGTGCGCAAAACTTGCCTTGTTCGTGTAATGAACACGTTGTCGAACTCAGTGTTGTAAGATCTACGTGTGTCCCACATCTCCCTTGAAGTGTCAACTCGCATCTATGGTAGTTGACACCTCCTACCTACGTACCCTGATCAGACTACCACGATCGGAATATCTTAAACTTGCCACCGACAGTCCGTTTTATCAATTGTTGTTTTTCATTCTGGATGGATGGAAAGGAGATGACAAGTCGGATGCCACGGTGAAAGATGTACGACGTGTGGTCGAAGACGCACCCAGCGCATGCCCCGATGCTCCAAGTCATTTGAGGCTGATTTTCGTGTTTTGACGCTCCTGAGAGCGTCGCAAGACTTGAACTGAAAGCCACAAGTGCACCCGATTCACGAAAAAGTTTGACAAAATTCAGATCAACAAAGTTTCAGTGCAGTCTGCAAAGTCTCAGCGCACTTCACTTCCTTCGTTTAAAATCACAGGGTGATAACAAGAGTTTCTGCGTCCGGACCGTCGAAAACGCAGACCATTCTCTGGTTCCTGAGGTCTTGACGAGCGAATGCCACTGCGTCTTGAACTGTGGGGAAGACTTCGAATGCTTTGGTGCTGTCGTCAGGATCTTTCTCTTTCGGCGAAGCAAGTCCGGCTACATTGAGTGTGGATAAGAGGAGGCTGCTGCAGTTGGCCAGGACCAAGTTGATACCCGCGTCTCTGAAATCGGTTTGCAGTTGCTTGATGAGTCCCACCCCCATCGTGTCGATGTAGATCATACTCGAACAGTCTATGACGATGTACTTCAGTTCAACGGGGCCTGAATCTTGAAAAGTCTTGGGTTGAAGGTATCCGTTCGTTCCATCGTGGACTTTGCCAGATCGTTTGTTCACGGAAGTGTTGGCTTTTGAACTATTGTTCGGTGCGATGTCCAGCGTCGGAGTTTGAGCTGGCTTTTGTTTGTGTGGATTTTTTGTCAGTCGATACAGTTCTTCTTTGAATCTTCTCAGGCTGGCGAAGTGAAGTCCTGAGTTGAACCTGAAGATCTTGATGCCGGTGTTTTCGTCTGAAAGCTCGTGCCTGTCTGATGTCTGAAACAGATCTTGATGTCCAACCGTGTTCAAGATTTGCCCTTGTGCTTCGAAGCCCTGGATTGCAACTGTTGCCACTGAAAAGCCTGCACCAATCGCCAGACCCACGTCAATATCCAGGAACACGACAGAAGCCCAGGTCACCAACCAGATGGCGAAATCATACTTGTTGACTCGCCAGAAGAGGCGTAGCAGAGAAAACTGCTTGAACAGGGGAATGAGGGCACAAATGATAACTGCAGCCAGACAGCTGTATGGCAGTGGTTTGAACAAGGGACTGATGAACAATATGGTCAGTACCAATACTATTGAGGTAAAAATGTGGACAAACTGGGTTTTAGCACCCGTGGTGTCTAAAACGGTGCATCTTGGGGGAGCAGCGCTCCCGGCGAAGGCTCCAAAGAATGCTCCGATCGTGTGGCACAATCCGTAGGCCATCAGCTCCTGATCAATGTCGATTTCGTAGTGATTTTTCCTGGCAAACATGGACACCATGGAGTAAGCGATGACAAAACTGATGGTAGCAATGATCAGTGCGTCGACCACAACGTTTTGTGCTTCTTTGAAGTCTGGAACAGAAGGCGCGACGAATCCTGCAGAAATGTCGCTCAGAATTTTGATTCCGTAGTTCTGGTTCAAAGCTTGGAAATGTGAAATCAGAGTCACCACCGTGAGGACCAAAATTTCGCCTGGAATAGGGACCGGTAGCTTGTGTCTGAATTTGACGTTGATGATTTCTTTGATTACAAAAAGAACCACCAGGCAACACAACCCGATGATCAAGTCGCAGATATTGGTGTGGAGGATTTCCAAAGCATATTCTCTCCAGAGTTTGACCAGTTTGAAAACTCCTTTGTGGCTTTTCAGCTTGATGCCCAGCAGGTTTTTGAGCTGATTGGTGACGATGTGGAAAGCTGCGGCAGTCGTGAACCCGCTGGTGCAAGGCATGGGCAGAAAAGCCACTATTCTGTCCAGCCTGCAAATGGCCAGTGCGATCATGATGACTCCTGACAGCAGGGTCACCAACAAAGTCCGGGAGATTCGGGCTGAAACTTCTTCGTCCATAACAGTAGTGCTCAGGTTCTGGATGTTTGGCGAATGGCTTTGATTGCCTTGGGCGGTGGATTCAAGCTGATCGTCAGTGCTGGTCGCGTCGGACAGCATGATGCTGATGATCGCCATGGTGCCGAACGACATGTGTGGCGACTGTCCGAACAGGAAGTAGATGATGACGCAGTAGAAGGACGAGTAGAGTCCGTAGACTGGGGGCAGCCCGGCAAGTGCCGAGAACCCCATACCTGTTGTGTGAAAGAGACAGTCAGATGATGTCGGGGTGGAATTTGTCGTTCCAATTTGACCACAACAAGGTTGGGACATTTTTGAGTGCAAGAGAGCAAACCCAATGAAACACAGACTCCAGACAGTCATTTGTGGTCTTCATCCCACAACCCGCGGGAAACAACGCTGTGTGGACCACTCTGTGGCGGGCACGCACTGTTCTTTCATCGTGCGCTCGTTGTTTTGTCCCAAGTCGACCAAAAGCAAACTTACCCATTGGGATGTGCATCATACCGACAGCGACTCCAGCGAGGATGTCGCCCGGCAGACATTGCTTCCAGTTGGTTCTGAAAATAGAGATCACGAAGACAGAATTCAAGCGAACTCACCAACAGCTGGTTTGTGTGGAAACTGTAAACTGTCAGATCCTTTCATACAAGCTTTTTGCACTCAAGAAGCCCAGTTTTCAGTTTGAGACCCTGCTGACGGTTGAGAAGTGTCACCTGTATTTCTTCAAGTGCAGAATGAAGGGAAAGAAGCTCAGCAGCCAGAATCCTATGGACTGCATACGTGGTCTTCTCAAGGCCAGCTTTATTTTCTGACCAACTGGCACGGCTGCAGGCGGCTTCAGCTTGAACGCCTTGTCCAGGCCCGACTGCGTACACGCCGGCCGATTAATCTGGATGCGTGGTGCCTCCATGTTGTCACTGAAATTGAACATTTTCAATTGAACGTAAATTTATACGTATCAAGGTTAGATTCAAACTACGTGTTGACAGTCACGTAGATTCACTGTCGTCGCATTCATGCAGAAAGTCTAACAGACCCTGGACCGAATATAGATTGTCTGTTGCTTTTTACACCGTACTAACTGTGTGACCCATCAGTACGTACCTCACACCAACTGGAAAGGCCATTCCAATATTTAATTTTTCAAAACGAGGTAAATCCTTTTTCTCTTGGTGCGTTGCGACCTTGGTTGATTCGACTTCGTTTGGGTGCGCAAATCTCAGAAGATGCAGCTGCTTTTTGCCTTTTCAACATATGAGTTTGTAAACTGCATGTCCTTTTGCTCACTTCTCGTGAAAAGATGTTATTTTTTCTACTTTTCGTGAAGAAATCAACATTTTAGCTTGAAAAACAAGCAAAAATGCACTTCTTTTTCTGTTCAGTTGTTCTGAACTCAGTGCGAGCGTCAAAATGAGCGGCTACGTGCAAGTCTGACACAATTCAGCATGAACTCTGCAATGGATGCAGTCTGGACGGTGCTTTATAGCACGTGTTGCGCGAGGTGTCCAGTGAATGGCAGAGGATCCAGGTACGGGGATTCTACACAGCCGTGGCCTGCAGCCATGCGCTGTGAAACTGACCGTCTTCGTCCGCACAATCACCAACGTCGCTTTTCGCACCATTAGCGTCGGTGTAGCGTCTCAATCAAACGCAATGAGCATAGCTGTGTCTATTATGCGAATCCGACACAGATACGTATGAATGAGTGGGTTCCACGAGCCTCAATTTTCGTCCACCTCACATTCATTCGACATGTGGCCCCAGGGCCACAGCTATTTTGGCTTAGGTGAGATATGCGCTGAAAATGCCGCGAGATACGATGGTTTTTTGGAAAGCTTGACCGATGTGCACTGTTAGATTCTTCTCAGCTGCTAGACATAGTTTCTCAATGCAGAACTTTTGTTCGAAAAAATTTGGGTGGGGGGGGGGCAAAAATAGGATCACGAGAACACTGCTGAGGATGCGATTTGCCATTGTCAGTGGGCGTCGCAGCTGACTGACGGTGTCATTTTGCGGAACAGTCGTCGGCGTCACAAAAGGAAACGAAATCACAAAACAGCCTGAAAACGCCACCTTGAAGGTTTCTGTTCAAGCTCAACCCCTCAGCCTGCAAGGGGATAGTTGCAGCAACTCAAAAACACTCTGCACACAGAAGTTCAGATTTTGTTCGAGTTGTCAGAACTTTGTCAGAAGTTTACCTGCAGACCTCCTTCTCAGCTGGCCAATGTTCCAATTCTTGTTGCTTCCATTCATCTGTTTTCATCGGAATGACAAAAAATAGACAAATACACTGGTACCAGGCGACTCAGTCAGCAAAGGAATTTTGCCTTTGCAATGAAGTCATCATTTTCAACTTGCAATTGCCACTGATACCTGTCCGATGACCACCTTCTGCCGCCATTCTTCCGTCGCTGCTCATTGCGGATAAATACCACTGTGCTGTCCGACCTGGAACTTGTTTGTTTATACTTTTTGCGTGTCCAGCTGGAATGGACTGTCAATGACAAATACCAACGGAAGACAAAACACGGCCACTGTGTATCCGGCTGAGCGCTGCCTGATCAAAACGCAACGTTGCTGGTGAAATTGACCTGCAATGTTTGCCGTTGCAGCAATAAACGGTCAGAGTCGAGCATATTTTGATTGTGTACGAATCATACAGATCCAAGTCACTGGCAGCTGGAGAGCACACACAATAAAATTTATGGCGAATCAATGTATGAGAAATACGCTTTTGCTTGTCGAACCCTGTGAACAAGGTATAGTGCGAGTAAGATCCCTCACCCTGCACAGACTTTCGGACGGTGGGGTCACCTCACGCGCTCACACCGCACAAAAAGTTTCTTGACAAGCTATGATGAGTATTGCTCGCGATGTTTGCGCTTGCGATATTTGTTTCGTAGAATTCTGTTCTGTCCTGACGCCAAGTTCTGAACTGCAACATTTTCTCTGGCCTTTGGATTTATTCAGTTCTCTTTGTGTGGCGTGGACACTGACATTCATTGCGAATGATCACACCCTTGGAGTTGTCACCCTCTGGCCAGATAACCAAAATATTTGCTGGAAATGTCAATTTCAGCTGTGTTCGTCAATGTTTGTGGAAAAGGACACGAGTTTGAGTTGAGGCAGGCACACGAAATCGTGGACAGTTGGGGGTTGAGTTGGAAAGAAAACTGACAGAACTGGCCCAAAGTACAGCCATGTAGTGAGTGAACCCATGCACCTTTCTGTCAGGAAATTGAATATTATGTCAGTGGAGCCCCTTGTGCTGATCAAACAATTTACGAGCACCACATTTGGTTTACCCTCCTGTTCCCTCCTGTTATGTATGGGTGCTCATACCAGCATCATACCAGAGCCATCGGCTGGCAGAGCCTGTTCGCAGCATTCGCCCAGGGAAGGGAGCTGGTATCTCCTGTCCCTGTTGGCTGGGTTGCATAGAACTAATCACATGTACGTGGTCTACAGGAAAGGCTTTATTCGCACTTACCTGAGCTTCAGAGAAGCAAAGCCCAGAAAACAGGAATATAGTCAGTTTTATACACGGGGTCTGAAGCTGTGCTATAGGTGCAGCTTCAGAGGAGCATAGGAAAGAACATGTGTGCTCGAACCGAATAATGAGTGTTCGAGTGAAGATGGTTCGATTACACAACACTCCATTATTTTTTTCTGGCCAGGTCACAAGCAGTCCTTGCGATCACGCGCTGTTTTCTTGTTGGTGTTGCTTTGTTGACATCGTTTCTCGTTTTTCTCCTTCGGATTTTGTTCCCCCCAGCCGCTTGACACCGTTGGGTGTGGGAACAGCCTCCACAATCGAATCCGACAAGTGCACGTGTTCTGAACACCTTGAAACTGATGCGCATTGCAACAGAAGGAAACTTTACGCTTGTCTGCGGGTACCTCGGCAGAAGAACGACCAACCAGACACAACAATTTATCAAACAAGGAGAAAGACACGAGGAAATTCTCGAAGGGACAGCCTGCGCAAGAACCAAGTTCAAAGACATTAATCAGTTTGACAGATCTGCACAATCTGACAGCATAAAGCAAGCGTTGTAAATCATCACAAAGATATGCAAAGAATTCTTGGATGCGAATCCAGGTACCCCACCGATGTGTCTTCTGTGTCAGAACCGAAGGTCCTATTTTTTGGCGAACTGTTTCTCGATGGAGGCTGCATCTCTGCATGAGTGACACAACGTGGAACGAAGTCCCGCGGTCCACTTTTGTGCGCACTTGCTCGTGGGCCGCGCTCTTTGCCTCCGGGGGCTTACTGTTCGTGCCATAATGGGTGATTTAGCAAGCCCACAAACCATACACCTGCGACACGAGAGAGAATAAGTGAGGCAGGTCTGTTTGACTTACGAATAGCTCCTTGAGGTGGGCTGTCATTAACGACAATAAAATCTACGGGATATTGTGTTGGGTTGAGAGCAGCGCGCAAAAGTAGATCAGAATTCTAGATCTACTCGCGCCAAATCTATTCAAGAAATCCGAAGGACGCCAGAAGTGAAGGTTGCACGGGCCAAGACTCTGCTTGGTTGGGGACAAATGCAGGTTCCACCTGCGGGGCTTTCACAGCGATCTCAAATCATTTGTTGTTCTGACGTTTGCCTGGTTGCAGTTTCAATTGTGCTGGACACAGTGATCTTCAAGGATGCTCCGTGCTTGATCACGCGCTGACGATTAGACTGTTGTTCAGAAAGATCAGCCACGCCGACAAACACACAAATGGTTTGTTTCTGTTGAGACTCGCGCAGAGGCCAAACTTCGTGACTCCCTGACCATTCGACGCTCGTCCGATTCGAAGTGGACCCTCGTGACGATTGGACGACCACTCCCACATTTGGGCACACCTCTCGTTTTGTCAAAGTAAAAATTCTCGAGATAATCGCTTTTTTCACGACATGACGTCACAAGCACCACATAACCGCAAGAAGTCCTCGTCTTTGAGGGCTGCCCTATTGAGATTGGCACCTGATGCATGCCATCCGCTCTGACCAGTTGAATGAAATCGCCTCAGGTGGAAAAAAAGTTCTGCATCTGTTGAAAGCGACGAAGCTAAATGTTGATTCTGTTCTCAATTAACGAAGCGCGTCGACTCCATCACAATTGTATTTCATTCTGCTTGACAGTTTGATGACATCGGAATGTTGCAAAAGGAAACGCAGAAAGGCTCCAACAGAAACCCAGGGTTCAATGCCCCTTTCTGTGGGTGACCTTTGTTGCTCTGTTGCCCAAGTGTGTAATGGTTTGTTCGAGCAAATCGACTGGGTTGGATTTCAGTGAATCTCTGTTGTGTAGCTGGAAAGACGGCAATTTTAAAGCGAGCGTTTGAGAACCTACTGACCAGGTGGTTCCGCTGTTGTGGCTTGTGGTTGCTGTTGGTGAAGCGTGGAGTCCGTGTTTCTATATCATACCTGCAAAGAGAAACAGCTGTATTTTTCAGAGACTTATGAGCTTCAGTGTTGGGGTATAAAGTGCCGTTCACGTCCATAGCGCGTGATTTTTCTCTCGGCGGAGCTTCAAGTTTCAATGTTGAGTGGCCCCGACGCCTGCCACCCCCAGCCCACCAAATGTTCAGTGACCCGGCGGTGGACTGACATCTGAAAATTTTGCGACCTGGGGTGGGTGGGTGGGTACTCAGCATTTGAAATGTGTTGGGGTCAATTGCTGTTTTTGACACCAAAATGTTCAATGTCAGGTGACCCTGCCCCCAAGGGTCCCTCAACATTTGAAAGTTGGCTGTCACCTGACATGACACGTCAACTGTGATGGTGCTGTGATACTCCGCCTAGTGTTCCGCGCAGTCAGCGTGCAAGATTATTTCTCTGAGGAGGGCGTGTGTGGAGATACTGTTTCAAACTGGGTGGAATTTGGAGGTGGCCTCGTTTGTTTTCTGTGCTCTGAAGGTGCATCTTCTGACGAAAGACGGCGAGAAAACAACAAAAGAATTGCAGTTCCCCCAAGATTTGCACGATATTCACAACTTCCCGAAACAAATACAGTCTATCTTCTCTTATTTCATTTCGGCTAGGGTGGAGAAAGATCAGACCGATTGCTTTGATTTGGGACACCCCACGAAAGGCCTGTTTCTGAAAACGTTTGCCTCTTGCGAGAACACACAAGAATGTTCAGCTTCAGAGATTGGTGGCGGGAACACGCACGCACACACACGCACACACAAAAACAGAGAAACGAACGAAACGAACATTTGAAAAACAACCAAACCATTTTTTGGTCAATTCGAACTGTTCGAGTGGATGCTACGAAAAAATTTGACAAGTCTATGGCATTTTCAGATCGTCGTCCGTAACGATCGAAATGATCATGCCGTCAGTTGGTATTTGTTGGCTACCGTCAACTCAATAGATATCTCACCAAATTCCTCCACCCTGAAAGTTATGATTCTGACTTTTTTACGACACATTCAATGGCCGTAGATGCGTAGATTTCTGCCTGGAGGCGGAATCCATGGTGACAGAAATGCGCAAAAACGTCCATTGTTTGGACTTGATCGCACTCACACTTTCGGCTTCGTCTTGTCGTACGATGTTCGCCCAAGGAAGTTTGACCTGCAGCTTGACCTTAGAATTTACGAGATGACACTCACACCCAAACCTGGAGCTTTGAGGCTCAAGATAGTGAAGCAGTTGGCAGGTAGTCAACTTGTGTTGCTACAGATCCAGACCGCACTTACCGTAGCTGGAATCCACCTTTTTCCTCCGCTCAAGTCCAACGCACGTTATCCGCATGTGATTGCAGATGTGTGTGTCTTTTGCAGAGAATTTAACTTTGTGGTGTTGATCAAACGACGATGTGAGCCTTCGTGAGATTTACAGACACGGCTAAAACAACTGCTGTTGCTTGCGTGTGTGTGAAAGTGTGCGTGCGGGCATGTCCACATGAAGGCGTACCAATGTAGTTCTGTGAGGAATCTGGAGTCATTCACAAGCACTCTCCACTGAAGTGCCTTGAAGACCAGGGCAAGAAAAAATAGCATGCGCTGCTTGTTTTGAAAAACAACGCTGTCTTTGACATTTTTCTGCAGTTGAGATCTTTTTGCACTGGTCCGTGGCAGATGATGTCAACTTTATTTTGGGAAGCAAATGCGTTGTTCGTTTTTGGGCCCACTTCGCCAACTGCCGACTTACCGTTTGTGCGAACTGGATCCGCATATCCGAGAGTGATGCAACACGGTCACAAACAAAAAAGAGTATGAATGGCGTCTTACTCACAATTTCGTCTTCACGTGGTTCCTCCAACGCAGTTTGTGTTGGCTGCCTGCGGAAAATCTGAGAAAGTAGCTCAAACTATCGTCGTCGTCACCGACTTCTCTCGCACGTGTCCTTGGGAAATTTATGCGGATTTGCATCCTTGCTTCCTTTTGTGCCGCAGAATGTGCGAGAGTAGCCAAAAACGTAAATTTTATCACCTTGTCTTCAGGTGGCCCATCAAACGGGCATTCTTCGTCAGGTACCAGGTCAATTGATACTGTGGTTCTCAAGGCCGGGTCACTGACATTTTAGTTCGTGAACGCAAAAGTCCTGGTGAAGCCCAAATATATGTTGGTTTTGTGATCGTGGTTGCCTCTCCAGAGAAGCTCTCCACTCATTATTTCTCATTTCGTGTCCTTTCAGAAATTATTATGACGTAGCCAGTGCATCTTAGCGACGAGGACGTTGCCTTGGTGACGGTTGTCATGGGGACTGGAGGCTCGTTTCTGCGCGGGAACAGCAAGGACACGGAGGACGACGTGCTGGGAACCGAGTACGATGGCAACGGTGTCATCAAGCGAATCCCTATCGAGGTGAGAGTTCCCGACGGACCGGACCAGAAGCTCGGATTCTTTGGATCCGCTTCTCGGTCACACCTTCAGCCAAACTGAACTTTCTGCCCCGTATCTTCATTCGACTATAGATGAAACTGTTCACTACCAAATGCAAACGGAACGTCAAGTGCAGAAGAATTTTTGCCCTTGTGCACCGACAATTTTTGAGAAGGTGTCCGAAAATGGGGTTCGTGGAAAGAGGGTTACGGTTCAGGTGTGATTGACGATGCCATTTTGGCCATTTGTTGCAAAATGATTCTTATTTATAACCAGCGGTGAGAGCCCCACAATCGCTGAAACATTCCGTGACCCTGTGTGCAAAAAAGTTTCAAAAGATTGCTTCGAGATAACAAAAATATTTTTCAGTCGTGATCTCCGTTGTGTCTATCGCGTGTCGTCACCTTCCTCAGTGCAGCTTTCCTAAATCGTCATGGCGACTGTCAATTCTTTCTACAAACGCACCCTGGCGTCGCTCCACTGGATACGAGTACAACGCGACTCTGGTATTTGCAGGTTCCCCCGACCCGGGGGCGGATCGGGCGGCTGGGCGGCATCTCGATCGGCAAGAAGAAGCCGCAGGAGAAGAGCAGCAGCCTCCGCTCGGCGCTGTCCGTCGATCTCGAGAACCCCGAGGTCGAGAAGATTCGGAAAGAGTACGACATGTACAGGTGCGAACGAACTTCAACCGGATGGGTGCCGGGTCTGTCGGTTTGAATTGGTTGTCTGCCCAGCAGACATTGAATTGTGATCTTGTGATTTTTCAGGCGGAACAAAGAGAACGAAATCGCGAACTACGAGAAGAAGGAGAGGAAGCTGAATCAAGAGACGCGCAAACTCAAGACCGAGCTGCACGTGAGTTGTCTGACTCTCATGTCAACAAACCATCCCGCATAAAATCACTTGTGCCCAGGCTCGGCTACGGAATTCGAAATGTTGTTCAGTCAAATGCACGCATCAAGTGAACAGAACTGTTTTCCAGTTTGTGGAGGCAAAATCCCCCGAAAGTGAATTATCCGAGCCTGAAAAATTTGTCCAACAGGGGTGCACACAACTGAAGAAAAACAAGAGAAAAAGTGTAGGACAAGATACAAATCTCCTGAAGACGTGTTTATCGGACAGGTGTCTGCGTCTGCGGGAAGATGACGTGGTGATTGGAGGAGTGATGGGCTTGTTTTGAGTTTGTCCCGTCCTCATCAAAACAAAAACCTTGTTCAAGTGGCAGGAGGCTCTTCATCAAAGAGATTTGTGGATGTTTTCACGATAATATGCTGAAAGTGTCAAATTAATTTGTTGTCATTCTGAAGTGTGTGAAGTGACTCTCAACTATCTTTGATTTCTGATTTCTCCATTCCAAAAGAGGAGTTTTCTCAGAAAAAGATCCCAATCCGTATTGTGTACCAGGCCAAGGCAAACATCCCCGTGGGAGTGAACCGTGGTTTGGTCATCGAGACACCTCAACCTGCCACGCTTTCTCAAATTTGCCAGTTCTTGGCCATTATGCAGAAGACTCAATGTCATTGCACAGCGTCTGTGGTTGTCCTCTGCAGATGTGTTACACTCTCAACAGTTCCCTACTCACGGAACACCCCCCTCCCCCCGGTGCACAGGATCCTTGAAACTTGAGAAGCAAACAGTGCCAATCTTTGGCAGTCACACCAAATTTGTCCAAACAGGTGCAACCCTATTTTCTGTAAGGAGAGACTGACAGAATTCTTCTCAAAATGACACAATACTCTGAGCCGGGGCTAGTATTGGCCAGCAGCAAACATCTCCAGAAACCGGCCACATCAACCGGTTCCTGGAGGTCTTTGATCTTCGGTGTTCTTGAATGGCGACCGCACCGTGTGCGCAGGTGTTGGAGTCGGTGCCATTGTTCCGTTGAATTGTGTGTGAAGACAGAGGTGTTGCTGTTGCGCAGGCGCAGCAGAAGACGTGCTCGAACCTGCGCAGGGAGCGCGACGCGGCGCGCGAGGCGGAGCACCAGGCGCTCGTGCGCGCCGCCGCGTTCGAGACGGAGCGCGACAAGATCCAGCGCCAGTTCAAGGTGAGGCAAAACACAGATCCGTCCACAGCTGCTGTGAGATTGAATTGTTTTGTTTGATGAAGATTTCTTGTCTAGTGCGTTTACTTGAAAATCTTGTTTGATCAAAATGCTGTGGATTGGTTGACTTCGTTGATTGGTTTCTTCGTGTCTTCTCGCGAGGGTTCGTCGGACAAGATTCTGGCAGAGCAGAAAACGTTTCGCTACAAAACACACACACTGCAAGCAACACCGAACGAAAGTGCAGCCCAGAAAAAAACACGTGCTTTCTTTCCAGTTATTTCGAGAGACGAAGGAGAACGAGATTCAGGCGTTGCTGCGCGCGCGCCGGAGCCTCGAGCACAAGTTGTCGCGCGCGGGCGGCGTGACGCCGGTAGAGGACGCCGCCGCCGACACCTCGTCGAGGACCGGCTTCGACGGCGTGCTCGGTGCGTCACTTTCTTTCTTGCCTTCCGAGTCTGAATCAGGGTGGCTTCCAACATCTCAGAAGGAAAACAATTGTTTCTTTTCACAGCATCCGCAGTCGTCCAAACCGTCGTTGTCTGACACGACACACTCCGAAACGTGTGTGTGTGTGTGTGTGTGTGTGTGTGTGTGTGTGTGTGTGTGTGTGTGTGTGACGTGTGACGCTTCATCGCTGTTGACCGCTGATGTTGCATGCTGTAGGGGGCGGGACTCCCGGAGAATGGTGGACGGCGCTGGAGAGCGAGCCGTCCCTCGGCAGCACGACGCAGCTACACGCGCAGGGCTCGGTGCGAGGACCCGAGTTCGCTCAGGGCATGCTCGAGCTCGACGGGCCCTTCACGCTCCACAAAGGTGATAAGTGAAACAATCGGGGAGGGTTTCTTCACAGCAGTTCAGCGAGCTCGCGCTGTTTCCGTTTTGTGTCATTGAGAAGGTGTTCCAGTGTTCTGCACGGGTGTGCCAAACCGAACGCGTTCAGCTGAAAGGTTTTACCAGCTTCCTTCTCGATTTCGTGCTGCAGGTTTTTGCGAAGAAAATTTTTGATGATGTTCGGGCCTCAAGCCGAAACCACAATTTGCCGCCCTTGTTTTGAGCCTCAAGCAGTTGGGCCTTTTCCTAAACTTTGAGATCTTTACCCAGTTGCTGTCTACTGGGGTGTTGGGTTGGTTTCAATGTCAACGCACTCAAGAGGCGACGAATGGAGGAATGTGTTTGACGCCAGTTCAACGAAAAACGTTCGTCTGTTTCGTGCAGACGATTGGAACGCGACGGCGGCGAGTCTGCAGGACGTGATGCCGGCCATCCCCGACTCGCTGCTGTCCAACGTGGTGAGCGTGTACGTGAGCGCGGCGCGCGACACGCTGCCCGAGGTCAACCTCCTCCTCACCGTGAGTCCCTTTCGTGATTCCTTTTCACTCAGCAGAAGACGGAGAGCAAACACGTGCCAAATCAGGTGTGAGTGTCCAAGGCACTTTCCAGAATGACCAGAAACAGCTTGACTTGCATTGATAGATCTACCTTGAAAAGAAGTCGGTGAAAGAACAAAAACGTACCACACACACACGTACACACACACACACACACACACACACACACACACACACACACTGAATCTGAATGGACATCACACAGCGGAACGGTTTTGCTCGCAACTCACAATGAGCGGGAAACAAAACTCTCAGCCCGCGTTGCTCTGCAGAAATACGAGAAGAAGCTGCGGACGCTGTGCGAGCACGAGGGTCGCTTCCTCAACGTGATCCACATGCCGGGCGAGGACGTGGACGGCGTCAAGTGCATCGAGACGCACATGGAGTCGCGGCGCAGGCGCGTCGAGGCCGCCAACGTCTTCGTCGCCTTCTTCTTCGAGTCCACGCACAAGTGCGTCCATCTCAAAAGTGCCCTCGTGGATCTTCTGCACGCTGTGTGTGTGGGGGGGGGGGGGAGTCCGCACCTTCAATCATTTTTGTCACTTTCAAAGCTCCTCATTGCGTTGAATGCAGTTGAGATGTTATGTTATCAGGTTCACGGAGTTGGAGCTCAACTGGGGTCACATGCACAACCCTGGCAACAAACACGCCATTTTCTGCTTCAGAGACAGGACCAGCTCGAAAGGGTACGCCAATTTTCAACTCTTTGGAGCGACCCAACAAAAAGACAACAAAAGTCACAAAGATCTGTCGATCAGACGCAAAGTCAACACATGTCGGTGGACCTGCCAGAAAACCCGTAAAACACGTGTCTTTCGGTTGGTGACCTTTCGAAACGCCTGGTCAGTCCGTTGTGTTTCCACCTCGGCAGAAGCGACGCCGACATGGACGGTTTGAAGCGGAGCGTCGTGGAGAGCGGCAGCCTCAGCCTCATCGACAACTACACGGACCCGGACGCAGGCGTCGACAAGGCGTACCTCGAAATCGACCAAATACTGCGGAAGGTGCGGGTTCGTTAGTTTTGCAACGACGTGGAAGGCCTTGTTTGAAGCACGAGTCCGAAAAAAGTAGGGAATGTGCTTCAGTTCCAAGAACCGTTGTGATTCTGTGCAACACAAAAAGTGCCCGCCCTCCTTTCGACGTCTCTTTCCGGTCACTTGACTCCGTCTCCAACAGCCCGTGTCCACCACACCGCACTCGCAGCCTTATTGAGCTCTAAATCTGCCTGACGTCGCCCTCTTGTGCTCAGGAGCTGGGCGTGGACAACGCGGACCCGGCGGAGAGCATGCTCGAGATGGAGGGGCCCGAGATGCTGTGCGGCGGGAGCCTCTGGGACCCGAAGCACGACTTCCAGCAGCTCGAGGCTCTGTGCGACGCGCGCCGCTCCACCTGCGAACTCAACTTCGAAAAGGTACGGTACCGTGTACTTCTTTGGTAACCCACCCGCGCCTTACACGCAACCCCCCCCCCCCCCAAAGATTTGGCCCTTCTTTCTGGTAACAAGGTTTTTGACGGAACTCGGTACTCGTCTCGTGTCTTCCCTACTTTGATCACATGTGTTTCTCGTGACAAGAGTGCAATGTTTTGTGGGCACCTATTGCCATCCTGGACTTAATTTCACGGAGGACGAAGCCCAAACGGAACGTGCTTGACTTGACCCACGTCTCCTTTGTTTGTGACTGCAGTACTACGAGCGTCTGAACGCGCACGTGAGCGCGCCGGGGCCGCTGCCGCCGCTGCTCATCACCGGCGCCGCCGGCTGCGGCAAGTCGCTGCTGCTCGCCAAATGGTGAGTCACGTGGTTGCGTCGACACACGCGCAGATACGTTGTATCTGTCATGTTGTCTGTGCATGTTGTCAGAGGGCGGAGCTGGGTTCCAACAAGAGCGCATGAAACAGCGTGTGCGAGTTGCTGTTGCAGGCTTGTTTTCGCCATGCGCACCCCTGCATGAATGACGGCGCCACTGTCGTTGCAGGATTGAGCTGCAGCAGCACCGCTCTGCTGGAAATCTTGTGCTCTATCACTTCGTCGGCCACAGCTCGTCGCGCAGCGCGCAGCCGGTCACCATGATCCGCCGTCTCACTGAAAAGGTGCCAAAGTTCACTTTAGATCAAACAGCCTTGTTCTTCTTCACGTTTGCCATGCCTTTGCAGTAACTGCCATGTTGCTGTCTTTCTGATCAGGAGGGTTGGGTTTACTGTGTTTGTTTCGAGGAAACTCACTGACACAGAAAACTTGGATTTGAATTTTTTTGAAGGCGAAGGGGTGTATGTGGGAGGGAGAACGACGTGGGAGGTTCTGTGTGTTGATGTGTTTGACTCGGGTTCTTCTCGTCGCGCAGCTCATGCAGCACGTGACGTCACCTCCGCCGCTGACGTGCGACGCGACTCGGCTCAGTGACGAGTTCCCGCGTTGGCTCGAGAAGGTGTCGTCCAAGCTACCGGGAGGCGTCGTCATCGTGCTCGACTCCATCCACAGCGTCCAGGTGAGGGCGCTGCTGCGTGGGAATGAACCACGTGGTGCTGAACGTGTTCTGAAAGTGAGGCACTCCTCACGCCCCGTTCCCGTCACTTCGAATCGGCTGGCTTGAGACCAGTGCGCAGAGGCCACAAGCTGTCATGTGCAATGCGTAATTGATTGTTCCAAGCTTTGTGGGAGAAAACAAAGCGTTGTTCACACAAAACACAGAACATTGAAGGAACACAGGGAAGCACCACAGTAAATCCTCCGCTGGTTTCTCTGCAGCACGCGGAGTCGGAACTGAAGTGGCTGCTGGATCCTCTTCCGGTCGATTCGCACATCATCGTCTCCGTCGACGAAAACTGCTGCGCGCAAACCTGGCTGTGAGTATCGTAGAGCTTTGTGATCTGGGCGGAGAAAGACGTCAAACACTGGCAATGCTGATAATCGTGCTGTTGTGTTTTCACAGTCCCTTCCGTGGTGGACCTGAACTTGCCTTGGTGCAACGTTCATGGACTCGCCTACGTGAAAGACACATGAAAGATCCCTGTCACCAGCACCAAAATTTCTCACAATGATTTTGTGATTGATAATGACGCAAAACGAATTCGTTGTCTGCCGATGGTGACACTTCTCACACGTACTGCATCAGTCGCGCTCGTTGCAGGTCGTGGCCGACGCTGCGCATCGAGGAGCTGAGCAACAAGAGCGTGCGGGAGCTGCTGCGGGCGGAGCTGGCGGGCGCCGGGCGCGCGCTCACCGAGCAGCAGGAGGCGCGCGTCCTCACGCACTGCCGCGCCGCGCCCACCACCGTCCCGCTCTACGTCGTCGTGCTCGCCGCAGAACTCGCCAAGTGAGTCGAGAGTTTGCGCGGTGCGCTGCTGAGGCGTGTTCTTGAACAGGGGTAAGCTTGTCTTGTGCAATGCTTGGTTGCATGATCCCGGGGGGGGGGGGGTAGGACCCACCCCAAAAAGGGGTTGATTTCAACCACCCCACCCCACGGGGCCGATGTCTTGCAGGACCTACGAACACACATTTGGTCATCTGGGTTTGAGAAAAGAGGACAATTTTGAATTGCAGATGTCCAGTGGAAGCAGTGGACAAAAGACTGGACAAACTGCTGGACACTCCGAACACGACGCAACTGTACGTGGCGATGCTCGACATCATCCGCCATAACTACGAGGCCGGATCCAACAACAAGGGACTCATGAAAAAGGTGCCCGCTGTCGATTGAAGGTTGTGCACAAATGGTGCAGATAAGCGGCCCACAATTTTGATTGTGAGTTTGCCCCAAGACCCTTTTCCTGCTACGGTTGATACGTTCGGTTCTCGACGCTTCAGGCGCTGCAGCTGGTGTACGCGTCGCGGCACGGCGTGAGCGAGGCGGAGCTGGTGGCGCTGCTGCCGACGCTGACGTGGAGCGTGTTGGCGCCACTGTGCGACGCACTCGTCGATAGACACGTGCTCGTCATGCGGTCCGGCATCCTCACCTTCAGACACGAAGAGGTGACCGCTCTACTCTCACTCACCCAAGTGCTGTTTGTGTGTGTCTGTGTGTGTGTGTGTGTGTGTGTGTGTGTGTGTGTCTACGTGTGAGCACGTGTTCGTGTGTGCACGTGTACGTGCATGTTCGTACGGGCACCGTCATCCGGGTGCATTTAGCCGTCCATGAAATGTCTTGGTGATGGTGTAAGCACCTGATGACCTTTCGTACGATTCCATGTCTTTCTTCAATTGACGGCCTGAAACAGAGTATTTTATGGACACAACTTTGCAGGCACAGCAAAATGTCATTCTGACATCAACGCAGGAAAGCGCGCCGTTCGTCATCTGGAACGTCTTGTTATTGAGGTGTTTGCTGTTGTTGCAGGCTCGAGCAGCGGTGAGGGAGAAGTATTTGTCAGGCGGGGACGACAAAGCCATCAACAGTGCTCGCAGAACACTGATGGAGTACTTCACTCAGTTCCAGTAGTGAGTTCAACTGTTGACGCCTTCTGGTCCGCAAACTTCGTCATTGCAGCTGATGTGTTTTGGAGACTGATGGCTGAAGTTTGTGTTCGTTCGTTTCCCCGTTTCTGAAGAAGCCTGTTGTTTTTTTAGCCCGAACGAGGTGACGTACCGCGGGGCGGAGGAGCTGCCCTGGCTCCAGACGCAGCTCGATGACCGCGAAGGGCTGCAAAAGTGCATGATGAACCTCTGCATCTTCGTCAAACTCTACGGCCTGTGAGTGCTGAGTGCCTTCCAATTCAACGAAAGTTCGGCAGGGTCCCTCTTCAAAAGTTCACCACGGTTGGCTCGTTTTGTGCGTTGGTCATACAGTACTCAGAAAGAGATTGCCGTTGTGGATGTATGTATGTGTGTGTGTGTGTGTGTGTGTGTGTGTGTGTGTGTGTATATGTGTGTGTGTGTGTGTTGCTGAACGCAGCAGAACTTGTACGCACTGTGTTGTTCTGCTTCAGGGCGCATTGCGACGAGATCATCACCTATTGGCAGCAGGTCGGCGTCGACAAACAGACCATGGCCAAGATGTACACCACGTCCCTCCAGCAGATGGAGCACAGTGAGAACCCATCTTGTTTCTTTGCGAAATTTTCAGAAAATACGCGAAGTTTGTGGCACACACACACACACACACACATACACACACACACACACACACACACACACACACACACATTTCAGTTTCGTGAGTGCACCTGTTTTTTTTTCGCAGAGTGGTTTGAAATTGAAAGTTTGGTGCAGTTACTGAATCCTTCCTCTTGCAGTGATCGGTCAGTTTGACGGGACGGTGACTCTGCCGCGCATCGCAGACGTGTACGAGGCGCTCGGTCGCTTCCTCAGGGATCTCGGCCTCCTCGTCGAGGTACGGGTTCCGACACCGAGACCGATTCAACGTGAAATTGCGCCTGATCGATCGGTTATGATGCAGTGACACGAACAAGTTTACGGTTTGATATGACAGGCACTGTGTGCTGCTTGGTTTGAACACGTGAGTAAGTGACCCGTTTTTGCCCCGCAGGCTCTGTCGCCACTCCAACGTGCTTTGGAGATCCGGGAAACTGCCCTGGATCCAGATCACCCGAGTGTTGCACAAACTCTGCACCAGGTCAGTTCACAAGCCAAGTTTGTGGATGTTTGTTTCAGCTCAAGAATGTCAAAAATTGATCAACATGATTCCAAACAGACTCAGCGTGAGAGACCGTCTCAGGTGGAGGGGAGAAGCACCACGCGTGAAGAATCTACCCAAGCAGTGGGACGGGCTCAGCAGTTTTCTTGTCATGTGCAGGTGGCGGGTCTACACGCACAGCAGGGCAAGTTTTCCCCTGCGGAGGCACTGTACAAACAGGCGCTCGAGATTTACTCAGACGCGTTTGGCGCCGAGCACTACCTCGTGGCCAAGGAACTGGACGCGCTCGCGGTGCTCTACCAGAAGCAGGGAAAGTGAGTGGCGTTTATCTGCCCCCCCCCCCTGAATTAGCTGCTGTTTTCTGTGCTCAGTTCATCAGCCGGTGTGGGTGTCTCTTTTGCTTCAGACACGACTTGGCGGAGCCACTGCACAGAAAAGCCGTGTCGATCCGAAGAAGGTCGAAGGCGCCTCGGGTGGTATCGGTGAGTGTCGGTCTCACGTGCAACAGAAACACGGACTTGAAAACATTCTGATACATCACGTTTGTTGTGATGCCCGGTTCTGAAATCTGCAAGGAACTCAGTGTCAGAAATCGATATTTGCATGTTAGACGGCAGACTGTGGTGCGTGCAAGCCCGAAGTAAACCAGATTGCCCAAACAGCAACAGTCATTGATTTGGCCTGTTGTGTGACGCAGTTTAGGTCTGCGTTGTGTGAACGAAAACAGCGAGTGAAGAGGAAAACTGTCTAAATGTAGCTCCACCTGGCACTCTTCTGCACGAAATCGTTTTCTATTCCCTCCAGTTTCTGGTGCAAGGCTCCCATCCCAAACAATAATTTTAACAACAATCTTCATCATTGAGAGAGTTGCAGAGACCTGGATTTGACCTTTGTTCTTCCTCAGTTTTCTTGTAAGCAGAGAAATCTTGGATCGAGAAATACAATTGGAATCCCTGTGCTGGACATTTTTTCCACGCACAACTGAATGAAGATGCCGCAGACCAAATCCCCCAGCGCACTTTCCGACTGGCCTGTCTGTTTACTTTTCTCATTGGAAATCAGCAGTGTCCCTTCGGGCATCTACACACCTAGAGAATTTCTGGAAGCGTGCTCGTGGACAAAACATGTTCACGTTTCTGTTCAAACCACACGCCAGAGGTATTCGCAAATCATCCCGCACACAGGCGAAGATGGGAGTGTACACGTTATGACAGATAGTACAATTTGCGATTCTTGCGCCAGCGTAGTATGCGTGCGTCTGCCTCTCCACCCACGTACGCTGTGTTTGCCGAAGTTCGGTTTTCGCCACAGGGTCGGGTGCGGGGCGTGGACCCGCTGCGGCGCCGCGTGCTGCAGCTCGAGGAGCTCGCCATGGGACCCGACTCGCCTGACCTCGCGCGAACCCTCAACGAGCTGGGCGTCCTCTACTACCTGCAGAACAACGTCGAGTGAGTGCAGATAGTTCCATGGGGACAGTGCTATGATGCGCGCTCTGTTTCAATCACAACAACAATGGAAATCACAGGCCGAGAAATGCAGCTAACCAATCCTGTGGGCGCAATGGAAAACTGCGAATGCACGAGGTGCGATCAAACCCAAAGTATGTGCGCAGATTCCAAAATTGTGATCCTCCAAGAACATGCAATGTTGTCGCTTGTCAGGTGACCACGACACGTGTTTATTCATCGTGACTTTTGCACGAAAATTGGCAACAACAAGTGCTCTTGTGACCGGTGTCTTTGCAGCACGGCTGAGTCGTTCTTCACGCGCGCGCTCGAGATGCGGGAGGCGGTGCTGCCGCCGGAGCACCCGGACCTCGCGCAGTCGCTCAACAACCTGGCGGCGCTCTACCACGACCGGCGGCAGTACGAGCGCGCCGAGCCGCTCTACCAGCGCGCGCTGCAGCTCCGCCTCAAGGTGCGGGGGAGGGGGAATAGATCTGGCAGTTTCGTCTGGGTGTTGTTGCGCGTTGAAGAACGCGTGACAATTTCTGTTTGCAGAACTACGGGCCTGATCACCAAAGCGTTGCCTCGGTCATCAACCACCTGGCGATGCTCTACAAGAAAATGGTGGGTTCAGCAAAACCGCTGTGCGTAAAAACTTTCACTTGCAACCGCCGCTGGTTTCCGCAAAACAAAACAACAGCGAAACGTGTCCCATTTCCAGTCAGCTGCTCTGTTTGGTTGTGCATGTGTGTGTACGTGTGCTTGCGTGTGTGTGGCAGTGTGCGTGTACAAGGCTGCCTCATTTAATTCTTTTTTAATTATCATGTGCAGTTTTCTGTAGTCTGTGTCGTTCACAAACAGCAATTGAGAACCGATCGCAGAGAGCGCTGCACATGACAATTCCAACAATTAAATGAGGGAGCCTCGTATGTGTGTGTGTGTGTGTGAGAGAGAGATAGAGAAAGAGAGAGAGAGAGAGAGAGAGAGAGAGAGAGTGATGACGTTGCAGGGAAACAACGAGGAGGCGGTGCCTCTGTACCGCCAGGCGATGGAGATTCGGGAGCGCGCCTTCGGAGACCAGCACCCGTCCGTCGCCACCGCCATGGTCAACCTCGCCGTCCTTCACTCTCAACAGGTGGGAGTCTACGTGCGTTCAAAGCTGCTCAAAACACACACAACTCTTCGCGGTTGCGCATCTGAAGAGCGGATGTCCGGGAATCCCATTTTAGCTTTCCGAACAGTCTATGCCAGACTCCAGTATTCGGTCTCACTTTTTGTGCAGTCACATTTTCCCGCGAACCAAAGATGTTCGAGTCTGTAACATTCTCTCCAGCGGTTGAGTTGCAATATGAAACGTCTTGCAGGGAGACCACGCGTCGGCGCTTCCGCTGTACGAAAAGGCGCTGCTGATCTACGAGGAGAGTTTCGGGCCGAACCATGCGCGCGTCGCGGAGACGCTCAAGAACCTCGCGCTCCTCAAATACGAACAGGTGAAGGAGACAACAGCACGTGCTGGTAGTGACTGACCACACACTTCGTGTAGCTCACATCTGCCGTCTGCTGTCACTATCACACATGCACACATGTGGATACGCACACATGCACGTCGAATTTTGCCTTCTTGTCTGTTGTAAACTCCAAGTGCACGTCGCTGCTGAACTTTCGCAGTTGTGTGACGTAGCTTTTGCTGCGAACTTGCAGGGAGACTACGAGACAGCGGCGAGTCTGTACAAGCGCTCGACGGAGATCAAGGAGAGCGCGTCGGCGAGCGGGCAGGTGACGCCGCGGCGCACGTCCACGTACGACCCGGCGGCGCCGCTGCGCAGCGCGGGGCCCAACGCGCCGCGCGCCCTCCTCCTCACCCAGCACGACCAGTGACGCCGTGGCCGTTGTCTTCTGAGGTCAGACTCTCACGGCATCGGCGTCCTCCTCACTGATGCGGAACATCAAACAACGTCAACCACCTCACCCAAAGTTCAGCTCAACAACACGCGGTCATTGAGACGTTTCTCCGCTGTTCAGTCTCGTCAATTACCTTCGTTGGCTCCAAAGATTCACTCACAACGAGGTACGTGGACGTGAAACGCATTTTGCCTCAACTCAGTTCAGCATTGACTGAAGGCGTTTGCCAACTACAGTGCTGTTCAGGGCCTCACCGTGCACTCGGGATCCTTCGCAGCAAACGTGTGACGCAACCGTTGTGCAAGCCACACAACCAAAGACTCCGGGCCACTGTTCTTCAGTAAGGCTTGCTGAAGCGTTCACGAAGGGAACAATGTTGCTGAAACTGTCAGTCTGTGATACGTTGGAATGGACTGTCCCTTGAGATACACCAGTGAAATGTTCCTGCAGTGTTTTGAGGACGACTGCTCTCGGTTTGGTTTTGTGGACTGACTGACCACGCCACACATCGTGTTCCACACCACGGCTGCTGATGCTCGCTGTGGTTGGACCTGAAGTGCAATTCTGTTTTGCCTGCAGTTGGCCGTGTGTTCATGTGCCTTCAATTCGTTTTTGTGGCGTTTTCGAAGTCAGTCCTGAGAGGACGAAATGTCGTCTGGTTGTTTGTTTCTTGAAGGTGAATTGAACACTCCGAAGTTGCAATACATTTTCCAAACGACGTCCATCTTTCCATCTTCACCAAGTGAGGGTTGTGATAATTTGCGCTGTTTTAGTGGCGTGATTCGACATTCGACTTTGCAAAGTCAGGCAAATTTATTTTTCATTGTTCTGTGAGATTTTGCAATTTTCACTCCGTCGAAATGGAGAGGTGTGGTGCTGTTTAGTTGCCAAGCTTTATCGGGCAGGACCCCAAAGACAGTCACACTGTCTGTCGAATTGTTGAGGTTATTTTTGAAAATTTTTGCAAAACGTAGTGTTATGGACCGTGTGAACACGTGTTTGTTCAAGTGTTTGTTCAAGACGACTCACTGTGATATTCGACTTTTTCTTTTCTTTGGGAAATTTTGAAGCCAGAGCTTTACCGGTACTAAAATTGGCGGATGTGTGTCAGTTTGTGACAACACTCGTAAAACTCGCTGAAGTGATTCCACAAAACATATCAGGCGGTTTCCGCAGAAAGCAGCGTCTCCTCTCGACGCCTCCGCATCCGATCGATTGTTTCTTGTTTATTGAACGTTTATTGTGCTTGTCACAGTGTGGTGGAGATTGGAAACTATTCTCTGTGTGTGTGTGTCGTTCGGACCACATTCAGGCCATGTTTGGTTTGGCGCAACAACCAGGCTCGCGGGCTGCAATATTGATGAACGAAAAACTACAAGATCGATTCGTTGACGACAAATGGCTTGAGGTTGACTCACTGTTTGGGGTTTGGGCGTGGTGCTCTGCAAGCAAACAAATGTTTGTTTTTGATTTCGTGGGCTAGTACTTTCAGATAAAAAAAAACGGATTGCATTTTGGCTCTTTGAACATGCTGGACAGATTGTGTTGGTGCCAGCTTGATCCGTCAAAACTTTCGCATTGCCGCCTTGTTGTTCGTGAGATGCAGAGACTTTTCCCATTTCTGTGTTCGAAGAACCATCCAGCTGGGCAGGCTGGAGTGCGCTGACTCTGTGCTCAGAGGACTGGATGGAAGAGAAAACTCATTTCGTTCCTTCAGTGAAATTTGTAGCAGGCCAGTCTCGACCTTATCTTGGGTAATAAAAAGTTTCTATATATACCCTATCTTTGTGTCTCAAGGTGTTTTTCCTCGGCTTTTTCGGCAACTGTCTGTGGTCAAGTAGCTTCTTCTGCACCAGGAAAAGGCACAAACGAAACGAAGACACTGTGGTGCCAAGCGGTGGGATTTACTCAGGGGCAGACTTAATTCTGCGTCGGACGGAACGCAATGAAAGGCATCAGAATGGAATCAAGAACGGTCTACAGGTGTCTTGTCTGTTGTCCAGACTATTCTTGTCTGTCTGTCTCGCTGTCTCTCTGTGCTTTTGCTGTTGCTATCTTCAACTCTGTTGACCAAAGTGAATTGTGACAAGCACAAACTGTTTGGCGAGTGTTATTCAGGTATGTGTGTCCGGGTGGAGCTTGTGTTGAGAATTGGGGAGTTTAAGCGCGACGTTTGAAATCACCCGTCGGAGCCCCGTCGCGTCAAAATTGCTAATAGAGAGATTAAGCACGACGTTTTTTTTCACGCGCGTCGGATTCGCGTCGCGTCGACTTAGAAAACACCCCGCGAAAATGATGTCACGGACAGTGTCTCCCTCCCGCGATGCGACGTTTCAACTTCGAATTTTCATTTTCCACATTTGCTGTTCGCATGCGTAATTTTCTACAATATGCCACCAAAAGGAAGGCCGCAGGTAATAAAATATTTGAAAGTATATTCTTAAGTAACTTTGTGGAGAAATTCAGAACTGTGCGCAGAG
>JAAUXT010120523.1_pt1 | contig 26675 bp, 30 predicted proteins | sample 7278171 | NCBI WGS metagenome assembly JAAUXT01 (sample SAMN14350112, study PRJNA611818) | marine sediment metagenome | isolation source: surface marine sediment (1.8m) | place: French Polynesia: Moorea | collected 2018-08
ACGAGTTCAATCAACCGGATAGAGAAAATTGAGCAAACATCAGCATGCGCCCGGAGGGAGAAACACAATTGCTGCGAGAATTCGAGTCACCATAAATTTCTGCCGTCCACAGCCCTCAGATCCGCTTTGCTGCGGTCGGATCGTGCGAATCAGGAGGAATATCTTTTTGCAAGTTCGTGCTTGTCGCTTCTCACACGACCGTTTCTCATTTGGGTTGTGGCCGTCCAAAACAGACATCCCAAAAAGTTGTTTGGCGGGCCACGCACGTGAAAACTTTCAGAAGTCAATAACCCGTCCTTTTCTCTCCCAGTCGCCATATCGCGTGGGTTCCGGTCCTTTGGGACCTCCAATCTCCCCTGTTTCTGGATTCTTGTCGTTTGGGAACGGTGCGTACGGATCGACGTCTTTCTGAGGCTGCAGGACATCACTTTCGTTGGACCACTTGTCGTCGAGGCGACCCACAGGTGTTGTTGCCTTCTTCAAGTCCTTGGTGTCTTTTTCTTCCTTGCTCTCGGAGCTGTGGCATGGTTTGTCAGATGATTGTCGTTGTTGAACAGATCGAAAACCTGGAAGGTCAAAGTCAACCCGTCAACTTTTTCAAATAGTGGCAAGGATTTGAACAGCGGTGTGTTTTCGTGTTGCTATCATGCCAAAGCGAAAACGCTATGGGCGATAATATAGGATTCAACAAACTGCATTGATTTGCAATGTAGACATGAGGCTTCTTACCTACACACTGCGCTGGACTTGAAAATAAGCTATATGTCTTTCTCATTAGCCGTCTTGGCAGGTGTTGAAAGCCATTCATGTCTTGAATATTTGTGTTGTGCACTTGCTTGCTTGCTTGTGTGCTGTTGGCTGTGTTTTGTTGTTTTTCTTCATCGGATCTAGAGTCTACGCAACTTCCGTTCCGAATTATCGCTCAACAGAAGCAACATGCGTTTGGAGAAATGTTATTTTTGTTCTTCTACTGTCTATCCTGGCCACGGAATTCAGTTTGTGAGGAATGACAACAAGGTAATGTTATGACAAAGGAAATATTAAGTGTTTTGTGCAGATTTTTGATGAAGTTCAGACAACAGATGAAAGAGTCGATGTCTCCACTCCAAACCAAGGATGAAGACGAGGGGGATCGCTTCTGTCGATCAGTACGTCTTGCACTTGGGAGTCTTGTTTGCACAAAATTCCATTGCCTGTACTCACTGAAGTTTGGGTGCAAAAATAAAATCGGGCAAATGGTTTGACCTTTGCTTGTCACTCTGATGGATAGAAGTGGTATCCCGCTCGAAAAATCAATAGCCTACAAAGGACAGTATAGTGATATCACAAACAGGTTGGTATCTCAGGAGAGACTGTCCCCGAGGGCGGGAACCTCCGTATTTATTGTGTTCAGTCCAATCATGCCATCTGGTGAGTGGTAGTTCTCACATTTGAGGCTGGTGTGTCACACCACACTCCTCCCCCCCTGGGGGTGCTGGCATCAGCAGACAATTTTTAATATCTGCATAATTTTACAGTAATTAATTAGATAAAAAATAGATAGAAAATAGCACAATATCACTATTTTGCTGGCTTTAGCCTGCATCCCTCCCCCCCCACCATGGGGTGATCATGTGACCACTGGGGGTTTTCCTTTTTAAAAATGGACATTATCAAAGTGGAATCATTCAGTTTCATACGGCAACAAATTGTCAGAAGGATCATCTATGAGAGTCACTGCCAAGGCTACCAACCACTCAGTTTGAGCGTGATTGATACTGTCATCCAACACTACCACCAGGGGGCGCCAGGGTGGAATTTTTCCTTCAGGACTTTGGTCATCCGCCTGGCGCTCCAAATTCACCTTGCCCAAATTTAAGGTGAGAGGCTCGTGGTTCTCAGGTCAAGTCACACCACACAGGACAGAAGGGGAGTAAGTGAGTGAGTGCCTGACCCCAATGTGAACAACAGTAAAATTTTGACACCTCAAATTTCAATGTTGTGTGCCCCCTCACCCGATTATCATTGTGTAGAATCACAAATTTTCAATGGCCCCGAGTTACCATTGTGGAGACAGCCAAAAGTTGTAGAAAGCTATTCCAAGCATTTTTGCCAGTGGAACACGCAGTCTCACAAGTACCATTCTCTAGGTTGATGGTCAATTTTTGTTTGTGAAACCAAAACATACCAAATCTTTGGGGAAAACTGATACCATTCGTATTTCAACATCAATTTCACCTCCTTCAACACACAGCCACCAACAAAGTAAGGCACGTCGTCAGGGGCAACCTTTGTTCTCAACAGAAGATTTGAAACAAGTAATCTCCACTTGCAAGTAAAATGGTTCGACACTTTTGCACTTTGGTTGCCCTGACTTGTGCCTTACAACAAGTAACCAATGGACAACAGGAGATGAATTAAATCCTCGGCTGTGCCTCGGATTCGTCAATCTCCTGTTGTCCGTTGTTCACCGATAACACAATAATTACCGACAGGAACACAGCATACTGTCTCAGTGGAGGTGAATCACCAGCAAACAATGCCAAAGACGTTGTGGGTTGGTGATTCACGTCGACACCAACCCCTCGACTGCGTGCTATGTTCAAAGCAAAAAACTCTGATTCGCATTTGTGCTCTTTCTTCGTGTGGGGCAGCGGCCGTGCGGCCAGCTCCTTTCTGAAATGTATGGCTCCCTGATTTCTTCCCTGCTTTTTTCAGATCTTTCGGTTTTGTCGGTCAAAATGCCACAAGGCTTTCAAGAAGAAGAGAAATCCGAGAAAAGTGAAGTGGACTAAGGCGTTCAGGAAAGCAGCAGGCAAAGAACTGACCGTGGATCCAGTCTTCGAGTTCGAGAAAAGGCGACATGTTCCAGTGAAATATGAACGACAACTGTGGGACAGAACAGGCAAGTCAAATTAAATTCGCCGAGCAGAACGCTTTCGCTCGGGCGTGAACAAAAGAAATCGATCTATTTTCAGTGAGGGCAGTCCAGCGCTTTACTTTTTCAACAAGAACTTTCATCTCATTTTCTTGAAAACGTGTACGTGTGTTGATCCCAGACTTCTTCTTTGTAGTGCACGCGATGAAGAGGGTAGAAGAAATCAAAGTCAAAAGACAAAATCAGTTCATACTAAATCGGTAAGCACAGACCTTGGATTTCGTGCAAGTGAGAATTAATATCACACGTTTACCAGGAATTCATTTGTCTTGTACATTTCGCAATATTCTGCGGATGCACCTTTCCACTTTCAGACTGAAGAAGGGCAAAGAACTTCGCGACGATCAGGCCATCAAGGAAGTGAAGAAGAATATTCACCTCATCAAGTCTCCCGCCGGTACGTTTTCCAGATATCCATATTTGTGTGCTGATGTCTTCGGAAAGGGCGATTTTGCGTTTCTGAACATCGAGATTGGACTCAAATATACTTCGTATTCCACGACAAAACTACTGACTGATACGCGACACAAAGGACGAGTTCGAATGTGGTGTGACCGTCTTCTGTGTGTTTGAATTGAAGTTATTCAATTGAAACGACGATCAAATTACAAAATATTTCGTCCATGCATAACCCGCACACTCATTCTGAAAGATTTGTTTTGGAGCTCGAGGAGCTTTGTAGTACAAACGGTACTTTCATTTCGGGTGACGAGTTCGAATGTGCCATGACCGCCTTCTGTTGTTTCAGCTCGAGGAGCGAAGTTGGAGCAGAAGCTGATACACGTTGTGGAGGACACAGAGATGGAGGACGCATCTTCGTGAACATTTGTCCCACCTCACTCCATCAGTCACATTCGTCAATACATGCGAACATTGCGCGCCTCACAACTGTGGAAGATGCTCTTGGAGGTCACTTCAGTGAAGCGATCTGTTTCCGGACTCGTGTTTTTGTGCGCGAGTTTCAAGAGGTCAGTTGGAGCAGAGGAAGAGGAGTAGATTAGTGCCCCCAATCAGTTGTGACAGGCTCGGTTTCACACACCCCCTCCCGAAGAGAAGTTTTGGGGGTGAAAAGTCTTTGGCGGTCGAGTCAGTTTTGGTGCAGACGAAGCGGTCTGTTCAATGCGCCCCGCATGTCTGAAAGAAAAAAAAAGACAAGAAAACAAGGAAAGTTTTCAACAGGTTTATTGTCTTTTCATTCGTTTGATACTTCGTTGTGACAGTTGGTAATAGCATTCTACGAATGCAATAGAAACGCTCACGAACGCCTGAAATCAACTTCGGTGATTTTGGCAAAATAAACTTCCTAAATACACGTTACCGAGTCCCTTGGCGCAGATTTTCTGCCCGTTCAATGTGAATGTCTATGTACAAGCACGCACACTACGATTGGCACTTTTGCAAGTAATTTTTGACGATATTTTGGCTCGTTAATAATGCTTTTCGCAAAACCAATGTGCATGTCCGGCAAACAATGCGAAGGCAGAGATGTGTGCAGTCAGCACCACGAGCCAGAGAACTTGAAGAGCAGAATTACAAGAAAAACTCAAATGGTGTCGACACACGCCAAGCCGGCGGCAATGCGCCCATCACTTGGAGAGATGTTGGGTTTCCAACCAGGAAATGAAGGTTGTGTGTGTGTGTGTGTGGGGGGGGGGGCTCCACCTTAATTCTGTCCAATTGTTTGGTCCAGATGTGGAACATTTTGCTTTTTTGGCGGGGAGGGGCAATATCCGTCCAACTTTCCACCTTGGAGGTCGCCTGTCCACCAGTAGGGAGAGTCCGGCACACCTTCCGGAAAAGTAGGACACAAAGTAAGAAAAGTTTCAAGCCTTTGCAGTCGGCATGTGAACGGCAGGTGTTTCGCCCTTCGCCAAACCCCAGAACGTGACGTTCCTGAACAAAAAACAGGCGAGGGGGTTCAATCAGTCTTCGCCAAAGGCCCCGCTGGCCGTTGCAAATAGGCACAGGGTCTTTGCCTCATTCACAAACGCACACAACCGACCGGCGACTCTGATGCGCCAGACCTGCCATTGCGGGTCTGTCGAAACGGTTTTGTGACTCAAGGTGTGTGTCGATGTTTTGGTTTTGGTCTGCGAAGAAAAAAACCTGACCCCGCACAACACGCCAGAACAGTAAAGGCGACAACCGGTATGAATACACTGAAAAGTAAGGTCAATAAGACACGAGATGGTCAAAACAACTGGGACTAAGCTTTCTCTCAGTCGCTTCAAATCGACCCCACAAATACTGCACTGTCTCGATTTTCCTGAGGTGGGAGCGATTGTCACATTGATTCGTGGTACCAAGGCAACAGACGTGCGCGTGTTGTCAAAGCTTGGAGAAAAACGACAAAACAGACTGGTAACGACCGTGATCGCGGGAAAGGGTACTCGTATGCATCCAGTCAAATCTGCACACAAGGCCAAAACATCTCTCCAACGTAAAATATGCACACTGTACAAACAATGTTTTCTTCTCGTTCAGAGATACATGTTCTGTATCAGAGGTTTTCAACAATCTAAAACTACCACTCGAAATTACACAAACATCCTGCAACAAAACGAAAAAAATGATGACTGGGAACAACTGTGAACGTCAAAATGAACGACCTGGGAAGAAAGAATGTAAAAGGTCACTGCCAACATTAAAAAAAGGAAGTCTTCGCACTTTGAAACTCTGTTGCGCTGCAAACGCAGAAATTCTGGTGGTTTTGGCCACGGTTATACAACAGAAAGGAGCTCTTCTGTTGGTTGAATTGGCACTCACATGTGGTTCGAATACGATTCAAACCTGCCGAATCGATGGTCAAACACTTTGGCATCTGCACTATTTTTTGGCAAGACGAACTGAAATACACAGTGAACTGCATAACAGAATCTTTGACACTTTTGAAGAACGACTGTCAACGGAGCGTCACTGACAATCGCACAGCTCATGCATTGTGTGAAGAGCTCCGAAATCAATACCAACAATGAATGCAGAATACACATTGCAAAATCTGCACAATACATTCTGTCAAGGATAAGGTACGAGACAAGCGCTCGTGCGTGCTTTTTGTTCAAGGAAGAACAGTGTCAAGTACCTTATCCTACGTACAGATCATGACTATGATGAGGCACGACATGTCCTTGGGTTTGTCGATGCTTGTGTGTCACTACTCTTGGTCTGAGTGCATTTTCTCCAGCAATGTCCCAGCATGATTGCAGTTTGCCGGGTAAGTTTGTGCTTGTGTTTTGCTGTGTTAACTTGTGACTGTCATTCTAACATTTTTGTGCCTGTGTGGAAATGGATGACAGCTTTTCCTTTGTCGTGTCAACTCAAGGATTTGATGTTTCTGACTGCTTCCCTGTTCCTGTTGTGCCGTCACCTCCCATTGTGGATTTGTTGGATTCTCCGGGCAAGAACTTTGATGCACCTGCCGGCCCCGTGGCCTTGGAGGACCCACCTCTGGCCACGGAAATTTTTTCTGATGGTGACATTTTGCCCACGGACGACTCCATCTTCAACTAGACGCTGATGTTCATCGACTTTGTTCAAGACATGTGAGTTCATTTTCTTCATGGTGACTTGAGGTTCAGCTTCACCCCCCCACACGGGACGCAGACTTTTGACTCTGATCCTGTTGTTGACAGCATGGGTGCATCCACTCAAGACAACGTGCAGCTGCCCGCTCCGCCTGCCTCTCCTGTTCAGTGTGCGACAAAGGTGGTGAACAATGCGGTCACTGGTGTTCCTGATGTGGTTGCCGACAGTCTGCCTTCAAGATACAAGTCTCCCTTGGATTCTGCTCAACAAGAACTGTTGTCGCGCAAGACATTCAGTGAGAACACAAATGCCAAAATCAATTGGGCTGTGAATCTGTACTGTGACTGGTATTTTGAGTGCTGTAAGTCGAGCAACTGTGACAGCCACATTCAGTGGTCTAATCTGGAAGCTCAAGAATTTTCTAAAGCAAATCTTGCATATGCCTTGAGCTGTTTCTTGTCAGAGGTGCAGAAAAGGGACAGGTCCGAGTACCCTGGTGACACACTGTACCAACTAGTTGTGTGCATCCAGTTCTTTCTCGAGTGAAGTGGCTGCCACTGGAAACTCATTGATGGCGAGGAGTTCATACCTCTCAAGTTCACCCTCGATAATTTGATGAAAGAGCGTGCTGCAATGGGTCTGGGTAAGAGAAAATTTTCATCTCCAATAAGTGTCTCTGATGAGAACTCACTTTGAGACAAGGGTGTTTTGGGTACCAACACACCTGACACACTCCGTGACACTCTCCTGTTTCTACTCGGACTTCATCTCGCGCTGCAGGGGGGGAAAAGAACATAAGGACCTCCGTGCACCAGGTTTTGACTCTCAGTTGAGTGTGCGCAAGGACAATGATGGGGTTAAATTTCTGCAATTTGAGGAAAACTTGCAAAGAAAAACAAACCAAGGTGGTCTCAACTCCAGAAAGAAGGTGCAGGGGCATGTCATGAAAGTGTATGGTTACCTGCATCCTGAACGCAATGTTGTTGCGATCTTTGAGAAATATGTTTCTTTGCTCCTGGCGAATGGGAAGGACAGTAGTTTGTACAAACACAGCCTGCTGAAATTCTCTGTCAAAGCAAATCAGTGGTATGCTGACAAACCGGTGGGAATCAACGTCCTCAAAAAAAACGGTGAAGAAGCTGGCTAAGTTGGGTGGGTTGGAGGGGTACTTCACCAACCACTCCCTGCGGTCTTCATTTGCAACGTGCATGTATAACGCGGGGGTGGATGAGCAATTGATCATGGAGACAACTGGTCACAAATCTGAGTATGTCAGACAGTACAAAAGAACCAGTGAGGATCTTTTGCGCGCAGCGCAGGAAACACATGCCTCCATCCAAAAAGGTCAAAACTGGTCCAACTTGCACTGAATCAAAGCCCCCTGAGACAACTGATGGGTATGGCTCGGACATCATTGAGGTGGATGAGAACGAGTGGTTTGACTCCAATGTCCTGAACAAGGAAGATGAAACTGTTTCCTACATTGTGAATGAGGATGGGAAGCGCTCACAAGCTCACAAAAATCCGTGTCCACAAGAGAAACAAACAGCCACATGCTTGACTTTGTGTGGAGTCTTGAAAACCATTGACCAGAAAACAGAGTACAAAAAAAAGAAAGCACATCTGAGCCTGAAATTTGTCAAGACCAAACAGGCAAAGGCAAAGGGAAAGTGAGTCCGACTGCACAGGCTGTTGCGTTTCCGTGTGTTCCATTGTGTTCTGTGTGTGAAATGGTCTCTGTGTTAACTTTTTGTACTGTTCGAAAAATTGGTTCCAATCGGTGTTCATTCAGGTAGAATAAAGCATCGACAAACCCAAGGACATGTCGTGCCTTATCATCGTGCAGTTCTGTACCTCTGGGGTCTCGTACAGCCTAGCCTCACCAAAGATGGTGTTACCCTTTTGTTTCGGCTGTCACAGCTTGGAAAACTAACTGCCACACAAAACACTGCTCGTCAGGTTCAAACACAGTGGTGAATTATAGGCAACATCAAGAACTTCAACTTCAAGAAGGTCGTTGCCCCTCAAGTGTTACGCACAGAACAAGGTCTGTATTGGAATTTTTCGTTCAATTTCATCTTCCTTTTGAAGGAAAATGAGATGCGACTACTGGGCTGAATTTGGAATGATCCTGGGGACTAGATATCGGAATTTGTTCCACTTTTCTTGTTTGGCAATTCTGTTCTGATCGATCAACAACCTGGAATGGACACTGTAGACTAGATTTGATAACAACACAATCCCCAACAGCCAAACCGAGAAAAATAGGTTCTGCCGCAAGAAAATGCCCAGCCTACAGCAACATAAGACAAAGACTACATTCAAAGGCAAAGCCAGAAGGCACCCAAGTTTCAGGCTTCTATCTGAAAACTCCGAACCTCAAGTCACATGCACCCATCGTCTCTATCCTCACACACTTGTTCCACTTCCATTTCACATTCACGACATAGATCTATCAAAAATAGAGCGGCGTTGTATTTTGACCAAGGTTTACCCACATTACTTTTGACTAGCATTGTCTGTATCGCTGGAATGACGACGTGAATTTTGGCATGCCTGCGCTCGGTCAATTGGCAGGTTCTCTCCACTCATAACTGGAACCTTTAAAATACTTTGTCAAAATTTGAAATTATTGTTCTCTTGTCAAAATGTGATGAAAACCTTGGTCTCAGCACAAACATGTACACGCACACGTGTACGGATGTACAATCCGTAAAGCTAGGACTTTTAGCACTGTGAATTTCATAATCGAAAGCCATTGAACTGTTCAGTTTTTCGCCATCCGTAAAACGGTTGATAGCAAATCTAGTTGTCTGTTCAAGGTATACATAGAGCACCTATATACTTCTTATGTACACAAAACGGGTCAAATGAATATATGTACACCCAAGTTTCGCATCATATAAAATCTCTGCGTACAGTTTGCTGCGCGAAGTCAGAAACATATCCCAACCAATCTGACAGCGCCTTTACACCACAACATGTCGATGTAAAGATACGAATCAATTCAAAAAGAAGGGGAACTTATCACACGTCAACTCAATACTGCATAGAATACTTCCTATGTGTGTAAAATTGTTTCGTTTTCATTTGAATTGTCTAGGCACTTTTCTGAAAGATGGTAACGCCTTCTATAGCAGAAAAACAACATGTAGATCTACGTACAGACTTGAAAACAACTCTGGCATTGAACGGAAAAAAATTTCTCACCACACCATGGAGTCATCAATCAACAACAAAATTGGTTTGAAATCGAAATAACGCAGCACAGAAATCCACGTTCAACCAGTTTCAGCACACATAGCACCAAGATGTTTTCTAATTGACTGGTTGTTTCTCATCTGAATCTGACCATCTGAATGCGGCACAGGTTTTCTGTTGTGCGAGTCTGGGACTTACGCTTCGTCCAGTTGGAAGAACTGAATGGAAGTTTTCTATGTGTAAGTAATAACGCAGAGATGCATGTAACCGCTAAACCAAAATATTCAACTTGAAAAAAGGCAGAAAACAAAAAACCGACCGTCTTCGCCTCCGGATCATTTAGATGACAATGACAAAAACAAGAAACTACCTACGACAGGTAAAACAATGCACGTAAAAATCCTGGTTCAAGGTCAAAACGAGTGTATCACAATCGCGCCGAGGTGGGGTCGTTCGTTCGCATCGACGCGTCGCTCGCTCGTGCGCGTGGCCTCAGGCGGCAGCACTATCGGCGGTACGGGTGGAAGCCTGCCGTGGCGACCGCGGCACGCGCGTTGGCAAGTGCACTGGTCGTGTAAGTGAGGCCTGAGCCGTCGCCCTGACCTCCGTACGCAGCAGCGAGCGGAACCAGCGTCTGTCCGTAACCGTTGCTCAATGCGCTGTAGCCGCCTGGTGACAAAATGATCATCTGAATCAACACGTAAAGTCTTCGCTTCTGCTTTCAGGCAGACAATGAACACCTTTTTGATGTTTTCTTGTGGTAAAAGCAAACCGGAAAATGGCACCAAGTTAGTTTTTTTACACCAGCTATCCGAAAACATACAAAACAAACTAAAACAACAGAACGTAATGTGCCCAACGCTGTTTTTGTCCTTTGTCACAGCGGCTGATATCCCAGAACGACAGAAGGCAAAGCCTACCAAGTGTCACTCGTGCACACACAGAATGGACCAGAGAAAATGGGCAGGGGTGAATTCAGTGAAACAGCAGACGGAAAATGGCACCTAGCGATTACTCGGCCTTGCCCGAGAAACGCGAAAACGCGCACACTCCGCGCACCAAAACATTCTTTACCGACGAACACTTCAGAACTGAGTAGTGCCATCGTGAGAACTTGGCAGTCTTTGGAGAGCAAGACAGAATACTTGAAAATTAACTTGATTACCAGCAGCATGCAGTTGAGCTAGGGCGGTTGCTGCGGTGGAGAGGGAGGTGGGCGTGGTGACTGTGCTCAGCGCCTCTTGCGGGCTGTAGCCCCGAGTGGGTCCGTAGGTCGAGGCCTCCTGCGGGTAGCTCCCTAGCATGCCTGCCCAACGCACATACCACATGCAACAAATGTTAGTCACACGTCGCAGAGAAAAACGAAGGATGAAAATGCCAAACGAAAACAACAAAGTGATCATATGATTGTTGAAGATTCCAGTCCTCAACAATGATACGGTCAAAAACACCAGGAAACACGGGAAGAAACTGAAACGCCTGAAATGGCAACAAGCGATGGAAACACTGGCAAACGAAAACAGTTCCAAAGCAAATGAGTGATACTTGCCACTCAGGCATCCTCTTGTGAAGGGCTCACCTAATTTTGAAACGTTTGATATTTTGTGTGTGAAATTTGTGCACACGAGCCGCAACTCTTCGCGAGAATTTCTATTTCACTCCCGCAAACACCCAAAAAGTGACTCTCTGGGGACCAGGGAGCACAAGTAGCGACAACGCCTTCCCGTGTACGAACCACTTCTGCTCCGGATGCAGAGTTCCATTCGCACCGATTTGTCAAAGTTGAGCTGCGAAACTTGTTCCGAGTTCGAAAGTTTTGAACAGAAGAAATTGAAAAAGCATAAAATTTTTTTAGCGATTCGTTGCACACGACTTGTGTGCAAATTCATGCCTCACAATGTCAAATCACCTGCGCAGCAGTTTCGGAGAGCTTCAGTGCGCACCTGCGTGATCTTTATGTCGAGTTCGCTGCATCTGCCTCAGTTATGCTGCAGTATACTTCCCACAGACGGCGTCTGTTTTCACATTCTCCCGACACGGACAGCACGCGAGCGTCACAAGACCGGAGGGAAACTTATTCAAGCCAAGAATAATCTCTTGACAGTTTGGAACAACATGCTGCCCGACGAAGCGAACTCGCCAACAGTGCCAACACCACGTGGCACAGCTCTCTCCCAGAAACCACTGCACCACCGCCATTACAATTTATCGCAATTTTCTCTTTCGCTTAAAACGTAGAACACCGAACGACGCTTCATGCTCAAAAAAGTCGCACGTCAATGCGCAACGAAAAGAGTTTTTTGATCACATTTTGACCTGCGACTGTATTTTTGAGCAGATAGCGCAGGCTTAATCGATGAAAGTGAGACAGCACGTCATGTTCGCAAGAACTCTTAACACAAATTCCTCTCGGCGATTGATGCCGCACAGCTCGCCCAGTCACCGGGAGTACCCACCTATGGCGGCCGCCTGGCCCCCGTACAGCAGGTACCCGGTCTTCTCCGACACCGTGTCGCTGCTCGGCGGCGTCGGCGTCGTGCTGCCCGATGGGGTCGCGCTCGGGATGTAACCCGCCAGGTCTGCAACGGCACACGCCAACAACTTGCAGTTCGTTCTTCTGGCAAATGCACTACACATCTTTTTGTTTTGCGACAATTTTGTCTTTCGGGGAAAACGTGTTCGAATCGTTTTGCGTCACATCACCTCTGAAACGAAACCCACAAGGTGTGACAACCACCCGATTTAGAATAACTTAGGACCCACCTGGACTTGAGTATCCCGCGATTGCAGCTCCTCCCGTCAAAGCGCTTGCTGAGTTACCTGAAGAACGCGTAGCTCGGTCAGAACGAACTCGTAGGTTTTCTCCCCACCCTTTTCGTGCCAGAAGTTCTTTCTCCGGCAAATTTCCACACAACTTGCAACGCAGGTTTTGTGCCGGACAAAAAAGAAACAGACACAAAGACTTGCGCTGAGACCAACAAATCACAACGATGACAAACGGTAGAAAGTGGCTTTTGAACTAAATGCGAGCGGAAAACAAAATCCCTGGTGGCAAAACCAAGGCACAACACTTGCTTCTTGAACAAAGCTCCTGATTATTCACGTGCACAGCTACTTATTTAATTGTGCACAAAATAATCTGTCGCCTTTCTCTCAACAACGTTTCGTAAAAAATCAATTTGGCGCCGTTAGTCTGTTCCGGAAAATGTTCTACGCACACTAATCAAGGAGTCATGTCACAATCAAGCCAGAGAACAGATCTTTTCATTTGGTCTCAATGTTTTCAATCCTGAAACCATGTGTCACAAAACCGAACCCGTCGAACTGCGTGGCGTCACTGGCTGGATTGCGACAGAAAGCGAAGCATCGAGATTAATTGAAGATACTAGAGCTACGTACTAAAGTGAGAAGGAGCAGGCAGTGGAGGGCGAGCGAAGTGCACGGGAGGTGTGGCCGTGACTGGGGGAGCGGGCAGGAACGCGGTCGACGAAGATCCGGGCTGGGGAGGGGCGAAGGCGCCGGGGAATGGCGCGGGGGCGGCGGGTGGACACCCTGCTCCCGTGAGCGGGCCCGGCTGTCCCTGCATCTGCACTGGGTGGGACGTGGACAGACCAGCCATGTAAGCATCACCGTCACCTGAGGGCCACCCCCCACCACCACTGAGAGCCGCCGAACTATTATGTGCAGTCATCGCACCTGCCAAGTGACCTCCAAAGCCTCCTGAAACAGCAAGAAATATACACATGCAAAGAAACAACATCCAGTGCTCACAACAACTAAAAGTGCAGGGCACGTTTAGTTGACGTTTCAACGCCAAATGAGTATTCAAGTGAAGGGAAATTACGGAATGCAAATAAAGTGCAAAAGATGGGAAAAGTCGATTCTTTCACAACAGTACTCCAAAAACAACGGGAGATTTGAAACGTTTGGTGACAAAACGAAATGCATGAAAACGTTGTGTCCAACAAGTCTGGAAACGCCTTTCAAGTGCTCAGAACCCTTCCAAGCCCACAACATTTTTGAGCTCTCACCATTTAACATTCTCAAGCAGGTGAAACACATATTTGTCTGGCACAGTGTTTGAAAGAAATAAGAAAAGTGAAAAAAGGATCAAGAAATGCAACGTCAAAATTGTGTTCAGGACATGTTTCAGGGTTGAGAAATCATTTTTCGTGACCTTTTTTTGTTGCAAAGTACAGTTTTGACTTTCAGAATGCAGTACCTGTCAAATTGTTTCCACTTGCCAATGAAAATGTGAATAACCCTGAAAAATACTGTCCACAAAAAACTGCTGCAGGCTTGGAAGTGCCACCACGCACTGCAAGTGCTTCAAAACACTTCCAGTTGCTTCCCTGTTCATTCCCTCTGTGAAAATTCACGACGCTGATGGTGACAAAAAGTTGACTCTGGTTGATGAATCTGAGTTGAATACTTATCGCTGGACCACAATGTGATTCAAGCCTTTCTGATTGGATCTTACAGAACACGCTCCATGATAGGTCATCATGGTGGTAACACCAGCCAGTCACAAGGCTCAGATGCTTGGGAAATACTTTGGGGAGAAACATTGTTTCTGGTGTACAGTGTGAAAAACAAGTGACGACTGACAGGAGAATCCCCCCACCTCTTCGGTGTTTAGCGCTGTGTTGAGAATTTTGCTTCACTGACAATTTCGCTTCTGTTGAAGCGGTGAAATGTTCTGCTCAGACTCGGCGCTTTGTGCAACAAACTTGACATTTCTGCGAGTTGGGTTCTTTTCACTTGTCAACTCAATTGGAAGTTGTTTGCTGTGGAAGGAAAGGAATGTTGCAGGGTCCCGACCGTAAGTCATATCTTGTCAACCTTGTCATAATTTTGCAGGAAAACGCTAAAAATTTGAGCAAGCAGGGCTGTTAAAAACAATGAACCGATACACACAAAGGCGAAACATCTGTACAAAGGAACATTCGCTCAAGGAAGTAAGTGGCACCACCCGGAAGTTAGTGATCAGGGTCACTGGTTTGGTATTCAAAGCGCCCACAGTGTCGTGCTCGACAACGCATGCACGCAAAATGTATAGAGAAACAAGTATCTTAATTTTTCAGGGCCCCAAATGGTTCGAGTTTTTAGCAGTGCGCTGGAGAGCCAAAACGCCGCGTCCGCTTCGCGCCACAGGCAACGCGAAACATCATGCTGGACCGACCCGTGCACGGTGTCGGAGTGTCAGAAGGGTAGGGTAGTCAAAACTACCTATCAGCACTTTCCAATCGACGGTCGTCCGTGCCAAAACGCTTGATAGGTATTTCTGGCCCCATGTGAAAACTGACCCGTTTGTGTCAGAATGGTCATTTTCAGTGACAGAAGCACCTATGGGTGGTTTCCACACGGACGATCGTCGAGTTAAAAGTGTACAGTTACGTTTTCAGACCCCACCCTTCTGACCCGCCAACAACGGCTCGGAGAAGCATTGGGGTTTTAGACAAAGCTGACTGGCATGAAGGTTACAACGTACACCCTACCGTACCTTCTCCACAACATGTGACACAAACCGTTCAGGAAATAAGTATACCTGGAAGTGTTAGTGGTAGGGTTAGTGGTGCAGCTGCCGGCAGCAGCAAACCTGCAAAATAAGCGTCACAAAATCAACTATACAAGACAAATTCAAAACCCGAAGTTCACCACTTCACCAGAGAGGTTGAATGTTTGAAGGACACATAGAGGTGATTTCTGAGTCCGCAGATTCAGAGAACAAAAGGACCTCACTTTTATCGCTGACACGTTTGAAATTTGAACCAAGGTCTGCTGAAAGGTCTTGTTTATCTTGAACTATTCTTTGTCAGTGGTTGGTTCCGCAGCTGGAGTCTCAAGACGCCTGGCGATTGTCAGCGCGAACGAGACAGACTGACCAACGTGCATCAGACATGTCTCCTTCAAACAACCAAACCCACAAAACAAGAGCAAGCAACAAAACCAACCAACCCCGACCCTCCAACGTAATATTTATTCCGTATGCAGGCCAGTTATAAGCAGAGGCTGAACTATACGCCTGTTCGGAACCCCGACGCAAAAAACAGCGGAAGCTGTAGTTTGTGTGTGTTTCGCCAGGATGAGTGTAATTTTTGTTCAGGTTCGGTGGCATTCAACCCAAACAGCAGAGTACTTTTCATCATACCATACTGGACAACAGCACTACAAACGGTCATCCTTGTCCACATGCAGGACACGGCAAACCAGATACGAACCTCCGGGGGCAGGCGACAGCATCCCGGCGTAGGCGCTGGACGGGAAGGCGGCGCTCGTGAGCCCCGTACCGGGCAGCATGCTCCCGGCCGGCACCGGCACCAGCTGACCGTTGGCCCCGAGGAACGACAGCTGCCCGAGCATGAAGCGCTGCTCCAACATCTTCAGGTCGCGCGGCTCTGCCTTCTTGCATTCAACCTGTCGTGCGCAACTCCACATTCAAACGTTTCCGTGTTTCACAAAGACACGAGTGCTTCAATTTGCAGAAAAAAGGTGCTGAAAGGGGTACGGGGTCGTCGTGTGAAAATGCTGTCACTGCAGGAAATAGCCCTCAGTTCCCTTCCCTAGAATTGTTGTCGATGTGAACAAATGGTGAATTTTGTCTACCCTGTCGGTCAACAGTGCTGCTGCAAATGTGAGAGATACACATTCGATTTAAATTTTGACGAAAATCCCCCTGAACGACCAAAATCCTACTGTGCCTTCCTTCCCGCCAACGCGCCCATACCAAACGCAACGTTTGATCTGGTTCGCGCTGTTTCAACGCAAAAACGCAATTGTTGGTTAGTACAAGCCTTGTTAAGACTATGTTTCGATGTAGTTGATGAATTTTGGAAAAAAAATGCAGTGACACAAGATATTGCAAAATTTCCCCACCCAGGGGTCCTTGAAAGTCGTCACTGCATTCTTTATTTTGTTTTCTGCTCTGTTTGCAGAATTTTTTGGAAACAATGCATTGCCTTTCCGCAAAAACAACGGCTTAAATTATTGTCCAGAAAAACAAAACTTTGGCCACCAAAATTAAACTCACGTAGGAAGGTGCAATAGAATTGAATGAAGCAAGCTATATATTGACCTAGGATACCAAGACCTTGCAGCAGAACTAACCAGCTCTTCGTAAAAATTTAATTTCAAACATGCAACATTTCTAGTGAGCGTTAAACCATAAATTTTGATACCCTTATGTTGCTAATAGACACTGCGTAAATAAATTGCAGAAAATTATTTACTTTTGGTTTTCTTTTTAACCAAATGGGCCTCGGGACAAAAGAAAACGGCAACGGCATGTTTCACCTTAAGTCGATGAAAAATACATCACACATCAATTTATGCAGTACTCAACTAATGATAATTCGGAATGCATCGCTTACGGGGTCTTGCATGAAATTCTCGCTACTTTCTCTCTCTTCTTTTTTTTTTTTCTCTCTCTCTCTCTCTCTCTTTCTTTCTTTTTACATTGTGGAGGCTAAATCTACTCGTTACAAATTACCACATACAATAATTTCAATCACTAGAATTGTTGTTGAACGAACCTCTCGTATCGAGTGTCTACGCAGCCGAGTCAAAAAACAATGTCAGTGACACAAACGTCAATTTTTGTTTTCACTTTTGGAAAATATAACAAAGAAAAAAGAACAATTTGAAAATAGAATGCAGCTCTCAGTGGCCTCCGTTCTTGAATGCTTGGAGCGGTGCGATGAAAGGCATTCAGGAGAGAACGCAAGTGTTCGCCAGCCAGTTTCCAGCACACAAAGCCAAAACTTAATTGTGCTCATAATTGCCCATAATTATGCACTTCATTATTGTTGGGCAAAATTACACATGATAACATCATTACAACGGAACCAGGACAACACAGTACGCAAGTGCCAGACGAACCCTTGTTGAAGTCCGACCGATTCTGCACAAGACCGCCACACAAGCTTGATCCGCGCATCTGCGCAGAAGCGAGCGTTTGCAAATAAGTGTTTCCTGGCGCTCAAATGTACCGACATGACGAAGCACAATCAATTTTCTGCGCCAGAATGTGGCAACAGGGTCAAACTTCAAGTATGCAAAACGGCGTTGCACAAATAACATTTCATCTTGAAATGCAACTCCAATATTGAAATCGCCGTGTGCGTGCTCGTCATTTGTGACAGGTACACACAGTCTTTGTGCACCACGCACTTTAAAGATGATGTGAGCGATCCTTACTGTGACAAGGAAAACACTCGGGCAAAGTTGAAAGAGTTCTTGATTTTACTTGTGTGATTTGCGAGACTGGCTGGTCCCAAGCGACTGCATCATTTTTTTTTTTTCACCGGTCAAAGCATTCTTGGCCAGGTCTTGTAAGAAACGTCTCACCGGGGTTTCTGACTCGGGGCCATTTTTTCGAAGGGTCAACTGACAATCACTTGAATGATTCAGCGGAGCTGGCGCAATACAAAGTTAAAAGTTTTCGGGTCACTGGGGAAATAAAACATTGCACGAAAAGAAAAACAAAAACAACAAACTAGAAACACTCATCAGTGTAGACAAGCGCGGAGACAGCAACATGGCCATTGTGAACAAAGACCGCAATTTAGAGACGTTTTCGTCAACTGGCAAGAGAATTCTCGTGAGGGAGGGGGGGACGGTTCCGAGTTTTCCGGAAAAGGTCTGAGTGTGCTCAGGTGAGGTCCTAAAGTTTCTGCAGGGAGGTCATCTAAATGTTCTCACGGTGGGGGGTGGTGGTTTTTGTCTGGCGCACCTCTTTGAAGCGTGATTTCGACACACGCGCTGACGCTTCGGCAAGTCAGCGTGTGCAAAAACATATTGTTAGAAGAAGAAAGCACGGACCTTCTTGCCCGCAACCTGGACGTATTGCTGCTGGCAGACCCGATCCACGCTCTCCTCGAGTTCGAACGACAAAAAGCCGAACCCTACTCGCCAAAAGCAACACAATCAAATGACAATCAACTGTGACGCAATTGTTTTTGAGATACACAATGTCTTCTTCTCCTCGGAGTCGAGATTTTGCTTTTGGTAAAGGAATAAAACACACAACAAGGCGTGGGTCAACAGTGCTCGGAACAAAGAACCTGCAGCGCTCAGCAATGGCTACTCACGTATCACCACATTCAGCTCCTAACGACATCAGGGAAAAGGAGAGACCCCCGGTTTTCGCTTGGTTACTGAACTTGACACCACGATTGTGCTTCTGGAAACGGTACTCATCAGAACTCGGCTCTGCACTTCCAGTGCAGATGTGTCACTGCCGAACGATAATTGGCGTCACCCAACCTATCTTTTCGTCCTCCCGACAAACGATTCAGACATTTTTGCAACCAGTCGAGAAAGGAACTTGGGAGAACAGGCACCACGGAATTGAAGAACAATGAACCAGACCAAATGAACGATGTTGACTCGGGAAAGCTTGTGGCCTTCATCACTATTCAGCGTCACTCTAATCCAACACAGAGATTGCCGATGAAATTCCAAGCTGCATGAATCTGATTTATCGACCTAGGCATGCATGCAGGTATATTATATACATTCAGACGCCTTACTTGAAGACAAAGTAACAAAGTGAAAACTTGGGAAAAACCCCAGTCGACACTCGTTAATAATGTTTGTAACTACACTGTAATAGGAAACACTGACGAAGTTGACCAAAAACGGATGGTGATTTACACGTAATCAACACTACACATGCCAGAAAGCTTAACCCTCACGAAGTGTTCTTCAAAACTTGATGACATTTTCCCAAAATAATGGCGACCCTCGTCATACTTACTGCCACACACTGGTGATCAAACCATTCCTAAAAGGCCTTGAAAAGAGTTTGGGGAAAAGAAACAAAACTGTTTAAACAAGCTGACATTTTCAACAAAATGCATTATTCAACTTATTTGCCTAGCGTCGCAGGTTCTCGACTGCAATCGATACATCAAATGCCATTCATTCTTGCCTACAACTTGGATGGCATTAAATATGAATCAGCCATTGTCTTAAGGAGTATCATGGCAAGAAAACCACAAGAGGAAACCGACTGGGATGCATGTGTTCTCAGTTTGGCTGCACCAAGTGCACCACCGATTGGCATTTCTGAGAGTTGCACTTCCCCCAAGACGACTCCTTCGTTGACTTCGTTTTGTCACATCCCCTGTCACAGCCGACACAAAAGTGTGTTCTGTTCCTGAGCAATTCAAATGAAGCAACTACCACGAACACACTTTCCAAAGCAACATGTGTGCAGATGTGCCCACAAACCAAAACGTGAAAAGCACTCGCAAGGTTCAACGGCAGAGAGGGGTCAGAGTCAAATTATCACTGTGTTCGTGTCTGGTTTGGAAAGCTTATCTCCCTTTTCAGTTTCCGCATGGGACGTCCAAAGCCTGCCTTTTGACGTGCTTCTCTTGTTTTTGTTCAATGTACGAGTACACCAAGGCCATTTGCACGGCAGCGGTGTGTAATTTTCTGCAGCTTGTAGACAACGCCGTTGCAGGCGCCTGAAAATCGTTTTCAAAGCACACCGCGTTTCAGAGACCCGCATCTTTGCGCGGTTCCTCAAAACGCTTGTTCAGCAGCAGAGTAAAGTCAAGCTTCAATGACTAAACTGGATAAATGCAGAGGTTCCCAGCTCATTCTCACTCCAATAAAAGCTCACCCTGAACAAAGTTCGTGTCCAATGAAACGAAAGCCTAACTTACACCCAGTCCCATTTGTGTGGCAGGAAACAATTAACAATGGACGTATTTCAAGCCCAAAGTGACATCAGATCAAAATTACAGTCATGCTGGTTATTATCTCATCAGTTGTTGAGCGGGCTCCACAAAGGCCCAAATGGAGACTGCAAACAGTCATTATTTTCTGTGAGGATCGTCCTGTGTGATGAATATATACCCTCATGATGGTGTGATCTGCTTGTGATACATGTAATGTGCTGCTTGGCATCCGAGAGGAATTGAGGTTGCAAAGCCAACAGCTCGACTGACAAAACGCAATTACGAACAATTTCATAACTTGCGTGCGTTTGTTTTTGGCAACTGAAAAGTCAGAAAATCGGCAAAATGATACGATGCAATCCTCATCACATTGATTCAACTGATTATTTGTGGCAATTATCGGCAACAAGTTTTCTCCACCCTCTCGATCGTTCAACGTTGCTTCAACTCCAGTTTTCTCTCCCAGTTTGAGTCACAGTTTCGAACAGAGTTCAAGAGAAATGTCAGCCTTTTGCGATCGTGGCGTTTCGTAATTTTCACGGTCAGGCTGGGCAAGACTGTCCAGAGAAGTCGTGCTTTGGGGCTGAGAGACGGAAAAATAGCTACGTATAGCCGTGACAATGCATGTGGGACACACTGGCTGCCGAGCCGAGAAGGAACGGGACGACACAAGGCGAGCGCAGAAAAGCCGTGAACAGAAAAGAACGGCACTCTGAATCCAGCTTCACGAGATTTTGTCCACCTTTGTGACATCTGGTTCCTGGGTTCCCAGCGACACCGACTTTACATCGAGATTTCAAAGCGTAGAACTCTGCAATCTCAAAATGCACGACGAACACAGCTGTACAAGATTTCCTTAACGCTAAACAGCTCGTCTGTGAAGGGAGTTTTTGAGTCTTCACTGTGCACATTCATGAAATCTGACTTTTAACTGTAGCATGCACTCCAGCTTGTTTCACATCATCGGACAGATCCAAGCAAATGACGAGTGAAACCATGCTTGAAGAAACAAAGCATTTGGAACATTGCTTTTCTCAAAAGCAATTGAAACATGCATCAAACAAAGACATGGGATACAGATGAAGTTGATCCTACAGAACCGCCGAATTTTAACAGTAAGACAAGGAATCCGCATATTTACCCTAATGTTCGGACAGGACATGGGAAAACAGCAAAACCAAACTCTGTTAAAATCGTGGCGCGGCAGCAACACAACTCGTCTTCAGATCCACCGGTTTCGACAGAGCACCAGGCCGACAGAAATAGTCTGGACTGTTTTAGTTGGTAGCCACAAAGAGAGGCAAAAAAATCTCATGACAAAAAACCCTGTGGTGCTGGGGTTGCTTTCAACGCACTTGAGTGTTTACATGACTGGTGATTGTAAGTAGTTGTTGCTGAGCACTATTTGAAAAAAATAGGGGTAAAAACAGGCACTTAGTGTTAAACTATTGTATATTCACGATCACCACACCTGAAGGAAAAGATAAAAAGAATGTTTTTTCAAGTAAATACGGACAGTAGTAATTGTTCATCAGTTAATGGTTGTGTAAACATGTGTATTGCACAGGCGGCCAGCGAACGTGTCTCATGCCAAGCGAATTTGTTCCAATATATTTACTCGTGCGGTCGCATCTGCATCTGCGGCCGTTTCCAAACCGATCGTGCCCATTTGCGCTGCGTACCCCGTCCAAGAGTTTGGCCACGTCTGTTTTGCCTGCGTATCTATCCCTTGATAACACGGAGCCAGTTCTTTTGGCATGGTTTCTATGCACACAGTTTCATGGACAGCTTGTCGTGCTCTGCACCGTATCAAACCGGAAGTTGCACCCCGTTGTTTCACGGAAAACTTGGTGCTGGTACTCTCGCCACGTGTCCGCTGTCAATGAAATTGTTGCGCTGGGAACTGCACCACGATCAGTGTTAAAGGCCTGTAAGCATCTTGTGAGTATATATCTGCCGTACCGTCTCATGTATAAGACGCACTTCATTGCCCCAATATTGAACATCAAAAGAAGGGGTGCATCTTGTACATGAGTATGAATTTACTGTCTTGTAAATGAACCTTGGTACCAGAAAATAGACCAAATCTTGGGGTGTGTCTTGTACAGGAGTGCGTCTCATACACGAGACAGTACGGTACTCGCAGGTCAAAAGTGGTCAGAATCTGTCTTCGCCTGGATTGGAACTGTGTTCTATTCACACGCACTGCAGTGTTCTTTTTGCTTCACGCACATGAAGTTCCTGATTTTGTTCGTTTGATTTCACCACAATGTTTTCAAGAAAGTCAACCGCACAAGTTCGCGTACATTCTACAACGCTGCGGTCACAACACCTCTCCGTATGTCTACCACGCTCAGCCAGCCGCCTCTGTTAAATTCAATGTAGCTCAGCGTGACACGATCTCCCAGTCATGTCACTCCTCTTGTGGTAGACATGGGTTCAGTCACTTTAAGCGTAAGGTGACTGGATCACATCACTTGTCAACATTCAAATGATCATATTTTTGCTTGATAACTATCTCGATGCTTTGCATCTTGATACCTATCTCACAAAAACATGATCATTTTCATGTTGACAGCGTGATGCGATCTCCCAGTCACCCTCCGTTCTGTGTGACTGATCCCTTACGTAACCTCATACTCATTAAAGAAGTGAGTACACATGCTTGAAAAATGATTCTTGTTCAACCAAACAACTCTTTTCTCGACCAAAGGTCTCGAAAAAAGTCATCGTGTGATTTCAATAGAACCATTTTCCAAGCGCGTGTGAGCCCTTACGTCACGTCACGTCACGTCACGTCACAGCTGAGAGTTTCAGCACAACGTTGAAACGTACAGACGTAGGACTTCTAGGTTGCATTTTAACGTAGAACTGGAATTCCTACGTGTCAATTTCAAAGGTCTGTTGTAGCAAATGCAAAGACAAATGTTTTCACTCAAGACTGCAGTGCAGAAGGTTATGTTGTCAAGTATTACTTTGTCATTTTTGGTTGAGTTTGAAGGAGGAATTGCTGGTGAAATGAGCAACAAAAGGGAAGGTGTCTGTTGCTGATATTTGTGAAGGAAATGGACTCTTCCAAAACAGGGTGAGCTACGCGAAAAGCTACGTCCACGTGTACGTTTTGAGGCTGCGGATTGCTCTGCTGAAACTCCCCACCGAATGACGCTCGCACATGAAGTCGCAATGTTCAGTTGTTCCAACTTCTGGAAGTACGTGTCGACTTATCATGCGGGAACAAACACCAAGCAGTGTTTCTTTTTCAATATTGTTACAACTGGCTTGGTGTGGCATGCTATGTGCACCAGAAAAAATGACTGACTGAAGTTCAGTTGGTGAAAATGATCCCTTTTCTGGATAACGATGCAGATACTCCGCGCCCGTTATCTGTTTCACTGACAGCTTCTACTTTATGTGACTTCCGAGTTGACAAAAAGAACCAGCCGCAAACAGCAAAAATGGCAGGACGACAGCATGTTCGGTTGGTGGCGCCCTCACAATGGCGAAAGCTGTTCACTTCGAGCTGTACCCAGAGCAGAGTCCACAGAGTAAATCTGTGAGCGATTCTTTTGTGTTTCGTTTCTGTTCTGACAGTCCAGCTTGTGTGTCAGACAAAAGGCGGAACATCTTCCGTGCAGCTATATCGAGTGCACGCATGCCATGCACAGTTCGCAGAGACCTTCAAATGGCTCGTATCATTTGGGAGCGTCCCCTGAAGGTTATCATTGTCATGACATGCTCATATCTTATCATTCCTTACTTCGAAAAACGTCTGCTCTCAAACGATAAATTTTATCAATCTCTCGTCCAAATCAATAGTTTCGGCATGAAGATAGATCTTGAGCACGTCCTTCACGAAAATTTGAATGACATAGTGAACCCACTTGCGCAGCTCAACCGTAGACAAGGATGCGCTCCTTATCTGGAACAAAAATACCCTCGATCTCCAACCGCGTTCTGCTATTTCTCGACAGCATACACTGTTACAGAACTCACAAAATGACATGGATTGTTTTTTGACACGCAAAGGTGCAGGAACGTTCAAACCTTCAAATACAAATTTTCGCGATCTTGTTTTTATATTTTGTTCCTCGGGGGGGTGTTGAAGGGGAGATAAAACTCGCCAAATGACCAGGTCATTGTGACCGATACTGCCGATTTACTCTCTGAAGTCCGAGGCAGAAGGAGCAATTGATGGTGCTCGCTTTGCATACCAGATTTACTTTGGTTTGTGGTTGGACTGGAAGGCCCATGCAAGGCGAGTTGTTCTCAGTTCGGTCAGTGAAAAAAATGAGACCACTGCTATCCATTTTTTCCCCCGAAGGAATGGATAGTTTTGGGGCGCACCAAATTCCACAGCAAGGAAATTTTGAACAACTGTGTGGATCTGTTGCGACGAAAACAGCGACAAATTTCAATGTCCAGAATCTGCGGAGAACTACCGCACAGCACGTGGCCTCAAACAGTCTCTCTGAACGAAGGCTCGAAATTGAAGTTGTTCCTTTGTCAATTTTCTGATATATCTGTGTCACCATATACAGAACAAACAATCCACGGGCTCACATGTGTACAAATACAGCTTTTTCTCTGAAAGCTCGACATGGACACCTCACTGGCCGGCCGCAGAAGACTTTTTCACTGCTCACCTTACGGGCTACACAACAAAACATTTACACATAAAGTGGCAATAAATTAGGGCGCCAAGCTGTTTGCGGTACTCGAAGCAAATGACAACGGCATCTTCTGGCCGAAAGTGCCTTACAAGTACCGCATTCACCCGTGTATAAGTCGCACCCAAGTATAAGACGCCCCCTCAATTTGGCCTTGGTTTTCTGGGATCAGGTTGTATTGAAATTATAATAATCTCATACCAATGGATAAGATGCACCTACTTTTGGTATTCAATTTTGGGACAAAAAGGTGTGTCTTGTACACGGGTGGATACGGTAGGTCTAATTCCTCCCGAACTTTGTTTTCACACCGAATCTACAACTTGTGCCGCGCTATGTAAGTGGTGTTAGCATTCTACAACCACATTTCCCAAACTTCATTCTGCCAAAGAGACCAGTCAAATTGCATCTCTATTTCCCCGTGCTTAGTGAGGAAGTTTCACGTTGGCGGAAACAAGTGCTGGTGCTGCATGTGTGGTACCCTGTCCCAGAAGAACCAGCTGTGGTCTCAAACTAGTTTCTCCCAAACTTGTACCATCGAATCTGACGGCCAAAACTGCAACTTTGAAAAGCAGCAAAATGATCGGTGTTCGACTTGGTCCAACTCCAGGGATGTCAACATGTTACTGCAGGGTGCACTTTCTGGCCAACGTGAAAGCGGATGAAGGTGAACCAAAAGACTCATTGCATTTATCAGGGAAGGCGCAAAAAAAACAAAACAAACAAAAACAGCAGGACCTCATTGTGGGGGCCCTGCGGAGTGTGCAATGACAAACGCGTCCAATCCTTCACAAAACCAAAAAGGAGTCTACAACAAGAAGGCTGCGCACAGAAGACGCGCGGTTTTATGGGGTGCACGCGGTTTGTCATTGTGCACAGTCGACACGTCTCCTGGTCAGAATTACTCCTTGGCCTGGTTGACTTGGCCCGAAGTCTACTGGCTGACTTTGCCAAAAGGGTTGTGAGGGTCGGTTGGTCACCCAAAATGTTTTGCTCAGAATTTGATACTGATCATTTTCCAGTGAATTTTGTTGTCACTTTGTTTGGCCCTCAAACCTAGCATGAGTGGAGGGGGCAAGGTGGAAGGGTCAGTCAAAGTCAGAGAACTCTGAATTTGATGCTGAAAATGTTCCCACAACAAGAAGGCTATGCCTAAAAAGCATGTGGTCCATAGAAACGTTCGCAGTTGATGAAATTTTGCCAGAATCATTTTTAGCCCATTTCAAAAAATTGTGATGACCCACGTTGAGTTAGGGGGGCCAACCCCCCAACTCAACATACCCAAAAAACCAAAACTGCTCAATTCTTTCCTCCCCATGCCTGTGTCACTTTTGCAGTATTGTAGTACCAAGCCTCTGAGAGTTCAATAGGATCAGAAGACAAATTTCCTTGTTTGGAAAGTTTAAATCAACCCCAGGGATCTGCAATAGGATAAGAAATTATTGTGGTCATCATACCTATTGATTCCAATCATCATGTCTGATAATTTCTTGTAAATTCTACACTTTTAAAAGCTCTGTGACACAAATTTATTTGTAAGTTTCAAATCAACCCCAGGCATCTGCAATAGGATCTAAAATGATCCTAATCATTGTACCATTGAATTCAGATCTTGAAATCTTGACATTTCACACCTGTTCCACCACTTTCACACATTTTAAAAATTTTGATTTCTCA
>JAAUXT010004658.1_pt1 | contig 26672 bp, 30 predicted proteins | sample 7278171 | NCBI WGS metagenome assembly JAAUXT01 (sample SAMN14350112, study PRJNA611818) | marine sediment metagenome | isolation source: surface marine sediment (1.8m) | place: French Polynesia: Moorea | collected 2018-08
AATGATACCATATGCGACTTGTAGAGTACCCCTAAGGGTGTCTGCACCCACTGTGATTCCAGTCTGTGATCACTGGAACAGGGGTAAAATGGAGGTTTTGTCCGCCCAAGATGGACGGACACGGATACAGGGGCAAACCAATATCAGACCGCTACCGCGGCTGATAACCTACACACCTTGGAGCAACCTTTCGCGCACCAAAACAAGTCAAGTCATTGTTCGGGGTTTACCAAACTCGACGAGACTCCGGTGTTATCTGATGTCAGTTCGTTGACTGGTCTTATGAAGCTCACCTTTCAAAAGGAACGCTTCGTGCCGCGTTCTTTGCAGTCGAGGAAGTCCATCGTCTGGGCAGTCTCGCAGTTCCGTCTTGAAGAACAGAAAACAGTTGCCGCAGTTGTCTTCCACCTGAAAAGGAAATTTTCTTGTGCAAGCGACTCATGCATGAAGGCCTCAGTTCGAGTGTGAAGCCAACTGATCCATTTCTCCACAAAGTTGTGCGAACTGAGTGAAAAACCAATACCTTTCGCTGTTCCACGTGAGAAGCAGTGGGAAGATCATCTGAAGGCAATCGGTTGGAAGCGAAATCTGATGACAAGCATCGCAAATTGCTCGATGCCATTTTGGGAAGAGAGAAGTGTCCGTCTGTGGCTGACCTGGAAGCATGGGAAGAACTGTTTCAAACACATCACACAGGTCCCAGCTTGAACACAAATCTGTCCCACCCGGTGACGTGCATAATGCATCGTCCACAAGGTAGCACAGAGAAGTACATCTTCGTTCACAATTTTAAGCCGTGCCTGAACTTCTTGGTAAATCTACCAAATACCTAGCATCTACTCGGGTTGCGTCACAAAGGACCATTTTTCTTGTATTGAGCGATAATGACATGACAAAAGGACCCGTCAGTTGCAGTTTGACGATGATCAGAATTGACAGCACAACAGCAGTGCACCCAGACAATGTGTATTGTGTCACTCCACACGAAAGAGAAGTATATTTTACCTGCAATTATGAACTCTTCACAGCACGAACTTTCAGTGCAACCAGTCTCGTGCCTTCGCGTGATCAGCCTGACAAGCATGGCGGATCAGGGAGGGAACTTTGAAGTCTGCAACATGTTTCCGAGTAAAGGCAACATACATGTTGTCTCTGATCCGGAATCACATTTGGTCTTATCTTGTTTGGACTTGGTAGTTTTGTTTCGGTCATTGACTGTCGGCATTGAGGCGTGAGGTTCAATGTGTGGTTTGCACCAAAAAAAAACAATTGAAATGCGGAGACCTTCAACGGCGTTCAAGTTTGCATGGCTTTCTACATTTTTCCTCCCAAAGGAACGTTGTCAGTCTCAAAACTCGAGTTTTACACACGAAAACGGTTGGACGTGTTGATCAAACTTGAAGGTACGGATTTCTGTGATTTCTGCTTGCTGGCTGCGCTGGGTCAAACTTGCCACTCGCATGGTGTCCATCTGTTCTTGCAGGTTGTCACAGCAATTTGGTGGCGGTGCGAGATGTTCTCAATTCCTGCGCAACAGTGGAAGCCTCAGACAGTTTGATAGAAGGTTCCACTAAAGATGAAGCTTCACACTTTGCGCTCAGGTTGTGTGAACTTTTTCATCTCGGTGTTGATGAAAGCTCCACTCAAAACTGCGTTTCGATCTGTCTTGTTCAAGTGATCAATATGTTTGCAGGCTTGCGTGTGCTGCTGATCCAGACATGCGTGCTTTCTTTCGTCGGGCCGAGTCAGCCTTGTTCTGTTGTCGGGTTTCATATATGAGCGCAGAAGAGCTGAAAATGGCCTTCAAACCGCTGAAGAAATATCACGGTGCGTGACAAGTTCAGTGCAAGAGCCCCGGCATGTCAAGACAACAGGAGTTTTTGAGGAGCAACCCTTGCTTTCATTTGCAAATGCATTATTTTTGCAATTGGAATTTGTTGTTGCTAGATCTGCTTATGCTCACCGACGAGGCAAACATTTCAAGTCAGCATCTGCAGATGAGAGAATTTCTGGACTGCGTAACCGAACTGATGCCCTGGGAAACTCTGATCGATTGTTACTCAGATTGTACCAACCACAGCGTCGTGTTACCCTGGCACTTCGTTCCCCATCTAGTTACCCGTCGAATGGTAAACTATCGCCGCTCTTCTGTGCCTTGTGAATTGTGTTCCATTTCACTTGAGGGTTGGCTGGTCGCACATGTTCCCAGCTGGAGCAATCATTCCGCAGGTGACATTGCACAGGGGAGATGCAGTGGTGGAAGTGGACAAGCTACCCGACATTTTGAGATCAATTTTCGACAAATTGCTGGGGATTGGAATGAGGACAGCGCAGAAGAAAGTTGTCTCTGTTGTTGATAACGACAATCGCTTGAAGAACCTGCGTCAGAAATTGCTGGTAAGCACTAACACAGTGTTGTCAGGCCACGTCTATTTGTGCCTCATTGTGACTTCCGTGGCAAATCGGAATTCACAGTTTGCTTGATCTGTTCACTGCAGCATTTGTACCGCGCTCGGACCTGTGGTGCAGTTCCAAGACTGGTTTCGGTGAGACACGAACAAGTGGACGAACTGAGCAAACACTTCCCGCCGTGCATGAAGATTCTGCATGAACAGCTGCGAAAAAATCATCGTCTCGCGCACAACGATCGGGTGATCATTTCGTGGCTTGCTGCACCGGTCTGTGTGAGAACAGTTTTGATTGTGATGATGTGCAAAAGAGAACGTCCAGGCTTGGGCAGCATCTGAGTGTCTCTCCAGAGAAAGAATCGTGCTTGGCAAAGTTTGTCACTGATTTATTTGCTGTTGGTTCAATTGCAGATCGCGTACACGTTGTTTCTGAAGGAGGTGGGTCTCCCCGTCCATGACGCTCTTCAGTTCTGGAGACGGGAATACTCGCAGCCTGCAATCTGTGAGGTCTCGTGCAGACACAGGTCAGCGTCATCTCCGCGAAACAGCTCGTCGCCTCTTGTAACTGAGCCGATGTCTGGAACTGGAAGGCTTCGGCCATGAGTGAATCTCCTCCATGTGGTGATTTTCGTTTGCAGGTGGGAAAAAGAAGAGAAACGATACACGTACAATATCCGACACCTTTACGGTTTGGAGGGCAGCAGAATCAACTATCGCGCCCACAGTTGCCTTTCGCTGCAGGTGAACCGAAACTTTTGAACAAAGTCAGGGCAGTTGCCTGATTTTCAGTCCTTTTGGCTGTTGTGTTTCGGTTGCGATGTTTGTAAAACGACAGAACACTGGTGTTGTATTTTTCAGAGCCACGATCCGAGTCCTTCTGAGGGCGGAGGATGCCCCTTTAAACACTTTGATGAGAACAATTTGACACGAGTCCTCGCATCAGAGGCGCTGCCTGCCGCGGCCGTGCACACCGTTATCAATACGGCTTCTGCCGGAGACTGTTCGGGTGCATGTTGTTTGCTGTTGGCCGAGAAACAGAAGAAAATCTTCAAACTGAAGAGTACATCACAAAGGACACATTGTGGTGGTTCGTGCGAGGTTCGCTGCGAAGGAAAGACGCAACCAGTCGGACAGTGTGATGGTTGCAGTCTCACGCGAGATTGTGGGGTTACAATGGACAATGTGTCAGAAAAAGAGAGCATTTTGTGCAGGGGCAGCAAGAGGCTTCGGGATGATTGTGAAGATCCGTCGAACGGAAGATCGAGAGGCATACAGTTTTCAGACAGTCCGTACAAAGACTTGACATCTGAAGGAGAATGGTCAATGGCGCGGAAACGAAGACGTTTGATTGATGATCGCTGTCGAACAGACGAGATTCTGACGGCCGATCAAATTCAAGGGGCCACAAGTGCAGGTGAAGTGAATTGGAGGAAAGTTCACAGCGAAGCCAATCCAACTCGGAGTGATGCGAACCTGCGTGGTGTTGAAGCCCTTGCGCTTGAGCAAGTGCGAAACTTTATGCACAAACCGATCGACTTTTACCGATCATACACAGCTTTGCTGGAAGGCCTCAGCCTGTCCAACAAGTAGTCATCCAGTGACGACCAGGAGTGAAGTGTTTTCCCTCCGGAACAAAAATCGCCGCTTTGTGCAAGCTCTTTTCCTTGCCCAAAGCAAAATGTTTACGCAATTTTCTTGCAATGTGACTTTTGCCACCGCACATCGTGTTTGTGCTCGACTCGTGTGAATAAATACATTTTTCTCGAGTTCAGTTTGAACGGGACGAACTTACACTTGCGTTGGGGAATGCAAGACATTCGATCAAGTCAAGAAAGACAAGACCAGAAAATTTCAATGCCCTTTTATGACAGGCTTGTCAGCAGCTCGAACTGAGACGAGTCCTCAAAACCGCTGACCAGCTTCGAGGGGAGACTTTCTGTTTCACGAAAAGGCGAAATTGGTTTGCAGACACGCATATGGTGAGCCGCGAGTGGTGACCAGAATGGTCCACATCTCAATGCAAGAAAGCCCTTGCTTCGCATCGAGTTTTGCACTTTGGGAACCTCGTGTGTGCCACCCTCCCTCCCACGTGTGTGGAAGATCAACTGCTTTCGACCATTTCCATCCAAGATGGGTTGGATTTGGTCGCGCAAAACTTGCGTGACCACGCCAGAAGTTTCTTGGTCCGGATGGCTGCGTAAATCACACCCTGATGCATTTTTAACATGATTTTATTATAAATTACTCTAAAATGATACACCGTTCTAATATATCTGTACATGTACATCGATACTTTCACACGTGGTGGTCTACACAACTGGGTTGTCACAGACAGTGCATCTTTGCTTGACTTCACTGCGCCTTGAGCAGGCTTTGTTTCGCTTGGCTTGCGCAACTAGTTCTGAAATAAAATTACCAGTGTTTGAGCGACACCAAAGGAAACCAACGTCACACTCAAGAAGTTGAATTCTAACAGTTGGAATCATGCAGAAGAAAAGAAATTGAAGTGCTGTGCTGTGTCCGGTGCAGTTGTTCACCTGACAGCACGCATCACATCTCACGTTTTTCAGTTTTCTGTCTGGCAACGTGCTTCTCACACACCGACCCGTCATGTCAAGCAGGAAAACGAGCAAAAATGTGACAATAAAATCGTATGGGCAGCTATTGTAGCTTTCAAACAGGCACATGAAACTCGAGTATCCTGGTCGTGAAGGCAACTGTCGTGTGTTGCAGGAAAATTCTGTCTTCACCTGCAATCTCAGTGCCCCCAAAAGAAACTCAGCTGAACAAAGTTTCAAATGTCAACTCTACATGAACTGAAAAGGAGTCAACTGACCAACATTCCTTCCTTGAGCAAGACAATTTGTTTTTTCGTAGGAAATGAAATAACTCCTGTTGTCCTGTGGCGTGTTGTATTGCACCCAATCCTCGGCAAGCACAAACACAAAAAACTGCACAAGACAGACTTGTAACTTGCTTGACTTGGCAACAAACGAATTCCTGGTTGGCAGTTCATAATAATGGGCAATTCAACATTCAGCACGGAGCAGCCTTGCTCCTGTTCTTGGACTAGACTCACTGTTTTTTTGATTCAAACGGAGTGCAGAAGTTAAAAAAGGTACACAACGAAATAGCAAGTGTTCAAAACTAACAAGTGACGACGCACAATGAGGACAACAACACGGCGAAATAATACAATGGAAGAAACCACCTAAATTTTACACTGATGAATGCAAATCTGACACAAACTGATGATAGCAAACAAGATTGAAGCTGTACAAAAATTGAGACACGAATTGCACAGAAATCTAATACTGTACTTTCAACCGCCATGTTTTCACTCTTGAAACGGTTCAAATAAAAATGTTTGTGGCAAATTTAAAATTGTACAGATTGAGATGTAGAGGTCAACGACAAGAAATCTGTGAGCACATTTAAAAGGATTGTATCACTTCGTCATTGGAAACGACTGCGAGAATCATGTGGAAAGTTAGTTTTCACGACCATGAAACACACGCAGCGCTGTACACTTTCACGCAATTGACCAATTTGTGATTCAGAGCTTGGGCTCTCAAACTATGCAAGCTTCCTCAACAGTACTGGTTTTCAAACACAACTGTTTTTCAGAAAGGACCAGACCACTGAGCTCTTTTCACACACACACACACACACACACACACACACACACACACACACACACACACACACACACACAAATCTCCAAGGCACACATTGCTGCGGCACAACGTCAAAACTCATGCTTTTCAGTTCTTTTGAACCACATCCTTTCCAAGTTTTTGCGGATCTGACTGCAAGGCCTGCAAAAGTTTTGACATTGCGCCTTCCGAGACTCTGACCACACAGCGGTTCTCACCCAAAGCAAAACCTAGCTCAGCTCTACCCAACACTGAACGGTCAGATCGTCCACTTTCTGTCGAGATCAGTGTTTTAGACAGTTGGGTTGAAAGAATTTCGGCACATTTCATGATTCTGAGGTATGTCATCAGTATCTTCATCTTGCAACTCCTGTATCTGGGACTTTCAACCTGAGGATTACCGTAGAATTCCCAACCACACACATTCGAGTACTTCTGGTTGACAAAGTTGGACACATGCATGGGATTGTTCTGCACAAGTTCTTATCCTCTATTGAATACAACGCGTGTTCTACAAGTGTATGTGCTGTTGTACTGCAGTGTGGCGTTCAATTCATTTCTCAACAAGTTATAATTGCTATCCATAACACAGACCGCTGAAACCGATGGAGTGGGCTCTGTATTTACATGCAATGTACAGTTCGATTCAAATGCTACCATTGCGGAAAGTACAATCATTTCTCTTTGTATAAAAATAGACGTTCTTGAATGCCTTTCTTGTGGGCATGACCAAGCAAAGAAACGGTTTTCATGCTCGAATATCTGCGTGACTAACTTGCAAGTGTCATTCCTGCACGAACGGTGTGGAATCCACGTTGTCGATACTTCAGAACTCAAGCAATCGTTCAATGTCTCCGTGTTCATCACGCGTGATTGCCCTGGCCGTTGGCTGCTCACAGCTTGGAAATGCGAGGACCGATCAGAGACAGCATTTCCAGGTTCGGTTTCAGTTTGTGTCAAACACGGCCAATGAGGGAGCATAAAATATCGGACAAATCACGTGCGAGCCTTCTGTTGGATTCTTCCGGACAGAAACAAGATACTTCTTTCTGACAGACGAGACAATGGCTCCATGACGAATTCTGTGCATGACAAAGTCTACAATCGAGATCCTGAAGACAATGGTTCATGACCTCTCACAGAACTATGGGATGAAAAATAATTTGTGAACGCTATTTGCCTTTTGTTGCAAGAACAGAAATACGTTTTCTTCTGGGCTAAACGGTACAAACTGTACATCTGTTTTTAATGCCTGTTTCGAGTTTTTTTTTACATTACATTCTCATCACCTGGAGACACGTGTGATTCAACAATAACAATTCTTTGGTATAAAACTCGTATGCAGTCACTTGAATGGTGTGAAGAAACACGTCGCCTCACTTACACACAGCGTGTTTTCGGCACGCTTGAGGCTGCCTTTCAGCACACCAGCTAAACACCTGGAAACCCCAAACAACCAGTTGGAGCGAACATTTGTAGATGTATCCTACTTGTCATGGTGAAACTCCACCAGAGGCATCAACACCAACTTCAGGTCAAACGCTCCATTTCCAATGCGTTGCGTGTTGCTGTCATTCTGCGAAGCGCGTTCTTCTTTCCATTATCAAGCGACGGTCGTGATGAAAGTGTGTGGGTAGGGAGCTAACGACGGCGTGCGGGGTCTACATTCAGTTCCTCTGCGCGGCCTCGCTGACCGGGTCCCGGCCTATCACAAGCGGTCGTAGTTGGGAAAGGCGGCGCCGACGCCGCCGAGGGACGCCTGCATGCCGGACGCCTTCCCGAGGGACGCGCTGCGCATGAGCGACTCGGACCGCGCGCTGCGGCTGCTCTTGACCGAGTCGCGGTCGCTGCCCGTCCCGTCGCTTCCCTCCCGACTCCCGCTGTAGGTCACGAGAACAAATGTTCAGAAGCGGTCAAGAATTGCAGTCTCATCTGCATGAACAGCGTGTCGAGTTTTTGGGGCACGCGCACCAACTCAACATTTTAAATCTTTGCCTTCTTTAAAAGTTGGACTGAGAGTCTCATTCTTTTCCAAACGAATCATTGCATTCCTAAACCTACCTTTGTTCTCCTAAAGAAGTTACAGGTCTCCATTTGTGTCCTGTTGTGCCTCTGTAGTCTATGTTGTACTGCAATGGACACTCACAAAATCAGTGAACAACAAAACACGCGTGAATAGACGACAGAAAGAAAGTAATTTTCGTCAATTTTTTTATGCATAATCAATCAATCAATCAATCAATCAATCAATCAATCAACCAAACAGGCAGCAAGATTTTGTCTTGGATGGACTGGTGGATAGACTGACACGAAGGAAACAAATTGGTTCGACTCTCGGCAAACAGCTCACCTTAGTTGCACATATGAAGCAGGTGGTGACAACCTTGGCCACGCAGTTCATGAGGTCCTTGGTTTGCTGAATCACGGTGTCCACTTTGTTGAAGGTCGCCGACTTGCCTACGGTCGGTGACTTGAGAGTGAAGTTGAGTTGTTGGCAAAGGATGGGCAGACGCTCCAGGTTACTGACTAGATCGGATCTGTGCGTTCCCGCTGGCACCTGCGAACATCAAGAGATCACTGTAGTTTCAGCTGCACTGGCCGCAGCAACAAGTGTTGTGGTTTTGAAGAAAGAAAAGACAGTCTAGATAAACGTACGTTTTGAGAGAAATCTTTGACGGCTTTGAAGAGTTTGACACCTTCTTCAGCGAAGTACTCGGCCTGTGTGAACAGATCCTGAAAAACAACGAGTCACGTTCACTGTGAATCAAACCCTGCCCGACGAAATCTCCTTTGTTTGGTCCGCCTTTCAAAGAATAAATTCTAGGTATTCTCTTTTCGTGTCTCTCTTGGATCAGACAAACATTTAAGGAAAGTTTCCTGTCCACAAACACAGGACCCACGCACCTGCGTGGTTTTGAGGGGACCCTCGCCACGCGTGAAGAGATACATGGAGAAGGCCATGGAGGACATGTTCTTGGCTCGCCGCACGATCTCGTTGTCCGACTGACTGTCCCACTTCTCCGTCTCGGCGTCCATCTCGGACGTGATCAGCTTCATCTCGAGCCCCAGCTTCGCGATCTTCGCCTGCTCCTGCGCACACCAACAAAACCAGTCGTGATCCAACCTCCCTTTTCTCGTGGTACACCCAATTTCAAACGCACAAACTACACGTGTTGCTTTTGATATTGTGCTGATGCACTGAAGATCTGATTCGAATTGTGCAAAAACTTCACTCAGAAGCTGCGAAAGTAATTTTTGATGCAAGGCAGCAAAATCATGCAAAAGTGAAAGTATCTTGTCGCAATAACATTTTTTGACATCGCGGATTGCTTCAGAAAATTTCGCTTTTGAATTTTTGCAAGGAAAATTAAAGAGCTATTTTCAAACGTGCAGGAGAAAATGGGTGAGACAAAATTTTCTGACTGTCATAACCAGATTTCTTTTTTGTTCTGCTTCATTTTTTTGAGAAGCGATCTTGGATTTCTTGTTCTTTGCTTTTCTCAAAAGTGCGCCATTCAACGAAACTGATCATGACAAATCCTGGCAACTGCTTTCGTGCAGTGATTTTCACCAAACAGACTTCTCGTGGATGGTGCAACTGAACTAAAACCAGGTGGAATTGAGAAGAAATCCAGAGAAAGAGCGTCTTTTGCCAAAAGAAAATTGGGCACACCGTGATGACACCGGACTTTGACGTGTCGTGCAAAACGTAAATCTGACACTCAATCCATTGTTGAACTGATTTTTTTCGAACAAGAAAAGGTATGAAGTGAAAAAAAGAAGCTTGTGTTGTTTACCTCTGCGCTTAACTTAACAGGCTTAATCATTTTTGCTGTCGTGCCGTGTTTCTGTTCGTAACAAACCAAACAAACAAACAGTTAACAAAACGTTCACAGTTCTGCGTTCTACGCAGCTGAATCCCACAGTCTTCAGTCATTAGAAAAGAAAACGTAATGGTCTCAATGAAGCAGGTCGCAAGGGAAGTTAGGACGTCTTCAGCACAGCCACAAGCTGTTCACTCACTCCCGCGCCAGTAAGCAATTCGCAAGAACAAGACAACACACCCAAGCACCATAAATGTTCACAATGAATTGTTGGTAGTTTTGGCTGGGGAAGCAGTCTTAAATTCGCCTTGCCAAGACGAAAAATTCATACGACAAAGAAACTAAAGTGCATGCATGTTGAATCCGAATGCAATTTAACGGGAAAATGACGGGACAGAGACGAACATGTTCAAGGTGTGTCACGGTGAAAAATGGCGTTGTTTCGCACAATCGTTGCCATTCAATGAAAAAACTCTGAATCTTGAAGCCAAACATAACAACTAGCAGGCAACTACAAGACAAGAAAGAAATTTCTGAAATGAGAACAAAAAGACGAATGAACGTGCACCTGGAGTCCAGATTGTCCGCGATTTCCCCAGCCTTGCTCTGCTATTTTTTGAACAAGAGCTGAATGCTTACATCACTTGATCACCGTCTCTGATGACAGAACCGGACTCGCGGTGCACACAAACAAAAGAAAATTAAACCCACGACCATTGGAAACACAAGGCCACAATGATTCTTCCACCAAGTTCCGACGTCAACCAGCAACGTAGATACGTCACATGTGTTCCCAAATTTTCATCCCTCTCCCTGCCACTTTTCTAATGGTCGTGTATCTTTCACCGCCACCACTACTTACAGCGAGCGCACTGTCACACAGACCCGACTCAAACGCCGCCGCTTCCGCCAAGCTGGGCTGCAGCCCCGAAAAGCTTGCACTACGACTACAAGACGAGGGCGTCACGAGGGACGCCGCCTGGTGGTAGCTATGGAAACTGCGGCTGCGCACTACGGGCTGAAGTCCATGCATCAACTACTCAGAGCGAAAAAAAAGTGCGAGAGGGCCACGTGTTAGTCACCGACACCCATAGAAGATGCAGCGCGAAGAAGCTGTGTTTGATATGCAGTGCGCCAGCTGTGTCACGCAGCGATTCGAAAACTTAGGGAGGGAAATTCGGAAGGTGATGCTTTGAGCTGTGTGTCTCCGTCCAGGGGGACAGGGGCTGCGACATCTAATCTCACTGGCCCCTCTTACGCCCCACAGAAAAACAGAAAACAATAACCAGCATCTGAAGAAACAACTTTCACCTCGAAATTTTAGGTGTGGTAAAAACGTGGTTTCTTCCAAAAACTCTGAAATTTTTGGACCTCTTCTGGTCAAAACTGTTGACTCCACCTGGGTTGGAAAAATTGTTCAACATTGTACAAGAAAATAACAAAGTTTGTTTGAATATCTCCTTTTTCGTGAGCAATTTCCTCAAAACACAAAAGTTTGTCAAACTGACATCTTTCTTGACCAAAATTTGTACAATAAAGAATCTAATTCCGACAAACTTTGGTTATTTTTTTTTGTTGCGAGCTGATTCCACAAAACACCAATAAGCCAGTGCGGAGCGTGCGTCGCAAACACTGATCAAACAGCTGAGAACCTGCAGCGTGACACAGTTGGTGCACATCCCTTGATTACTCCGTTGACAACGGTTCAACGAAAATCTTGCTCTGCCACACTGAACAGGTCAGTTTGAACTGATGACGAATTTGGACGCTGTTGTTGTTTTCTTTTCTTGGAGCAATGAATGACTTGTTCGACAGGATTGGCTTTCACCACAACAAGTGTGTTTGCCACACTAAACCATCAGAAAATACATGTCACAGAAACTACACCGATTCCAACGCCATCACCACGCAATTTGACATGCAAAGCTCGCTCCCAGCAAGAACACTTCACAGAAACAAAATCAAACATTTGCATCTCGATACACGAAGAACGGTTCGTTCCCGCTGAATTGCTACAAGTTCGGTTCCGATTTGCACTGACGTGGAAGTAGACTGGCGTTCTTTGTTGTTCGTGTCTGTGCGAGCATGTGGGTGGGACTGGAACGGATTCTGTGCTTGTGTGCATGTGTGTGCTTGTGTGTGTATGTGTGTGTTTGTGTGCGTGTGTGTGTATGCCAGAACTGAAGCGTTGCGAGCTCGGACGAAAATGGACCTACACTGCCTGAACAGTTCACAACCCAAACAGATTGTTCTTCACACAAATCCGCATCACCCAACCCATGAGAAAGGGTCCTTGTGTTTGTGTGTTGTGCTCATATGTGCCGGTGGGCGTGGGACCAACGCGTGTGCAGGGCAACTTACCCCTGGCCTGGGCAGCGAGAGGTAGACCTGCTTCGTGCCTTGCTTGCCCTGACACATGTCATTGATGTCCTTGACGAGCACAGAGAGGTCGTTGATCTGTTGCGACCACGTGTCTCCGAACACGTCGAAGTTCTCCTTGGCAATTTTACTCGTCGGGTAACTCGACAACGCCTGCGCCGCATGGATGACCTGATATCAAGCAAAAGTGCTCGGTGTCACTGATTCCACCGATACGCAGCTACGGCAACAGACGAGAGTCCCACAAATGTGGAACGCGTGTGTGCAAATGTGAGTAAACCATCAAACATGGAAGCTTACTTGAGGATCGAGCGCCTTGATGGAAGTTTCTGCATGTTCTGTCCAGACAGTCAGCTGTTCCGTCTGTGCTATGTGCCGCAACAACTTGCATGCCTGCAACAAGACGAAGTTCGATTGTCCAAACGTTTTTCAAACCGCGAGTGCAAACACCTGCTTCGCTCTTGTGCCTTTATTCCACTACATCAGGTGCTGTGAAGTCCCGCATTCTTATCTGTTTCAGCCTTTTTTGCCTCTCTTGTCTCTTGAGGTGGCAAGCCCCCCCCCCTCTGCAGTTACTCTGTCCAGCGTGTGCAACGCCTTCTCTCCGCTGATCTTTACCTCCAGCACCCACACGCGACCTCACCTCGGTGAGCTGCTCGGCGTGCTCGTGGAACTTGACGGAGATCTCGTCGACGCGTGCGCGCTCTCCGCTCTGGCCGCCGGTGCGCAGTGCCGTCAGCAGGTCCGCGTCCTCGTTCGCTTTGAACAGGTCCGAGCAGTGCTCCATCGCCGTGTCCTGCAGCTGTGAATTCACAACACAAGGGCGTTAGGCCGTGGCGCGACTTCGGAAACACAAGTGGCAAAATGAAGGGTGGTGGTACAAAAAGATTAAACGTTCTTGTCCCAAAATTCCTGCAACTTAGCCCGGTACATGAATCACTGCACAAACTGCGGGGGCATTTACCTGCTTGCGAAGAACTTTGGAAGCGTCTTTCGTTTTCAGTATGGCAGTTTCCAGTTCCTGACTTGGTGACTGATTTTGGTCCTTTGCATCCTGAAAGGAAACCAGTCTTCTGTTTCAGTGAAGATCGAGTTTTCACCCAGAAACTTCCACACAATGCCAGTTTTCGGAAAGGATGTCTTCAGCACAATTCTTTACAACAAAGCAAAGTTTCTTCAACTTTGTTGCTCCCAATTGTCGAAACCGACTTCGGCCCAGACATGAAGAAACCTTTCTGTTGCAAAAGCTTGTGTCTGTGAATACGACTTATGTTGACCCACCCTGGACCACCGGTGCATTGGAAGCAAAATTCCCTGAGAACCAGCAGAATAACCGAGCGAATCTGCGGGACTCACGAGGCTGGCGCCGATGCGCAGCAGGATGGTGAGCTCCTGACGCACGCGCTCGCACAGCAGCAGAATGCGCTCTCGCTGCTCGTGTGACGTGTACGCCGAGTCGGTGAAGTCCTGCGCCGTCTCCACCATCGTCTCGAGCGCGTTCTGCAGCTTCCCCTCCGTGTTGGGTCCGACCAGCGTCATCCGCGTCGTCTCCACCAGGTCCTGCAGACGCGAAGCGAGCAATCTATCAGCTGGACACAACTCTCACAAAATCACCATTCGTTTCCAAGATATGACACAAGCGTCCGTGCACGGCGCGCAGCTTCATCAAAAGACGAAAGACTCGAGAGTCTTTCACAACTGTCGCGTTTTCTGTCCAGCACGAGCTTCACAAAATAGCTACAGTTTTGTCAAGGTGGCCCCCAACACCCCTCTTTGCACAAACGTCAGCAAAGCGTTTCTCAACGGTGATTCTGTCGCTTTGCGTCACTCTCAGTCAGCGTTGGTAAAACGCCGGTAGTACTCACGTCGAAGTCCTTGCTGGCCCGCGCGGCGGTCGGTTGGTGCTGCGCGAGCGAGATGCCGGAGTCGCCGTTGGCGGTCATGGTCGGGGAGGCGTCGTCCAGCTGAGTGCCGTCCGTCACCACGTGGTGGATCATGTCCATCGCGCGCCGCATCTGCGTGAAGACGCTGTCGCGGTTGGAGCGCGCCGCCTGACACTCCGGGTGCCGCAGGTACGTCTGCAGAGGGAAAATCAAGCCTTTTGAGATTCATGAGTGTTGGAATTTTGAGCCTCACTTGGGTGGCTTCGAGTTGTTTGCGTGTGCGATACAGGTGCATCATGTCGTGCTATAGCTATAGCTACATTCTGTGGGAAGCCAGTTGAACGTTGGTTGTCACAGACTTTACTTTGTTTCTGTGAAAAGAAATTGCAGCTGCGACTGACTGCACGGTGTGGCCTCACCGAACTTGATCCTCACGAGAGAGAAGCCACGTTTTATACAAAGCAAAAAGTAGTGTGGACAGATCGTCTGCAAACCGACGAACATTTCGACATTTTTTGCAGATGGACGAGATTGCACTTTCGTTGTGAACAGCTTTGGTCTGAAGAAGCATGTTCGAGTGGCCTTCATTCTGTAATCAGAGCTTCAGTGCTTTTCATTCAGTTCATTCATCATTCATTTCCTCGCATGCGTCTTGCCAATTTATGCAACAGTAAAACAGGATTTTCTCCCGTTCTTAATGTGCTTAATCTTCTGCGAGACAATCCCAACCTCTTCGGAGGCAACAACTCAATTGTCTGCGTTAGACATGCGAATTTTCATGCCAAAAGAAAATCACCTGCTTCCGATGTGAAGCCACAATTTTTTTTCTCACTTCACATGCTTCTGTGGGAACCTAAAATCTGCAGTCGATATCTTGCATGGTTCTGTGAGAAAGAAGTGGCGCAGGTTCGTGTGAAAGGCGAGAACGCTTTTCATCCACAAGCCGGGTCAGGCGATCCTGCTCAGCCGGGGCGAGAGAACTGCCACAACAGGCGCGTTCAAGGCCTCGTTATCCGAAACCCATGAACCTGTCACAGACGAAACGAACCTCTCAGGGTGGATCTCGGTCAATCAAAGCTCAATGTAAAGGGAGACAATCCTTTCTGAGCAAAGATGGGGGAGTTGTGATGACACAGCAGAGCTGCAGTATGACTTCAGAATCGGACGGAAACCGAAGGAATCCAAAGTAATTTGTGAAATTTTGGTTCTTTGCTGAATGCAATAGAGAGGTCCTCCACGTTCTGCGATGCCTCATGCATCCAGGACACGCCACATACCGACGCAAGCAATTCCGTTTGACGTTCAATCCATCCAGAAGAGCAGATTGCAACGTGAGCTTGTTTGCGGGGGAACCCACACCACCGAAGCTACACGTCCAGCAGGGGATCAGTCAACACGGCTCGGATCGCATCGCAGTTTGTTCAGGATTACGTGACTTCCGTGACAACTACAAACCAAATATCGCTGCGTGCACTCACTCTCCCGCACTCAATGAAATCCATTTCAATAGCACTCCATTAGAATCTGGCAACAATTTTCACAGATGATGAGATCAATGTACGAGGAACAACAGACAAACAACACGTGCTGGTATTTTCCCCTGCATTTTCGAATCAACGATTTTGTTCCCTCGATAAAGGAATCAAGGCGCCTGGGATCACATTTCCTTGAGGAAGTTTGTCGCAGGGCGGTGTGTCGGATGAAAAGCCACCGGCATCTCGCACGCAACCAGACACAAAGCACATCGGATCAAGTAATCTGTAGAAACATTCTGTCGTCAGGCACAGAGACTTCGGTTGTCAACAGACGTTGAAAACACTTCCTCGCTCCCGCAAATATCTTACCCTCCAGTCGGGTCTGAAGACCATGTACACAGCATGCACTCGTGCGTCTGCAAGGGTGTGTCCAGAAGGGGTGGGTACTACTGGGCTAGAGCCCCCACAAAGTTCTATAGCTTTGTGGGAGCCCCCGACTCCTGACCGAGAGAAGCAGAAGCTTTTTCTCCTTTTTTTTTCAAAAGACAAGGCTGGGCCCCCGGGACCAGATCCTCCTGGATCCTCCATTTTGCACCTGACTTCATTTAGCTTCATCGTCTGTTTGTTTTTCTTCACCCTTGTGAACAATAATTACCTTGGACGTGGTGAGCAGCATCATGGTGGATTTCTCGAGTATCGCGCGCGCCACACCCATCTGAGCTCGGTGCTTCTCACTCTTCAAGTCCTGCAAACAGAACCAAACTCACTCACAATTTACGTCTGCACTGATAACGTAAAAACGAACATCAAGTACAAGGTAAATGCAAGTTATTGCGTAATTCGTTTTGAAGACAGGTTGCAGATCCCCGTTTGAGTTCGGACAACTTTCGACTGGCAACTTGAGGCCTTCCCAGTCTCCTGCAAAACTCAACGTTGCTGGTTGCAAAGGACATAACGCATGCCCCGTGGTGAAAAACAGTGTGGTGCACATGGACGCGAAACAGAACAACGGACCTGGCGGTGGCCCTGCTTTCCATCTGAGACCGACGGTGCAGGATCACCTTGCGGAATAGCTGCCGACTGATGTTTACGCAAACTCTGTTGCAAGTTCTCAAAAAAGTCCAGCTGGGCTGTTTTTACGAGATTCGGGTCAGAGCGGCATCCGGTACTTCAAACAAATCCACTTGTTCAGGAAACGAATTCGTAAACAGGAAGGTTCCAACAACCAGTTGGCCTGTTCATGCCACGGATGAAACAAGTCTTCATGTTGGATGAAATGACCCGAGTACTCTTCCGAATTTCTCTGGACACTTCGGGCTGCTTTTCTCGTGATGTAGGCTGCTGAGATCAGGACACGAGAACCACGTTCCGTGCCAACACAACGACCGAACATCATTGTCCAGGCTGGAAATCGTGTGGCCATTCGTATACTCGTGCGAATTTTTGTGGCCCGAGACCAGCAGACCGGTGGTGGTGGGGCAGATGAGATCACACGGATCCACGGCGGGCGGCGGGACCCTGATCCGTCGCGGATTTATGACGGAGCGAGCGGTAAATACAGACGAGTGTTTCCGCGACGGGCGGCCGGGCGTCCCGCGAGTGTACGGGTGCACGGAACGTAAACATGCCATCGCAGTCATTACCGTCGGGGCGAACACAGCATTCTGGACGGCTTTACACAATGCTCTTTCCATTTATGACCACAAAAGTGCATGTCCCTCTATCTGTTCATTCTTGTTCACTGCACTTTTCGAAATAACCAGGGCCACTCAGCGCTGGAATGACATGCAATGTCTACATGCCTACCTCAAGCCACCATACAAAAGAAACTTTGCCCAATGAAAACAACTTGGTCAGATCCAAGGGTTCGGTGTTTTTCTAAACTTCATTTCCCTGGTTTTATTCTCTATAATTTCTGGAAAGTCGAGCCTTTTTCCTGAAGTTGGGTCGTGCTCGTATTTCAACTCTTTTCTGTGGCCTCCCTTACACTTCGACTGTGGGACTCTGTGGTCGCCTTCATAACGTACCACCGCGTTCCTTTGCCGTGTCGCCAATTTTCTTCATTGCGTGCAAATCCTCCATTTCTCATCTATGTCTGAAGTTCTGAACTACAACAAGAAGGCTGCGCCTAAAAAAGCGCGCGGTTCACGCCACAAGCTTGTTTACAGAGAATTAGAGGAACTTCAGTCTGACAGTATGAACATGCCATGTTGAGTTCAGCCAACCTATGTTGAGTAATGGGGGGGGGGGGTAACTTAACATGGTGAAAATTTGCCAGAATCAGTTTAAGCAAATTTTGGAAAAATCAAAACAAAAATTCTGTATTGAGTTACCTGGGGGAAACAACAAGGCTAAAAAATGAAAAATCCTTAAAATGGCCCAAAAATGATCCCAGCTAATTTTCACCATATTGAGTTCCCCCCCCCCTCAGCAACTCAACATGTACACACACACATACAGACTGATGGTGGTTATTACAATAGGCACGCGTCCTATCGAGGACCGCGCGCTTAAAAATGGGTGTTTGAATGATGAGCTCAATCACCAAAGCAGAAAAAGCTGGTTGTTTCAAAGCTGAACAAAAAGAACACACTGGGCAATCAGAAAGGACAGCTAACTCTGCCTTCAACTATGAAAATTTAATGAATTTTTTTCCGGAATGTTCGCCAGTGTCATGATTTCCAGGGGCTTGTGGGAACAACACTGGTTTGCCTGTCCCGATGGCATCTTTGTTGTGAAGGTGGATTCTCCGAAATCGTTCCTTGTGTGGAAGTACACTGATGTGCAAACGACTTTCTGCACAAGAGTCTCGCTTCATTTCGGAGAGTGCAGAGATAATTTGGGAATTATTGATTGGCCCCACAGACGCGAACATATCTGAAAAACTGCTGGTACTTTGTACCGCTTTTTTCTCATTTGTTGACAAGAAGCAGCTGCACTGAAGAAAGTGTTGTTCCTTTTCAAGCAGAAGTGAACGAGTGCATGCATGTTGGAGTCAAGTCCCAGGTTAAAAGAACACCTCCACAAAATAGGGGCAGGCACAGCCCCCAAATACTCGCAGAAGATCGATGCGTGTGGCGAAGTCGCAGGGAGACTTGTCACACCAAAGGTGCAACACAGCAGTGTAGCCGACTGGATGCTGTTGCTCGCACACAAAGCTGCAGGGATAAAGACCGAGCCTCACAATGTTGGTGTCAAAGGCTCAGATAGTTGTGTTTCCTTTCTCCCTGGACATCATGCCCACCGCCGAACAGTCCTGAAACATCGGAGCCAAGTCCCAAGATTCACACCACGGTCAGTCACGTGCCCTTCAGCACCAAGTGTCCGAAGCAATTTGCCTCTAACAAATGACAATGATTTGATTCCACAACATCACTTTCCGGACGGTGCCGCTGCAAAGATACGACAGCCCGAAGGCTGCCCTGGACACTGCAACCAGGTTGGCCATTTGTCAGAAAACCACATCCGACGTTGTACTCAGAGAATAACGTGACCTTGCGCAAATCATCTGTCTCAAAATCCACGTACTACAATCAAACAACTGTCCGCGAACCATGAGACCCAGGTTGGATTCTACGTTCGACCATGACGCAACGGTTGACCACGTCTGGGTGAGCTCTGCAGCGCTGCAGGTACATGTGGTGAATTCGAAAAAAAAACAAAGTGATGTGGTTCGTGCTGAAAGTGGGAAGCAGTGCAGACAAGTGTAGGTGGACAACAGTGTGACCAGCAACCCACTGCCTGGGCCAAAGCAACGAAGGAACCTGCAATTGTCTTTCCTTTTGCGGACTGATTGCACCAGACTTTTTGCACCAGGAGATGCTCAAGCATTGATTCAGCTGGGACCAATACCCATCTTTTCGTTCAAGAATGTACAGCTGGTTCGGAATTCCACGCAGGGCATAATTTCAGAAAAGGAATTGCTCTCCAGGCTCGTATGCGAGCATAACTGCCGGCTTGTAGCCAACCGTGTATTCCATGGCTGCCTGGCTTGTCTATACACCGCTCTGAGGTGTGGAACGATTGGGAGAGCCCTGAGGTGTGAGAATGCTATGTCCCGAAGAGACAGACAACGGACAGAGCGGAACGTTCCGCCATTTCTTTCGAAGCACGATCAAACCACGAAAACAGAACAATGGAATGCTCGTATCCATGTTTGATGCACGTCAGTACAATTCAATTGATGCACCACATTTCTTGCGGCAACAACTCAGTTGTGGAACACTTCACGTCAAACACGGAATTCCTGATGCAATTGGACGGTTGTCAAGCTAAAAATAATTTAAGACTCAGCGCAGCTCAAAAAGGCTCGATGAAGACTCTTGTGCTGTTTGAAAGAAGCCTGCCAAGACGAGAAGTACCTTCAGGAAAGTTGCGAATCAGAGAGGCAGCTGCAAAAGACAATCCGGTTACCCGACGGTGCGTGTGAGATCACGGAACCTCAACACTTGTAGCCGCATCCCGCCGGTGTGATAGTTTTCAAAGCTGCCAAGGTTATGAGGTTTATGGATTTTCATTGCGCTTGAAGTGCTATTTCCTCCTCATCTTCTGTCGATAAATCTCCCCCCGTCCGCGATTGATGTTCCTCGGCATGAATACAGGAGGCAGAGAATCCAGGGGTCTGATACGAGGAATACTTGTATGCGTCTTCCGTCTTCAGGACAATACCCGGATTCTGCTGGCAGCGCTCGCTCGGCTGATGCGATGCGACTCTGTGAGCGGCAGAATGTGACAATCAACGTGGAAGTTGGCAGGTGAAACCGCCGTTTCCAACACGCCCACAACAGATATCTGCCAAATGGATCTCATGTCTTACTTGATGGACCGTGGCATAACCGAAGGAACGTGCCCAGAATTTCACGTCATCAAGAATCTCACGAGCCTGGGCAAAAGACTTTTCGTTGCAATCAAAACAAACCCATTGAAGTGGTCAAGTGAGATGAGCACAGAGATCCCATAGCTGATACAGGGCTGGTTAAGGACTCACAATTGACAGTGTTGCACCTCCTGAACTGCTTGTGCTTCCAATTAGGGACTCACTCTGTGGGCGGGCTGCAGGGCGACCTGACCATCTCGCTGAACACATTCCTGGCTCAGTGCACTGAGGCCCGAAAATGGTCGAACAGGGCAGCACAAATGTGTCGATTTTTGCGCTGGATACGAGCTAATCCGAATCTTTCGGATGCTCTCAATTGGAGTGTTTCTGCCACAGCGAAGTGAGCTATGGCTGCTGAGAGTTTTCTCCCGTATTGCTGTTTACGACAGATAAGGCTCCACCAGCCGAAGCAATTATCGTTGCTCGACGCACTTGTAAACAATGGCTTCAGATCCACGCTGCTACTCTCAGCGTTGTTTATTGCCTCTTGTTTGGCTTCATTGAATGCCAGTATTTCTGCAGACCGAGCACAGCTTGTGGAATCAGATCTCTGCCACCCCCCACGGGCCAGAGAGGTCGAACCACCACTGGAGAGGATCCAATCCCGGAGATCTGTTCCACTTGCAAGAACGCGGAGAAACTGAATTGGACTCTTTCTCGGACGATCGGACATTGTCCTGCCCTCACTAAGACTCTCGTTTCTCACGGTCCAAGTGACGCAAGCCTGCACGTCAAATCACAATCCGGCTGAACTGCTCTGCAATACAACACGACGCTGGTTGAGCATCTGAAAGTCACGTCTTGCGCAACGTGTGCTGTCAAGAAGGAAAAAAAGCCCAATCACCAGTCTGGCACTGGTCGCTTTCTTAACAGACAGCGAGTCTCTCGCCATAGCCGTGGGCCAAAGAAAGCATTATGTTAGGCTAACGATTGTAAGCACACAGTGAAAAATCCAAGATCCAGCGCTGATACAATTTTCATCCCCTGCACCTGCGCCAGCCAAACTAGCGTGAGATGAGGTAATTTCAGAGCCGAACATTTCCCTGTGTCCTTGACGTCTGATATGTCTGTGCAAAAATAAAGCTGTCTTTGATGTGGAATTAGAATCCCGAGGCGAATCGTGCTCCTGACGTCGTAATTACACCGAGTTCGGGTCCCATCATATTGTGAGCCAGCTTACACGCACCACTTGGTCTTGTCGGTCAAGGACATCCACAAACCAAAACTGACAAGGAATAAGGTTATGATGTCTGACTGAGGACTTTTGGTGCTGTGGTTGCCTTCAGAATATCCGATGGTTGTTCGGGAACCGTGGGGCGTGCTCAGAGAAACCTCACTCAAAACGGTTGTGACCGACGCAATGTGAAAATCGCAACAACACGATCAGCAAAACAATGTGTTGGAACTGCGAGAGAAGTACTGAGCAAACGACCACTCACGTTTTGTCTATCACCGGTTAGATGTGCCAGTTCGACCATCTCCCCGCCGAACTGACTGAAAGCCTTGACGAAATCCGTGAAGTTGTTTACCCCTTCTATCCGCATCATACTTGCAGAAACCTGAAAGCATCACAAGAATCGCATGAGTTGCATTCAATTTCCGTCGCTTGAGCGCCTGCATTGAAACTATGACAAAGACGCATCAAATCAAATTCAGCTTTCACTGAAACTCAGAATTCTCATTGCGCCATTGGGACTTTGTCAAAATAAATTCTTCCCAAACTCCATCACACCCACAACGTCTTTTTCCGTTTCAGATCTGTGGCGGGTCTCACCCGATTTTTCGCAGCGAGCAGTTGCTTGACGACGACGCGGTCGGCGAGCAGCAGGACCTTGGTGATGGCGCTGAGCAGCTGGCGCGCCGCCCGCACCATCGCCGTCTTCTCCCCGACCTTGCACGGCTCCTCCAGCTTGATGTCCGTCAGCCGCTGGATGGACGCTCCTGATCAAAGAAAACACGTGTCATGTCGTCGTGTCGTGTGAGGCTTGAAGATTCAGGTACACGACCGGGATTTGTTGCCTCATCGTCGAATTTTCTTTTCTTTTTCAAAGAAACGAAAAGACAGGGATTTTGAGTCAACCATAGCTCGTTGGTCGTGTCCCGTCAACACAGATTTCAGTTGGGATGTTTCAAACTCAGGATAGAATGAAGAATGCACAGGACTGGTGGACCTCAGGGTGAACAGGAATGGTCACCACACTGAGTGACCAGGCAAATGAAAATGAGCCAAAGAAAAATTACTGGTGGAGAAGACATCCGGTTTGAAAAGAAAATCCTGAAAATCCGTCAACAAATCACGGGTACAACACAACTGCCGTGAAACGCTGCAGAGATATCGCTTCCACCCCAAAGTCAAACGATTTGCATCCATTTAGCTGCGGTATAAACCTTGCGGGGACAAATTAGCGTTAATTAAACAGCTTCATAGCTGTCGCTGCTCAACCAAAAACTGCCTTTTCACACGATCCTCAAAGAAACCTCAGAAGACGAAGCTGTGGATCTGCACTCTGTGCGCGCTGCGTTTGTGCGTCTGCAGAGCTTTGGTACTCCACGTGGCATATACTTAGCAACCGCACTGGTGTCACGACACGGTTCCCACACAGTTGTGCAGACGCAGTGGCACAGAAATAGCGGTCGTGACTGCTGGAAAGTCCGCCTGTGTTGTGACATTGAAGATGCGAAAGGACGAACATCCTGACTCCACCTGTGGCTCAGCATAAACTGAACACAGCTGATGGAAGAATTATCCCCTCTGCACAGGAATCGCCCCCTCCTGTCATAAACGGCATCAGTGCAGCGATTAGCATATAGACGACACTGAACACCTTCCTGTCCACAGTCCTGCATCCATGGGAACCAGGCAGCCAGGACATGGTTCCGAATATGAGGCCACAAAACAAAGCCTGCAGTTTTTATTCTGGTGGGTCGGAGGACAGGGTAATTTGTTAAAGCTTGCCGACCATTTGTAGAAGGACGCACAAGTCGATGTTCGAGTTCTCGACTCATTGTTGGGAACCGGAGCATTGCACCTTTGATAATTTCACCCTTTCAGCTGTTAATGTGCTACAAGACAAGGGGACGGGAAAGAAGGCAATGAAGCAAAACAAAGAAAGAACCACAGCCGCAATTGGTCGGAACCTTCTGTGTTTCCCACCAAGGGATTTGTCCGCTTTTCAGCTTCAACAAAATCCTTGACTCCGCACCAAGTTCCCCGCCCCGCAAGTTCATTTAATCACTTCAGATGCAATTTGCTTGTTCGAGACCAGCAATCTAAACAGCTTAATCTGTCTGCTTCTCAACAGGGCCGCGTCAAAACAATTTATTCCATTTCGCAATTTGTTTCCCAGGAATTTCCGCTTGCTTGGGTTGTTTTCGTTTGGTATGTCGTGCAGTCAGTCAAAACGGAACACAAGGTTGGGGCAGTCAACGCCTGCAAAATTTACAGTGTATGAAGCTGTTTGAGAACGGCGTTCGATCAAGTTTCATTTGAAGTATCAGATTTCTTTTGCTGTGAACAGAAAAGTATCCACGCACTGGTTTCCTCGAAAAGAACAGCTTCGGAAGCTCAGAATAATTTGCTGAATGAAGAATGAGCGACGACCACTGAGGTTGAGCAATTAGCGATTCGGCATGATTTCGCAGAACCCTGGCGCGACCCAACACAACCAACTAAGGGCCGTTTTCCTTCGCGAGCCAGATTGAGCTTTTCAGCGGATCCAGGGCACTGAACATCAACAAAAACCATCGCGGCTGTCGATACCCTTGTTTTGCACGGCCGGTCACGAAAAATTGTCGGGAGTTCAACATTAAGGGTTACGCCCCAAGCTGAAATGGGTCAGGCCTCCGTGCCTTGCCCAATCTGGACCCAGAAGTTGGAACTTGACGTGCAGTTCCACGTCGGGCACTTGACAACAACGTTCGTGCAAGTGTACTGCTGGATCTACAGGATTGAGACTCGGGGAAGGTAGTGGCACTGACCTGCTGCTCGCGCCTCTTTGCATGCCTCGCACATATCGTGGTTGATCTCCGGGTTCTCCTCCGCAATACTCTCCCCGACACACACAAACCTGCAAATTCAATAGCAATGGGATCAGAAACAAGGCAATCAATCTCTGAGGCGTAAGAATCTTCACGAAAATGATCGCTGATCAATCAGCCAATCAATCAGTCAGTCAGTCAAGCAATGAATCAATTAGCTCCCAGCAGCTTCTATTTTTGACACTGTGAGTGCGTTGTCTTGACAAGTGTGGCTTCATGAGGGAATCAGCTGCAATTTTCTGACAGGTAGGTTTCACTTTTCTGCAGAATGCCAGATGTGATGTTTGTCATTATCTTGCCGCTTCAAAGTCGCAATACAATGTGAGAAAATTTGATGAAGAGCTGTGGTCGAGGAGCTGGTGAAGACGTTGTAACTTCGCGTTTTTCCTTCCACACAAGGAGAACAGCGAGCGAGATTTAGGAGGCAAGCATGACACCATGATGCATTTTTTATGGACACCAAGGAACAACTCTTCGTCGATTTACGTTGAAACGTAGAGACGAACTCTTGCAGAAGACATTGATTATTTTCTTCGCAAGTGGGAAAAGTCCTTCACAAAATTTTCGTGTGAAGAACAGTGTGTTCCGACGTGCACCTCATTTGAATCTGCAAAAAACTCCTGGAACCGAAATGCCCTGCGAGGGTACAGGCAAAACAGAAGTTGGTTGCTCAGAATTATAGTCAGTCACAAACATGCATAATCTGGCCCACGCAACCTGACATAATTTTTGCGAGTACACTTGTAAATTGACAAACCAGACCACACACACACACACACTTCGCTCGCTCTCTCTCTCTCTCTCTCTCTCTCTCTCACACACACACACACTCACACACCCTTTCTTACACAACCCACACACACCACACACACACACACACACACACACACACACACTTCGCTCTCTCTCTCACACACACTCACACACCCTCTCTTACACAACACACACACACACACACAAAACACACACATACACACACACGCACACACACACACACACACACACACACACACACACACACACACGATCGGACGGGTGCTGACCTCTCGACGGCGAGATTGACGGCCTGACCGACTCGCACCAGAGCGCGCACCGTCTTCTCCGACTTCCGCGGCTTCTCCTTGTGGTTCACCAGCGTCGTGATCTGCGGCAAAAGACAGAATTACAAGTGTAACAGACCATCCGAAAATCTGTTTTTGTTGCACACTTCGTACTCAACCTCAAAATGCTGAACAAGAACACAAGACAGTGCAGACACGCATCGAGCCCCAGCAACACGGCCTCGTTAGCCTCTCCGAACATTTTCATTCGGGGGTGGGGGCTGGTGGGCGGGGACTGTCCACATCTCTTCGAAGCTTGCACCGACGTCCCAGCAAGTCGCGCCTCGAAACTGGTTTGGAGTGCCAAACACGGCTGCATTTCACTGTGACTTTTATTGGCAGCAACAATGTTCACAACACAACGAGCTTTGTGTCATATATCTAGACACATGCTTCCAACATGCGGGTGGATGAGACACCAGGTGATTCCAAGCTGACTATCGTGTTTCTTTTTGTTCCTCAAAAAGTGTTCTTCCTGCACATCTCGAACCAGGAGACACGGGTGTCTACTCGTGTCTTGCTATTTTAGTTTCCACCCAAAATGGCCAGCTACTCATCCAGTGGTGCCTGGCCATTTCAGGAAACCCAGATGCGTGGGTATTTGGTGAATCAAGTTTCAGGTTGAACCTGACATGGCCAGACACTCATCAAGTGCCACATCAAGTCCACAAGTAGCTTCAGCTGATGTGAGAATTGCAATGGCCAGACAAAAGTTCCACTGCTTCTTGTCTGTGGACTCTATTGGCACACGCACACAGATGTTTCCTGAGGAAATGACAAGTTCCTGGCACCCAGGTGAAAAATCTCACGCCACAAGAACAGGGCGAAACTTTTGGCGGTTTCAAAGTGTGCGGTGCCTGCCCACCCCAAACCCTCTGAACTTTAACCCTACCACACACCTCAAAAAGTCCTGCAGACGCAAACTGCTTTTTAGGTGATTTGAACCTTGAAGCATACATTATGTATAATGTATGGTGATGGTGAAAATCACCTATAGGCATCAAAAGGCTAAATCTGTGAATGCGAGTTTGAA
>JAAUXT010047774.1_pt1 | contig 26669 bp, 25 predicted proteins | sample 7278171 | NCBI WGS metagenome assembly JAAUXT01 (sample SAMN14350112, study PRJNA611818) | marine sediment metagenome | isolation source: surface marine sediment (1.8m) | place: French Polynesia: Moorea | collected 2018-08
CCCCCCCCCCCCAGCCCAGCCAATCCCCCCCCAGCCCCCACACGACATCCCACGCCGTGACTTGATTTGAGAAGACGTGACTAGCGATGACCAGCCCAGACCAGCCCAGCCCAGCCCAGCCCAGCCCAGCCCAGCCAAGCCAAGCCAAGCCAAGCCAAGCCAAGCCAAGCCAAGCCAAGCCAAGCCCAGCTGAATCAAGTCCAGTCGAGCAAGGCCCCCTCCTCCTGCGGCCAGGCAATGCTGAGTCCCGATTGATTTGATCAATTTCAGTTTATCCCTTTGACGCATAAGTAATGAAAGCCGGTGTCACTGGGCAGGAAAGCATGTAAACTTACGCATGCTGGGTCCAACAAAAGAACCCTGGCAGATCCACGGGTGAGCCCTTGGGAACCTGGGTGGCACTGACTTTCGAACAAAAAATAATTCCCCCCCACCCGCCAAGAACGAAAAGCATTCTCATTTGTCAAGGTCAAGACTCTTACGGTCGTACTCCAGCCCCTCGAGGGAAGAAATAGAATCCGAGAGCTGCAGCTGTGCTATCTGCAGACGGTGCGACATCCACAACGGACCCGCTCGCAGGTGGCGCCACAGCTTTTATCTGGAAAGTTTGTTTGGCAACTCCAGATGGCAACGTCCTCTCACGACAAGGCGAGGACGTCTCCGGGAGCCAGGAGATACAAGATGTCAGTGTTTTTCCCTCTTTTCGTTGGCTTCCAAAAATGTAACAGAAATCCGAGTTTGGCAAATTTGTTGGCTGAAAATTCAGTGCCAAACAAGACAATTGCATTTCAGTTTTGTTTTGTTTTGTTGTCAGGGGTGTGTCCTCCAAACTATCGAGCGGTGTGAGGTTGTTCGACTCCATTTTTTTTTTCCAGCCACACTGCACAGCTTCGTCCCAGTAAAAGTCACTGCAGATCGAGGTTCTGTTCGCGTGCATGCCTTTGTCAACGGACCGATTCATGCCCGAACTGATCAGTTTCACTTTCAACATCACACGACACTCGGAGAGTGTGTCTGTTTGTTGTTGGAGCAAACTTTTTGTCTCCTTCAGTTGTTGTTGTGGCACTTTCTCTTTATTGCTGTTGGTTCACTTCAAATAAGCGACACTCGATGTTGGTGACTTGACAATCAAACACGTGATGAGGAAAATGATCTGTTGCAAATTATTTTTTTGTCTCGTGCCCAGGTTGTTGTGGCAGCTCTCGAGTTGCAGTGAAGGTCTTTTGGAACGAAATTTTGTTGTGTGAACGATTGGTGGAAAATAGTGTTCAAAAATTCAGCCCCTTGAATGAAAAAAAAGTTTTTTGTTTGCGTGAGCCGCATGTTCTTTATTCTGTCGGGTCCTTCCGGGTTCAGGTGTGCAGAACAACAAGAGATATCTGTGAATGCATCAAGGACAAGATGTTTCTTCAGCAACAAAATGTTTCTGCCGTCTCAACCGCTGCCCAACGTCCAACAGTATTTTCTTTTGCAACAGATCTGCTGATCAGTGCTTTAGATTCTAATCGCTGTCGCTGGGTTTGCGTTGGGTCTGTGTTTGTGCAGATGTTTGACTTTCGCCTGCAAGTGTCGCGCAGTTGCAGGTTTCCAGATTTCAGCTCTGCAGGAGGCAGGAGCAGGGTCGGCGACCTCCCATCACAGGTCACAGTCAGGGCTGCAAAACAAAAATGATTCAGATCGAGCCCCCAAAACAAAATGTTGCCTTGATATCAGCGAACGAAGTCGCGGAGAACTACGCCATCTTCGATTGCGGTGGATCGAATTTTTAAAGTTCAAAAGCTTCTGTTCGCACAGACTTTCGTTCACTAAAAACACTCAAAGTTGAAGGAACGCAAAAAACAAGTTGTGCGGCCAAACGGAGACGTTGCGAAGTTGCGCGCGGAGCGGCTGCGCTAGTGCAGGTGCAGGTAACGCAGCAGGGAACCGCCTGCAGGGGGTCCCGACCCGACCGCGAACTGCACACTCGCCTCCCGGAGAAGGATCGTCTGTCTGTCTGTCTGTCTGTCTGTCTGTCTGTCTGTATGTCTGTCTGTCTGTCTGTCTGTCTGTCTGTCTGTCTGTCTGTCTGTCAAAAAGGAGTTAGAAAATCTGTGGGAAATGAAAAAGCTGGACTGTCTGTCTGTATTTCGGAGGAAAACTCGCCATCCAACAAGCCCCTTATTGGCTCGACTGATTTCTGCAGGATCTTTTACTTTCATCATCTCCTTCTGTTTCTGCACTTTTACTTCCCCACCCCTCCTGGCTCCCGCTTATGCAGCCTCTTGCCTGCGCCGGCGCCGGCTCGGATGTCCCGCCCGCCTCGCGCCGCCGCCGCCCCGGCGCCGCGCCCTCTCTCCGCCGCAGCCGATCCCTCGAGAGCTGGGCGCTCCGACACCAGATCCTGCACAGGGTGCGCGAACGGTGTCGCAAAACCTCAGAGATACTGAAAAAAGAATGGTGAGAAAGTATTTGATGACAATGAAAAGAAAAAAAGCGATGTACGTATAAGCAAAGGATTTATTTCAGAGGGGTTCTTACTCATGAAGGGACAGAAACATCGATGAAGTGAACATGACATTCTGAGAGAGTCATTTGGAAAGGAGGGACGTCAGGAAGGCCGGGCTCCAGCCCTCCGAATCCGACTCTGAGCAGCAAATGTTGAATACGAAGACAAATCCGAATCACAGAGGCAAGGCACAGATTTCGTTCAGAATTTCAACACAAGGCAAACTCCTTTTCTGGGTGAAACCACAAGCAGAAACAACCGCCCTCGCCAACTGTTCGGGGTCCTTGCTGCGGCGCGGGTTGCTGGCAGCTTCCTGCGCGCACAGAAACTCGAGTCGCGCTCGGGGCGGCGACACCGGAGCCCGGACGGAGCAACTCGACCCGCCGCCGAGGCGACCCGATCCGCCGCGGAGATAGCGGCTCCAGCCGCACTGAAGTGATCCCCCTGCGCGCAAGATTCTCGTCCGAGCACCAGCGACGATTGGGTTTCCCCTGTTTCGTGTTCTGTTTTTTCGTCCGAGTGCAAGAAATTGTCCACTTGTTTTTTGTTGTACTTTTTGACCGGACATTTTTGTTCTTGGTGAGGTGGATTTCAGATCCAGACCGGTAAAACTTGGAAGGAAGCTGCCCGTTGACTGCAACTGTTTGCAAGAAAAGTTCAGGTGTGCTGAAGACTCGGGGACACGCGGCTGCATCAAAACCGCAGAACGCGTCTCAGAGTCTTTGTTTTCATTGTCGTCATCTCTGAAGGTAAAGGTAGATCGTGTTGTTGTCAATGCTTGCAAGAAAGTTTGGTGTGAATCTTCTTCACACTTCATGGTGTGAACAGTCGTCATGTTCTTCAGTGCGTCTGCTCTCCTGGCTCTCACTATCACTTGCCCAACTCCTCACTTCAGTACGTTTCTGAGATGCTTCACATTTCGCTGAGCGCGGTGTTTATGTTCACAGGTGAGAGGCGCTCATAACTCCTCATCATCAGAGGAGACCTAATGGTTCCTTATCTATCACGTCCATCTGACGAAAAGTGTCCGTCCGACATCAAACTCGGCACTGATCATCATGAGAGTGACCAGTGGCGAGTGGAGGCATTTGTGGTTGGTGGGAACAAGAGTTCGAGGGCAGGTGGGCGCACCTTGCTTGTGAATCCTTTGCAACAGTTTCCAACAAACGTGTGTTCCTTTTGTGCAAACCCAGCCCAAGATGAGGAAATAAAGACTTGCGATTTGGTTTGTGTTTCGGCCCCGAATGACTTGAGTTGAACAAATCAACAGATAAACCTCATTTGATTCAGGAAGAAGCATTTTGGGAGGTTTGAATTATCCAAGATTCTATTATCCAGGGCCAACAGGCATAATCTTGCCTTTCATCTTCTGAAACTCAAACCACGGCTCAAAGAGAGGCTTTCTCTGAAAATGAAACAGTTATTCGTTAATTTGAGCTCTTTCATAATTCAGAATTCCATATTCCATCACTCAGTGATCTGGTAAGATGAAACGCACCCCGTTGTCCAAACAAATTTTGATAGGTCGGAGACCATTAGCCGAACTTTCATCTTCTCCCAAACATATTTCCTCGACCATTGCGTCAATTGACCAGTGTGTCCGACTGTCCCTTCTCAGTCAGCGGCCCGGAGCAACAACCAGGTGGACGTGGTCATTTGGTCCAGGACGTAGCTTTGATGGTTCGGAGTCAAGCGAGATTGCCTTCAGTTGTTCCTGAAATGATGTGTCCAGTCTTTCCAATTGAGACAAGTGTTTTTGAAAAGAAACCAGCAAGAACTGAAGTTGAAACACTGGAACCTTCCAGGCCGATGTTGGTCCTAAAAAGGCTCAAACGGTAGATGACAGAGACATGCAGTCCGTTTTTCCTGTCGGATCGGGCCTCCCCACATGAAGCTGTGTATATAGATCATCACCTTGTTGACGACGAACTGGATTGAAATTTCAGACCTGTGTTTTCTTGCAGTTTTTCACACATTTATCGTAAATTAGACGACAGTCTCTGTGTGCAGTGTTCCCAGGTATGGACAAGTAACCTTGAGGATCGAAACAGTCTCACTTGTACGAGAACTCCCCTGGTAGATCTGTCATGTTTTCAGCGTTTCTGACAGATTTCGAAATCCACGCAAGTGAAACCGGAGCTGTGTACTTGTGGTGGGGAATGAAAACAGGATCTCACTCTGTCACCCCTGGGACAGATCCAGAACGTGTTGTATGTTGTGCGGATCTGTAGCTTTCCCCTGAGTTTTTTCGCGGATTTGCTGCTTTCAGGAAGCATGTTTCTCATTGTGTTTTTGTCGTCAGGAGATCAGGCATTGTTGTACCCTTCAGACCCGCCCGTCTACGACTGGATCCGCGGCGTATCTGGTGTTCCCAGCCCGGTCTCCAGATGCACCAGACGCGGCTGTTTCCACAACCCCCGCGACCCGGAGAAATGCGACACTTTGAAGTTGGGTGCAAGGAAGTTTCTCCATTTTCTTTTTCGTTTGAATAAAATGTCATGAAAATGGGCTAAGTTGTGCTTCCGAGAGATTTCAACGACTGTCCTTTCACACAATGTGACCGGGAAACAGGTCAAAACAACGAAGCATTCACAAAGAAAGTCTCCGAGCTGACTGATGTTCGAAACCCATCCTGACTGTGCCAGCGAGAACTGTGGCAGATCTGACGACAGCATACCTTTTCAAGCTGTACGAGGTCTTGTTGAACATGGTTCTTGGACTTGCGAGTATTCGACAAAAGAAAACGACTGTTGGGACACACGTTCGTGGTAGACGTTTGCTGTTTTGTGAACAATCCGCAGCTTCCCTGGACACGACGAAGCGCAACTGCAGAGAGCGGTGCTTGGCCGCGGAGACAGATTGGGAGTGACAGACGAACAGCACGACGCGCTGCTAATGCCACTGGACCTACTGCCCCGCAATCCCAAGTGTCAAAACGTATGAGACAGACATCGACATTGTCACAGCGATGACTGATCCCGGAGATTTGCGAAAAAGAGCACTCCGATGTGAAGTGCTCGTTTCAATCCGGGTGAGACTTTGTGAGTGACTAAAAGTTGCAGCGTTCGTGTGAAATTTCTCGCTCAAGTTTCTTTTGAATATTTAAAAAGCCTGTTTTTTTGGAAGGGCACTGTTCTTCCCTGGGTTTGCGTGTCGCTCGAATACTGATTGAAAGCAAACTCCTTTTCAATTTTTCATCACAACAGGAAAAGGCACTTGTTACTTCGTTGTGTTTCGCGATTTCAGCAATGTATTTGAGAAATAAAAAGCTTTCCGTGTCTGATTGAACCGTAGCGGTCGGTCCCACTTTGCGCTGCTGATCTATGGCCGTGGCTGGGGAAATCTGTGTAGCGATCAGCCGCCGATAAGACTTGTCAGTGAGATGGTGAACAGATTCCGACTCTCGTCCGCACCACCAGCTTCGTCTGTCGTTTCAGATCCGGAGTTTTCAGGACAGTCCACGAAGCCGCCGCAAAGCAGCGGCAACAACGCACACACGCGCACACGTAAGCACGCTGCACACACAAATGACAGCCCGTCTTCACATGTTTGTGGCGTGAGTGTGTCCGTTTGTAAATCATTTCAGAAACATAGCAATGCACTTTGCCACAAAAAAGAAATCATCGACCTGCCATCAGTTTGTTCGAAATGCCCAACTTCGTTCAGTTTCTCAGTGTTATCAGACGCGCAACATCTTCTTCGGTGTGCCTGGTCCTGTTGAGACAGAGCAGAAGGACAATGTCGGCGAGAGTGGAAGGACAAGGATGGAAGACCTTGTTGATGGAAGGTCTATCAGACTGTGGGTGGCACGAATTGGCACTGGGTTCCCACATAACACAAGATTCATTGCGGTCTGCTCAGATAATTGCATTCTTTCACTGGCTCTTCATTTTGTCTTGTCCGCTGCTGTTACTTTTCCATGAGTTAGTTTTGCAACGCAATTTATTTTGAATGAAAGAAAAAGTAGATCTGATTCTCTCTTTGTTTTTTGTTTTTTTTTGAAAGTACGAAGAAAAAGGGTTGAGCAAAAGAAAGAGGAACAGCAACCACAGGTCAGATATTTACGCGTTGCACAGCAAACGTTTCATCACGAAGAAATTCTCTCGTGAAATACAACCATCCCCAGATGTCAGTCCAATAGAACAGTCTGCGAAAGAAAAGACGAAACACGGTCCAAAAGAAACTGCTCTTGATAACTTCTCATTGAATGATCAGTTTGTGAGAAGAATGACACTGACAACGCGCGGGTGAGATGTTGCAGAGGCGATCACTCTTGTGCAGCAATGAGAGCTGTCACAGTCCTTGCCGCTGAACCCTAACCTCAACACCCACCCCCATTTACGTACCCTCTGCCCTCGTACCCCAGGGGTGTGGGTGGCAGCAGCTCAGATGTACTTTTTGAAAGATTTATCGTGCTTGCCTCACAAATTCAAAATGTTTCGACCCTTTTTTCGAAGAAGAACAAGCTGCTTCTTTTGATACCTCAACAAAACTGGAAGAATGGTTGAACTGCCTGGTTCGGATCTTGGACAAGTCTTTCTTATATTTCTCAAAGCTGCTTTGTGGTGTGTAAAGCTGCGTCTTGGTGAGACCAAATTCGTAAATGAGAATGAGTATTGTCGTGAGGTGCTTCCCGCCGCAGAAGGAACGCGTGTTGTTCAGACCTGCCCTGTCTTCGGGGAGCCCACCTACCTGCTGCAGGTTGATTGACATGTCATCGCGTCGCCAGAAACGCGCTTCTTGGCTCGTACGTTGGGCGTTGGACGTGAAGCCGACAAGTTTAACCCGATTCATTTTCATGAGAGTTGGCCCACATTCAAGCTGAATTTGCACGTTTTACCTGTGTGCTGCTCTGAAATGCACCTGTGGCACATATTTCGCATGCCAACTTGACTTTTTGACAGAAGAACGGAGGAGAAACTTTTCAAACAAACTGCACGTTGTGGCTTTGTTCTCATTCTACACGAATTCGATCAATGTGCAGACGTTGCGATTGCTGCGAGTAATTTTTCGTACGGCTAGTTACCGTATTCACCCATGTACAAGTCGCACACAAGTAAAGACGCACCCCAAATTTTTTGCCTTGATTTTCTGGTAAGGGGTCACATTGGAATTACAGTAAACTCATGCTCATGTATAAGACGCACCCCTGGTATTGGTGCTCAATTTTCAGACGAAAAAGTGCGTCTTATACACGAGAGAAAACAGTAATTTCTGTGGATTGCCCACAAAGTATCGTCCAACTTTGTGGGATTGCCCCAGCTGTACAACATCTTGCAACCTCAGCCATCTTCCATTGACGAATCTCTTCGCAATCCAATACTTCAAGCACAAGATTTGTACCCTTTGTATCGGGTTTGTATTTTTCCCTTCTGGAAAGTAGAGGCCAAGTGACGTCCATACAGGTTGTCCCACCCTACAACAATGGCCCTGATTCCCACCCAAGATAGACGTAATTTCTGGTGTCCGAAACCCATTTTTTTCCTGACAGAACAACAAATCGACTTTTGCTTTTTGCCAAGAAAGGCCGTTTATTTCACCATTCATTGTCTTCAAACACACGCAAATTCTTTCAACGCTTTCAGTGCAAGAGATAAAGGAAAAAAGTGCCTTTTTACTTTCATTCAAACGTACAAAAGTGTCCCCAGATTTATGTACACAATCTACAGACTTGCTTCAAGATATTTACAAGTGAATCAGAGAACGTGAAAAAATGAAACAAACATTTGAGAGACAAAATTGACCAAATTTTAAAGTTGTAATACTTTCGAGTCAGCACCGATCTCGACACACGTCGAATTCGTGATTCACGTGGATTTTGTTGACGTTTTCAAGTTTTCACAACTTCCAGGCAAAACGATGGCGCTTCCGCCAGAAACGTAGATTCCATCAAACTTCCACTTCCACAGATTGTGGGTCAGAACTTTTGACAAGTCTCAACGAGGGGTATCTCAACACATTCTTCTTTGCGCCTTGCGTACTCTGCACAGGTCAACAGGCTACATCCTCCAGGATAAAATCTCTTCCACGCTGTCTTGAAAGCGGAAATATTTCTGGTTTCCTTGCTTGCTTGCCAAGAAGAGAAAACGAAGTTCTTCACCAACTTAGAAACCACAATCCAGAGGTCTTTTCTTCATCTCGCACAGAAACACAAGTTTTGTCTTTCAAGCAACTGTGAATTCAAATCAAACGTTCAAACTTCCAGTCTCTGTCTGAAGGGGGGGCGTTGCGCATCTGCACATCAGATGGCGCACTTCTCGTAGCTGGTGTACGGGTGCGTCACCGATGACGTCATAACGTTGGTTGCGCAGGCGTAATACGGCTTTCGGTCACATGAGCTGATCCCAGGTGGAGAATGCATGCGCATGCCTGAAACGACAAGAAGAACAATGACATGATTACAGTGCTTGGATTTTGGGGCAAGTGATCGGCCACTGGCCAGATTTCCTCTTTGGAGCGTGAGAAAAGCCTGTGATAAACGTGCTATCAGGAAACTGCAAAATTCCAAATCTCGTCGTCGCACAAAGAAAATCCCTGCTGTTCATCGTGGCTCAAAACTGCAAAGAACAAACAATATGCATGCCTCGACTTCTTGGCATAATTTTCTGGGTCAATACTGCAGTTGGGAGCGGTTCCGAGACGAGTGCACCGAAACAAAAGCCTTCACAGGAGAACCCTGCAGTTAAGCACGTGCAAGAGATAGGATCCGAAAAGAGACAAAAAATCTTTCTGTTGTGCGTCAAGATCAAAAAGTAAAATTCTGTTTCTGACGAACTTCTAGCGTAGAACAAACGGAACAAACTACGGCAGACCGACTTGAGCAAGAAGGCTACTCCAAGAAAGGCCGCGGCGGTCCCGCCACCCCACCTTTCCGGCCAGAAAACGTCAATAGCGCAGACAGACACACCAATTGTGATTGCATTGAGCCCGCGGTAGAGACGTCAAGTGGGGAACCGCGGGCGAAAAAAAAACCTGAGTTCACAAATTTTTGAAAAATGAACACCAGTGCTGCAGATTTTTTGAATGAACATGCACAATTGTCAGCCTTTCCAAGTTCACCCCCACCCCACCCCTGGCTGAGAGGGAACAATGTGCGAACGATTATCCGAGGCTCCTCTCCGCTCCTCACTTCGCCGTTGCTTATTTGTGCGAACACGGACGGCTAATTCCCCTCCAACCCCGAGGCTGCGCCGACACGGCCAAGCTGCCGATTCGCCAAGTCAGAATCCTCGTTTGCTTTGGATTTCGCCCCAGCGGATCCAGAATTTACGTCAAGCAAGGAGGCTCACATTTTGGAGCCCAGATTCCCATTTTTTAAAATTTAACTCGCAAAGGCAAAAAAGTTTGCGCCTGTAGTGCCTTATTTGGGAGCAAATTGTACTTTTTCGGGGGTTGAGGAAGCGAGCTGGCCTCATGGGCCTTCCAAAAATGCCGACAACACAAGTTTTACCATGCAACATGCGCGAAATCCCAGAGACGGATCAATTGGTTGTTCTGTGTCCTGAAGCGCAAGAGTTTTCGTGCTCCTTCTTCGATTTCTTCCAGCCACCCCAAATCAAGCTCTTCAAGTGATATTGAATTGCAAAGAAAACAAGCTGATTTCCCTGGTTAATAGCACCAGCGCCGGACAGCTCTGCTACCTTCAAGCCTCGGGTAATGATCAGACATCAAGGTCTGCAAGTCTTTTGAAAATTTTGGGCTGCGTTTTCAGATTCAATTTTGACACAACGGAGGAAGATTTTCCCTCCTGAAACGAACAATTTTCTGTTGTACCCAATGTACAAGTTTCGCCTCCTCAACAGCTAAAATGAAAATCGTTTTCTTTCGTTTGGATGTGTTGCGCAATTCGGGACCCCGTTGCGAGTGGCGCGCTTGAGTAACCAGGCACCCGCCGCTGAGTATTATCTGGGCGTTGCGTCAGTAATGAAGCTCGGGCCATGTTAATTACTCGTGCCTCTGTGGGAGGCATCTGCTACTGTGAAGGTTTCAAGTTGCAAGGCTGCTTTTTAAACTCCAGCTTTGGTGCAGACCGTATTTCTGGTTGTTTTGCGGAAGAACCAGAACACAACTCAGCATCATTGGCCCATCGTACGTGTCCTGCTTGAAAACTGACAATTTTTGCGCACTCCAACATCTCTGCCCCAGGTCGGAGCAATGGGCAATCGTGTTGGATGAACCCAATCGTTGGATGAACCACGCACAGAAGCAACTCAAAACACAAATCCTCGGCAAATTCCAGCGAGACTTGATCTATTGGTTTTCACGTTCTTGCTGTCAGTACCCCAGCCTACCCTGCGATGTACTCCACACCGTGCTAACATACTGACAGCCTGGAACATACCTCCTCCAGCCGGGTCGTAAAAACGGTGGTAATTTGTCAGAAATGGTTTTCTCCAGCACTTAACTAACGCTTCGCAGCTGCAACTCAGATTTCACGTCCGCGGAGCTGGGGCGTGGATTTTTTTATCTGCAAATTTGTAGCTTTGCTTTTCTGCGGATGGAAGGAAAGATGAGTCAGCCTGAACTCCGTCGACATGAAATGCTGGACTGCTGGAAAATGAGTCACAACCATCAGCTTGGTAAGCTGTTTTGTTCTGGTGTCCTTTGGAAGTACGAAACCAAAACAAAGGGCAACAAATTCTTACATGTATTGAAAATTTATCAATGGCGAACTTGTGCTCGTGTGTCTGACAGAACTTGGCCCGACACCCAACTCAGACCTTTCTGCACAATGAACTTGCAAATGTTGAACATGTAATTTTATTTACTACTTATTTACTCTCTTTATAAACTGTGGCACAAGACGACAATAAACATTCCCCACGCCGACTGCAGCATAATACACGGAAGCAAAATAAGCACCTGTAACGATTAGTGGTAAACGAACACTGTAAGCCACCAAACACAGACCTGCCCAGGGCAACTAAAATCAATAAGGGGACACAGATAGGGTTGGGATGAGGCCAATGTTGCCTGGATGTTATTCAGCGCGAAAGCTCCACGCAAAGGAAAGTGTCGGACACAAGGAAAAAGCGAATCAATCCACAATCGAGCCTGAAGCGAAAGGCTCCGAGAGTTAGAGTCCGGACCGGCATGAACGGTTTGGTAGAGGAAGAGACCTGCCAGAAGAATCTGAACAAGACAACACGAAAACGTGGAACAATTGGCCCCAAGGAGCGAGACAAGCAGGATAAATTTTTCTGGGGTCAAGCGAATAGGCTCCGGGAATTGGCCACGGATGTTCAACAGCAGTCTGGGGGATCTGAAGGCGAGCGACCACAGCATTGGTCAAAACGATCCACCAGTAGCAGCTGCCTGAGGCAATTGCAGGTGAAGCTGCACAGAAGTTCTCAGTTGAGCAAAGGTTCTTCTCATTTTTACTTGGCAAGAATTTTTGAGCATTTTTGAGCGTGAAACAGGAATGTCGTGGACAAGCGATCAGCTGTGCCAACGTTTCTCGCATTCAGCATCGATGTCAACATTTCCGCGCACAGGACTTCCAGGCGAACAAATCTGCCACAGAACCGCTCCTTCACAGAGTCCACATTCAGATGTTATCAGTCCTCAGCTACACACCATACAAACCTTCATTACGGCCACTGGTTCATCACTGCACCGTGTGAATTTTTTCGAGACCTTTTTTGTGTCTACTCGTTTCCAGCAACCTTGTGCCAGCAATGCGAAACAACGTGGTGGTCCTGTGATCCTGAACCTTTGCTGAAGATCACCTTCTTTTTCACAATGTGAAGCTTTCTGTTCTTCAGAATCACTTTCCCTAGAGATACAAGATAATTTGAAATTCAAAGCTCCAGGTTCAAACTACGCGTGGACTGAGAGCTTCTCAATTTTAATACGTGTCCAGACAGATTACCTGATGGGGCAGCGTCACCGACGACACAAACCAGACGCCACGGGACGAAGTTCAAAGTGACGCTGCGGGTGTTTAATTAGTGAAGACCACAGCGCGGTGTCTGTTCTGTCTCATTGCAGATTCTCAAGAGTTCCCGGCTCCAATGGCCTGCGGACGGCTCGGCTCTTTCCAGATCGAACAAGCATTCCGCGTCCAATTTGGGGCAGACAGGCACCGGTGGTGGACGGTGCCTGAGGGAATGGACCCAGTCGCCCCCAAAAAAAATTAATTTGCCTGTCCCAAGTTGTGACAACGTGTTTAAAAAAAATTCCCACGGAGATTACACAGAAAAGAATTGTTGGGATCTGGCTCAACCACCTCCTGGATCCACCACAGGGAGAATGAAGCAAAATTCAGAAACAATTGGACGGTCAGACGGACAAAGAACGAATACCGTTGCCAAGCTGAACGATGCGCACAGGTTGTTGTGGAGTTTCGATTGCCGTGTGACAACTCCCAAATGCAATGTATTTACATTCCAAGTGTTACTGCAGACATGCCAGAAATGTTGGGCTTCAGATAACCTGCTGACAAAAGTTGAAAACTATGGGTTGGGCGAGGTGCATTCACATTCTTACATTCTCTGTTTGGGACAACCACACAAAAATATCTGCAGCTTGTGCAGAAGCTGGAGCCACTTCACGTGACATTCAAAACTATACGAGCGTCGGACACACTGGGAGAACAGACAGGGAATCAGAAGCAGAGAAAGCTCACGACCATCCCACCATTTCTTGACTGAAACCTGAACCACTTCGTTCTCAAAGTGCTTTCACGTCGTGACGCAAAACGCACACAAAGCAAAGTTCGCGCAGCTCCCTTTCATTGCAACACTAGAAACTCTGTTCTTGTGGGAAAATGCATTCGGACCCGATTTGCCCCGTGAAATACAAACAGCGATAAAAAGCGCGTTGCTTCAAGTCATCTGGTGTAGAATGGCCAGCAAGTTATCTGAGAAAACAGATGATGAAAGATCTGAACATCCAGCTTCCACCGAGCATGTGCTTACCATACAAATCACATGGCTCTGTGAAAGCAGATTAGAGTATTGTGGTTCCACGGGATGAGCTTCAGTGAAAATAGATCTTTGCGCGCGTATGTGAAAGATCTGTGGATGGTCTGTGTCTGATAATCGTGCGATCACAGCAGTCTTGTGTTGAAATGAACACAGTAGCACCACAGGCACAGATTTCACACAAATTGTGCGCATTTGATTGGGAAAAAATGGTCTCAGGTTCGTTTTCTGTTGTTTCTGAGGACAGCAGAATCCTTGTGACAATCAAATCGTGCTGACAAAAAGAGCAACCAGAATTTCTGACGAACACAGCTTTGAGAACAATGCGATATTGCAAGTGTGGCATTTCATAAAATCATAGTCGTTCGTTTGACAAACAATATGTCATTCGATCTTGAAAAATGCGTAGACGCACGAAAAAAGGAAGCACATCCCAAGCCAAAAATTTTCCACAAGGATCATGAGACAGACTGAAACACGCACACGCACAAACATCCACGATTTTGGACAAATACCTCACGCCACACACGAACGTGAGAATCCATGTACTGGAGGCGGTTTTCAGCACAATGGGGCTTTGTTGTTTCGAAGCGGAAATCCTGCTCCAGCCTCAAGTCTCTATTCACCCCCAAGTTCCTGAGATCCTGAATCAGTGCCAGAGCCGGACGGGATCCGAGAGAAAAAAGTCCAGAATATCTCGTTTCCAGGTTGCTCTTCTTTCGCTCAAACAGCAACTTATTTTTGAAAATGTCTTGTTCTCGCCCGGACTGGAGTGGATAGACCTGACACACACACACACATCCATTCGCTGTTTTGATCATTGTCACTAACTGATGAACAGACAAGGTCAGAATTGAGCCACAGTGTTCAATCAAGGAAATGTCGATTTGCCAGATACGAACAAGGCAATTTCCAATTTCACCACAAGATATCCCGCCTGATAACGAGGAAATTGGACAACCAGATTCTGACCACAGCTCGGCGGTGGCAGCTTCGCCTCGCCTGGGGCCGCGGCGCCTCCCACGGACCCGGCTGGACACCCGGGTGGACAGAGCGCCGAGAGACGGAAACCAGACTCTGACACTTGCTGCCGCAATCCTCTGACACGTCCGATTCTTCCTGTGAATCCAGAACTCCAGAACACCCTCAGAAATTGACTCGCAAATTGCGATGTCGTTCTGTTGGCCGAAATGACGGACGCATTCGTTCTTGTTTTTCAGCACCTGGGATGTTCACACAACTTCCTGGTCTCAACTCATTCTTGGCAGTCCCAGCAAAAACCCGCTGCAATGACAACATTTGGAAGCTCAAATTGTTAGAGGGCACACAAATTTGACGTTATCGGGGCTCTGACGGCGAGGGTAACTGGGGGTAACGGGCGGATAATTGCTCGTGACCCCTGGACGGACCCTGCGCCTCGGATTGCTACCGGGTGAGGCTCCCGCCGAGCCGCTCCGCCCTGACAGTTGCGTTCCTCGCGGAGCAGCGACGGAGCGCCAAGAGAGCGCCACGCACATGCACTTCTTTTTGTGATCGAAGTAAAAACTTGCTGTGCGTCTTTTCAGTTTGAGAGTACACGCGCTCGAAGTTTGGGAGTGAGCACTTCTGTGATCCAAAATTCAATCGAAGTCGGGCAGATCTTGATTGACAAGATCTCAAGCCACACAAAATAACAGGCTCTCATTCTGGATTAACTGCAGCGTGAGAAACAACTCATGTTCCGATTCAAATCGTCCACTTGCTCCAGGGGATACACACAAACTTGAGGGATCCAGTTCCAATCTTCAAACTTTCAAGAGCCTGGTCTTCTTGGGCAAAGAAAAAGTTTTGTTGCTTTGTAGAACACCCGTACTTCCGCTGGAAATGGACAGTATGTGCTGGCACATTTCACAAACCCAAAGTTCAAACTTTGCTCCATTCTCCACAGTTCCCGCAAGCACCACCAGGCATTCATTTCTATTACAACTTCCCACAAAGCTGTCAAAATGTATACGTTGAGCAGGGAGAGAGTTTTCATTGCAAATATTGCTCATGTGGATCAGGCAGGCGGTACAAGCGATTTCCCACTCGCGGCTCCGCGGTTGAGTATTTTTGCAGTCATTTCCTGCCGACCCATTGGAAGCACATCTGGGCAGTCTCACACCATTTGAGAACCTCTGCACCGAGGCAATCTGGTCTGTTCCCCGCATTTTGCGTGCAAAGATGATTTTCAGCAGTCGGGTTGGGTGTTTGGTGAGACTGAGACCGTGTGTTGAATATTCCGAGTTCCCCACCCACAGGTGCGTCGCCTACTTCGATACTGTTGGGGGTTGTGTCGGCAACACAAGTAGATGATTTCTCAATCGTGAAAACTCCCAGCAACAACCGCTCAAAAACATTGATCACAAACGATGGCGTCTCTTGGCTCTTGGGCTCAGTGACGCTGGAACTCTTCCTTAAAATCAGGTGTTTAATGAGTACTGCTTGTCTCGCAGTCGCAAAGAACTGAGGACCAAACTTGGGGCATTAGCATGTTGATTCAGTCCGTCTGCTTTGCAGGGGGTGTCGGGTGGGAGGGAGCGAGGGCTGGAAGCGGGAGGCCTGGGGTGGCTAACCTGTTTGCCTCTCAGCGGGGTCCAAAAGCAACATGTTTGCTTTACCCCATGCTCACCGCTGCACAGTGAGTTTTTCTAATTGAAAATTTTCAGCTTTGTGACTTGATGCTGCTTTGAGACCGCCTTTTCAATTCTGCGCGCGAAAAATATATCTGAAAGCTGCTGGCTGTCAAACGCAGTCAAATGTGAAAACCTGGAAATGACACGGTCAATCTGCGAAAGCCTGACGCTAATCACTTTACAAGCAATTGTAGACCCTCCGGCAATTTGACTTGTCCACTTTCTGTCAACCTGGAGAAGGAAAAATAGATCTGATTTCAGTTGCAATTTATTGTTTTTGTGTCATACGAGTGTGAGGTTTCTGAGTTTTCTGTCCATATCTCGTTCACTTTTTTTGTTGTAACACCCTCACCCACTTCGACAAAGAAAGAACTGGGCAATACAAAAAGAAATTCATCACCCACAGAACACACCAGTGTCGTGGGTGGAATCTGCAAGTGTTTTGCGGTTCTACAATCCGTGTGTAATCTGTGTAAAAATGTGACCTCCATTTGCCTATCACTGATTATCTGCAAAGCAAATATTTTTGTTCATTAGGCCCCGAATCTGGGGCTCTAGCAGCCCATGTGCACACACACGCTGCTGTGCCCTGCTGTGGTTGTTGGTCTCGCCACCACCTGTAGATCCCTTCACAGTTATATCGAGGGGATTCAGAACATGAATGCTGTACTGTCCACGATCCTTCACTCAGTGCCCCGAAGTCTCCGATATTTCGAGGATTTATGTGTTGTACTGGCACAAGCAAGAAGAAAGAAATCAAGTCTATGAATTTCCATGCTCTCCCTCGCTCTTCTCTCTCTCTCTCTCTCTCTCTCTCTCTCTCTCTCTTCTCTCTCTCTTTTGCACACACGCACACTCGTAAGTGTGCTCCAAGAGACACACATAACAAGAGTGCGCAAGTTTTAGAGCCCCAGATAAAAACATTTTTGCCAACTTCACACTGTGGAACCCGATTCAAACTTGACAAAACTCAGTTTCTGGAGAATCGTGACCTGCGGACCCCCTGGAGCAGCCAATGACTTCAGCTGCAAAAGTCAAATTTCTGACGCAACAGTCGCTGTTTTCTCGACAAACAGGAGAGCCTGCCAGGAGCCCGCTTCCTCAATTCTACATCCGATTGACTCGGTATTCTGTTACACACAACGTTTGCTCAAAACAAGTCCTGATTCCAATCACACCATGCGCCAGATTTGCAGAATTTCAAAACATGAAGGCTCCGTCAGTGAGCAATAGGCGCGGGGTTGCACCTTTTCTCAGTTCTGAAAACCTTTCCTGAATGAACCAAAGAACCAACAATTGTAAAACTGTGTAGACAGCGTGGAGATCAACTGGAAACCTCCAGAACAGCAGAAGACAAAATTTCTCACGAATTCAAATGAAAACTCAGAAAGTCATCCCCACTTGTTCCTTCGATGAAAAGAGCTCAGCTCTGCAGCTCCAGAAAAAGACAGCGATATTTCTCACCTGTGAGCGCAAGATCGACGGGTTCAGAAGTGCTGAGTGTGCCGGCGCCTCCCACGGTGTGCGGAACGGAGGGGTGTGGCGGCGGCCCGGCCAGGTGCGAGTAGGGGCCCGCCGGGGCGGGGTCACTCGACGCTGGGGACAAAGATTGCATCGACCCGGTGCTGCCTGCGGGAGAGAGTGGCTGCTTGCTGCCTCCGGCCGCTGCGTTTCCTCCCACGGATGTGCCGAGGTTCGTTGTGGTGGAAGAACCGAGGCTTCCTCCGGGGGGAGTCCCGTAGCGGTTCGCCGCCCAGACTGCAGCCATCGCCGCGGAGCTGCCTCCGTGCCCCTCCCGGTCCCCAGAGCCGAGAGTTGCCGGGGTGGGAGCTGGGCCTGGGGGCCCGAGCCCGTACATTGACATTGACATCGAAGTCATGCTGCTGAGCTGGTTGTTGGTGCTGGAGAGGCTGGTGTTGCTGGTGCTCAGGAGTCCGTTTCCCGTGCTGCACTGGAGATCCACGGATCCAGGGGTGGAGCCCAGGGCGGAGTTGAGACCACCGGAGGGGGAGTAGTTGGAGTTAATAATGCTGTTGTTGTAGTGACCGTTCATTGTCATCGAGGACATGGTGCAGGCAGTGCCTGTGGAGTAGCCTCCCTGAGGGGTGAGGGAGTTTGTACCCTGGTTCAGGCTGGTGGGGGTCATGCTGTTGGGGTGGGGAGGCGGCGGAGGGGGACCCAGGGAGTTGAGAGAATTCATCCCCGTCGCTGTGGTGGATCCCATTCCGCTGCTCATCCCTGTCATCCCTGCCATGTAGGACGAGGTGTTCAGAGCCGTGGCGCCCGACGGATCCATGCCGTAGGCTGAAGGAGACGTTCCGTAGCCCATGGACCCCATGTTGCCCTGCACCATCCCCGTGTTCTGTGAGTACGTCAGCATGTCGTAGTGGGAGCCGTACATTGACGTGGCCCCGGTCATGTTGTTCAGCATGCCGAAGGGCTTCAGGGCCTGACACTTGCGACGGAAGCCTCTGGGCCGTCGGCGGAAGGAACCTTCTTCGAACATGAACTCAGCCGTGGGGTCGATGGTCCAGTAATGACCCTTGCCAGGGCGCCCGAGTCCTTTGGGAAGTTTGATGAAACATTCGTTGAGGCTGAGGTTGTGTCTGACAGAGTTTTTCCAGCCTTGGTAGGAACCTCTGAAGAAAGGGAACCTCTGCTGCAGAAACTGGTAGATCTCACTCAGAGTACATCTCTTGGTGGGTGAAGCTTGGATTGCCATGACGATCAGCGCAATGTAGGAATACGGAGGTTTCTCCTGTCGTCGAATTCCCCCTGGAGCTGTTGTAGAGGTCGAATTTCCCTTGGACGTCTTGCTTTTCTCGTCCCCAGTGACGTCAGAGCTCTCATCGTCTTGCTGCGTTTCCGTCTTTATGACGTCACTCTCTTCAGTACGTGGCGTGTCGTGCGCAGAACTCACATCGGGCGCTTCCGTTTTGATATTTTCCTTCTGAATCAGTGGATTCCCCGAATCGTCGGTCTGTGGGTGGAGGTGGGAGGGGAGCGGTGGGAGCGGCGGGTGCGAGAGCGCCGCGGGGTGCAGGGGCTGCATGTCGCCGCCGCCGCCGGTCCCGGGCCCCGGTGAGCCGAGGCCTCCCGCGCTCGGCAGCTGATGCAGGGTCCCGGGCGGCGGGTAGTGGTGAGGCGCGGACGAGTACTGGTGCGCTTCGCTCCCTCCCGTCGGGTGCATGGCTGCGGGCTCCATCAGAGTCAACTTGCTTCCGTAGTCCTCCTGCATGGTTGCTGTTTGATTTTCAAGACGCAGAGCAGTTGGATGATTTAAGCGTCCCCGAACTCCTGCAGTGTCAGTCTCGATGAGACAGGAACCAATTGTTTTTGTCCAGGAAAGACACGAGTCAACAACTGTTCCGCAACCACAACGATGTGAATGACCCACGTGTCGCGTGATTTCGAGAGAAACAAGAAAAAGCCACACACAACTCGCCCCCAATTTATGTTCTTGAATGAATTGCGCGTCCCCCTTGTGACGGTGATGAATTCGGTGTATCAGGCTCGTCTGTCAGCGGCCGTGTTTCCGTGAGTTCTTCTGGTGGTCTTCTTATCACGGCTCTGGAATCCGGTCTCTTCCTCCACCAAGGAGTCTCAGAAAATTAGTTTATGTCTCCACTTACATGTATCTGATGTGAAAATCTCCAAATTCGCTTCTGACGCATTTGTTTCAAAGTTGTCAGGTGAATCTTGCGTTTTCCAGGTGGTGAAGTTTCACTCCGATTTGAAGAAGCAAAAAAAGTGTCCAAGTGTTGAATGTTCAATAGTAAACAGCATATCACAATCGGGTAAACGATCGTCAGTCCAAAACACGTATCATAATAAACTGAACTTCTCAACAAATCAACACAATGCAGCAGCCACCTTTTTATCTTCCTTCCAAAGGAGCAACCACATCAACACGCCAAAGTCTGGATCTAATGATGTCTCTTTTCAAATTCAAACAAACTTTGATAAACACCTCTTGCAAAAAACCTCGTCTTGTCCGCAGCAATATTGTGTATGCGCTAACATACACAATAGGCGATTAGAGGAGTCAACTGCTTGTGTATACTGACGAAGTGTACATGTGTGTTTGCCAGTGCCCAGTGCCTGTCTATCTGGTGGCACTGCAGGCCCTGCGGAACTTGCACGGCAATGTGGGTTTGCCTCTCGAGTGGCTGGTTGGCTGCCTGGGTTGCAGGGCTGGCTCAGAAAAAGGGGCGATTGCTGCGTTTTCTCACCAGATGGAGGAGAGCGAGAGTACATCTTCACACCAAGAGAAATTTCTCTTCAAGTGGTATGCACGACGCACCAGCTCAACAATCATGATCCTGGCTTCGTTCTTTGACCAACCATTGTCCTTCATTCGCAAAACGAAAAACTTCAGGAAAGTGGGTTCTGTCAGGGTGCATCACCCAGAGAGAGAGAGAGAGAGAGAGAGAGAGACAGAAAGAAAGAAAGAAAGAAAGAAAGAAAGAAAGAAGGAAAGAAGCGAGTGAGGGACAGACAGAGACAGACAGATTCAGATGACAAAAACTTGCTGAATGAAAATTTGTCGAAGAAAATGCCTCTTTACGGGGTGCTTCAGGCCACGGGTGACTGAAACATCTCGACCAGCATCTCTGTTCAGCAACTTGTGTTTCATATTTCTGACATCACTCTCCGCAAAGCTGTCACCGACAAAGGACGAAAAGATTCGATAATGAGTTTCACGAACACAGGAATACGAAACATTCATAAAGTTGGTGGTGGGAGTTGCGGAGTTGTGTGCGGTTTGCACCGGGTGACTGGGTGAACTGCAAGGGCTGCGAAACGCAAACATCGACACTCCTTCGGGCGACCGGGTCGGCAGAGGGGCCTGGTCCGGAGGAGGATGCAGAAAATCGGGGTGCGAGGTGGAAGAAGGAATCTGTTGCAGGGACTTTCAAGCGTTTTTCTTTGGAACGAGCCCAGAACACGACAGCGGAACAGTGTGCAATCCAGCAAGTCTGTCCGGCATCAGGTCCAGCCCAGTTTAAAATCGTCAAAGGGACTGTCAAACACAGAAATTTCATTGTGTCTGATGAACCTCGAGAAACCTGGCAGTGAACGTCAGAAATGAACGAAGAACGTTCACCTAACTCCCAACGTGAATGATCCCCAACCTCTGGAACCTGGGACGTGGAACGAAACCAGAAAACTAGGTTTGACAACATTGAATTCGTGACACTCAAATCGCAGAGTAAAAAAGAAGTTTGCTTTTTGCGGCTGGATCAGCAAAACTTTCTTGCGGCCGCCCGGCCCATTCAGAGCAGAGGAAACACAGCCGAGTTGCTGCAGTTGTGCAGAGGTCACAACCTTCCTTCGTTTGTCGAAATATCGCAGGAAGCAAAAAGCTTGAGAAATCCGCATCGTTGGAAATTTGAATGAAAAACAAATTTCACTCACAATATATATATATAATTTCTTTGCTTTTCAATTCGCAGACAGAGCAAGCACAGACCACCAAGTGTTCGTTCTGTTTCTGCGCAAATTCGATCTTCATTCCATACGCGAGAACAGATCCAGAGTACACACGCCGGCCTGCCCAAAAAGAACATCCCACCGCAAAACACACGTTTCATATGCACAGCAACTTTTGCAATCGAGCACCCTTGGACCCTGAATGTGCCACTGCCAAGGGGACCAACTTGACGAAACCACATGTTTCATCGGTCTGAACGAGATGTGCCAGAAATTATGACTTTTTTAACCCACTGATCTGCTGAAGCTCTGAGTCTCTCTGGGAGACCCATAAACCAGCGGGGAACAGGCAGCTCAGCCCTCAACAGGCATTCACCAGCACAGACGCCCAACACACAGAAGTAACACAACAGCGAACATAGATCAAACTTCGTGTCTTAATTTTCTTCTTGATCAAACAGATTGAACCTTCTCAATTGCAACGAGTCAAAGATGGAACGAGAGTTCGAGTCTTTCAGACTGAACACCCCTCGGCACGAGTGGTGGGTCAGTCGATGAACCTGATAGCCGGCCCTGCGTGCCTCCTGTCAACTGCAGCCTGTGTATGTGCTATGTTTCTGTGATTTACATCTCCCATGGGAAACAGTCAATCTCTGCGTTGTTACGAGGATCCAGGGACCCGGGAGACAAGACCCCCTTCACTGTCAATAAAGAAATTTTCACCGGTGAATTGGCCCTGCACATGCGAAGTTCTGAACACGTGTTTTCAAGATTTCAAGGAAGTACTCGCTTGTGACCGATCTCAATATTTTACAGAGCAAATTTCGTGAGGCAGAAATTGCTGGAAAGAAGACAAAAGTCACAAGTGCACGAAGACAGCTTGCAAACGGTAACATAAAATCTCTCTCTCTCTCTCTCTCTCTCTCTCTCTCTCTCTGCAGGATCCACACGATCCGAGACCCGCCCAGTGGTTTATTGCTGTCCGTCCAACCAGTGACACAGAAGCCAACTTCCACGCACAGAAGCCCATCAGGCGTGATTGTTTTCATTTTCCGTGTCATTGCAAGTGTCACGGGTGAGGAATGAGTGCCTGCTGTCAGGCACTGTTCCCTGCAGAAGGCGTAGAAATGCGGAATTTGTCAGTACCCACTTCAACAGGTCCCAGAGGCCTGATTTAGGATCGGCTAGCCACGTACTGACACCAACGACACCAACAGTGACACTTTCTCGCCAGATCCAGATTCTGAAAGCGCTGTTCAAGAAAAGACAATCTGCACAGATATTTTCTGCTGGTGGGGACTTTTCCTCGTTGACAAAACGTTTAGTTGTACTCAATCTTCTCTGTCTTCTCCACTTCTCTCTCTCTCTCTTTCTCTCTCTCTCAGTATCGGTGCTTCAGTCTCTCTTTTTGAGGATGACGCGCACACACCCTTGTCCCCCTCCCTCCTGGTCACCCATAATTCTCTCTCTGTCTCTGCCTCTCTGTCTCTCTCTCCTCATCTGTCTCTCTCTCTCTCCCGTCTTCGACACTCACGCCCGTCACACAATACACACATACACACTCAAACAAATTGTTGGCGTTGGGTTGACGTCTTTTTTCTCAAGAAGATTGGTCGCCTGTCAATGGTGCAGTAAAAATGCCACATTCCTGTTTCGTCTCAAGGGTACGCTTGACCAAAACCTGAAGCAGTTGACTGCTGATCTGTTGCAGAGTGTCACAAAAATGTTTCGGAAATGTTGCGCTGGCCATAAATTTTCAGCAAAAAACTCCACTGACAGGCTGTGCCACCGTTTAGCCGCAGAGCGGACAGCGCTGGGTGTGCAGTACTCAGGGTTATCTGGAGCTATCAGGGCACATAGGTCATGATTGAGTACGTTCCGCTCATGTATTACCACCCACAGAGATACAGCTTTCAGTGGTGCTTCAACAAGAGTTGGATTGGTGTGCTGGTGGATTCAGAGTGCTGAGATTGAGACGAGACTTGTACAGTACGCGACTGAAAGCCGTCAAAAAATTCTGCCTTCTGTTTTCATCGACGAAAGATTTTTGTGAGGTGCTTGCAAGTCTGCGCGCACATTTTTGACAAGTTTCCAATTTTGAAGTCACTGGATTGTGAATAGATCAGTGAAAGCGAATCCAGGACAATACCAGCGAATTATCGGATCATCCTCGGATTATCAGATGGCTGGGTGCAGATGGCCCGTTACACGTTCTTATCGGGCATAATCTGAGATAAGTCTTCCGTCTGCTTATCTGGCTCTCCCACCGCCAGCGTTAATACTCGCGTCCATTGTCTATATCACTTTACAGCTCCGGTGCAACGTTTTGCAGAACATTATCTAACGAGGTCTTTCTATTTTCTGAATCTGCAGGCAAAAGTTTGGTTGAAAAGATGTGTGGAGATACACGTCGGCAGAGGTGCAGAACAGCTCTGACGGCGAATCGTTTTTCCCTTTGCACACGTGAACACGAAAATGTGTGTGGACCCTCAAAAATGGATTCAGAAACGGGCCCATCGATCAACTTGACAAGTTTGTGTCACGTGAGAAGTTCATTTCAAGCCACGGCAGACGAAAAAAGATGTGACAGTCGAGATGCTTTGCATCAACACAATGTAGTTGTACTTTCTATTTTCCAAAGCAAAATACTTGTATCAAGAGAAACAGGGAATTTCAAACAAAGCTGCTTCACTGTCTTGTTTTTTGGAGAATTTTTTCATGTCCTGAAATGCAACCTTCACAATAAAAGGCTGATGGGGTGGGAATGAAATTTTCAATGTTCTGTGGATCGTGGCTTGAACCCAGCAGCCGGAACGAAGAGACGAACAGCACCAAACTGCGTTCGTTTACCGTTCATTGGTTCTCTTCAAATCCGTTTCTCAATGTTCGATGTTCAGTACACGCGAGGTGTGGGGCTAAAAAGAGACGTGGCGTGGAATCGGCGCACGCTCCGGCGCAGCGAGACAAATTGCGAGCAAAAAGTCGACGTGATCGACTCCAGATGGTGAGCGGCGCAGGAGCCATGCATCACTGACAAAGAGCTGTCCTTGGGCTCCGTTGTATCTCTTGCGTCTCTTCAACTGCCCGAAGTTGGGTCAATTGGCGCTTTTTTCCAGGAAAATTTTATGATTTCGAACGAACGACCAGATACGAAATTCGTGCTCTTGGTTCCGTGGAAATCAGGATCTTTTATGCGGTGGACGATGAACACGAAAACAATTTGATTTGCTCCAGTGTCAACATTCCTCAGCACTGATGACTCGAGTTGGGTTGCTTGGGAAATTTTTCCACCACAGGGGGCGCAAAGAGAACTGACAAGGGGATGGCACCGGAGAGAAGTTTGGGGTGGGGCGGGAGGGGCGAAAGGGCGCTGGAGGCCAAATCAGACGGACAATTAGGACCGGGTCTGCTGTGACGAGGTGTCAGTCAAGACGCGTGAAGCTGCTGTGGTGAAGCTTCGCGTACAAGATCCCTCGTGTCGTTTGATGAATTTGTGGATTACTGTGACCGTCTGAATCCTTTACGTGTCTGAAAACTCACTCAAACTAATTCCCATCTGTCATTTTCCGAGGATGCGGTGTAAGTCACTTGATCTGAAACAGCTCAAGAGACGATGGTTCCGTTTTCTTTCGTCAGCAAACCAGCGAGTTGAAATCGTTGGTTGAAATGTAGACATTGACAAATCAGGTGAATTCTTATCCTGGGGAGTGGTGCAGGGAGCAGGGGTTATCACAGCGCCCCACGGGGGAGGAGGGAGGGGTGGAGCGGCGACGGAAGGGGCCAATCTCACGGCTGGTGGAAAACAGTCTGTCCCTTCAAATTAACACCGCGGGAACACCAGCAGGTGGGAAGCCGATTTTTGGTCGATGTCCAGACTCACATAGCTCCACCCCACAGGAGATGGAACTGTGTGTGTGGACTTGAAATATCCAAACGAAATCTTTTTTCTCTTTTGCGGCTTTGACGTCATGACGTCATTTCCGCCTGTTTCTTCCTTCCAAGTTACGAAACTGCGAAGTTCATGCTTCACATTGATTTAGATCAGAAAGTCTGGGATCTAATGGAGAGTTTCCAAACAAAGGCTTTTTCACAAAATGCACGTTGACAGCTCGCGTGTAGTTTTGCTTCACGCTGATTGACGTCGACTTGACTGCGCTCACGTCATTCAGTTGTTGTCCGTTGTCAATTGACCACCGTGGCAAGCTGCCTTGAGGAAGATTTCCCCACCAGGGGGTGCGACGCACTGCGTCCGTCCCTCACCATGTGACCAGCACGTGACGCAGCAGGCAGCAAATGACAGTTGGTGTCCGGTGTCCCGCGCCGCGATGTTCTCACGCTGATAACGGACGCGCACCGCGGTGACGGTAACGCACGCCGCAATGGCAAATTGAAATTTCATGAAATTTCAAATTTTATGCCAACAAACAACCAGGGTGGAGTTTCATTGCGTGAAATACGCACAGGACAGCTCAGCGGGTTCTGCTGGATGTTTGAAGAGAAAACGCGGTGGAGCTGGGGTGCGAGTTTCTCAACAGTGCAGAACACCAGGCACTTCTCTGTCGCTCGTCCACATTTCAGTTCCACCTACATCTGTTTTTGCCAACTTGGTCACAACTGTGGACCTTGGCCCAAAAGCAATGGATCTGTTTTCAGGAATTCATTTTGTGGCTTGTGTCATTGATTCCCTTATGACCTGAGACTGCTGTTTCCCCAAATATTTCTGAGTCTTGGCCTGATGAACCAGTTCGAAACCACAACCTCGCAGTGCCTTGCCCCAATCATAGATCACCCAAGGTGGTCCTGATGTTGTGACACATCGTGGACTCCCAAGGAATTTGGCGGACATAATTGTGGTCAGCGACCCTGAAGCCATAAAGTCATTACCGCTGTAACTTCTGCTGCTCTCAGCGGAGAGTGCAAGATGCGCATCAACCTAAAACAGTGGTTCTGTTCTATTGCATTTGAGAATCTGAGACTTTTGGGTTTCTCGAACTCCTTCAGACAACAGCAAAGTATTTGAGAGAGGGTTCAAGAATCTGAGATTTGGGGTTGTCGCTGAAACTACAGCACGGTGCGATTTTTTCGAACGTTTCGCAAACATCACAATGAAGCACAGACAGTTCTGATAACTCCTCAGAACAGTCTCTTGAAAGTGAAAAAATCACACTGTAC
>JAAUXT010002093.1_pt1 | contig 26641 bp, 30 predicted proteins | sample 7278171 | NCBI WGS metagenome assembly JAAUXT01 (sample SAMN14350112, study PRJNA611818) | marine sediment metagenome | isolation source: surface marine sediment (1.8m) | place: French Polynesia: Moorea | collected 2018-08
ACCAAATTTTCAGGGATTGTTCCTGTGGTCATTCTGAGTCATTTTGAATTGTCAGTAAGTAGGTCACATGATTGGCGGCCATCTTGGATTTTTTCTAAAAATACCATTTCTGGCCACTTTGAAGGGCTGTGGCTTGTTGCTGTTGCAATTCTTGCTATTGTATGTGCCCTTGGAACCCTGTATGCCCTTGGAACACTCATTCTTGCCCTTGGAACGCTTCATTGGCCAATATTTGGTTGCTCGCAACATCTAGTTTTTGTTTTTTTTTTCTACAGTAATCCCCGTGAATCTGCAGAGTCCACTGGTCAAGATGTTGACTCTAGACCTGTGGCTTTTCTGCTCGTTTTGTTTCAAGGTCAAGATTTGTTTTGCAGACTCAGGCGCTTCCAGTTGGAACGGCAGTGACAGTCTATGAAACTATCATTTCGAGGTGGTCGTTGAGAAGATTTCCACGATGCCAACCGCACAAACAAGACTCGAGACTCTGCAGGTGCACAAACTGTTGCAGTGTGTTCGCGAGGGAGACCGAACTCAGATCGAGAAGCTCACTGCAAATGGAGTTCCAGATCTCATCAATTACAACGAACCTTTAGAGGGGGAAACCGCTTTAACCGTTGCTTCTGTTGTCAACAATGATGCCATGGTGGAGTTGTTGTTAAGTTTGGGTGCAAATCCAAACGTAGCGGATTTCAAGGGGAGGACACCCATGATGCGAGCTGCTGAACACGGACACGTGCAGTGCTTGGAAAAACTTGCTCGAATAGGCGGTGACATGAAAATGAAAGATCTCGAAGGAGAAGGTACGTGCAAGGAATTTGTGGAGCCGGGTGTTTTTTGGGTGCGAATGGTGTGTTTGCAAACTTTGCGGGATTCTTAGGAACTGCAACACAAAGTCAGTCTGTTGGCTTGGACTGAAATAGTTTTTCCCCGTGGTCCCCAGAGTGCACAGGGCGAGGCGTTGGTTGTGAAGAAACATCACACCGCAGTGAATAAATTTTTAATTACCGTAGATCTACACGGTGAAAATTTTGATATCCATTGGGAAACAAACCCATCAAATCCCTTTTTTGACATTTTGCATCAATATGAACGTCGTTAGTACATTCAAATCTTATGTTTTCAGGAATTCTCTTCTACTGTATCGCTCCCTCTCAACGTCATGAAAAGTGCGTAGACTTGGCGTTGCAACACGGAGCGGATGTCAACGACACGTCCACGGACGGGGATCCGGTGTTGGTGATCGCCTGTGAGACAGCAGCTGAAAACGAGCACATGTGCCTCGCGCTTTTGAAGAAAGGCGCGGATCCGAACGCAAAAACGGTTTGTGGAACTTTTGTTTCAACCACGATGCAACTGACACAGCCATCAGCTGAGAGATTCTTAGCCATCAACCTTCAACTTGCGAACCAACCTGTGAGAGTGTCGTTGTGTGTGTGTTTCAATGTGGAAGAACTTTTGCATGCAGAATGTCACTGATTTTCCGAACTTCTGTGGCAGATAATGTACCGGGCACCTCTGATGGCAGCCTCAGTCAGTGGAAGCAGCAGGGTGGTGCGAGCCATTTTGGAGAGAGGCGGTGAGGTGAACCAGATCATGGCCCGCACCCGCACTGCGGCCGTCCATGAAGCAGCCAAGGGAGGACATTTCGAGGTTCGTTCTGGTGGTTGTTTTCCCCGTGTTGCTCGAAAGTCAGCAAAAATGATGGTTGTTGAGACGCCAAAACTCGTGCGTTTTTGACCAATTCCCATGCACGCGTTGCTCTGAGCACAAATCCGTACCCTGCACAAATGCAGGTGTTGAAGCTACTGGCGGCGTACAGCGCTGTGTTTGACGTCGCAGACAATGAGGGCAACACGCCTCTCCACTACAGCGCCGTCGCCGGCCACGCCAAGTGCTGCAGGTTTCTGGGACAGAGAGGTTGGTTCCAACTGATCTTGTTTTTCTTGTGCAAAAACTGACCGGAACCTTTGATGTGTCACCTGCAACATTGTGCAATGGTGAGTAGATATCAGGATACAAAGATGTGTTTCAGTTTCAAGATCGTGTGAAGAGGCAGCTACTTCGCTGTGGTGAGCTTGTTTGTCGAACAGGATTGTGTTCATTTCTTGTGTTAGTTTCTGCAGTGAAGTTGAAGGAACGTGAGGTGTTTCACAGTGATTTGTAACAACGATTGATACGCTCGTATCTGTAATCAGACAAGTGGCACAATGCTTGGAAACGCAGCCGTGAAAAATGGACCACTTGATCAGTGAAAGCGTGTGTTGACGGCTTGCTCAAGAAAGATCGCAAAAATTTCCCCTCACACATGCATGCTGCAGGAAGTTGTAAAACTAATTACCAAGCAGATACCCCAAAGTATCGCGTGACAGACTTCGTTCAATTGATCACTTTCATTGATTCGTATCTCTTCAAGTGTTTCTTCCTACCTTTTGCATGTTCAAGTTAAAAATTGAGTCGTTGCAACACATGTACTTGTTTCTTGACAGGGTGTAATCCTAAATTGAAGAACAAAGATGGTTTACTGCCGAGGGCGGCCGCGAAGGGAAACGGACACAAGGAAGCAGTGAAGGAGTGCCGCAAAGTCGAAAGATCTTTCGGAAAGCCGCCCAAGAACAACCAGGGTTGGGCGCTCTTGCTGTACGATTTCTGCCACGAGAGAAGAGAGCAGGCAACAGATCTCTTTCACAAGTATGATGTGGATGGGTTGGGCACACTGTCGAGAGACGATTTCATGGAAGTGTTGCACAGTGTGAACGCGCCTGTCCCGGATGAGTCCGACATGCACAGAGTCGTGACACTTCACGAAAAGAGGAACAACGCCGTGGACTACAACGAGTTCTTGACTGGCAAAAAATACATCAACAAACAGTACCTTCTGAGTGCGTACGAAGGCAAGAAAAAGAAATCCAAGAAGAGCAGCAAGGGAAAAAAGAAGGGCAAGACAAAGATCCCGATGCCCATTTGTACTTTGGCCGAGGGTGCCCGCGCTGAAGACGGGGGTCCGTGCGACATGTTCATTCCCCTGCACATCCACCACACGGACAACAAGCGCTTTGACAGGGACAATCCCCCTGCACATCCACTGCAGGACGACTCTGCTTGGTATCTTGACCATCCAGGCAGAACTTACATCAACATCAACGATGCTGTGAAGCACGAAGACTTGGACTCGCTCAGAGATGCGTTCAACCACGGAACCAATGTGGACACCAGAGACAAGTATTACAAGACTCCACTCATGGTGGCAAGCGCCCGAGGCAACATGAAAATCGTCCAATTTCTGCTGGATAGAGGGTACGTACGCAACATATTACGCGAACCTCATGGTGAAGGACCGTTCCTTAATTTTTGGTGTCCAGTGCACGTTCTTGAAACTTTCTTTCAGAGCCAGCGTCCACACTCAGGACAATTTCAAGTGGACGCCGTTGCATTTCGCGTGCCACGCTGGTCAGAAGGACATTGTGGAGCTTCTGTTGGACAAAGGCGCCAACTTGGAGGCGAAGACGCTGAACGGCGCAACGCCACTGATGCGCGCCGTGGAAAGTTCCAAACCGGAACTCGTCCAATTCCTCATTGACAGGGGCGGCAAGGTGCAGGACACCAACAACAAAGGTGGACTGAACTTTGATGAATGTGCTTTCAAAATATTTTGTTTGGCTGTTTTGGACGGGTGCACCCTCCAGCGTGGCATACGACAATGCATGCTGGCTGCTGTTTTCCCTACCACATTTGTGGATAAAATGCAAATTGTTCACAGGGTGCAATTCCGTCGAGGTGGCGAGCGCTTTCGCCGATCTCAGAGTTTACGACTGCGTCCGAGAAAAGTTTGACAGCCTGCCTCCACCGGACGACAACAAGAAGATGCGGCGAAAGAAACCTTCAGCCAAGAGCAGTCAGACACGTCCAACCACCAGTGCCGCGAAGCTGGAAACAACTCAAGAAATCGAACAGGTGAACCACGCGTCGCCGTATTGATTTCATGAGATCGTAAGATTCCGCTGTTGGTTGAAACAGTTGTCGACTGACAACTTCGCAAAGGTAGATTTACAGTAAACGAAAAAAAAAACAAAGTTTCTAAATTGATTTTCACGAAAATTTCCTTCGTTTGTTCAGACAACGGAAGACTCTGGTGGCGCAGACTTTACCCGCAAAGGTTCGATTTTGCGCGCGGCGACGGCGCTGGCGGGAGGCGTGAACAGAGACGAGGACATCAGGTACACGCCGAAGAAGGTGTGGACGCGCCAGCCAACCACGTCCGACCTGATGCGCGAGCTCGAGAACAGGAGACTCCGCTTCGGCTGGGAAGTCGATTTTGAGGACTTCAAAATGCCTTTCCAGAAAAATATCTGTACCAAGGTGAAGGACGTTGGCGGAGAAGATGGAGACGTGTGAACACAAATGTATGATGCTTGTCGCAAAAGATGTCTTTCGAAGTAAAGGCAGATAAGTTGCTTGGGGTCATGTTTTTGACTGTCAGATATGGTCCGTCCGAACCTTGTGGCAGGCTTCTGACCAGAATTTATGTCGACGTCCACTTGGGCAGAGATCCTGTTCCCAATTACGAGTCATGTGGCTTCGAACACAGTGCACTCAAGTTTTGGCAAGACTCGTATTTGCAGAACATGTCACCGCCAAGAACATCAACGTGTGTTGGTCACTTCGTTCAAAGAGTAAACCGTTACAAACTGACCGCGAAACTGCGAAGTGCTTTCTTGTTTGTCTCAACAAAGTCAGAAAAAATTCAAAGTCACTCACGTCATTATTTTCCACCAGGAAACTGCGAGCAAACAAGGAAAACTTGCAAAACGACATGATTGTGAGCACTGAACACGAAACACACATCAAAATTAAAGCCGTGATCAACTGAACCCTCAAACAGACACAAGGGTCTCTGTTCATCCACACACGTGCGAGTACGCATCCGGACCGCACTGCGCCAGTATCTGCTCGGATGGTGGTCCAATAATGACTGCACAAAGCACAAATTACTTCAGGCACAAAAAATTCGCGAGAGGTTCTGGAAGACAAACATTTTCAAGTTTGATGACGATAGCACTTTGGAGAAAAGCCCTGATTGTAGTTCTGCAACATGCAGACAATGACTTGACACAGCGTTGTTCCAACTGTTTGTCTGCGATTGTTGCCAGCAGTTTCTCGTGACCAGAGTCGAATGCACGATCTGTTCTCCCAACACAAGTGCTGCTCGACACTTCACAGCCACATTCCAGGAGCAAAGTTGCCACATCGTAAAGCTTGTTACAGACTGCAAATTCGAAGGGGGAAATGTAGCCGTGCCTGCACAATGAGATTTGCTGATTCAGTTCCATTATAACTTCGCTGTGAATTGGCTGATCAAAGTTGCAACCATTCTGGAGAAGATATTTTGCAGGTTGGCGCCATCCATTGGCCAGCAAGATCCACAGGACGGTCTCCCCTTTCACACTTGTGGCGTTCGCGTCAGCGCCCGCCCTCAAGAGAAGTTCAATGCAGGCTGTGCTCCCCCGTTGAGCTACATAGTGGCATGGTGTCCAACCACGACAATCTCCCACATTGACATCGGCTCCATGCTTGAGCAGCAATTCGGTGTGACTTTGAATGTTGCAGTGGAAGTCGTAGTAGATGTCCAACAAGGGACCAAACAGGGGTGTGTGCCCGTACAAGTTCTTTGCGTTGACATCAGCTCCTGCGCGCAGCAAAATCTCCACCACGTCAGACGGCAGGTTTGGATTCTGAACAGCCATGTGCAAAGCTGTTCCACTCACAGCTCCCAGCGGCTCTCGCACGTACGTGATGTACATTCCGTCAGAAAAGTGGTCGATTGCAGGCAAATCCGAAGCCCGGCCATCGACTTCGCTTTCTGACGAATTGTTCAGGGTGGCTCCGAAGTTCACGTCACTGTCAGCTCTCACCAACTCAACAAACATTTGTTCGACTTCGTTGGGATCGTTGTGTATCGCCGCATACATGAGGGGAGTGTAGTTCCATTGGTCCATCACATCTGGTGAGGCTCCAGCTTGCAGCAGAAACTTCACCATCTGCACGTCGCGGTTGTAAGCTGCGAGAAGCAGGGGTGTTCTCTTCAAGTTTCCACAGGCCATGTTGATCTTGGCTCCGGAGTGAAGGCACACATTTGCCAAATGAATGTCGCCATTCCTGCAAAGTAAAGTCAGTGCCCATGCAGAAAGGTAAAACACTGAAGGTTGTAAATTTGGCGTCATGCCAGTTTTCTTCATTCTTGAAACAAGAGCAAGTTAGTTTCACGCACCTGACGGCACAATATAGCGGGGTAACTCTTTCGCAAGAATCCAGTTCTAACACGGTGTTCATGTCGTCTGCCAACCGTGGGGCTACGTTGAAATTGAATCTCCTTCCCAGCGCAATCAGCTTTGATTTTCTTTTGTGTGACGAGTTTCGCTGACCCATGACATCTGCAATTACAAAAGAAACTGATGCTTCCACGCAATTGCATCGAGCAACCGAGAACAACTGCCGATTTGACACGGCCTGAACCTAACTGCTTGACAACTTCCAACGGGAAAAGTGTATCGAACATTATTTGCCAGCAATCACCCCACCCCCACCAAAATAAGTCCCTGGTATCACTTTCCTTGAAAATTGCGTTCTGGAGTGGTGGCAGTGATGGGGTCAGAGGAACCCAACAACTTGTCTGAGCAGGTGAATATTTTTTTTGTCAAGACTAAAACCTGGGGTTGGAGTAAAAATTTTGCCGCAAGGGAGCAAAAGTCTTTTCGGAATATTCTTTGTGATTTCACCAGATTCAAAAAGTTTGGTTTTGGGGGAGGGAGATTTGAACATTTCGGATGACGATGTTTTCAAGAGATTGGGCGCGTTGCATTAACGCGTGCGGCTAGTCGTCGGCGAAGTGGCGACACTTCGCCCCAGGCTTGAAAATGGGGCGAAGTGGGTAAAGTCAGCCATTTGGGCTCACTCGGCGAGCCGGTACAAGCAAAAATCAAACCCATTCGCTCAGTTACTGCAAGGTATGCGCTGTGCAGCAACAAAGCAACATTGAAACACTGAAATTAGCACTTTGTGAACCGATTGGATTCGCCATCGTCCATGGCTCTGAAGTGAGACTCTAATCAACACATAAACTAACCCGTAATTTCCTTTGAACGACGGAAAACAAGCCAAAGCATTCGATCTGACTGGAGCAGACACCCACCTTAGAGCACTTATTATCGCCCACAAGCCAAAACGAATTCACCATTGTGTGGTAAAATTTGGGGCTGGCCATACATTCCGTCGGCAGTAAAAATTGAACTTCGAGCAAAACAATCCTTATTGTGGGCACATACTTTCGACAGCGATGCACAAATCAGTCGTGAAAATATTTCCCTTGTTTCTGGCTTCACAGGAAAAGGTGAAACACGATCTGTGGCGACGGGTCCGAAGTAGCGGCAAGGGGGACAAAACTGAACAGGTTTGTCTTTTCTTTTCCAAGGAAACCAACCAAAAAGGCAAATTGTGTTGACAAGTCCATCAAATTCTGGTTTTGCCTGTAGTGCATGTGTCTGAAGATTGCGGATTGTATTGATTGTTGTTTTGATCTTCTGTCCAGGAGATCAAACTACGATACTGTGCAGATCTAGAACTGTAGAGTGTCTGGATCTGTGTCTCCATCTTCCATCTCTGAAACCCCACCCGTGTTCAACCACCCTGATGTCAAGCAACTTTGGACACGATTGTCTGCCGATTACCCTGCTGCATCGTCAGTTCCTTGGGCAGTGTTTGGCAATGGGTCAGAGCGAAGGGCCGCAGATCGAAAGGCTGTTGTCATCCTTGTGTGTACTTCCACTGAGGCCACTCGAGTCAAGTTCGGCCAAAGGGAACCTGAGCTCAGTCAGGTCAAACCCCACCCCACCTCAAACTGAGTTGATCCGCAGGTCCACCTACGTATAAGATCTCGAGGGTCTCATGTATTGTTCATCATGTGTGTGTGTGTGTGTGTGTGTGTGTGTGTGTGTGTGTGTGTGTGTGTGTGTGGGAGGGGGGGTAGTAGTCGTAGGAAGTTGACATTACTTTTGAGTCATGTCAAGCAATGTGGGGTTTCGACACCTGCATCAACAAGCTCCAGTGAATATTCTTTCCGGAGTGATGTCTAATTTTCTTTGTTCTGCAATGTGATGAAAGTTCACTTTGTGGCCACCAATTTCAACAGCTTTTTCATTGCATTTGTGGCATCCACTTGTCTCGGAGTCTTGTTTGTTCACGGACTGTTTGCAGTTCTTTTCCCCTTCAGTCCGCGAAAAATGTTTGACCGTCTCTTTGTTTTTGGCGGATCGGTGATTTTGGGGGACAAATCCTCCAGCAGCTGTTTGTGACCTATCTTCAGAGTTTTGGACGACGGATGTTGTGCCAAATTCCAATCAAATTGTTTTTTGCTGATTTGCAGAGCTGCAATGAATCTCAAGATCTACTTCTGCGGGAGCATTCGAGCTGGACGAGCGGACGCGGGGCTGTACGCGCGACTCGTGCAGGAGCTGAAGACGTACGGACGCGTCCTCACCGAGCATGTCGGGGACGCGCAGCTGCTCGCGCAAGGTAACAACTAAAAACAGACTCGTGACTTGATCACTGTGAATGCGAGCATTGGTTGCAGTTTCTGAACAAGTGAATGATTTAGTTCCATTTGATCGAACAGGTGAAGTGCCAGATTCAGCATCAGGTGATTGTCTCGTTGTCTTTGCGTTCTTGATGGCTTTGAGGCTTCTTAGTTGTCTCACCGACCCTTCCAGAGAATTGCGTAGATTTAGGCTCTTCATGAAGGGCTTTGGTGACAAAGTTTGCATTCTGCCCTGTTCTCAGATGTGGATTGTGGGATATATAGACGAGACGAAAGTTTCGCGCTTTTTTCCCGGTGTGAAAGGACCATCGCAAGTTGAGGGGGTGGGCGCACTCAGACCCCAAACCAAGAGGTCTGTTCTCGTGAGAACCCTCTGGTTGTGCTGTCTGCCGCAGCCTGATTTCGTCGCATGAACTTTCACAGGCCGCTTGCCAGACAGGATGAATAAAAAACATCCAACCGGAGGAGGTTCAAAGGGGCCTTGGCAGGGGGCAACACCATGTGGACGTGAAAAGTTGGCACTTGGCTGTGCTGATGACACCCAAAGCCCCACCCGGACGAAGTGAAATGTTCGGAATTGGGTGAAAAGGATCACGCTAAGCATCCCGCCTCCCCAAATGATAAGTTGGGATTTGTGTGAAATTTTTGTGTTGAGGTTCCCCCAACTTCTTGCGCCCCACTCTCCGGACACACACAAACACTGGAAGCGAAATGTCGGAACTTGGCTGAAAAGTTGTGTTGAGGAACTCAGAATTTGCATTCTGTTCACGGCACAGGAGTAACTCACGACCAACCGCAACGAACAGCGGTCTGTTCAATGCTTTGGTATTCTCGTATTCACACGCGCTGACTTGCTGAAGCGTCGTTTCGTGTGTCCCAGGTTGGAGGTGCCAGCACCGAGGGTCGGAAATTGGAGGAACCTCTCATCCCAATGAAAATTTTCAAGTGTGGCCAAGAATTAAGTTTTTGACCCTGGGTGGAAGGTGGATTCATTTCCTCCGTCCTCTGCAAACACGTACCAGGGGCAATACCTTTTGTCGTGAACATGGGTCTTGTGCTGCTGGCCTGCGCTGAAAAGTGTGTGTCAGTTTCAATGAGTTCTTTTGTTCGTTTTTGCAGAGAAAAGCGTCACGGAGAAATTCATCCACGACAGGGATGTGGAGTGGCTTGAAGAATGCGATGGTTTGTTCTTCCTTCTTTTAACTTCATGTCAGGCGCAGAAATAACCTCTGTGAAAATGATTGGTAGCGAACTGTAGTGATCCTCGGCGTTTGCCTTTATGTCAACTTTGGGTTTTCAGTGCTGGTGGCGGAGGTGACGCAGCCGTCGCTCGGAGTCGGCTACGAGATCGGCCGCGCTGTCGCGATGGGAAAACCGATTCTCTGTCTCTTCAGACCGTCCGCAGACAAACGTACGCTTCATTCAGAGCTATGGGCAAATCACAGGGCTGATCCAAAAGTTTCGATGGCGAAGCATCTCAAGATTTTCCACTCCAAAAACAGAATCGAGGAATTTTTACAAGTGATCTCTTTTGTGATTTAACCTCCGCTGAGCCTCAGGGTTGATGTTTCACTTGCAGGACTGTCCGCAATGATACAAGGAGCGGACAATGGTCACTCTTTTGTTGTGAAACACTACAACGAGGAAGAAGCCTCAGACGTCATCAAAAACTACCTCACCAGTAAATTTGGAAGCAAGTAGTTGTCCTTGACAGACAAAAAGATTTGTCAGAACTACCTCACGAAAAGAATTGCTGTCCATGAAAACGAAATACACGTGTCTCGTTGGCAAAAAGCAGACTACTGAGTTGTGAGTCGTGATTTTGATGATCAAAATTTCACAAAATCGGGGGCACCCACCTGGTTGCTGGTGGGGCGGGGGTTAACTAGCAGCAAAATTGAAAAAAGAACAGCCCCGAAATAATCCCGGACCATTCCTGCTCATCAGGGAAATTTGGTGGTTTGTCTTGGGGGAAGGGGGTGAACGAGCACATTTTGTCGATGGTCGCCAAAAATGCAAATTTCTTGGGCCCTTTGCGCATTGTTTGGTCTCTGATCTCTTGTCTTGTTGCAGTCTGGATCTGTGAGGCAGCAGAGCAGACCTGCCCCCCTGGGTGTGGTTTATGGACCTGCTGAAGTGTGCCTCCAACCCCACTCCAAAGTCTGAAAATGACGGACTTTGTCAACAGAAGGCCGTGCTTTGTACGATCCTTCTGTGGTTTGAGATATTTCCTGGACTTTGTCAAATCTCAGGTCCGCATCCAACAAGTACTTGTTTGTGAGGTCTGCTGAATTGGTTGCAAAATCGCTTCGCGACACCATCAGGGAACTGCAGGAAAAGGAAGCACCTCACATGCATGGAATGCAAAATGCTCGCCTGTTCCTGTGTGGTGCAACACCATGCGGCCAAGAAAAGCGCTCCCGTCTCGGAACGTTTGCGTTCCGCTTGATCAAACTTCAGGCTACTTGTTTCACTCAATTCTAGAGAGCAACTCAAACAGAGGGGGCAGAAAGGCGAGGATCCAATCGAGAAAACAGTGTGGCTTCTGCAGTTTGTTTTAGATACAACATGCAGTTGCGACGTGATGAAGACATGGCGCTCGATGTTGCAATTGTTTGAACTGGGTGTGGTGAGTTCGAGGGAGTCAGAGACTGAGTTAGATCCTCTTTGTTGGTGAAAGAAAACCCGTTTGGTCTCCGGGGAGGTTCTGGTCACGACACAGCCCATGACAACATTTCGTTTCACGTCGTCGTGTTCCACGCAAATGTCTTTCTCTGTTAGATGGAGAAGGTTCAGTGTCAGTTTTTGGTACTCAGGGTAGCGTGAAGCTTCAAGATTTTCTTGTGACTGCCTCCCCCCCTTCGTGGAGGAAGAAGGCCCTGCTTTCTATTTTTAATGGACGAAACGGGCCGGGGCAGGGGTGCGGGGAGTGGGGGGGGGGGCAAGGGCTGTTGTTCCCCTGCTTGATCCGCGCCTGCTTGTTATGACGTCAAGAGATCAGACAAATCTTCACAAATTTTTTCGCTCAATGTCACATGATTGAGCTGCGACACGTCATATGAAGTATTTGTACAAACAAGAGCTCAGCGAGAGCCGGAGGGAAGCGCAGACCAGAACTTGTGTGGTTGCCAGGCACGATGGACAGGACTCACAGAAATTCTCCCAATGGTTGAACCAGACGCTCGTGTCCGGTGATTGCACAGGTTGATTCCAATAATTCGACGACAAAGCGCCAGAAACAAGTGAGTGTGTGGAGATTTTTGGACTCGTCCGCTGTTGATTTACAAACAACTGAATGGTATAAAAGGGGACAACAAATTTTGGCCGTAAAACAAATTGTTCAGAAGTTTGGAACTTACGTTTTGGTTTTGTATGTGGTCTGTCTGCAATTCGCAAACAATTCCGCTTTCCAGGTTGTTAAAAAGTCCGGATTTTATCAATGAAACTTTAATTCAGACATGAAGGTGTGGCTTGCTGTTGTGGCTTGGGGATACCTGTTCTGCTCTTTCAGTGCAAGTGAGTACCGGTAGATGTGTACAAGAATTGGCAGATTACGTAGACCATTCATTGTCATAAACTGGATTGTTGCGTTCGGATGTGAGAAGTACTGTGTAAACTTGACGCAGCATGAAAAAGAGAAAAAATATCTTGCGACAGTTGCTTGTACGAGGTTTGTTTTTTATATTTCCTTCTTTTTGCGATGGAGGCGCAATTCGGCGATGCAGAAAGGACCAACTCAATGAGTTTGAAGCTGGGCAACCAAACTTTAATAAAAAGAGGTCAAACATGAAAATCCAAATTTGAAACATGCTTAAAATGAACTTTGAAATTGACACACCTTCAACAGATGGTGATTGGCATGCGATCAACACATGCTAACAAAATCTCAGAAAATTTGCAATCTCATTCATAAAATGGGTTTGACCAAAAACAAGTGCTCAATTGCGAGGACAGACAGATCTTTCCCGAGTACTTTTGCCTTCAAAAAATCTCCATCAGCAGCAACACAACGTTCATAACGTGTCTTCAAATTGTCAAAACAGTTCTGGAATTCTGAGAGGGGGATGTCCTTCAATGTTCTCTTCACTGCAATTTCCAAATCATCCACAGACTGGAACCTGTGACCACGAATTTTGGACTTCAAATAAGGAAACGCCCAGAAGTCACATGGTGACAAATCTGGACTGTACTGTGGGTGGGCCCAGAGATCCATTTGGACTTCATGGAAGTAGACCAGGGCATCCAAGGAGGTGTGTGGCGAGGCGTTGTCCTGAAGAAGGAAGAAGTTTTGTCCTTGCCACAGTTGGGGGCGTTTCCTGCGGACAGCTTCTCTAATTGCACACATGGCATCAATGTAGATCTCAGTGTCAACAGTTTCCTTTGTGAAGTAGGTGGAGATTACTCCATGGCTGTCAAAGAACAGGATGAGGAGACACTTCTTGGCAGAATGTGAACGCAAAGCCTTGTGCGGATGCACAGCTTGGGGTGGGGTCCATTCCATGTCAGCCTGTTTCGTGCGGGGATCGAAAGTGAACACCCAAGACTCGCCAGTTGCAATGATGCGGGTCAACACACCCGGATCCCTGTTGATTTTGACCAAATTGGAGTTTGCAATATATAATCTGGTTTGCTTCTGAAGCTGGGTTAACACTTTGGGCATGAATTTGGGTGTGAGCTTGGTCAAATTCAAGTCTTTCTTCATGAGTTTGAAAGCAGTTGTTGCACTCACTCCACTTTCTGAGGCCAACTCACGCACAGTCCGACGTCGGTCTTCACCCAGCTTCATATGGATCCGTTCCTTGGCTTGCAAAGTCTTGTCAGAAACAGGCCTGCCACTGTGTTTTGCATCCTTGGTTGTCATGTCCGGATTGTCTGCAAACTTCTTGAACCATGAGCAAACTTGTGTGATACTCAGGGTGTGGTCGCCCCAAGCTGTTGACAGCTTCCTGAAGGTGTCCTTGAAACTTTCCCCTGCTTGCACGCACATTTTGATGGCTGCCCGTTGCTCCAGGCAAACCTCCATTGGGATTAGAATTAAAAGGATTCCAAACCAGACACTCTCCATCGCTGACATTCTGAGCAACCGTGCACTTATCAACCTGTGTTGACCTCAATTCAGGTCACAGCGATCTCAAAACAGTGTCTGCACAAAGGTGGCATGATCAGCTGCAATTTGCAATCAGTCAAACCATTTCATCATCACCATGGACTTGCCATCGCACAAAAGAAGGAAATATAAAAAACAAACCTCGTATCTTGTGCGATTGTTGAACGGACATGCGCTGCGAAACAAGAGTGAGAGTCCAATTTTCTCGCGACGAGCATGAAACCTTCAGACTGTTTCACTGCTTCGGGTGGGTCTCGTACGTTGCTCAGCAACATCATAATTTCAGATGTTTCTGCGCAGACCCAGTGCTCTGACGACATCGCAAACACTCTGGGTGAGTATACGCTCGCCTTTCGGGAATGTTTGACGGCTTGTTTCAGATCTTTTCGCTTTTGCACGCGTGTTTTGTGATTGATTTCTATGCGGTGGCAGACTTGCACGCTTTTTTGTTGTCATTTTAACCTCCAGAGTGCTGGACGGAACAGAAATGCAAACGGACGCAACACGCGAACCGAAACGACTTGTGCGCCACCTACTGCGCGGACCCGTCCAACAGCGGAGTCACCATGTGCACGAAATGTAGGTGCCTCCATGTTTCCGTTTCTCGGCATGCGCTCAGAATTGAGGCAGAGTTGTCTCAAACGGTGTTGAAGGCGCAATTGATCTGCCCAGCACAAAAAGTCAAGAACAGAAAAGACACTGACCGTGAGGAGTAATGGCGACCGAAAGGAGCCTCGCTTCTTTTTGGCGACATGGCAAAAAGAAAGAAAGAGGACGCTGCGCGCTTGAATGAAATTGGAGTCGATCAGGTTGAACAAAACCAAATCACTTGTGCTCAGATATAGAGGACTGCGAAGCTGCCAGCCCGCCGCCGACCGAAATCTGCAAGTGGTTTTGCGACGATCCCAGCGCGTATGAATTTTGCTCGTCGATAGGTGACAACTTCTTTTGTCCTTTTTTGTTTGGCTTGAAGTTTCAATTTTGGTATTTATGAACGCTTGTCGACAATATGTGATTGACTGTTGACCGAGTGTTGCTTTGTTGAGGCTCGGACTTGTTGACGACGGTGGAGTTCCGTTGCTGTGGATGAGCTCACTTGATTTGGTTTCACGTCATTTGATCTTTCTGTTCATTGTCGCAAAGAACTGATGGCGGAAGAAGAGTGTCGGAAGTACCAGAATCCTCCAGTTCTCAAGTGTTCGCGGTATTGCAACAGCACGTATTGGCCTGCGATGTGTGACAGAATGGGGCTTGGTTCGTATGTGTGCTGAAAATGTTTATGACGTTGCGGTGGTTAAAACAGAAGACCTGGGATGACGAAAAGGTAAATATTTTCTGTCAGTGCAAATCATGGCCGAGGAGGAATGCAGCAAGTATTCCAATCCACCTGTGGAGAAGTGCTCGGTTCACTGCATCGAGTCCTACTGGCCACCAATGTGCGACCGAATGGGACTGGGTAAATACGACAATATCGAGGTTCACAGTGATGCTACCACAGAGAAGTGGATCTGGGGAAGCGATCAGTGCTCGCTGTGGCAAACGCACGTTTGTCTCGTTTTCTTTAAAGAAAGATCAATGTCATTGGAGCAGTGCGCGAAGTACGTGGATCCGCCCCTTGAGCTGTGCGCGAAACATTGCAACGCGACGCAGTGGCACGGCATGTGTGACCGTATGGGACTGGGTACTGAATTTCATTCTTGCCCGTTTCGTATTGCAATGAATGTACCTTTGGCAGCCGAGAAAACGTCGGCGGTTTCTGCGTGTCTGATTTGATGAAAAGGGTGGCGCACTGTGGGTGAGATCAGGATGATCAAGTCAAGTTTGTCATCAGAATTAGTTTCGTCTTTTTATTCGTCAATATTAACATCTTCAAATACATAATTATCACGAAGCGCATCAGCGACTTCGGCGGGTCCTGAGTCATCGGCAACTTCAGGAGAAAACTTGCAAACAAAGAAGACACGATGAAATCCAAATTGAAAACAATAGGTTGGGTGTCTTTTGCAATGAGAGAATGATGTCTTGCAATTTTTAAAGAGAAACCATTGACCAAAGAAGAGTGCAATGAGACCGTCCATCCCCCAGCAGACGAGTGCGCAAGGTACTGCAACGATTCTGATTGGCACAGCATGTGCGAGCGCCTCGGTAATTCAGCGGAGTTGTAGACGGGCTGTTGTAGACTCCTTTTCTCCTCACCGTAGAAGTGCGTCTGTTCTCTCTAGGTGCATGTGGTTGCAGCGCGCTTGTTCAGACTGCGAATGATTTTGAAGGTTCAAACTGTCCCATTCCAAGTAGCGTTATCGTGATGGTTGTGCAGCGCGCAACATACTTGGACTGTTCTGGTTGAATGCCAGTTCCAGGTAGTTCCAATGAATACGTATGTTCGGTCAACAAAAGTCACCATATCATGTCGTCAGACATTTTTCTGACCAGACCGACTTTTGGTTTTGCAATCAAAGGCTTTGGTTTGAAAACTAGTTCACGAGCACAAATGGCCCTTTTTGGAAAACAGAGGTGAGTGAAAAAATGTCCTGAACTTGGACAATTCACCAAGCCGAGATTGGAATCTAACTGGATTTCTGGAACAGAAAAATGCAATTGGCACCTCCACGCACTTGGATTGTAATTCAGAAGTACTCAATTCCTTGTGAAGCTGCACAGCACCGTCACATGGCAAAATATTGTACTTCTTTCACTGAAAGGTTCTCTGAAAGGCAGCTTTGAAAATATTTGCTCATCTTCAGCTTTGAAATGACTGACACACCTTGCTTGATTCTTTGCCTGCGAGTCTTTTCCTGGTATTTCTCCTGCAAGTAGATCTTGTGCACTGATGCTTGTGTGGTTTTGTTCTCTTCCTTTGTTTGTCAGTGCACAAGAAATACTGCACTGCAGATTGTTCAAGTGCACAAAAATATTTCTAATCCGCTTTATCAGCCAGGAGACCAAAAGCAAAATTTGAAAACAGCGACCAAGGTAAAGGAGAAGTTTGTCATTCAGAGGAAAACACGTTTTCCTGTGCGTGATCTCAGTTACGGTCGCAGAAGTTTAAGACTTGCTTTTCTGCATTCTCAGACATGATCCTGATAGGCAAATGACACAAAACTGAATAATCTGTCAACTTTCAGGTTTGAAGGCAGAGGATGTGGTTACTTTGTTGCAACAAAGTGTTTTTGTTGAAAATCTTCAGTGTACGTGACCACAGCTGCACCGACCACAACCAGGGCTCCACCAACCACAACCACAGCTGCACCAACCACAACCACAGCTGCACCAACCACAACCACAGCTGCGCCAACCACAACCACAGCTGCACCACCAACGACAACGGCTGCACGAACCACAACAGCCGCAGCTGCACCAACCACAGCCAGAGCTCCAGTGACGACGACCACCGCCTCTGCGGGCCACGTGACAAGCGCAGCGCAGCCGGCCGCGTCATCAACCTCCTCGTCGCCAGTCCACACGACGACTGTGTCGTCACAACCGAACGGTACCCGCGCAACCACGACCGGCGCCACCCAGAACCCTATGAACACAAAAACCACACAAGGTACGATGGATTGCGAGACGATTTTTCTCACCAACATGTGCACAGACTGCGTGGCACTCTGTGAACCAACAAATATGCTGGCTGCCCAGATGATGAGATTTATTTCCTTTCACCGATGTCCTGTTTTTGTCGCAGTTGTGACGACAAGGGAGCACGTCACCACCTCAACAAGCGGAGGAGGGGCTGTGACAACAGCGCCTGCACCGGGTTTGTCACTTCTTGCACCCTCCCACACAACATCCGGTGACGGTCATCCAAAACACAGATGACTGTCACCTGACTGGCATAACAGCATCAGGGTGTCAGGCCTCTTGGCGATTGCGCTTCTGCCGACACGCCTGCATTCAATGCGTTGTGTTCTTGTTTTTAAGGCCGCGGCATTCCGGCGAGACGCGGGTCAAGTGCCATTTTGATGGTGTTGTCCAATGTCTGTGGACCGTTGGTTTGCCAAGAGTGTGTGTGTGTGTGTGAGGGGGGGGGGAGTTCATTCAGGAAAAAATACTACTGTTCCCAAAACCAGTGGTTTTGGGGGCGGATGGGGGTGGGGTAAAACAACCATTTCTTTCATTGCTTGGGGGCAAAGCAACGAAACCACGAACAGTTGCGCCCCTCCCCCTGGTTACAGAACCAATGTTTCTTGACGGGCAGCCATGGCCTGCTTGCTGGAACAATCCGTGTTGTGAGCACAATGCCTGCTGTAAGGAGCCGCGGGCTCGTTGATCTTTGATCTGTTGTGACTTTCTGGCACATCAAAGATGGTTAACCTTTGCTCATTTTGGGATCATCCAAGAACCAAATTAAAAATGCAGGTATAGGAGTGCAACGAAGCTGATGCCACAGTTGTACTTCGTTTTCAGGCACGACTCGCATGGCTGCTGAAACAACGGCCCGGCAGGACACTGGTGAGTCTCGCAATTCAACAGTTGGAATGTCGACCAATTTGGTCTTCGCCAGGTCTTGAGCTCAAAGCGATAGATCTACCGCTGAAAAAAATGGCCCTTTGCACGCGCGCGAATAGTAAATTGAGCGTTCAAAAATTATTGGAGATTTCCGCATTCTTCAAGCCCTCCTGATAAAGTTTGTGCTGACTGATATCTCCTCTTGCAGGGATACCACAAACAACCACGACCAAAGGCTCCCAGGCTACACACACGACGCAGACCACCACAGGTTGCTTTTACAGTTTGACGTGACTTGATGCCTTTGTTTTGCACCTTGTATTTCACAGAGCGGTATCAGAGAACATCGCACATGACAACTGAAACTACGGGCAAAACAATGAAGGAAACTCACGGATTGGGGCGCTGTGTTTGGTGTGGCAACGTTTCTCCCCCTTTTTGCCACTTCAGAGAAAGCGAGCAACACCACTGACAAGACTGCTGCTGTCCAAGCAACAACCACCGTAACAACCGGTACAACTCAAGGTCAGTTCTATGTTTTGTGTTCAACGAGAAAACCAGAAGACCCACACGCAGTGCAGGTTCAACAAGTGCACATGTGTTTGTTTGCGGGAGAAATGTCTTTTCGTCGCTTGATATTCGAACCGGTTTCTTTTGCAGACTCAGAAAACATCACAAAGACAACGGTGAAGACGACCACAACTGAAGCGACGCAGACCACCACCACCACCAGGAAAGCGACCACCACCACTACCGGAGGCACCACTACAACAGTAGCCGGTGAGTTCGCTTCACTTGTTCCGAAGCAGCTGGAAACTTCGTTGTTCCTTGCACAACGAGTGTGGTTCGTGATGAATTGGGCATCTTTTGCACCTTGTCAGTCTGTTTCGTGATGCTTTGTGCTGTTAAATTTTGCAGCAGCGATCCAGTGCTACTTCTGCACTGGCAACAAAACCACCTGTGGTGACGACAACTGGGTGAAAGACACGTCCCCGGCCCCTGTGGAGAATTGCAACGGATCCAGCAGCCACATGAACTGCTACGTGAGCAAACATTTGTTGATGTCAGTCAGTTTCTTTGGGAAAAGTAGAGCTTTTGTCAAGAAGAAAGGTAGTAAATTTAATGTCTCAGAAGCAACAGAAAGCGAGGGGAAATGGGGCGGCTGACCAAATATATTTTGAAAATGGTGAAGAAACCAAGTAATCTTTTTGCCAGGTTTCCAAGGAAACTCTGAATGGGACAGAGACGTACTCTCGCGGGTGCGGCGCCACCTGCCTGGACACGGTGGAGATATGCAAGGACACAAAGGAGCCGCAGAGGGAGGTCAGTTCTTTGCATGTTCCATTCAGCATGGCTCGAACTCTCCGCTGACAAAACATATTGGAAATGTGTCCCTGGGCAGACAAACGCGGCGATTCGAAAAATTGTCCGTCTGTTGTGTCGAAACTGAGGGAGTTTCTCTGGTGTTGCAGGAGTGTCGACGGTGTTGCCAAACGACCATGTGTAACCACTACAGTGTTGGTCAGTCTGGAGCGAGCCAGCTGGAAGTTTTGCGTCTGTGTACTGTGCTGCTGGCATCGGTCAGTGTTACCAACTGGTGGCGATTACTGCTGTGATAAAAAGTGACATTTCTGACTGAAATCTGCGCTGGAAAGAAGGCAGATGCCGCGTAAACCTTGGGCACAACATACGAGTAAAGTGTCTTCGCAAATAGGTCCACAGTGCAGATGATGCGCAGTGGTGTGGATTGCATTTGTGTTTGGGATGGAAGAGTGTACAACAAGATTGTTTGAATCGTCTGGTGATCGTGAAGGACAGCTCATACGATCTCAACAAGCACTCTTGGTCACGTGTGGACTGTCAGATGATTCCTTGTGGTCATTTGCAAAGTGGTGTGTCGGATTCTGGACCACGTAAAAGGTACCTTTCTTTTCGGCGCAGAATTTAGCTGAACATTCCGAATTTCTGGGTTGTACCAGTGATTGTACATAATTTAATTAGCAGAGTTTCTTGTCTCGAGACGTACATCAACCATAACACTATCAAGACGAAATAATGAGACCGAGTCTGAGCTCCAAGACTTGTTCCGTGACATTCTGTGACAGACGTCTGATTGGTGACATGTTGAAGGTTGCACGCGTCAGTTTTGCCTGCAAAACAAAGACGCACTTCCGCTGTCTTTTTGGGGGGAGGAGGTGTGGTGCGAGCCTATGAGACACAGCCTTATGAAGAGTCTGTCCTGCAGTCCTTTGTACGTGATTGATGTGAGTAAAATTGCCTGTGACAAACATGTTGAAATCAGACTGACATGTTCTCCCAGTTACCCTTCTCTCACGTCCACCTGAAGACAAGTGTCTGTGACTGTGAGGTAACATTGCGCTGAACAACATGGGCTCGACAGAAGACGGTGTGGACTGAAAATGAACTTGCAAGTTTTCAGCACCATGTTGTGTTGTTTGTTTTTGTGCTTTCGTACCAGCAATACTCTTGAACTTCAGCTTGATTAGATTTAAGTCAGTGAGATTGAGATTGTGGGAATTAATTAAAAGAAGGAAATTTGGAGTTGGACTTTTGGTTTTTGTCAGGCTGCTTCATGAACCGACTCCTTTTCTCCGTTCTTGTCTGGTAAAATACACAGTGACAACACAGTGACAACCCGCCGCATTTGTTGGGATCAGCTCCAGGGCTCCATCCCTCAGAGAAACAGTCCCTCAGAGAAGGATGGTTTGGACTGATGTCTGCATCACGCCTCAAAGTGGTTGCAAAATTTGGACCATGATATGTAAAGATCCATCACAATAGTGCACAAAAATCCTATATTATTTCCTAAAGTACCAGATGTGAACCATTGGGTATTATTTTCCAACTGATTTTTTTCCACGAAAAAAAGAAGCAAGCAAACAAGGCAAGCTTCGGAGCGTTTCACACCGCGTTCTCCGGAGGCAACGGCGTTTGTCTCGCAATCACTGCGGTGAGTGGACTCTGGACCCTCCACCAGTTTCGAAATTAGATAGGGTGGGTGGTGGGGTGGGGTTCTAACAACAGCTGACAAAAACTGTACCTCCGCCGATTTCTCTTTCTGAGAAAAGATTGCTTCAATAATCAGCAGCACAGAGGTGATTGTGACATCAGAAATTCCAGGTGACAAAATGGCACACTCAAACCAAGGGGAAAGGGGCCAAACAGCATTGGTCTTTCCCCAGGCTACAAACACCACAAAAGCCATCTTCCCCTGCAAAAATTGTGAGAAGTTTCGCTGTTGATGAATCAACCCATGGAACAAAAGCCTCCATGGAGCCAGTGTTGTTGGTGCCAGTGAACGACTTTCAAACGTCCAATAAGAACAAATCAGGGACGTATTTACACCCCCTCCTCCGAGATTTGATTTTCGTTTTTCTCGCCCCACACAAAACAACCAAGCTGAGTTCCTGAAACTTCATCTTGTTTGCGACGGGCGCAGGTTGATGCTTGCTGTGTGGTCTGCAGTGATACCTGCAGTGCCTTTAGGTCTGGAACTGTGATGGATTTCAAAGCACCGGATGAACATATGAATGGAGAATCATGCATAATGAATGCACATCCGAACACACGCACAACAGACTGGGCTGTTCTCTGCATTACTGTCTGGTGCGCCAGTGGCTTGGTTTTGAGTGCACTTGACGTGGTCTGTTGTCTGCCTTTTGTTCGTGTGGAGCTTCCGAGGGCTCGTATGAAGGGAATGTCTTTTGCTGACCGGCTTGTCTGCGCAAAATTTTATTCCTCAGCAGTTTGTTCTTCTCGTATATCAGACAGAATCTCAGTCGTGCTGGTAAATCTAGCTGGGTCGGGTTTGTCTCGTTTTTCTTTTGTGGTCTTGTTGCATTTGATACGAAATGAAATGACTTGTTTGAGGGAGTACTTCAACGCAAGTCTTGTAGCTTGTTCCTTGGCACTGTGTTGACCAGACTTACTGTTTTTGCGCAGCCGTTTCGGGTGTTTGAACTTGTGTCGGCTTCTGTGTCTGCTATCTTCTCTGTTTGACGTTGAAGTCTAATGGACATGGACTTCCAGGTCCTTCCTTCCTGCAGTTCAACTTGTTGACGTTTGTGGTCACGACTCGGGTACAAAAACTTGATACTGTCGTGAGCTGCTGCTTCAAGACCTCGTGTGAGAACTGAGAAGACGAGAGGTCGTGTGAAGCCACTGTTGACTGGCGCTTTTCTGTCGACTGCGTCTTCGTTGTTTTGAGCGCAGCTTTCGTGGGTGTCTTCCACTGTGAGTTTGTGTGAACAAAGAGGCGAACGAATTGAGTTTCAGTCGACACACCAAAATGACAGCTCGTTCAGGCGGATCCACTTGATTTGATCTTCAGATGGTCGTCAGAAACCGGTCTGTGTCAATCTGCGTAATCCTTGTCGAGATTTAACAGTGCCGTCTGTCTCAAGAAATACGACCTTGGTCAGCCTGTGTGGCGGTGTTACCTTTCAATGTGGCGTGGCGTTGCTTTCTAAGGCGGGGATGTTTCAGAACTGAAGTGTTTGAGCTTGGTCTCGCTTTGCGACAGGTGGTTCAGAGTTTGCGAAACTCCAAAAACTTTTTTGTGGACTTCCTGTGTACGTGCGTTTAAACGTCGTACCTCAGACGAACAACATCTCTGGTTACCTTGGAAACTAATTTCCTTTGAGTGCGAATCATGTGGCATCAGACCGAGCTGAAGAATAAGGACATCATCACATCCACAGAAGCCGACAAATGAAGCCAGGCTTTTGTTGTTCACAATGACATTCTGAGGATGAGTCAAGGTGACAGGAACTGAGTGGAGCTGTTTTTCCCCGAGGTCAGTCTGCGCCAAATGCAGGTGGCAACTCCCAATGAACAACACGCTGGAGTGTCGGCTCAAAGAACAGAAAGTGGGGAACCCTGGATCAGGGGAACGAAAAACAAGAATCAGCCATATTTCGTACGGGAAACCAAACCAAGAGTCATTTGCGGCTTTCGGTGAATCGCAATACTGACGGACGAAAGACTTTCAGAACGTTCTTCTTCAAAACCGCCGCGAGGCCCGGAGACATCCGTCATTGTCAATGATCGTGACTCGTTCGTCGAGGACTCGCGGGTCGCAAATCCGCCGACTGCGCCTGTGCTCCCGATTAGCGTTCGCTTCATTAGTGAAGAGTGAGCGGCTCTTATTTTTTCCCCAGCCTCTTCTTGCTCGTACCTTATTCCTTCGCAAGGTGTTTCTAAGCCCAACTGTGTTCCATCGTTTTGTGCGTTTTGCCCAAAGTTTTGTTTCACGTGCGAGTCGGTTTTTCTCGTGGTTTGCAACCGCTGCGCTTCCCCGTGATGCGAAAAGCACACGTACCTTTCTCAAAAATGTACAAAAACCGGTTTTGTCAGGATGTACGAGTTCTCATAGTACATTTGTTGCTTATGCAGTCACTACAGCCAGCAATCAAACACCCAGCCTCTGCATGGGTTGACACGCAGCAAGCAGCTCTGAAGACCTGCTGTTGGAACCTACACCTTATGTGACAAACCCACTCAAAAGACTTCCAAAGAAAATGCAACACTGATTGATGTCTCAGGCAAAAATTTGTCTTCAAGACCTCTCTTTTCTCTTGGAGCTTTATTTTTGGGGGCATTTACATTTTTCATTGCAAGCTTCGTTGAGACTTGAATTGCAAAGATTGGTTTGTTGCAGATGCATCCCCGCGTTTTCAACTTGCTCAGTCAAAGGTGACTCCTGACAATGTCACAGCAATGACTTCAGTTCACAGCTGTGAAACTTTGAGGACCTGGTGTCCGTGCTGCGCTTCAGTTTGAGGTTGGGTGCGTTCGATGTGCTGCAGACGGATCTTTATGAAGCTCCTGTCTGGCTGTTGATGTGGACATCAATATTCACGTCCATTATCTGTGCGCGATGTTTCTGGTGGACAACTCTTTCGATTCAATTGACATCAGGCCCGAGCGTTTGGTCAATGGGACGCCGCATTCGAAGAACTGGCAATGCAGTGGTAAACTGAATCTCTCGTTCATGGACTAAAGAAAAAGGACACACGGGCAGAACTCTAAACGTCCTTCTGTGGTGCGTGTGTGTTTCCTGGATGTAGAACACGATGCGTTGATGGAAGCTAATGGCTCAGGCACAGTGAACACGGTGGGGTCCGAGCCGCAACATTGATCGGCCACTCTCTCGAACTTGAGTGAACAATCCATTTCTCTTCGGTGGGGGGAAATTGTGTCAAAATGGTCTTTCTACACTTGCTACATACCATCATTTCCTGAACCTTCATTGTTCTCGGCAACGTCTTTGTCACGAGCAAACGCAGGAACAACGCCTGCGGGTGATGTGTGGTCGGTCACTGGAGGGTCGTGGCTGTTGAAACTGATTCCGTTTGACAAGACACCTAGATCTATTCGACAGTGTGTTTGTTGGCGCCACGTCTGAGGCCTCGGGGACACGTCGCCCTTCGTTGTGAACCGTCGCTTCACTCCCGGTGAATCCTCGCTCGGAAGCATCCATCTGAGAGATGTGAACAGCGCCTCTGGGTGAAATAGCGAAGATTTCTAGTGTCACTACCTGCTACCTGCATTACTGCAGGCTCCAGGACTCATCAGTGAAGGCACCCACCCATGCACGGGCAAAGCGCCAAGCGCAAGCCTCCACCTTGACATCCTTTTGCGAGCTCTGTGACAAACTCAAATTGGGTGAGAAACCGTTCGCTTCGCTTGTGTAGCAACGACCGAACGGGGGAAGATAAAAAGAAAAATAATTAGTTCCATGCTCTTTGTGGCAAGGAGTTTTTCAGCGGCAGAAATCTTCGACTTACCAGGAAATGGTGTTCCGCTGGTGACACAAAGAAAAGGAAGCCCCAGTTCCTGGTCGGCTGCGAGGAGCAGCTCTTCAACCTTCAAAAGGTACTTTGCTGGACAGTGTGTCTTGCTGTTGTCCTCGGAGGACAGGTGACACCGGCTTGTGGCGTTTCTACGTGTTTGTCTGCAGAGTACGAGGCACTGGCTGCGACATTTAAGATTGAACTGCAACCTTATCCAACGCACAAGTGCGTGACGCTCAGTTCATCACTGCAACCAGCATTTCAGTGATACGAGAATTTTCATCGTCTTTCGGCACCTTCACAGTATCTTTTGAGACTCTTGACTCGATTGACATCACTCGCTGATGAGTGTCCGTGAGATATTACGCCGTACATGGCATCCAAGTCAAGCTGGACAGACCTCATCAAAATTTTGCGGTGAGGGCTTTGATGAGAATCAGTTCCTGCAAATTGAAATGGCCCGCGCCAGGCGTCACAAGGTCAGGCTGATTAGACCTTCCTCGGCGCGCTTCACTTCGGACGCAGTAATGAGTTGAACGTGAGTTAAATTGCCCCGTAAGTCCATTTGAAGTAATGGTTGTCGAGTAGATGCTTCTTTCCAGCTGATAGTGTCATTAGCCACCACTGTTTGTCTCACAGGAATGAAGCGCTGCACATGCAGCTTTTTCCATGCACGATAAAAGGGTGCAGTCTTCATTCTTTGATTTGGAACAGAAAGCAGTTCTGCATTTGTGGGTTGTCAGTTCTGCATCTGTGGGTTGTACATTTTTGAGAACCATGTCTGAATTTCACAGCTGAGGACGCTAAGGTTGCTTTGGGACAATTATCCATTGAATTATCCCCCCAATCGAAAAGAGAAAAGCCTGTTCAGTGTCGGTTCAAGCACATTTTCCTTTCCGGGGGTGGTGTTCTGAGTCAGATTTGAAATTTGGACAATGTTGCTCACAGAACCCCAACCTCCACAGTCGTGAATGTTCCAGAATGGACAAAGGTCTTGGCTGGAACGTCCTGGTTTGAGGCGCCAGGTTCCGTCCGAGCTGCATTTGAAACTTCACAAGTGTCAAGGTGTCATCAAATTTTCAGTGCAGCCGAGGCGCATCTTCCAATCTCCCAGACAAACAAGAAACAACAAAGGGCCTGGTGATTTCTTCTTTTTGAAGGGGCGCTGGGAAAGAGAAGAAAACAATTTTTGTTGTTCCTTTCGAGTCTCTCAAAAGTTGCATTCAATTTGAAGCTCTCCTTGAGCACACAAGTTTCTCTGTGAATGGAAATTGAGTCTAAACTTTGCAATTTCGGAGCACCTGCACTATCTTCCTTTGGCAAATGGCTTTTGTCTTCATATGGTCAGATTTCGAAAGTCAATATCTGCGAAACGCTGAGAGCCTCGGTTTTCCAGAGTGCCAGAGAACATGACCAGGGAGCAATCAAAATTGCAATTCAGTATCTACATGTTTTGACAGAATTGAGGCGAAAAAGAACACCACCATGTGCTCTCTCATGTGACAAAAAAAAACCATTTCTGTCGGCTTGTTTGGACAATGCAACAGTTCTTCCATCGCTGTGTTGACACTTTGTGCAGTTACACGACTAATTTCTCACAACTATCTGAAGACGTCTTGCAAAAACAAGAAGTTCCGAGGCGGGAACCCTGATGGTTGCGGAAGCGGAGGGGGAGGGGGGTGG
>JAAUXT010045940.1_pt1 | contig 26630 bp, 17 predicted proteins | sample 7278171 | NCBI WGS metagenome assembly JAAUXT01 (sample SAMN14350112, study PRJNA611818) | marine sediment metagenome | isolation source: surface marine sediment (1.8m) | place: French Polynesia: Moorea | collected 2018-08
CCAACTGGTGAGGCCAGACCTTCCACACCAACTGGTGAGGTCAGATCCACCACACCAACTGGTGAGGCCAGACCCACCACACCAGCTTGTGAGGCCAGAACCACCACACCAACTGGTGGGGCCAGATCCACCACTCCAACTGGTGAGGCCAGATACACCACACTAACTGGTGGGGCCAGATTTCTGAACACGTGCTGAAGTGTGCTGCCCCCGTCTCATTCACCAGATTCGGCACGAGCTGACTATCATGTGTGGACTCTGTCGAGCACAATCTGCCCCGATTTCATTCAACACAATTGCGAAGTGCAACTCAATTTTCCACAACAAAAGCGACTGAAATCTGAGCTGTCAGCCCTGCTGTGCAGTGCTGCGGGTGTTTGTGGAGAACAGCGCTTTGATCTGGTTTCACCCGATTCAGGAGGTTCGGGGGGGGGGTCTCTGCTCACAGCACCGCGCGCCAATCTCTGCAGCCCCAGGGAGGATAAATTTTTTTTCCAAATCTCTGCTCAAATTGAGCGGATCCTGGCAGGAGCCGCTCGATCGTGACACAAATCTCAAGTGTTGTGCATTTTGACAAATGTGCATTCAGTTGAGTTTGGTCGGGGTCTCGCTTGCATTAGATTGGTCTGCTCCTTCATCTACCGGTGGGTCCACCACTGGATCCTCCCTTGAACCCACGCTTTACCTGCAGATTCTCCCAAGGACCCTTCCTCAGAAACATCCGTGGCTCCAACCATACACCTGGACCTGCCGCCCTGGACCCACCCTGGACCTGTCACTCTGGACCCACCGCTAGACCCACTACCCTGGACCCACCCTGAACCCACCCTGGACCTCCCACCCTGGACCTGCTTTCCTGGACCCACCCTGGACCTGCTGCCCTGGATCCACCCTGGACCTGCCTTCCTGGATCCGCCCCTGGATTTCATCTGCATCTTTGGAACACTGCACAATGAGGCTGTGAAGTTGAAATCAAAGGCTCGTGCGAGTCTCGACAAGGCCGCGCGACGGAACCGAGCAGAAGGCGAGGAGCTTCAATAGCAGCCGCGCAGCTCCAACAAGAAGCAGTGCTCAAGGCAACTGCAGTGCCAAGTCCCTTGCGGCGTCGGTAATGTCATCAATTCTTCCTTGTCCTCCTTGTCTTCCACCAGTCATGCTGTCCAAGGGGGGTCCAGCTGCTAGGGGGTTTTGGCCATGGGGTGGGGGAAGGAGGTTTAGGGGGGAGGGGGACAGGGGACATTTCATCCACCTTGCCATAAACTGCACTACCACATGGTGCTTCGCCCTGAAGGGACTTCGCACAATTACTGTCACACTGGTGGGACCAGCTCCAGCGGATCCAGGGGGCTGGGACCCCGCCCGCCCCCCCCCCCCCGATCCGGAAAGTTTGCTCATTGCCCCATTAATGTGGAATTTGTTCCCAGGGGTTTCTTCGGCCGACAGCGAAACTGCCTGCTCATGTGTAGAAAAATCAGAACACCAGAAAACAAATGTGTCTGGCTGTACAGTATATCTATGTATTTGCCCACAGAATAAGGTTGTGAATGTACATGCATTGAGCTTCCGAATGCCTCTCCTCTGATAGCGTTGACCAAGAACCATATCAACTGTGAACCAACTGCCGCGGTTGTCAATTTGGGTAAAGAGGCTAGGATTATATATGATTTCACCAGTAGCAAAAAACACTCGTTTGCGTGAAGAAAAATACCTCCAGGGAGGTCGCGTGATTTGCACCTGGGGTCAACAAACATCAACATCACCAGACAAGTGGAAAATAAAACACAAATTAGAACATTCTTGGAAGATTGATTTGATCAAATTCCTTCCTGGCATATTATCCTTAACCAAAAACAAATCTACAGACCAAATATGAATACAAATGAGTACTATTTTCATAGAGAAATTGCTGTACACATACTTTTGGAAGAGGACCCCTTTTGTGTTCGGGCTCGACCGGTACACGGCCGGCATAAATCACCAAAAACCTGCTCGAAAACGTCACCAAGACTTGCGGCTGCCTCCTCGTATGCACACGTTCTGTGCGCTCCCCCGTCCGCTGAGCCACACAGTTCCAGCGAATGTCAACCCAAGCCGTGCACGGGTGTGTATGACTTTGCGTGCTCTGAATACGGAGATCCCCTTGGGACACACGTCTCTTCATTCCGTCAACATGTCAACTCACAGTCTCATCCAATCCGGGCATGCTGAACGTCCCGAATCGCCGCTGGTTGGTTGGCTGAACGCCTGTTCCCAAGGTCACATGTTTGTTTGTTTGCTTACTGGCTTTGGAGGCAGTGTCCAAAGAAGGTGAGAATTGTATGTTCATGATCGGCCTTGAAGGACATGGGTGGTTGATTCAGGACAATTGATTCCGTTCACCTTCTCAGTGCAGACTGGCCAATTGGCTTTGTCGGTGAGCATGATAATTCTCACATCCCTGGATAGAGCCTCGCACCACCGTCAACGTTTGTCGGCTTCAGAATTCTGCATTGTTCGTCCAGTGTGATGAACGTCCAAAGTACTCAGCTTCTGATGGGCTGGACGTGCCTGAAGTCAAGACGACTATCATCGCGTCCACAGATGGGACGGATCTGAGGTCAGGGCCTGGGCCTGCTGAGTGAACACGATTCCGAAAACACGCACAATTTTCAGAGTTGATGTCAGAGCCTGGATGGCCTTGCTTGCCCCGAACACTAGAAAGCGCCGGACCCTACTGTTGCTGTTGTCACCGTTGATACTGTTGTTGCGTCAATCAGCATCACCAGGGCCGCTGATCTGGAGTAGAATTCGCTCCACATTGAGAATGTCCTGCTCGTCCATATCACTCAGAAGCCCCTCGGAGTCCGAGGTGAGGAGGATCCGGTAGAACTCCTGCAGGAGAAAGCAAAACCACGGGGAACAGAGTCACAGGCCCAGACGCAGGGTTTGGGGGTTCAGACCCAAGACACAAATTTCAGAGTGACAAGGCACCACACTCTGCAAAAAAATATGCGCAAACAATGCACCTTTCTGACATTCTTGTTTCCATTCATGTTTTTGTACCGGATGAAGACGTCTCTCTTGACGGCTGCAACGTTTTCTCTATGCTGGGTTCTCAGGTCATTCAGCTGGACCTGGCTGCAGCCCAGGTGCCTCAGAGCCACCGTCTCCAGGGTCTGGAGGCTGAAGCAGTCCGCCAGTTGGGCGATCTCCTGGTCGGACAGTCTGGGTTGCTGAAAAGATCAATCACGTGTCTCTGAATCAGAAACGCACGTTCGACTCGTCACACAAAAGGGAGGTTTCGCAAAGTGGAAACGGAGACGTAGGAACGTGGATGTAGAATGTCAACCTGTGGGATGTTTGTAATGTTACTTTGTTTTTTGCCTTCACTAAATTGAAAATTAAGGGCAGAATTTTGTTCATAACAAGAGAATAATGAAGGTGTCTGGGGAGTACTGCATCCCACAGAGTGAGATTCTACGTCTACGTTCACGTCTGCGTCTACATTTCCAATTTGCGAAACCTCCCAAATTCGAGCTCACAACTGTGTTCTGGGGTCTGGGGTACATCCAGCTGGCAGATCCAGGAGATGGGCCACTGGAGGTTTGACTCACCACCTTGATCCCGAAAATTCGCTTGGCACATGCAGCGCAAGCTAAAGGGACTGCCACGCCCCCTTCTTTGAGCTTCAGACAAAAATATTTTCACATGTTGCGTTTTGCAAAAATCCAAGGCTTTTCTTTGAAAGGTGGACGCAGTCCCTCTCTCCCGCTCAAACAACGTGTACGCATTCCTGTCCTTGGGTTTTGTGCAGCGAAGGTTGGTCCGGGTTCCACAGAACACACTAAGATGAGCCTGTAATGCCAGTGTGACTGAGATTGCCAGTGGACCAACCTGTCCGCTGACAAACCTCTGTGTCTGAACAACTAGGTCAATTGGGTGTGCATCTCTGGTGAATCCAGGATTGAGGTCTGGGCGTCTACCGGAGGGGGCATCAAACAAATGCAACAAGCAACGAAAATAAATGTTGCACCACAGCCAAAAAAAAGGAGAGGGGTCACTTTTTGGAGGAGGGGCCTTTCAGTCCCATGCCCATCGGTCCTCATCCCTGGATCCCTGCATCTACGTTCGTACAGTGATCAAACGTGTGAGTTCCCCACCTGGTGCAGCCCGGCGGCCTTGACCCTCGTCTCGATCTCCTCACCGCTCAGCTTCGGCCGCTTCGCAAGCTGAAACAATGGAGCAAAATCACGTCGCCCTCAGTTGTGGGCAGTTCATGCACCAACACACAAGCACAGGTGACTCGTCCTGCAAATGGCCAATGTGGAGTTCTGTTGCAACGTTGAGCACTTGACACTCGTATAATGAGAGATGTTGTCACAACAAGACTGGGAAGGGAAGGGGCGGGGCCTTGGTGAAGGGAAGGACATCTGTCTGTCACCATCACAAATTGCGTTTCTGTCTGAACTTTAGAACGCCCAGTGTGGTGACGTAAAAGGAAGGCAAAGCCAACTCACCGTGTGCTGCACTGGGTCCGCTTTTCGTTTCGAGGCCGGTGGAGGCAGCTCCTGAAATCGAGCATTAATATTGCAAACAATTGAGACAATCATGTTCCTGAATGTTTGAAACGGAATTTGAACTTCTCAACGTGCAGCAACTTGTGTCAATTCACGCACTGTCGAACTCCTCACACAGCGTGAATAAATACACCACCTGGGAGAGGTCGTTCTTGGAGAAGTTGAGAGGGACCTTCATGGACGAACGCTCAGTCTGAAGGGTCGCGTTGCCCAGCTGAGCTGCGGCCCCCTGGGACTCCTGCAGCTGTGCCGGGTCCTGGTTCTCCTTCTGGCCGTCTTCCTGAGTGGGGGCGCCACTCTCCTCGTTCATGAGCTGAACCGACATGTCAGCCTTGAACTGACCCCTGAACCTGGTGACGTGTTCTCCCTCAGCCACGAGGCTGAAGGTTGTGGCTTCCCTCGGTTCGGATCTGCAGAGGTGGTTGTCATGGATACTCAGCACCTGCTGCAGAGGCTTGACCTGCAAAGTGTCAGAAAGGACTTCTTTGAAAGAAAAGCGTTTTGTCGGAACGTGTCAATTCATCAAACAGGAGAATGGTTCAGCAGAAGCCGGTTTCATATTGAATAGACTGATTAATCAGATTTTGAAAAGCATCATACGTAAGTTTCACATGAACGCTGTCAAAAATGTGAAAAATCCTTGCACAGCTGGAAGTGAGGAAGATCTCACCAATTCAAATCCTCTGCCTCTCCAGGTCTCGTCAGGAAACGGAGGTTGCCACTGGGAGCCTCGCACTTGAAGAGAAACTCCCATGGTGCCAGACGCTGGGTGGATTCTCTGGGTTGTGATGGGTAAACTGCCTTCTTTGATGAAATACAGTTGTGACTTCACCATATCACATCGCAAACCCTGCAATGTTCGCAATAACGAGTGCCGAGATACCACGATCAACAAAGGTCTAGTTCAAAGAACAATTGGACATGTTCGCAATGGGTTTGTTTGAAGGCAAAACATTTCCTCACAAAGAACCCACCTCTCTGAAATCTGTGATCTTCTCATATGGAATGCTGCAGAAATAAGGTCTAATCTCCACCTCATGTTGGGTCACCCCATCTTCTTCAAAGCTCTCAAAGTTCCCAAAGAAAAAATTAGTAGCTCTCTCCAAGCAGTGAAGAGGAGTCTGACAGATAGTGCAAAGCACCTTGCAGAAGTGAGGAGTGTGAAGCTCAATCAGTCTGTCATTGATGTCATAGAACAGCACACCATCTGTGCACTTATCCCTGGGAGGGACTTCAACCAGAAGGTGCTGTGGAAATCTGTCTTCATGAAGTAATCTGACCTTGACATTGTGTTTTGAGTCATCTTCACTCAAACAATGTGGGATTTCCAGGATATATGCTGAGGTTTCTGTTTTTGCTGGAGCTTGCACATCTACCATAGGAGCAATGAAGCACTCATCATCTGGGATGTATGAGCCAAACTTTGACAGGTCAGTCCTGACTTCCATAAGATAGGCTCTCTTGGGGCAGTCTGCTGTGATGAGGAGTTTGACGTCAGACTTGTCTCCCTGGAGATTGGTGGCTGCTCCCTTGGCAACTGTTACCATGTATCTCCTGCCATTTCTCACTGTTTCCATGGGGCAGGAAGTGTGAAGTGGGATGATATCCGTGAGATCTGAAGCCAGAATAATGTTGTCAGGTTCAGCTGGCTATGCATAGCTTTGAAACACAAACAATCCTGTGACACACAAAACAAGCCACTGTTTCGCACCAACACTTCCGGATTCCAGAGTTAAATACGTATCTCACCTGCCCTCAGAGATTCTTTGGCCAAAGTGGACAGTCGCTTTGGGAACCACCTGTTGTGACGCTGATAAATTTCTAAAATCAACAACAACAAAACAGCTATTCCGGCAGATCCGGCAGAAATTACGTTTCTGCAGAATCGTGTGACATTTTAAACATCCGAGGGAAATGCCAGAATGCGATATTCACTTTTCGTTGTGTGTATTGTGGATTCGCACTCAGTTATGGTGAGCAACATTGGCATTTTCTCCTGACAACGTGTGGAATAACAACCCACAATCAAGTGAATCCGGAGAAAGAAGTCCGTGAGTCAACCAAGATAAAAGAGGAACACAAACCTGCCAGAAGCCTGGACACCGGTTCTGTGTTGGCATCTTCTGGCGTCAAACCTGCCACTTCAATCAGCAGTCGTACCACTTCTTTTGTAACTTGTTCTGCCGGCGCACCCGTCAACATTTCTGCGTCCTTGACCTCGGGACACACTCTCAGAATAACGTCCCTGGCAATTGTTGCCATGTCCACATCTGCTCCAGAATGAAGGAGAACCAGGAATGAATCCTGTCTGCTTGGCTCGCAAGCCCAGTCTAATGCCGTTCTTTTGTTGCGATCTTTCGCGTTGAGATTAGCTCCAGCCCTGATCAACTCTTTCACACATTCTGTATGACCAGTACGGACAGCCAATGTCAAAAGAGTTTCGCAGTGGACTGTCACAGCGTTCACATCTGCTCCAGCCTTAATGAGCAGTTTCAGGTGTTGTACAAATCCATGGTATGCAGTTTGATGCAATGGAGTGATGCCCATTTGGTTTGGTATGTTCACATCAGCCTGATTTTCAATAAGAAGTTCTGAACAGATTGGTGTATCCAGTGAAGCAGAATGATTTAAAGCTGTAAATCCATTATGATCCTGTATATTCACATCTGCGTTGCCTTCAATCAGTAACTTCACGATGCCTCCGTCGATCGCATGGGGTCCCTGAAGAGACTGAATCAGTGCAGTCGTTTTTGAGTTGCTCTGATGATTGACGTCAGCTCCAGACTTCAACAAGTGCTTTACGCAGTCCTCATGACGTCTTGCAGAAGCCAGAATTAGTCCTGTTTCTCCATTCCTGTTTCTTGCGTTCACATCAGCTCGGTTTCTGAGTAGTGTCTGCAGTCTGGCAAGATCACCTGCTTCAGCAGCTCCTAGCAAATGCGAATCAGTCATGTTGAGTGTTTCCTTGTCGTGAACATGCCAAAGATCGTAGACCAGGAATGACGTGAGGGAACTTGGCAAAAGTAGCTTTGCAATTGTTTTGTAAAGATTCTGACCCCAACGAACTTTTTTCAGGTGTTGCCGAATTGTGTCTCTGCACATAGTTTGAAGTGTTCTTTCTCTTGTGATCAGCTCTTCATGTTGTTCTCCTGGTACGTCACCACCAGCAGCAAACAATATTCTCAAAATTGTTGGGTCAACCGAGTCTCCAGACTTGAGGTGTACTCGGCTTGGATCGTTGTCCAATGCAAATGGAGCGATCTTAGCTCCAGCCTTGAGCAGGTCCACCAGTATTCTGTGTTGCGGACATGTTTCATCAGATTCAACTGACTGCTTGAAGTTTTCATGTCCAACGAGGACAGCCACGAACAAAGGACAAACATTGTTGGTGGAGTTCAAATTGACATCAACTCCTCGTCTAATAAGTAGCTCAACCACTGTGCAGTTGAGGTACCAAATAGCTGTTGTCAAAGCTGTATTGCCATTGAAATCTTGTGCATCAATGTGGGCACCTGAATCCAATAATTTCTGAACCCATTCAATCTGCACATGTCGAGCAGCCATGTGTAATGCTGTTTCGCCATCTTGTGACACAGAATTTACATCAGCACCTGCTGTAATGAGATGGTTGAAACAACAAATGTGTCCACCCATTGTTGCAGACAGCAGCGGTGTGTGTCCATCTGTACTTTTCTGATTCACATTTGCTCCTGCACTGATCAGTGTTTGCAAACATGTTTGGCGTCCATTCGCAGCTGCAGCAACAAGAGGTGTACCTTGTGTCTCATTCTGCGCGCAGTTGATGTCTGCTCCCTTCGTAATCAGGAGTTTCAGCATGTCACTGTGTCCCTTTGCGCACGCAATCACGATGGGAAACTTTTGTGGTTGTGTCTTCAAGTTCACATCGGCTCCTGCGGCAATCAGTGCCTCTGCACACTCTGTGTGTCCCCTCATTGCAGCATTAAAAAGAGGCGTTTTTCCCTCATCAGTAAAATTTACATCCGCTCCATGTTGAATCAATGCTTCCACGACTGGATAGTGCCCACATTCAGATGCAACAAACAGAGATGTTTTGTTCTTGTCGTTTTTCAAGTTTGGATCAGCTCCAGCAGTGAGCAGTATCTTCACACATTGGGTCGATCCCTTGAGAGCAACAATCATAAGAGGTGTGACCCCGTTGTCGTCTGCGACGTTTGCATCAACTCCAAGTTGGATCAACAGTTCTACCACTTCATCATTGCCCTGGCGAGCTGCATACAAAAGAGCTGTGTCAACATTTCCGCGAGCCCCTGCAGTGAGCAGTATTTTCACGCATTCTGTGTGTCCGTGTGCAGCCGCTTGAACGATAGGTGTGACTTTTCCTCTTGTCATGTTCACACAAGCTCCACCGTGAATCAAAATCTTCACCACTTCATTGTGTCCTTCCTCAGCTGCAAGCGCAAGAGCTGTTGCGTGATTGTGTGCTGTCCTGTTTACATCAGCTCCTGCAGCAAGCAATTTCTCCACACATTGTGTGGATCCACTCTTGGCAGCATACATTATAGATGTGATTCCAACATCATCTGCTGAATTGACATCAGCACCATGCTGAATCAGAATTTGCACCACCTCACACCAACCTCGCAGGGACGCTGATGATAGAGCTGTAACATGACGGTCTGTTGTCAAATTCAGATCTGCGTTCGCATTGAGTAGTGTTTCAACACATTCTGTGTGTCCTTCCATTGCAGATAAAATCAGAGGTGTGATTCGATTTTCATCAACCAAGTTCACGTCAGCTCCATGTTGAATCAGAAGTTGTACAATGTCTTTGTATCCACGTGCAGAAGCAAATGCAAGAGGCTGCTGTGTACTCGCTTTGGGATCAGCTCCCACTGAAACTGTTCTGGTTGCAGAGTTTGGATCCTGGTTCTTCCTATTTGGATCAGCCCCAGCGCTGAGCAACACCTCCACACACTGTATGTGTCCTTCTTTAGCAGCAATTGCCAGAGGTGTCAACCCACTCTCGTCCACTGCGTTGATGTCCGCCCCGTGTTCAATCAAAAGAGTCAATACATCTTTGTTTCCAGTCATTGAAGCAAGATTGAAAGCTGTGACTTGTTGCTTTGCCTGAGCATTGGGGTGAACTCCTGATGAAAGCAAGGTTTTTACACACTCTGTGTGTCTGTGACGTGCAGCACACATGAGAGGTGTGTATCCTTTATTGTCTGCGGAGTTCACTTCAGCTCCATATTGAATGAGTACTTTTAGCATCTCATTGTCACCCAATGTAGATGCACAGATCAAAGCTGATATTTGGTCTTCTTGTCTTGTCAAGTTTGGATCAGCTCCTGCAGTTAGCAGTACCTCCACACAACCTGGGTGGCGTTTCGAGGCAGCCAAAATGAGGGGTGTGGTCCCCTCCTTACTTTGAGAATTGACATCTGCCCCATGTTTAATTAGCAGATTCACAATCACTTTGTGTCCATTCATAGCTGCATCTCCAAGAGCAGTGTCTCCATATTGGGTCTTCAAATTTGGGTCTGCTCCTGCCTTGAGCAGTGCCTCAGCACACTCTGTGTGTCCAAACGTAGTTGCTTTCATGAGAGGTGTGTAGTCCTCCTTTTTGGCTGTGTTCAGGTCTGCTCCATATTGTATGAGTACTTTTACAACGTTTTTGTGTCCATTAGTTGATGCCCAAAAAACAGCTGTTTCCTTGTCGTCAGTCTTCCGGTTGGGCTCAGCTCCTGAAAAAAGCAGCTTCTTTACACATTTGGAGTGACCTTTCACTGATGCTCGAATCAGAGGCGTAAATCCTTCGTCGTCTGCCAAGTTTACGTCAGCTCCATGTTGAATCAGCAAATTCAGAACCTCGCTGTGTCCCTCATGAGATGCAGCTAAGAGGGCTGTGTCTCCATGTTGTGGTTCTGATATGTTGACATCAGCTCCTTCACAGAGCAGTGCCTCAACACATTGTGTGTGTCCATTATGAGCAGCATACATGAGAGGGGTCCATCCACGCTCATCTGGTGAGTTAACAACCGCTCCTTGTTGAATCAGAAATTTCACCCAGCTGGTGTGACCATTAAAGGCCCAGCACGAGAGTTGGGAGTTCAACCCAGAAAAATCAGACAGTGGCTTTTGTATTTTTTGTGACAGGTTTTCCTGTGCCTTCTGTTTCGTCAGCATTTGAAATGCTTGTGCGATTTGATATTGTATTTCTTCTTCACTGCCAGATTTCAACAAACGCTCACATTCAGGCTGTTTGCCAATTGCCTCACACAGTGAAGGAGAGTCTCCATCTTTGTCTACTGAAGTTTTGTCAGCATTGAAATGCAACAGGAAATTCACACATTCACAATTTCCGTAGAATGCTGCCAGAGACAGTGCACTGATGTTGTGGATGTCAGTGCTATTGATGTTGGCTTTTGCCTGTACGATAAGTGACATGAGACACAGACCATGACCCTGGCAAGCAGCCAGCATCACAGCTGTTCTGTTCTGATTGTTTTGCTTGTTGCAATCAGAACCCAACCTCAGGAGCTCTGTAAGGCACTTGGCATGTCCTGATGATGCAGCTGCCATGACAGCTGTCCAGCCATCAAAACCTTGTACATCGAAATCTGCACCAGACATTTTCAGGGGCACAAACACCTTGTGGTGACCTTTGTGGCTGGCGTGCATCAGAGCTGTCCAGCCATAGATACTCTGCTTGTCAACTGAAGCTCCATTCTGCACAAGCTTTTTCATGCAGTCCACATGTCCACTGTCACATGCCCAATGAAGAGCTGTCCAGCCTTGACGATTTATGGCATTAACATCAGCTGATGAGGTGATGAGAACATCAAGACAATCAGTGTGACCAAATGCTGCAGACACCATCAGTGCAGTGTCTCCATTTTTGGTGCTTGAATTGACATCCACACCAGCCTCAATAGTTTTCTTCATGGCATCCAGATTGTCACTTGCAACAGCTAAAATCAACTTTGTGGGAGTCCATTGGGCCTTGGGATCAATCCAAGCACCATGTGCCAAAAGCTTCTGCATGCTTCCAAAGTGCCCTTCCTCTGCAGCCAACATCAATGCTGATTTATCTTCTTTACCACAAAAGTCAAGCCCTGCTCCAGCTTGAGCAAGTTCATCGATGCAGTCTGCCTGTCCATTGACAGCTGCCAACATCAGAGCTGTTTGTCCCTTCCTGTTTGCTGCATTGACATCAGCTCCTGCCGCAACAAGCTCTCTCACACAATCCACGTGTCCACTGACAACACTGTACGCCAGGGCCGTGTTTCCCATTTTATCAGCAGCGTTTGGATCAACTCCTGACTCGCAGAGATCTTTCACGTGCTCAACATGTCCCCTGTAACAGTAAAGCCTCAGCAGTTTTTCTTTTTCCGTTTCGATGTCTTGGTTGAATTCTGTTGGCCAAGCCGCTTTTTTGTTGTTGTCACAGGATGAAAGATCAGCTTGGATGTTGTCTGTTGTCTCCAGTGGTGTTTTGAATGAGGTTTGTTGGAACAACTTCACACACGGTTGTTGTTGGCACTGCAAGGCTATTTTCAATGCTGTTTCTTTGCTGTTGTTTGTTCTTCGGACATCAGCTCCCACTCTCACCAACACTTCTGCACACTCAATGTTCCCATTTCTTGCTGCCCACATGAGGGCAGTCCAGCCATATCGGTTCTGCAGGTTTACATTGGTTCCTGCATTGATCAATAGTTTCACCATATCAATGTCTTCTTTGATTGTTGCCCACATCACTGCTGTGAACTGTTTGTGACCCTGAAAATTCACATCAGCTCCATTGTCAATCAATACCTGCAAGCAGTCTTTCTGCTTCCCAAGAGCAGCACAAATGAGAGCTGAATCTCCATCTTTGTCAATGTGGTTCACATCAGCTCCAGCTGCCAGGAGTGCCTTTGTACACTCAGTATGCCCAAAGAAGGACACCAGAGACAATGCTGTAAAATGATGTTTGTCAGACTGGTTCACATCAGCTCCTGCTGAGAGGAGTACTTCAGTGCTGTTCATGTGCCCCTGTTGAGCTGCGAGCATCAATGCTGTTCTCCCTTCATTGTTTTGTTTGCTGGGATCAGCACCAGCTTTGAGTAGCTCTTTCAGACATTCTATGTGTCCCATAAAAGCTGCTATCATGCATGGAGTCCACCCATCCAAGCCTGCAACATTCATATCTGCACCAAGTTGAATCAAGTACTGTACAACGTTCAGGTGACCCTTGTAGCTGGCATGTATCAGAGCTGTCCAGCCAAAGATACTTTTGACATCTGGGTCAGCTCCATTCCAAAGCAATTCCCTGACACAATTTGTACTTCCCTTGTCAGCTGCCCAAGTCAGAGCAGTCCAACCCAGCTTGTTCTTTTTGTTGATATCAGCCCCAGCCTTGATCAGTTCTTTCACACACAGAACATTGTTTTGGCAACAAGCTGTACTGAGAGGTGTGTGTCCAGTTCTGGTTTCCTCCTTGATACTTCCACCAGCCTTGATCAGTTCTTTCACACATTCCACTTTTCCTGAAAGGCAAGCAGCAGTCAGAGCTGTGTGACCATTGCTTGTTTTCCAATTGACATCAGCTCCTGGTGTCTTCAGCAGCTGCTTCACACAGTTGACTCTCCCTCTGTGAGTAGCATAGATGAGGGATGTCAGTCCTTTCCCCTCATACTGCTCACTCTTGGCTTTGGTCAAGGGAAACACGCAGTTTATGCAGGTCCCTTCCATCTTGTCAACAGTATTGGATCCTCAAGTCAAACCAGAGGCAGAACTGAATCAAGTCACCCACGGGTCAGGATTCGTGCCTGCAAAACGGCGAACCTCGAAACATGCAACATGTCAGCAAACACCCGGTGAGCGCCGGGCAACGGAACTCATTTCTCTGTTTGCATTGGACTGACACAGCAGGGCTAAATTCGCTACTTCTGTTTGCTCCTTCTGTCGCCGTGTCTGTGCAAACCAAGTGGAACTGTTATCGCAAAGACGAGAGGGTTGGTGGTGGGGTTGCTGGGTGGGTGGATGGATGGATGTGACCTCAGTCTAGCGTCGGATGAGGTGCGACTTCGTGAACCGCCTCAACACACGTGAAATGTGCTTCATTACTGGTTTATATTCATTTCGTGAGGTGTTGTGTCGATCTCTCTTCCAGCTACAGCCCCACCAGACACATTCACCTTTGACCCGAGCACCGTTTGGGCTTAAAGCTCTGGCTCTGTGACAGACCGGACGGTGGCCCCAGGGTTCGTCAGAGAAATCCACTGCAGGATATATTTTGGATGGGGCAAAAACAAGAATGCAACACAAACATGACACGCCCGTATGATTGGGATTTGGATGGGACCCGTCTCTCCTGTTCTTTTGTGCTTGTTTGGACTCTTTGTTTTGCAACATCAGCTGACTGTACTTGAGATTGTCGATCACGTGACCTGGCCTTGTGATCGCAATCGATTCAACGAGCCTCTGTGTCACGTAGACACGATGATCTAGAGCTCGGAACGTTTCGCGATGACCCACCGGCGATTCTCGCTCAGTAAAGTTGGCAGTTCTTCCCATTCCCCAGCTGCCCCATTCCAAAACCCGTCAAATTCAGCACGACGGAACACGCACGCACACACACACGCGCGCACACACATTTGTAGCGTCGCAAGCGTCGCGTCATTCACCCCCCCCCCCCCGCATGAAGAAGAATCGGCGTTTCACAGTTCCTTGATATACTTTTGACTTACGTCGAGTCAAACATTTTCAAAAACATCATGAAGAACAACATTCTCACTTCCCCCCACGTTTCAAGTTGTGTTTACTGACTGATTTGTGCACCTGGCCAAATCGATAGATAAAGTTGGCAAAATCGAATCCTGGTGTGCGCTCAACTGTGTGTGTGAAATACACCGCTTTGTCGCTGCAGAAACCGGTTTGACTTGGTCCCTCGGTCTCTCGTACGACAAGAATTCAGGGTTCAGAAACTATTTGGGATGAACCCACGAAAAACGAACTGTTCCAGAAGCCTCCACTGACTTTGTGTCGTCAAAAACTGCGAGCACAAGTCGCGCTGAGAACAACGATTCCGTCCTGTCGGGCAAAACCGTACCGTTTCATGTACACGAGACGCATTCATGTATGAGACGCACCCCAAGATTTGGTCCTATTTTCTGGCACCAAGGTTCATTAAAAACACAGTAAATTCATACTCATGTATAAGACACACCCCTTCTTTTGATGTTCAATTTTGGGGTAAAAACGTGCGTCTTGTACACGAGACAGTATGGCACAGGTTTTCACAGTCAGTTTCAAGTCCGCGCCTCTCACACAAGGCCAACCCTTTATTCGCTCCTCCACCCTGACTCCAAGCCAAGGCTGTCGTCTGTTTGTAAAATTGTGTTCCCTGGTGCCAGGCACCAACGTCTAGATACCACAGAGCCCGCCCCTCTGGTTCACCAAATTTCCAGCGGATCCAGGATCTGACTTGACTGACCTCAGTCTGCGCTTCAGGCAGCAAAGTGTGGCGACAAACTGCCACAGAGGCCAGATTTCAAAATCAAATACTCGTATTCAAAAACAAAATTTCGGGGGAAGGGGGTAGATCCGCCACATCTGAGGCCGGTGGGACGTATCTTCTTGAAATTGTCTGAGAGATTAATCTCGGTTTCGGGGCAATCAACTGGTAGAGCTGGGTCTTCTCCCTTCCCTACCCACCATGTCACACAGCTTGTCTCACTGCGAAATGTCCTCCACAGAGGGTGCGAAGGGAGTCACTCACCGTCAGATGAAGCGTCGCCCTGCAGTTTCCGTGCCCGTGTCGTTGCTCCGTCGGCACCACTTTCGCTCTTTTCTATTCAGTGTTCGAGTCAGTGGGAAAGTTCAGCAGTCCAGCACCTGGGCTATTGCTTACCAGTTGGGAACGCTGCCCTCAATGGTCAAAGTATCCACCAAAACTGGTCTGTCTGGTCCAAAAAGTCTCGGGCAGCCTCCTTGACCTGTGGTCAGTGCGGTCAGCCTCAGTTACTGACTGATTGTGGTCAGTGACGTCCAACACATCTCTGAGCACTTTTCAACACAGAAAAATCCTCTCTCTTTGTCAGTCCAACGAAGATGTTGCAGCCAGGCTGGACTTGGTGTATGAACTGAATGTGGCGTCGGTGCCTCTGCACCACACAGTCCTTACGTGGTGTTCACATTGGTGACCTGCGTCAGCTATTCTGACGTTGTAACGGTGAAGAATAGTCTGTGTGCCATTTTTGTGCGTATTATTGGGTCCCGTGTTCAAATTTGATGGCAATGTCCAAATTGCGCCATCGGCGCCAACAGTTTGACATTGACGTCAGCACTTTACCGCCGACGTCACCAATGTGAAGAACGCTTTTTGTATGCCATGCGCGCCAGTCCAAACGACAGGACAGAACGTCAATGTAAGAATGAAGCCACCTGCTCACACAGCGAAATCCTCTTTCTTCACTGGATTCACAACCTCCAAATTCACGAATTCACAAATTCCTCAGTTGGAAAGAGACACCTTTCACCGTGTATTCTTTCCAAACCCGAACTGAGAAAAGAATGGGCTCAAGAATTGGGCTTCTTTGAAGCTGTTCAAGTGCCAGTTCATGGGACCAGGTCTCTCAGACTGTTCGTCTTGGTGTAAAGAATTCTGCTTCTGGTTGTGTAGTTTTGAGAGTGTGAATTGAATCTGATAAGAGGCGCCTCCCCAACGTGTTCGCCTTATCAACTCTCATGCGTTTGATTTCTACTCCTCTTTGTACTTAATGTACTCAACCTGAGAATGTGGACAGGGCATACAATCTTGTGTGGCCCACATCTGCTGTGGAGTTCTGTTTCGTTGTGGAACAAATTTGTTGGGATGTGACTCATAGTGCTGCTGCTGTTTGGGAGCACAAAATCCGCATTGATTGCCACTGCATGGTAGAAACATGAATGGGTTGATGGGGTTGCTTTTAGAACAAGGAAAATAGGAAGAGACAAACCAGAGAAGCAGATTTTCTTTGTGGCAGCAAAAACTTGTTGCATCCATGTGCAGGAAAAGAGCACTTTTCGCAGAGAAGCAATTGTGATTTGAACTTGTTGCATCTCAATTGACCATAACAAAGCCAGGAAAAACACCTTCTGTGCACTCGTTGACAGACAAGAGGACAAATCTTTGTGTGCATGACTGAGACTTGTATCTCTTTGAAACACTGAGATGCAGCTTTGTCACACAGTGACTGGAACAACATTGGTTTCCAATTTTCTTCAAACTGTTTATTGAAGCAGCACATTTATTTTTCTGCAGCTCAATGCACACAACAACTCAAGAAACATTTGGAGACAAATTTGTATTGATCTGTTTCTTTATGCGACCCATTGTGAATTTTATTCATGGCATCATCCTACTCTTGCTGTGTTTCTCACAGAATTGACTCTTTGTGTTGAAAACATTGGTGATGCAAGTGGTCACCTTGAGGTGTTTGATATATTTTTGAAAACATCAAAATTGTAGCAAAAGACCAGAATTTTTTCCTTGAGAAACAAAATGCCAGGTTATCATACTTTACTTAAATTCTACTTTTTTCTTGGCTGCACCCTTGAGCACAAAGCCAGATAACACAACTGGATGAATGATTGGGTAAGAGCTCTGAATGAAGACAAATGTCCTGCTGAGGAGAGACACTGGGTAAGAAGGCAGATACAAAGCTGCAAGAATAATTATGTTGAAAGATGGCCAGCACACAATGATTGACACAGAGAGAAGCAACAACTGCACTTCCATACCTTTTTTCACCTTTGTTGTACTTATCTTATGAGATTCTTGTGACTTTGTTTGGATAACAATGTGCATTGAGCTCACGAGGATAATTGAAATCACATGTGTGACAAAAGATACCCAAACAACTGATTTTATGACAACAGATTTCTTGGTTGGATCATGGAAAAATATACACAATTTTTCTGGCATTTCTGAGTGAACAACATAAAACAGAATTGTTGTGGTTGCTGTAGAAATAAGAGATATGAAACTGATAATGAACAACTTTTTTGATACATATTTGTGTTGTTTAAATTTTGTGGTTATTGGATTGATCACAACCATTAACCTGCAGAGGGACATGAAAAGGGAAAGTAGCAGAGATGATGACACAAACTGCAGGTGCAATCCTGCTGCAGCAAAACAAGTTGATCCTCTTCTCCACAAATAGTCAAAGCCAACATAGCTTCCTTGGTAAATAAGATTATTGACCCACAATATTGAGAGGAAGGAAGGAAGCAGAAAGTTGTGGATATTGACTGTTACAACAGCAACTTGATATGTCTTATTGAATTCTTTCTTTTTCCATAAGTGAATGAAAATGCAGAAGAGGTTTGTCACAAGAAGTAAAGCTGAAAATATGTAACCACCAACTTTGGATGCCATGTCTTCCAACAGGTCACCACATGACTGGAACCAAGAGACTTCAGCTGTACAGTGGGTTTTGGATGACACAAAACAACACACATGGTAATCAGTAGCCTGTACAGCTTGAGGCATGACAAGCTGGAACAAAGATGCATCAGTGATGTCAAAGAAGTCACCAAGAAGATTCAATAACCTGATTGTCAAAGAAAAGTTTGAGATGGAAACTTCCCTGATTGGGTTGTGTGACAGGTTAATTGTTGTCAATTGAGAGAGATACAAAAAGGTATCTTTTGCTAATTTTTCAATATTATTACATGCAAAAGACAGTGACTTGATCTTCTGGCTGTGATGAAAACTTTCACCTGGGATTGAATGAACAATGTTGTCAGCCATGTCCAGGAAGAGCAGTGTTCTGGGAAATGTGATATCACCAATTTTGGAGACATTGCTGTGCTGAATCCACAATAAAATAGTTTGTTGAAATTTCTTGCTATACTCATACACAGTTGGAGAATTTTTGAGAAAAATGGACAAATATGGGTATACCTTCAATGACCCCTTGTGTTTGATGCATTTGATAGCAAGTGCAAGACAGTTGCAGTTGGATGGGCAAGAAAGCTGCTTCAACTGACACAATAACTCATCATCCTTCAGAGGACAATCAGGTCTTTCATCACAGAGACTCACAAAAAGTGAACACAATTGTGTGCTGCTGCACTTGTACATATTGGCACATCTAATTTTGCCCTTTGGGCATTGAATAAACACATTTTCATCATCTGCTTCAGGACAATCAACTTTTCCATCACAAACATAAGTCCAAGGAATGCAATAATAGCCGAGACATTTGAAGGATGTTGAGCAAGTAAAATGCTGACAATTTTCTAAATGTCCACCATTTCGACATGGTTGAAGGTGATTGTACATGTTGTAGACAAACAAACAAATATCAGTCAGATTAAACATTTGGAATGACCCTCCAGACATGGAAGCTCTCCAGGAGATTCACAAAAGGTGGGATTTCCTTTCAGCAGCTCTGTCAAGTCATATTCTTCAGAAACATTACAGTCAACAATAAGATCATTTTGAAAGGGAAAACCTACCATTGGGAAACAGTTAATTTTGCCATGAATAAGCCCAGATGTGAAATTACTTGGTACAGAGCCAAACAAGGTACAGTGTCCGTTCACAGTCATGTAAAGCAAATTGTTTGTTTGATTTTGAGTCCCTGAAACATTGTCTGAACAGAAACAATCAATTTCATCTGAATTATCATCTGGACAGTTGACCTGTCGATTACATCTCAATATCACGTTTATATGTACGCCATTTTTGCACTCAAATGTGTTTTCTCCTGCAAAAGGAAGTAAATAATGTGTCTTCAGAAGAATATATCCTGGCACAACCTTTTCAACAAGAACAGAGTAATTTGTGCAAGTGAGGTTGCAATGAAGCTTTTTGCATGAGAACTTTGTCACTTGGTGTGGGTGATCCAGGCTTCCAACAAAGAGAGGAGGAAATTCACTTTGCACTGTGTCAATCAAACATCTGATATCTTCAAGTCTTACATGATTCAGCTCACCAATTTGGTTCTTTTTGAACAGCATTTGAAGTTGTTTTGGTGATTTCACCCAATAGAAATATGAACAATGGGCACTGAAAGTTAATGTTCCCGTGGGACAATAATTTACTTTCTCAATTAGGGAATTCCCTGATGCGTTTTGTGTCTCTGATTTCATGCAAACAATATAAGGCAACAACCTGTATGTACAGTCAACATTTACCATGTCAGGCTCAGCTAAGTTGCCAAGTAAAACTGCAGTGCATTTCAGTGAACCGCTTGACATGGGGTAAAGTTTCTCAGTGGAAAATTGTCTGACATTTGCCATATCTGTGCAGTATGGGTACACATACAAAAGGGCCCAATGATAATCTGTTGGACGTTTGGTATGATCCAAAGAACATCTGCCAACATGATCTCTGAAACAACAGCAGTTTGAATGATTTTGACCAAACTGATAGTTTCTGAAAGGCAAAAACCCAGCTGGTGTGTTGTTGTTCCATCTCCATTTTCCCTGAAAATACACAACTCGAGTGCAACTTTTCAAGAGGATTTTGTCAAATGCCAGTGTCAAATCTGTTTTGTTGAACCAGACAGAAAACCCAAACAAATCTTCAACATCAGAAGAACATACCTTGAATTGCAGACCAATATACAAAGCTTCTGGTTCCAACACATCTTGCACTTCAGCAACTTTCAACAAAGTCATGAAGTCATAAAGATCTTGTTTGCTCAGAAAACAAGGAAGGGATACTCCTCTTTTGTGGCAATGTCTTTGGGCTGTTGTCCATGATATTTGAATGTCAGGTGAATGTGTGTAGTTGAAGTGTGTGATATTATATAAATACTGGTAAAAGAAAAGGTATTGATGGCCAGTTTGGGGACTGATGTGTTTCACACATCGCCACTTCCAGGACAAAGGATTTTCTTCTGGTTGGTAACAAGGTATCACATTTTCTGGCTGCTCAGAACACTGAACACAGGTTGTCTGCAGAGTCCATGTTGTGTTCATGTGGCATATGTCAGTCAGGGTGAAAATACGAAGATACACAAATCTATACTTCCATTCTGACAGGAAAAAATTACACATTTTGTTTCGAATCTTTTGAGCAAGTACATCCACACTTGGTTGATCCTCTCTCATGGCAACATCAACACTTCTGTGTTGTGCACATGAGTCGCCTGTGCAGTTGGGCACTAGCTTCAGTCCCACATAAGCATCAGGGTGGTGAGCATTAGAGAATGCTATGCCCTGCAAAGATAGAAACTGTCTTTTCGCTTTGTGTTGACTCAAGCAAACAAGATTCTCATTGTGTTGTTATACTGAAGGCTGCCAACCAACCAAGTGGGATCTCAGAACCAGACCTTGACCCAAACCTGGATCTTGACCTTCACCTGAGACTGAGACTGAGACTGAGACAGAGACAGAGACCCAGACCCAGACCCAGACCCAGACCCAGACCCAGACCCAGACCCAGACCCAGACCCAGACCCAGACCCAGACCCAGACCAGACCCAGACCCAGACCAAGACCCAGACCCAGACCCAGACCCAGACCCAGACCCAGACCAAGACCCAGCTCCAGACCAAAAACACAGACCAAACACCAGGACCCAGACCAAGATCGGTTCGTAGTCAAGTTCATTGTTGATGCAAGTCAACGAATGAGCAAAGCAACTTGTAGAAAGTTTCTTGAGTTAGGTGACAGAACTTCTTGATGAGATGCCCTCTCATGCTCCACACAGTGATTAGAAGCCAGCCTGTGGAACTGTCTGATCTGAAGGGTAGGTCTGGGTTAAGCTCTTGGCCTGAGTCTTGGTCTGGGGTCCTGGGTCATTGGTCCTAGCTTTTAGCACAAAGACAATAAGAGTTATGTTTCGATGACTGAAACCCCACAAGTGTATTAAAGCTGATGTCGGATGATTTCACCTCTTGTTTGTCTGTTGTGAAAATGAACAGAACCAAATAGTGCAACAGCAGTGAAATACTTTGCTGAAATGGTCTGATTCGTCATCCCACCTACTTCAATGTTTCCCCGGTGTAATGATGGTGTCGTGCAAAGCGCGGTCGAATGTACCACGATCAGGGTCTCCAGGTCAGGCCTAGTTGCACCATTATCTGGGTCTTGGCCCACGTTGCACAGGTCCTGACCCTGTTGGTCATGAATGGACCCACACTAGTAACTGGACCAGGCAGCAGTACATTTGGCCTTTTGAAAGGGCAATTCTAGTTTGCCAACTTGTTTCATTTCATTCAGAGTACTGTCATCTAGATGGCCAACAACAACCCAACAGTACTCCAACTTGACTTGAAAACAGTTAGCAAATTCTTGAGCTGTTCCCCTTGAGAAAATGAATTGTTCAAGTCACCCTCAGTCTTTTGCAAACACAAACACTCAGAGATGATTTCAGTATTGTCACGCTTCAAGACAAGCCCAATATTATGGCAATGTTTTTTGCAAAAGAAAAGCCTGTAAACCATTGTGTACAACCTGTGTTGTGTGGTGAACATCTCCAAGTAGTTGAGGCCTCACATCAGCTGATTGTGGTTTTGTTCTGACAACAATCTCAAGCCAGTTCTGTGCATGGAGAGGCTCCAACAGTTCCAGCACCAGATCCACAGGAAATTCTTTTACAACATAAAAGTGTGTCATGTCAGTGGATTTCTGTATACATATTGTTTTTGGATCCACAATAACCTCAGATGGGTATCCACATTTGAACATGCAGTTTCTCCATTGGGATTTGTTTGTGAGAGGCTGCTGTAATACCCCTCTCACTGTGACATCAAGATTAAATTTATCGGAGAAATACTTGAATATTCTCAGTGCATTGTAGAATCCCAAATAAGGCATTACCCTTTGGTCATTTTGGGAGCAGATTTCTCTTCGAGCTATATTCAGAGCAAAACACATGCCTGGCTGGATGGGTAAAGTCCAAAGTTCATCTCGTGGGACGAAAAAGAGTTTAATTCCCTGATGCTTTCTCTGAAAATCTCTGTATGATGCGCATTGCAAATTGTTATCCAATGCAAACTCACACATTGGATATCTATTGATAACACAGGGACAAATATTGATGAATTTGCAGTCACTCAAACTCAATGTGAATGTAGCTCTGATGCTGCTGTATGGTGAAAACATGTAAAGAAGAGCAAGTAATGAGGAGTTAGAGCTGTAAAAGTTTCTCTCAAATGTTTCTTCTTTTGAAATGGAGGTCTTGCACAGAATGCTGTTTTCTGAGTATCCTTCTCTCAAATATTCAGCTGTGACAAATCCTCCAAATTTACATGACTCACTTGCCACTCCTGAATATTGCAGGATATTTATTGATAAATTTACAGTTTTGTTTCCAGGAGCATATGCAAACAAAACACTGACTTGTTCTCCAAAGTTTCCAAATAGATTTGGTAATGTTTCTGTTATGGACTGAACAATTCTAAGAGGTCTGATCATTGCAGGATTTGTTTTGTACCTGAACCCAAATTCATTCATTTCCATGGAGCAACCATTGAAAACAGACAAAAGTGCTGTGAATGAAGAAAGAAATGAAACATTGTATCTCATGATACTTCTGTGGGACAAATACCCTGGTCCATCAAGAACTAGAATCTGAGTTTGGTGACATTGCTTTTGATCAAACAAAAGAATAACTTTCTCAGTTTTTTGGACAACTATCTCCACAATCTCCAGTTTGTGTTCGTCATCAAAGTCCATGTAGGCAAAACTAGCAATGTTCGTGATATTTTTGTTGAGAGCCTGTGAAGAGTTCAGAGTTGTGATTACGCCTGAGTCCAGTACTGTGTAAGCCACTACTACATGAAAAACTGTGGATGGGAAAGCAGAAACTTTCAAGTCAATGTTATTGAACTGTGGGAAAACACTAAAATCAGAAAGGAAACCACAAAACTGCAGGTCTATTGTTTGATTTACAGGAACAATATCAACGGCACCAAACTTGCATGATACTTGACCCCCAACAAAGTTGACAGAACCACTGATGAACTCCAAGTGGGTGAAAGTAAAATTTCCTGTAAGTTTCTCTGACAACTGGAATCTTGCAAATATTTCTGACCTAGCCCAACCCCAAGCCCTGCGGTGATAGACATTCTTGCAATCATCCAAAATTGTAAATCCATTTTTACAATATTGATGATACAGTAGAGCAGATGGAAGCAAAGAGTCTGAATTCAGATATATATTGCCTTCAGGCCATAGAACCTCCCGATTGAAATATAACTTTCTGATGTTAGAGGTCCGTGTGGATAAATCAAGTGGTGAGTCTCCTCTGTTTTCTTTCTGCACATCCTCATGAAACAGGAGTGACAAATTTCTCTTTTTAAAACAATCCACAAAGAGAAACTGTGACTTGATATTTATCGGAATAGTCCCACATCCACCTTCAAAATCATTTGATTGGTGTTGATATAAGATGCTTTCAACATATGCAAACCAAAGTTTGGGTGTGTGTTGGAAGAAATCAGAGTGACTTTTTACCCAGTCTTGAGTTGGATCAGCGTTTGTCAAGCTTTGTTGCCAGCTTGACAGAACAAGATACAAGAAACCAGTTTTCAACCTTGCTTTGTTCATAAGTCCTCCAGTCTTTTCAACCACAGTTTGGCCAAAAGAACACTTCTAAAAGAAGCTCATAACACTTGACAACCATATTCTTTATGGATGAAAGTCACTTGGTAATGCATACTACCAGAATCTCTCCCTTGGCCAAACAGCATATCACATCATTCAAGAAGAATACTTTCTCTGTTGGTTTACTTGATGTGATCAAATCAAATGTGGCACTCAACACAGCAGAATAATTTTCCCTTTTCTACCATCAAAAAAGGTTTGATATCTTCTCTAAACAAATTGAAAAAAAGCATTTCTTACAGCTGCTTCTTGCCTTCTTACTTCCAAAATTACATTTGCAGCTTCTTTTTGGGATTGGGCTGGGAAATTCATTTATTTCCTGTCTGATACATTCCTTTCCTGACAACTTCCAGTGATCATGTCTGATGAACACAAAGCTGAATCTCACACATGTCAGTCACTCTCCGTCATGCAGGCCATTTTCCACCAATGGTTGACTTGTTCCACGATTCCTTGTCTACTCAAGATCTCAACTGTAGTGTCCCATGGGCCCAACTGCAATGAAGGCTCTGAATCAGCGAACCAAGTCAGTAAATGTTGGTTCACCACACATTCAAAGCAGCAAGCAGAGTATCAAGGGAACAATTTCAGACCATCTGGATCACCTTTATTGCTTTGCAATTGAACATGCTTTTCTGTTTGTCCTCAATTTGTACATGTATTCATATTCATCTCTGAGAGAGATCAATGAGCATCCTACACTTTCGCCTGACCAAAAATATATATGTATGTCTGAAGATTGTCTGAAGATTTTATATGTGCCAAAGAATTCATCACAGTAAAAAAAAATCATACATATGAGCTTGTAACCCACTTCAGGTTCGACCAATAAGTTCTGATCTTGTGGCCCATTTCATAAGTGTATGACTTCTGTGATTTCCATCCATGACAAGTGCCACCAGCTGAGAGACTCAGGCCTGAAAGAATGCTTGGCATTGGTGCAGCATGACAACTCCAGGAACAGAACGATGACAATTTTCCTGCAGGAAGTTTTTGACTGAGCGAAGAAGAAATGCTACACAACCTTGAGAGACATGTGTCTCCTTCAGCATTGATTGGGACCTGTCTCCCCTCTGTTTCATGTCACATGTTGTTTTGAAATACCAGCTGATTACACTTGAGACAATCGAACACACTGGCATTATCTCTGACTCACGCAAAAAGATCCAGATCAGGAAAACCTCGGCCCACCAGAGATTCTGCCCTTCCAGCCTTGTTTTCAAGAGTTTAATTCTGACGACCAGAGACAAGCCGATTTTTCCGACTGAGCAGTTGAGCAAAATTCATTAAGTTCAGACTCGGCACATTCGACACCCTTGGCAAAATGGTGTGCAAAACGTGGATGCCATGCCCGATTGAGTCTTCCAAGACCTCTTCCAACGAGACAGGCACAGGGGAAAACAAAACAGGGACATGGGGTGTGAGGTCAGGATTCCAAACAATTGCTTTGTCTTTTCTGATGTGAAAAGTCTGCTTCTGGTTGTGTAGTTTTTGAGAGTGTGAATTGAATCTGATAAGAGGCGCCTCCCCAACGTGTTGACCTTATCTGCTCTCGTGTGTTTGATTTCTACTCCTCTTTGTACTTTGGTTCTCGCCTGAGCATCGCTCGAGTTTTTTTCGTGATTTTCTGTGATCCAATTCAGTTTCATCTGGCAAGATTTGGGTGCACCCGACTAGGATTTTGCTGATTCGAATTGTTTCATGAGCCGATTTTCATTGAAGAAGCTGAACATCTGTGCGATTGGAAGTGGATGAAAGTTTTGGAAACTTTGTGAAGGCACAAGGTGCCCTTGAGGTTCCGTTCGCCCGAGAATGCCTCTGCTGTGCGTGTGGTGGAGACGCGTTCACTTCACCCTACACACAGCGTCCCACCACCTGCCACCACACAGGAATCTTCCAGGGTTTAGTACTGGACTACCACGGAGGAATTGAACTGTGCTGCCAAGGCATTCCCTCAGTGTTGACTGGTACTGAGCACCGAGCCCAGAAGACCGGCCCCACTCCCGTCTGTGAACTGCTGCTGACCACACGGACCAAGGGTCAATAGGGTCACTGTGACGCTTCGGGACTTCAGCGCTTGACCCACACAACGGAAACACTGGCCATAGAGGATATTGCCTTGGAAAACAGTGACCAGAACACTGCTGACCATTGAAATGCATCACAGTTTGGACTTTGGGCAAATCTTGACGACGCAGACTCGGCAGACTCAGCAACATTGGGTGTGAAGGTATGTGGCATTTTGCGGTAAGCTCTCTCTAGAACGCATCTTGCAGTCACACAGGGGAGTAAAAACACAAACAGACAACATGCGAGTGGCATTTGGATACGTCAGGCAAAACAAGCAAGTTCCAATTGTGGTTGTCAAGGATGCAGGCCCCTCGCCCCCGGCGGCGCGCCGGGCCGGCGCGCGGCGCGCGGCCGCCCGGCCCCCCCGCCGCGGCGCGCGCGGCCCGCCCCCGCCGCGCGGGGCCAGCGCGGGGGGCGGGGGGGGTCGGG
>JAAUXT010069828.1_pt1 | contig 26625 bp, 22 predicted proteins | sample 7278171 | NCBI WGS metagenome assembly JAAUXT01 (sample SAMN14350112, study PRJNA611818) | marine sediment metagenome | isolation source: surface marine sediment (1.8m) | place: French Polynesia: Moorea | collected 2018-08
CCCCCCCCCCCCCCCCCCCCCCCCCCCCCCCCCCCCCCCCCCCCCCCCCCCCCCCCCCCCCCCCCCCCCCCCCCCCCCCCCCCCCCCCAATCCGAAAATCATTTTCGCAATCTCAAGTGGAGTTTCTTGTGAGGTTCCAGGTTTCTTGTGAGGTCTTTTTTGTCCGGGGCTCAAGTAAGACGCTTGGTGTTTCAGACACCGTGACCGCGACCGCGACCGCGGCTCCAGGGACCGGGACAGAGATCGCGACCGCGGCGGACGCGACCGCGACCGAGAGCGAGGCGGACGTGACCGAGGCGACCGGAAGTCGCGCTGGAGCAAGGTGGACGACGAGCCGGAGCGCCCCCTGCTGGACGGCGCGGATAAGGTGGCGCCACCTCCCCCTGGTGGTAGTGGGGAGCGCGAGCAGCGAGGCGGCTGGACGACAGACGTGAACGACATGTTCGCACAGATGGCGCAGGAGTCACTTCAGAAGCAGAAGGGAGATGGGAACGAGGCTGGCGACGCCGTCGCGGGTAGCGACGCCACCGCTGGCGGCGCTGAGGCGCCACCGCCCGTGGAGCCCAAGCCCATCCCGTCTCTCCTCGGCTCCTTCGCGCCTTTAGTCCTGGGCGGCCCGCCCGAGAGGAGGGGGCCCCCGCCCCTGCAGGAGTTCAACGAGCCCCCGCCGCCCCCTTCCCTCTTGCGACAGCCTGTGCCCCTGCTGGATTTGAATGACCTTGAACCTCCGGCTCGGAGGCCTGATTTCGCCGGCAGTGACGGAGAGCGTCCGCCGCCGGCTCTGGTAACCGGCTCTGAGGAGAATCCGCAGGTGCTCGACGATTCTTCCGAGGACAACGCCGCCGGCAGGGCGATGCTTGACTCGAGTGTTGAGATGAGTGAAGAACCCAGCGCCGAGCAACAGCAGCAGCAGTTTGATATGCCAGGGTCTCCGCCGGCGCCGCCGCCGGTGGTGACGTCATCTCCGCCGCCGGTGCGGGGCGGTGAGGAAGGCGCCGAGGAGCTGCCGCACATGATGGAGCCGGCGGAGGCGACCGGCAGCAGCGTCGGTGGCGCCGACCTGATGCCGATGCCGCCCGATCAGCGCGACGACGCCGCCTGCGACGCCCAGCTCGACGCCGACGAGACAGCGACACGCGGCGGCGACATGGGACTTCCGCTCGGGGTCGAGGAAGACGCAGGAGGAACGACGCTGCAACCAGTCGACACCACCGAGGCTGCGTGCCCGGACAACACGCACGCACTGCCGCAACCGGAAATGACGTCATTCGAGCCGGAACCGGAAGTCTCGATGCCGTCGTACAATGACCAGTCGCGCTCGCACTCGGAAAGCATGGACTCGTCGTCGTTCGAACCTGCGCCCATGTTGAACGAGTTCAACGAGAAGGACGAACGCTTTCCAACCCAGGAGGACGCGATGATTATGGACGATTCCTTCGACGTGGAGCCTCAGGCACAGGGCGTGATTGAGCCGCAGCAGGACGCTGACTTCGAGGCGTCTCCACCCAACTTCAACAACGTGGGCGATAATGGGGAAGCAGATCGCGCCGAGGACTTTCCTCAGGGACTGGACGACGAGTTCCCTCTGCAGCAGCAGGAACAGCAGCAGCAGGAACAGCTGCAGGAAGACGATGATTTCCTGTTCCCCGAGGAGAACCAAGCCCTGCAGCAACTGCAGGAGCCCCCCACACTGCAGGCACAGGAGGAAGAGGAGGATGAGAACGCGCCGCTGTTCGACGCGCCCCCTGTTGTGATACCAGCAGCCGCCAAAGACCCCGCGTCGGCGCCTCAACACGCATTTGATGACGAAGAGTTGATGAGGACAGAGGCGTCGGAACCGAACGGAGAAACAAACGATGACGAAGCTCAGGATGGTTGAGAGGATAGGATCGTGTGGTTTGTGTTGAGTCTGAAGGGAAGCGTGGCGAGGAGGCCACGCCCCCTGGTGCAGTATTCGTGCTCCATTCACAGCATGGAAGTGACCACGTGTTGGACCACGTGGTCTGTTAGTGACCACGTGTTGGACCACGTGGTCTGTTAGTGACCACGTGTTGGACCACGTGATCTGTTGGACCACGTGTTTTGCTGCAATTGAGCAGGGATTGGAAACACGTTTTTGCAGCTCTCCTTCGTTATGCCATGTGTTCTTCTGATAGTCCGGAAGAACGACGCAGTCAAAACACAACCTCACAAGTATTTTTCTCTTTGTTTTGTCCCCGTGAAGCGACAACCAAATCTGGTGAAAAAACTTATGCATTTCAACAGTGTGTCCTTTCCGCTCAATGGGGAGTGAAAATAAATGGCGCAGTGCAGGAACAGGCAGCTGAGATGGGAAAAACGTGAGGGAGGGACGTTCACTGCTGTGCTGATCATGCAGATTCGGTGTGCCATGTACTCTTTCATAGGGGCAGCGGAGTGCGCCCGGGAGGCGTCCAGTATAGCACGCTGAAGGCGACAGGGTTGAGTGGCTGCTGCAGGCCTGTTTGTTTCACACTGGATGCGTTGTGTGTCTGTACAAGTCACTGGGCGCTGCGCCGCTCAGAGGGCGCTGCGAGCACAGGGCGGGAGACGAGCCCGCCAGGGGTCGTGGCGCGAAAAGGACATCAACTCCAATTGTGATAGAGACTGGAGGTGGCGACACTCCCCTCCCACCCAACCACGTGTTTTTATGCAGATTTACAGGTCTTTTCTTTTTCATAAAAAAATAATAAAAACAAAAGTGGAATGAGACTTGGAAGTAGCTGTCGTTTCTTCCAGGGAAATTACCTTGTAAAACGTAAATTCCTGTTTTCAAAAACAGAACGAAATGTTCTTTTCTCTGCAATGCCTGTCACCGAATGGATACGATACTCTTTTCTGAAAAGGCATGCTTTTTGTATATCAAACCAAAGAAACCTTGTCTGGTTTATTTTTCGCAACAAAACTTGTCCATACCCATTGCGTTCTGTCGCACCAGTTGCGAGCATGTTAGCGGGAAGAAAAACGCCTCAGTGCACCAATACTTTAGCTGCAAGGACACATGGCATAAGGATGACACACGCAGAAGGAAGGACACTGCGACCACCAGAGGACTCTGCTGCTGCAAAAGACAGTCGACCTGCCCAGGGGCCGGACGTCACGTGACGCTCACGGGGTCAGGGGTTCAATCGGGCCCCTGGCCCAAGGTTGGTTCGTTCCGACTCGAAAAACATTCTATGAAAAAATAACGTTTCACTATCAAAGAAGACGACAGTTTTGCTCGGATGTGTGCAGTCACTTGTTTGCGTGTGGAAACAGTTGTAATTTGCTTTGAACATTATCAGTGTAAAATAGAAATTATCCCTGCGAAACCACAAGCACCAAAATTTTGTGCGATAGAACTCAGTCGCACCTGAAAAATCGGAACACGAGGTTTGCGCGAAACAGACAAATGGCTGTACATGTTCTTTCAGTAAATGTTCATTGTTCGGGATGAAGTTTCAATTCGTAGCCACAGTTGCCGAGTTCAATTCATTGAAAAGTTCGAAGTTGTAAAAGCAGAAATTTTTCTGTTGGAGATGTAAATACATTTGGTGTCGTGTTAATTTTTGTGTTGGTCTGGTAGCCGGTTTTTGTTCCTTGTTTTTTTTTTCCTTCCGTCGGGGTGTTGCATGATGAGCAGGTTCCACAGGTGTCGCCGCCTGTTGTCGGAGGTGGGAACTTGTCGAGGTATGTACAGTGTGCGACGCGCACGCGCGTAACTCAGCGTCTCAAAGAAAAGGCGTCATGTAGTTCAAATTCTGTAAACGCCTGACGTTCCCTTCAGTGAGACCAGTGTGGCGTGTGCGCTTGTCCGACGTCAAAAAGTTGAAAAACAGATTTGAGAACAGTCAACGCTTAGTTCAAGTATTCAATTGAAAAGGGTGTGTCAATTTTTGGGTGGAGATTTACTGGCGTCGGACAAGCGAGTCCACCCGAGGCAGTTGAACGATGTGCACGTGAGAAACTGAGCTGGCAAAGCCTCTCGGGGGGGGGGGGGAGGAGGCTCGGGACAGAACAACAAATGGCGTTCAGTGTAGAAAGAAAGATTTTAGGTTTGTGGGTAAAACTGAGTGGTGTGGGTTTTGTGTCCTGCCCCTTTCTCCCGCCAGGTGGACACGCGAGCGTTAGACGCCACCTGTTCAGACCCATGATGCAGCAGTGCAAAACTCTGCATGTCCACGTGATAAAGGTGGGGGGGCAGACCTTTCCTGGGAGCTTTGGTTTCATTCTCACAATACACGACTTTGGGGTGGGGGGGGGGACTGACGGAGAAATGTATTGCGAAATGCAGGGCATCTGACAGGGCCCTTGATGCCCAGGCGCCGCTTTTGTCCCAGCGCCCAACTTCCCTGGTCTCAAGATGTCGCGGTCTCACGCTCCTGCGCCTGCGCTTGCGCCGCCGCGCACACACACTTGAGTGACAAACGCGTTTGGTGCTGCCCTCTAGAATTCGCATTGAACAACGCCGCCACTCAATCCAACCAAACATTCCAAGCCGTTCCACACCAGAGAACACGTCTTGATCCCTGAAGGCGTTTTCATAGCTTCGTTTTTTGCCTTCCGTTAAGTTTTGCGTGTAAAACGTGTTTACGAGGTAGATTCAAATACATTTGTCCAAACATCTTGGTGTGCGGCGTTGGTCTGCGAGCAAACGAGTGCTGCAGTCGCACTCCGTCCCGTGTGTCGCCCGAGAACACGTTTGGCCAAACTTATTTGAATCAACCTCGAGAATCGCCGCCCCCCCCCCAACTTCACGGGAAGTGGTGCGAAAAAGTGGACAAGAACACGAGGGATACAAATTTCAGAAGCCTTTTTAATTTTTCCACAACAATTTACACGGTAACAAATCTAGAGTGCACGAAGATGGTCGCACCGCTGGTTCGGTGGGCGTTGCTCTGGAATGTGACCCACTTTATTATGCTGAGTGCAACAACTGATCAAACACGACTTGCTGCTCTATCAAGATTACCCCATCTCACAAACATTTGCAACACAAACTTTGTGCAAGCTTTGCACAAATCAACATTGCTTTCACCAATCTCTGTTCAGAAATCTTGGATACAGCTGACTGCAGGGTGTGTGTGTGTGGTTGGATCTACAAACGCGATTCAAGTATCGGAACTGATAGCCAATAGACGCGAGGTTATTCTTGACGCAGATGGAACGACGCTCCCTGCCCGATGAAAACCGAAGCTGCATGTTTTATCAGCTGCGTGATTTTCCGGTTCCCACACACTGAGGCTGCAGCGCCCTCCCTTCCCCCTCCTAGAATGAAGCTGCAACCCTGGCTCTAGCACTGATGAAGCAGCAGCGAAGGACCGGGTGACCGGCTGTGTTCGCTGCAGCTGGGGTTGCAGATCCATTGACAAACCTGATTCACAATGTGTGCGTCATGTGTTGCGTCCCCTGGGTGCCCATGCACCCCCCTCCGAGATAGGGACGCAGCGCATGACATTGGGACTGGTTGCTGCAGCCAGCGCTGGTGGTTGTAGCCGGCGGGAGGGGGTGGAACGCCGCAGCCTCGGTGTGGGAACGCCGTTGCCGGCGTCGCGCCGGTCTACCTGGTGATCCCGATGACGCCGCACGCGATGCGCCCCCCAGCGTTTCCGGTCGTCTTGCTCAGCTCGTGACCGCCCTTGCCAAGGTCGTCCTCACCCTCGTGAACCTGGCGGGAAAATGTATCACGTGACAAGGCGAAGAACACGTGACCTTCGGTCACAATGAACACCTCAAGGTTTGCGCAGTCACAACACACCGTGACTTTGGACTCTGCTGTGAATAGTCTTCCTCAGGGTACACAGGGGTGAAGTGGCGCCCAACTGGATTGGAGGTAGGGGAGTGGGGCTGCTCCTGTACAGAGCCAGAGGGAGATGGAGAGTGCAGGCATTGTCAGGCGAGCGAGTGAGAGAGCGAGAGAGTGAAAGCGAGCAAGAGAGCGAGCAAGTGACTGAGCGTCAGAGAGAGACCGCAACCCTACTTTGATTGGACCACAGTAAGGAACGTGCACTGCTGCCGTTGAACCACAACCACAAGGGAAAAATCGTGTTCCCATTGGACCACAGGGGGCAGTGAACCCCGCTTCAGCAAGACCACGGGGAGGGTGAGCCCTGCTCCCAATAGACCCACAGGGAATGAACCTTGCTCCTATTGGACCAAAGGGGGTGGGTGGGCCCAGTTCCTCTCGTCCAATCAGACGGCGCTCTGCAGCGGGTTTGTGATGGCGGTACTCACAACGATGGTGCGTCCGATGATGGAGTTGGGTCCGATGAGGCTGATCTGCGAATCGGAGATCTTCACGGCGGCCTTGCCGTCCGCGCCGGCCGTCACGTTCCCCAGGTCACCCGCGTGCCTGCAACCGCGACATGGTGCAGGCATGTTAGACGTGTTGCGTGTCTGTGAGTGTCAATGGACGCTGCGCCCCTGTGCACGTCGCCAGATGTAGGCCTGCACGCGTCAATGGAAACTGCGTTGCCTGCACCGGCCTGATGAACGTGAGGTCTGCATCGCATTGGATGCACCTCGTGTTGCACGCAGGGATTCACGTGCACGTCAACTGACTACGTCTGGCGACGTGGCGCAGCGAGGAATATCAATTGACAACCGTTTCCATGTCACTGTGAGCCCTGCTTGTCTCAACACGTCAATGGACGCTGCGAACACGTCCAAGCGTCCTCTGGAATGTGACCCGCAAGAAAACTCGCAGGGCCTCAGATTTCGCTTTCCGTTTCACGCTGGCTGGTCCACGTCGTGTGAGAAACTTTCGATCGTGAAACGAGCAACGCAGATAGATCTGCCACGTGCGTGGATTCACCCTCACCTGACCACGTCGTCGGGGCCGCCGTGATCCTTGCCGCCAGGGTTGAAGTGCCCTCCAGCAGACGTGCAGCCTGAAACGAGCGATAATGGGGGAAAATGTCACGTACAACTTCTGCGTCATCTGTGCGAACAGATCACATTCGTTCCACCTCGTTTGAGCGAGATGCACGTCGCAGTGTGTGTGTGTGTGTGTGTGTGTGTGTGTGTGTGTGTGTCTGTCTGTCTGTCTGTCTGTCTGTCTGTACCTGTATGCACGTGCGCGTGAGTTTCGCCCACACCAAAACAAGTGTCCACGTGTGTTTGGCACCCACATGTATGCGTGTGTTCGCGAACGTGTGTGTGTGTGTGTGTGTGTGTGTGTGTGTGTGTGTGTGTGTGTGTGTGTGTGCGCGCATGTGTACACCCACGTGTTCATGTTTGCAAACGTGACTTGGCACTCAAATCAAAGGCTGTGGCTTCTCTGATCTCGGAACTCAGCTGTTCAATTTCCGTGCGTTAACCTTCCAGGGTCGGATTAGTTCGTTTATGTCGGTCTCGCGGTCGCGTGACAAGCGAACAACACTCAACGCTCGTCAAATACCGAACCCGAGCCTCGGGAAAACACAGGCCGGGAGCGGACAACAAACGCAATGCAGCTGGACTCTTATGACAGCTGCCCAGGTAATAATAAAACACTGAAAACCTGAATAATGCTGTGATTTTCGCTTTCATAAACCAGCAAGACAAATTTCAAATGCGCGGAAATTGTAAAATCCATTTCCATCTTTTCCCCGCACACGATCATGATCACACCGCATCCTTGATCAACAAAACCTAAGGAAGCTCCAGAAATAGAGCTTTGATCATGGAAAACACAGACACTTCAAAAGAGGGAAAGAAAAGGCTTCCTGGGACCCGTTTCACGTATGAAGCGTCACGTCTCACGTATACGCAGCGTCTCTCTACAGGTCAACAGGCCCTGCGTGCGACGCAACGCCCACTGACGTGTACGGAGGAGAAACGCACGACGCATGCGCTGTGACGCACGCCTCTGAAGATCAGGTTCCCGGTACCGGGTTCCCGGTGGCTGCACCTGTGTGACTCACGCGGCAGAGGCAGAAATATCGGGAACCAGATCAAATGAACACGAAGCTCGATGGATGTGAAACAGGAACTCCATCCTTTTTAGCAACGAATAAGGAAGCGTTGACACACCTCTCCCGTTATGGCACAAAAATGTGCTCGTTCAGTCGATATTACAGCCAAGCTTGCAAGATGTGCACAGAATCTTTTTTTGATCATCATTCACCGACTTCGTTGTCTCAATCTGTCACACCTGTATATGCGTCACTTTGATCTGCAATTTTCATTTGATTCAAAACACACACGCACACACACAAAGCACACACACACAAAGCACACACACAGCACAAGCAGTGCGGATTCGACGTAGCCCAACTGAAGCGGGGTTGATTCCACATGACGCACACAAGTCAAGCGTCAAACACGTCAACCTTCAACATGACGCACACGTCAACCTTCAACATGACGCACACGTCAACCTCATCATGACACACACGCCGCCCCTGACGCATATCCATGGTGAAAATTGGAAAACACGCACCGTTGGTGTTGTCCCCGAACTCGTGCACGTGGAAGCCATGTTTTCCCTCCGCCAGGCCCGTCACTTCGCCCGTCAGCGTCACCGGGCCGTCCGCCGTCGTCTACAACCGGAAGTGACCTTGAGTTGACCGGAAGTTGACCCCTTGACATTCAGTTGACCAACACGACCCCAGTTGACCCTCGTTGACCTTGTGTTTTTGTTCAAGGCCAGTGACCTTTGGTCGACACACACACGAGGTTGTCTCAATTGTCATTCTGGTTGTTCCGTTGGTTGTGTCCAAATCACCAGCAGGACAAGTCGCTCAACGAAGGTCAATTGGGTGCGTGAAATTTGCCCCCCTTGGGTGATTTTGTGATTTTCAAAGGTCTCTGACGTGTGTTGATTTGCTGCAGCCAAGGTGCCCGTCACACATCCAGTTTTCGACGTGTGCAATGTTTTCTTTAGACACAACAACCGTCACAACACTGAAGTTGAGCGCCGGTTGCTTTTCGAAATCGTCTTCGTACCGTCCTCAATCGGTGCACACACACACACACACACACACACACACACACACACACCTTTCATCTTTCCTTGATGAAGTACTCAAAGAGACCACATCCCACATGGACTGTGGGTGCACTGCTCTTTCGACGAACATGGGGTGGCGGGGGTCAAAGGTTGCTTCGGATCAAAATTAGAACCACTGTCTCACCCTTCTGTCCCCTTCGTTCGTTGACAGGTTTTGCTCAGACAGTTTGAATTCCTATTGCTTGCAAACTGGGCCAAAATCTGGTTCACACGTGATTCGCCGGACAAAATTTTCCAACCGCTAAACAGGCAACCACCGCCAAATTTCAACCAAAAACACTGTCTACCGAAAAGGAAACAATTGCAGGACATTATTCAAGCGAATAGTCTCAGAAATGTGCATCGCAAGAAGGCACGGTGGTCAAAAACAAGTCTGGCACAAACATGTCCACCCGTCAAACTAGGCCAAGAGTGCCACTTTTCAAAACACTTTTCTACCCAACTGAAGACTTACCTGGGTGAGGTGGATGCACCCTTTCACTTGGTTGGACCCTCCAATAACGCAGACAGCCTTCACAGACATGGCGACGTTGATTTTCTGAGCTGTTAAGCGGATAATTCGAGGAGGAAAAGTGCTTCTCGCAGCCGGTGAAAGTTCAAGGTCGGAGGAGGAGGAGGAGGCGACATCTGTAGATCTAAAGCTGGTGGCGGGAAAACAGCCAAACTTGGAAACTGCAAATTTGGCGAGCGGATGGGGGGGGGGGGGGCTGAGGTTTGTTCAGTGCAGCTCTGTCAACAAAACTTTTGGGTCAATTTGTTGCGTTACTTTGAACCCAACAGCTGAGTTGTGCAAAACTGAGTTCTCTATCGGCTGAAGAAAGCTGCTCAGTTAAGGGGACAACCTCCACCTGTTTTTCAGTTGAGTTCTGAGCCCAGTTCTTTGTGACCCTCTGGCTCTTGAGGTGTGACCCCAATTTTTTCGTGCATCAGACAACTATCTCAACACCAAAATGACCCTTGTGGAGGCATGGGTTCTGTGCTGGGAATGAAGTGCAAATCAGTGCACCACTTGTTGTCTGAGAAATCTCAGCCACCAGATTGGCTTATGGTTTTTGGTGCCTGGATCCAGAGTTGCATATGAAGAGCCAGAGTCACCCTCGATGAGCCAGGGTGTCACACCCGAAGAGCCAGGGTCACACCTCAACAGTCAGGGGTAACACCCAAAGAGCCAGGGTCACACCTGAAGAGCCAGGGTCACACCCAAAGAGCCAGAGGGTCACACCCAAAGAGCCAGTGGGTCACACCCAAAGAGCCAGAGGGTCACACCCAAAGAGCCAGGGTCACACCCAAAGAGCCAGGGTCACACCCAAAGAGCCAGTGGGTGACACCTAAACAGCCAGAGGGTCACAACCAAAGAGCCAGAGGGTCACACCTGAAGAGCCAGCGGGTCACACCTGAAGAGCCATGGGTCACACCCAAAGGACCAGATGGTCACACCCAAGGAGCCAGGGTGTCACACCTGAAGAGCCAGAGGGTCACACCCAAGGAGTCAGAGGGTCACAACCAAAAAGCTGAAACGCCACACCCGACAAGTCGAAATGTCACAACCAAAAGCTGAAAGCTCGTGCCGGAAAACGCGCAGACTCAGAATTTTGTTGTCAGTGTTTTTCACGAGAACATAAAACCGTTTATTTCTGCAAGACATTGTTTCACATCCTGTTGTACACTATCCAGTGATGAGACAGGCTTTGGAGAATTCTTCTCTCAAAACAATCTTTTCCGACGTTTGAATGAGACGGAATAAGAAAGAAAAAAATTTTGTTTTTGGAGTTGAACCTTTTACCGAGCAGAACTGACGAGACTGTGAACAGGTCAGCGAACATGTTTTTCTTCTGTGACACTGAATTTCTTTGGTTTGTTCCTGTGCTGCTTTTTTGCAGAGGAGACAAACAGCAATGGATTGATCAAAGAGTTTATGGGGATCACACAAACTGTGATCCAAATTACAAGATCTATTGGATATTCGGCAATGAACATGACTGACAAATACACAATACTTGTTGGACACCAGCACAAGATGTTTGAAAAAGACACCAAAAACAGTTGCAGAAGAGGGTATTTGTATGAACTTTGGTTCATAGAATTTACTTTTATCATTTGTTCCTTGTGAGTCAGCAAGTGGCTGGCAAGCAAAATATTCAGGCAAAGAATGCAAGCTGAACTGAACATTTGAGACATGGCTGTAAACCATGAAAATGCTTTCACCTTGAAGCTTTCATTTGCTGGATCCAGGAAAGGTGAACACAGTCTCATTGGTGCTGGTGTTCCATACCAGGAAAACACAACTGTGATGGCAACACTTGTTGAAACAGACACAGATGCAACACAACCTACAAATTTGAAGAATGATTTTGAATCACTGAGAATGGTAAATTCTTTCAAAGGATGAACAACTGCAAAGTAGGAGAATGAAAGAATCAAGAGACTTGTTTGAGAAGCAATGGTGAAGAGTACCATCAAAAATAATGCCAAAAAGCAGGGTATGCTGGACTTCCACAGATTTTCATTTACCAAGAAAACACCTTTGAAGTACAGATCAGCAGACCATATAACTAGCAGATACAAAGAACACACACCATCAGAAATGTTTGTCAGCACAACTGTCCCTGCAAAAGACTTCTTTTCTTTCATCAGCTTCGGATAGTATATTGACATTGACAATAAATTTATCGCAAGAACTAAGAAACCAATAACACCAAACAAAATCCTAAATTCTGAACTTGGAAGTAAATCACTACAAGATACATACCAGGGTGGTTCTGCTGCACAGTGTACACCAGCTGGGACAACGCAACACAGATGATAACTTGTGGTCTCAACAAGTGTGATGCTGAAACCTGAGAATGCTTTTTCATGTACGCTGGCTATGCTTGTGTTAAGCAGTGAGATGGTGTGCAGTTGGTGTGAATTCTTTACCAAGTTCCTGGGAAATACAGAAAGTGGATTGCTGGAAAGGTTCACCAGTTTAAGCTGTGGGAGATTGATGAATGACAAAGTTTGTAGAATGACAACATTGTTGAAGCAAAGAACAACAATTGTCAATTTTTTCTTGTTCTTGAAACATTCTTTTGATAACACTTGCAGTTCAGACCGTGTCAATTCAAAGTGGAACAAATCCGATGGGAGATTGACTGTGCACAAAGTGCTCGCATTTGTTCTGTACAATCTCAATTTTGTCACATTTTGAAAGCCAGCAACAAGGGTTCCTAAATCTGAATCAACAACAACAACAAAATGAAAGGGAAAATTCACTTCAGTCCGTGTTACATTTGTACATTTGACAGCCCAAGAGGCACACAGACAATTTGAAGGACATTTAATATCTGTCAAACTACAGGAATACTCATCATCCTCTTTTGGACAATCTGAATGACCATCACAAATGTTTCCCAAATGCAGGCATTTTGAGGAATTATGTTTGCACTTGAACAAGGAAGGACACCCGGCATTTGAATCACACACAGGACCATACTGTTCATCGTCTCCTCGTGAACAATCCCATTTTCCATCACATACATATTCCCAAGGAATGCAGTAGGATTTGTGACATTTAAATGTTGCTGAGCACTGAAAAGTTGAACAATCTTCCAAATGCGCTCCATTCCTGCATGGCACAAGTAATGCTTGATTCAATCTGAAAAGGCATATCTCAAAAATATTGAAACACTTTGAATGACCTTGTCTGCACGGAATTTGCATTTTGTTTTTGCAGTAAAAATATTTTCCAATCCTCAACAAGTCTTTCAAATGATATTCATCGTTCGCTGGAAGCCCGCAATCAGATACCAAGTCATTCACATAAGAAATGTCCAACATCTTCCCTGAAGAACATTTGAATGCTTGCAAAGATGTTTTGTTTTCTTGAAGGGCAGCTGACTGAAGTTTTGTGTCATTGAAAAATGTTTCTTGACAGAGGATATGTGTTTCATCAGACTTGTCATCATTGGGACAGTCTTGATAGCCATCACACAGAAACTTTGATGAGACATGGGTACCAAAGTTGCAAAGGAAAACATTTTCCCCCAAAATAGGACTCACAGAATTTGTGACACAAACTTGAAGGTCACTGGCCACATCCCTTGAAATCTTTTGCTGCTGAAACCACAAATGGTGCAAATGCTTTTCATATGAATATTTGTTGAACACTGTTTGGTTCTTGGCATTTGTCAATGAGAGAAATGGAGGCAATGGAGTTGGAATAGCATCTATAATTGGTTGAAACAGGTTTAAATTGCTGAAGTAAAATATCTCTGAAGGACAACAAGTGTTCTTCACATTTTCTTCAAAACTAAATCTCACAAAGGAAAAGCACCTATTTGTCAACAATATTTGCGATGGTGAGCAATATTCTTTGTCCAAAGAACCAACTGATTTTGAAGGATGTGTAATTTGCAAAATAACTTGGCACCAAATGTTGTTCAAGATCTGTTCATAACAGCTGATTGATATCCATTCAGGTTCAGCCAAGTTATAAACAAGGACCATGGTACACTGTCCTTGCTGTTTCTCAGGGTACAATGTGTGCTGTGGTTTCTTTTTGTGTCTTTCAATATTTGGACAGACATTGCTGCCAAGCCTAGAATGAATTGTACACTTGAATTTTGTGTGTTCTGTTGTTCCAAAATTTAGGTTTGTAAATCTTTGAAATGATAGAGGTGCTCCTGTTTCCCATTTATTCACCTGCAGAGAAATGAAACATTTTGCAATCTCTGTTTCAAACAAAGAGCCAATTGTCAGAAACTCAGCATTGCCAAAGCTTGTCTGAGGGACAGCAAAGCAAGTGTAGTTGAAAGGGGCCATCCCTTGAGTTCAAAGGGAAACAGTTGACACAATAGCCTGTGTTCACAGCTCAGACCCCCCTTTTCTGATTTTGATTATTTGCTGGGTGTTCAGTTGCAACTGTTGACACCCTGCATCATTTTGACAGAAACATCATTCCTTGCAGTTGTCTCTGAATTCCAAATACAATGTTCTTGTTGTTTGTGACATCAATCTTTTGGCACCAAAAACCTGATTGGAATACTTACTTTCAACCCTGTAAAAATTCCTTCAGAAATCCACTCCATTTTCTCATGATAAACTTGCAAGAAAGTTTCCAGTTCTTTATTGTTGGAAAATGATGGCAATGAGCCATTCTTCTTTCTGCACCTTCCAGAAGCATCTTTCCAAGAAGACAGGCTTTTGTTTGACACATCAAAGAATGTTTGAAAGACAAGATAAAACACAACAAATGATGCATTTCCTGATGAAATGAGGGAAACGTTGTAACAATAAGTTATGTGATTTCGTTGATGATTCCCTTCACAGTTTGTTGTCTTGTACCGTGTTTCAAACCGGGGGTGCTTTCCAAGTATTTTTCCACCCCACCAAACAAAATGCTTGTTGTAAGCAACTGGAAGCCATTTCATGAAGAGCAGAGAGAAATTGGGGTTTGTGTCCAAGGATCTTACAAACAAATATGATTCCTTTGCCAGAGCAAAAAATCTTATGTTTCTCTTTTTCATAGCTGACAAAAATCTCAATGGCATTTTGATGCTCACAGAAAGAAGTTCTTTTTGTGCATAAGCTTCTTCTTGATTGAAACCTAATTCCAAAGATTTATCACAAAACATGTCCCTTGCAACACTGTTTTCTTGCTGGTGTGGCTTTAAAAGCAGAAAGTGAGATGCCAGGTTTGTTTCAAATGCAAGTTCTCCTTGTGTCAATCTTGGAATGTGTTCCTTAAATTTTGTTGGAACAACTTCTGAAAGATCAGTGAAGTTTACCCCAAATGGACTGTTTAATATCTCAACCCTGATATCAAACCACAACTTGGAAGTGAAGTACGCTTTGAATTGAATATAAAAATATGAATACAAATCATCTTTCTTGGTCTGGGGTGAATCAGCTTCTACCACAATTTGTTGAAAGCCAGAATGTGTGGTAATTTGAGAAGGGTGTGAAATTGTAAACTTTTTTGAGCATTTGTTCTTTTTACATAACTTCCTTACCTGTCCTCTGAAAAGTATGTGTGACAAAAAGGTTCCAGAGAAAGTGTAACGAAGTGTTTCTGATTCAAAGTTGCCAATAAAAAGCCTTGTTAAACATCTGTGGGCTCCTTTTGCAAAAGCATTTTCACCAGGTCTCACCTGAATAACAAAACACTCTTTCTTGGCCATTGTGAGCTGGATCCCATTCTCCATACTCCATTCTTCTCCTTCACAATAATCGAAAGAGCTCTGTTCGTTGTGGTGATGCAAGAAAAGGAAAGTTTCTGTTGTTGGGTCAAAATATCCATAGGTGTTATAACTGTTGGTGTGATAATAACTAAGTGTGCAATGACAGGGTTTGCTTTCACATTCCTCCTGTGCACAAAATTCCAGAGACGCCACAACACATTTGGTGGGACTAATTTTCAAATGAGCAGAGATTTTGGTGTATTCAGTGTACCAATAAAGGAGTAAAATTAGGTTGTTAGTTCTTGAATAAACACTGGCTGGATCCACCAATGAGTCATAAGATTCGCATTTGAGTGTATTGTGCTGCAGGACATTGTTTTCCAAAATTAGGAATGCTCCAAAATTGCAGTTTAACGTTTCATTGCTGAAGTAATTCAACTTTGTCATTGTTACATTCAGGAAGTTGGACTCTTTTGTGGACACAGACAAAACACAAGGATTAATATTGCAAGATTTCAAAGTATTTATCTCCAAAGAAGTTTCTTGAATTTGAAATGTTGCACTGAACCTCATTTTGTATGAGCTGAACATCACATAACTTTCTGTTGTTGTGACCTTTGGAGATGCTGTTTGTACAAGACACTGGAATGAAGACATATTCATAGATCTGCTGTTTGTCTTCAATTTAGATTTTGATCCAGGACCATCAAAGATTAACAGTTTTGTTTCAGAATAAGGTGTGGCCACTTGCAAAACAATAACATCAGTCTTTTCAACTTGTATATGAAATGTGAGAACAACTGGTGATTTTATGTTTTGATGTATGAAAATGCAGGTGATTAGTGCTGGATGTTTGGTGGTGAGGATATTGTGTAACATCCTGGCATCAATCACTGTATATTGTGCTTCAACAGAAAAATTTAACTCTGATGCAGATTCAAAAATGAGTTTAATTCTTATCTTTCTGAACAGAGGATAGAGGTTGAATGCTGGATGAAAGCCATGATATTTAAACCTGAGAGATCTTATTGTTGGGTGAGAAACAACGATATTAGCCTTCAACGAGTTATTCTTGTTCGTTGCAAAACGGATGTGTTGAAAACTGATGTTGGCCCTGAGCCTGGGATCCAATTCAAGCTTCCAAGTGTGCTTGAGGAAAAAAATTATATCACCTGGCAGCAAGTTGAAGTTTTCTCCAGTGATGAAAAGCTGACCTGATACTTTTCTTGCAATTACTTTGAAAATTTGTTTTTGGAATGTTTCCAATGATTCATTTTTGATTGGCTTCAAGAAACCTGTGATGGAATATTCCCTTTTTGAAGTGTAATTTTCTTCACTGGTTTTGTGCTTGACAAATCTTTCTGATAATACAAAATGCAACTTGTAACTGCTTGCCAGACTGTCTGTTGTGTCAACAGCAACCACAGTTTCAACTGCATTGTACTGAAACTGTGTTACATAAGAAAACCAATGTTTTCTTGACTCTTTAAAAATTTCTGTGAAATTAGAAACCATTTGTTTCAATGTTATGTCAGATCTGGCAAAATAAAGAACAAAAAAGTGACACAAGGCCAATGCACTTTTCAGCATCTCATCAATCCACAAAGGAAAGCCTGCTTTCTCACACCCTTTTGGTCAAGTAATTTGTTGCAGTTTGCTCAGTTTTGTAATGTATTTAATTTTGACAACCCTCTGCATTGCCAACAGTTTTGGAAGAAAGTCTTTGCAAATACTGCTGAAAGAAAAGTAAACTTTTTTTTTATTGCGTTTTACTTGAAATCATTCAAACTTGTCTCACTGAATTGGTTATTTCAGGTGTGCTGTTTCAACTAGTTTGAAATGAAATCATTCAAACTTGTCTCACTGAAGTGGTTATTTCAGGTGTGCTGTTTCAACTGGTATGAAATCAAAACTCAAAGTTCATTCCACAATGCAAAAAAAAAAAAAAAAAAGTTTGTGCTTCGCAAGTGACAATTTCACTTCAGAACACACATTTTCAGAAGCACTAGAGATAAAGCAACTGTAATCTTGCATCTCTAAAAGGAAACCAAGGTTCATTCCTGCAGCTGAAGACATGGACTCATGGAGCTGGAAAATGTGTGTGTTCTCTCATGTGAGGACAATATTTTCCCCACACAAAACTTTGCAACAGTTTCATACTCTGGTGATTTGGAACCAATTTGTGTCATGGGCTTGAAGAACATCAAACTACGTTGTTGTGTTTCTTTTTCAATGTACAATTTGTATTTCGTGTCATGAAATCGTAACAATGACGCTTTGAAGAACAATCAATTGGTATCAAACAGATTCCAATCTAGCACTCAGAACATCTCCCATTTCAACATTTTTTTGCACGCGTTTTTCCGCTGTTTATCTGAAGATCTTTGTTCAACCTGTTTGTGTCAGTTGGCACTGCTCCAGCGGATCCAGGGCGGGGGGCGTCCCTGACCCCCGCTTGAATGTCAGGTACGACCGGGACTGGTGTCGCCCCCTGTTACTGGATTGACCAGAGGACGCCACCGAACATTTGTCCGCCAAAGTTCATTTCCGTCAATCAACAAAAGAATACAACACGCTCAATTTGGCACCGATGCAGAACGGGTACAAATCGACCAACAATCACTTCCAGCAAAAATTGATTTCTTCAAACACCATTATTTTTGTTGAGGGGGGAAAATGTGTGAAGTTCCTGGGATGTGACAAAAAGCACCGAGTTCGAACGGAAAGACCCGATGAACCCCGGGTTCAAGTGTTTTTACAGGAGTCTTTGGCACTTTGCGCGAGATCGAAGTTTCAAGAGGAAATCAAGGCCTGTGGTAGCAGCAGGTGCGACTTTTATAGCTGAAGACGCAAAGGAATGAGAAGACTGTTTCACACTGCGTGCGTTGTGCGTTTTAAACATCACCAACCAATGGGCGCTGAGTTGGCGTCGCTTGCGGTACAAACGCCCATTGACCTGCACGCAGATGCAGTGAAACTCACTGTAACAACTCAATAATTCAATCAACAGTCAGTAAAATCCCTCTTCCATGAAAAAAGCACAGACAGAAATGAGCTGAACATTCTGCAGGTTCGTCCAACAATCAGACCATTCGCAGCGCAAGTCAACAATGTTCTCAATATGAGGAAAATGATGATGAATGAAGACGGCAGATGAACCACTGTTGTCCCGTACACTGGATCTAGCAGTGGATAAAATACTCAAGTCTTGTGATCCTGACGATGCAGTTCATGTCCTACGTTTACAGTTCATATTCATAGGTCTCTTCGCAACACGTTTTGCACACGTCCCTTTCACAACGACAACCTTTTGCACACACATCTCTCACAACTACGTTCAGCATGTTGGGGGCAAATCCATGTTGAATTGGCATCAGGAATGAATTCGTGGTTTCAAGTGGCGGTAGGTGTAGGAATGCTGGCGTTGTTCATGTTTGCGGGTCGGTCCATCATTTTGGTGCCTTTCCATGGAAACGTCCATTCGTCCAGGGTGTCATCCTGACAAGTGTCTCTTGGTGATGTCATTATCCTGTGATGACGTCATCTGCCCCGGGTGTCATCAACTCAACTTGATGATGACGTCAAATCCTGGTGACGTCGCTGCGTCAACAATTGCGTTCCAAATTATGGCGCTGCAACCGATGACGTTACCACAGCGTTCCGATGACGTCACTACAGCACGCACATGAAGCCGCGCACGTTGATGAGGAAGCGATCGAAGTTCTGCATGAACTGCATCCGGTTCCGGCGCTCGAGACTCAGCGGAAGCGACGGCGGCGTCAGCTCGCGGAACGCCGTCACGAGGCGCTCTCTGGTGGCGGCGTCCGTCTGCGACGCCAACAGTTCGTGCACGTACGACTCGTAGCGTTCCTGTAACACAAGGGTCAAGGTCAAACAATCAGGTCAATCAACGGGCGCCGTGTGCTGTCACGTGATGAGCTGTCTCACGAGAAGGGCATCTCTTTCTTGCAAGAAGATGAAAAATTTTCAGGTCGGCAGCCAATTTCCCCAACAAACTTTCCACTGGCTCTTGACCTCATGCTTTCCTTTGTTGTCACAATCAGCCAATTTCTCCCCTGGACCCCACCCCCATGGAGATCGACCTCGCACGCACGGCTGTTCGAGACTTTCCACAAAACGCTAAAGATTGTCATTCACTTGTGCAGGAAAAAGCGCGTGATCCAAATGAGTTTGTGATGGATTTGTTTGGGTGACTGACCTTGTGGCAGCAGATGAGCGCGAACAGCGTCGTGCTCGCCGTGTCCAGCAGGTCCATGTCGAACGGCTCCAGCAGCAACTGCTGCAGCACGTGCTGAAATGGGCGATAATAGGGTCACGATAATTGAGTGTCACGTGGACAATCCACGACGTGTCAACTACAGGCTGTTGGTTTGGGCTTCAATCCGTTTCTCCTGATGGCCTTGCATTTCCAAGTGTTGAGGTCCCATTGAACCCCTACATGTTATTTTCTGGGGGGCAAAAGGTGCGTCTCTAACGTGGGCAGAAGCAGTACCCCCCCCCCGTCCCAAAACAATACTGCAATTTCCCTCACCTTGAGGAAGACAGCGAGGACGGCGTGCGCCTCTGAGTCACGTGGCCCGTTCTTGTACAGCTCGGTGGCAAGGTGACCCAGGAACTCGAGGCAGAGTTTGGAGATGTCGGACCCGTAGGAGGCGAGGCCCATCTCCACTGACGTCATCAGGGCCTTGAAGAGGTCCGACGGGATGGTGCTCATCTGAAACAGGGAGAGGGGGCAGTCAATGGTGAGTGTGTGCGTGTGTGTGCTTGCTGAAGCGTGTGATTTCGGCGTCGTAAAATGTCAATTGAGACACAATTTTCACCTTTCCACCACAAAGGTTAATTTTGGTATGGGACGCAGACGAAAAACGTCCGGCAGTTTGACAAAGAAACCTTTCACTTGATGTGTGTGTGTATGTGTGTGTGTGTGAATATGTGGCCGACAGAGAGTCCGTATGGAGAGAGAGAGAGAGAGAGAGAGAGAGAGAGAGAAACCCGTCCAAATATTTCCGCAAAACGGAACTAGTACGTGTCCCCCCCCCTTGAACCCACCCCCCCGCCCCTGACCTCTGAGTACTCACCTTCTCCGGGTAGATCTCCCCGACGTACGCGACGACTCGGTAGTAGGCGGAGCAGAGCGCGGGAAACTTGAGCAGCTCAGCGCTCACCAGGGGGACGATGATGTTGAGTCCGAACAGCGCCACGTTCGCCGCCGAGACGCCGGACTTCCCGTCAGCCTCGTTCTCATCCGGCTCGCCGAAGTCGATGAGATCCTTGGAGAGGATGTTGGTGAGCAGCGTCATGAGGGTCAGGACGTCACGGAACGCGTCCTCTTCGGCGTCTGCGCGCACGATGCGCGCGCCGCCGGCGTGACGCGCGTACATCCCGATGAGCGCCATGGAAACCTCGTAGAGACGCCGCGTCCGAGACTGAAACGTCACGAAGTCACGTGGTGAGGATGAAGTCAAAACCACGTGTCATGCGGAATCCAAAACCACGTGTTCAGAATGTTGCAAAGACACGAATTTCACACCGGACACGCCGCGAGTCGCATCCTTGCACCATATTTAGGAGTTGCGTCACAACAGAACAGGGACTCGCGCATTTAGCATTCAAGTGACACGCACCTCAAAGTGCAGCGCGTGAGTGACCGTGTGAACGTCCGGCACTTGGCCTGTCCGATGTATCACAGCTCACCACAAGTTCAGCAGCCAGCCGACGCACTCACCTGGGAGAGGTAGCAGATTTGGCGGTTCGTCGTCACATCGAACAGCTCGAGGATCAGCTCCACGATGCCCTCGTACGAGTGGAACACGTCTGAAGCGACAAGCACGACGCCGTTACCAGGTGGATTTCACAATGACTCCCTTCATCCTTCGAGGGCTCTTCAACGCGTTGCGCCTTTTTACAAGTCTGCACGCGCTACGTGGCCTTACGTCAAGAACAGGGACGCAAGCTTTGTCCATTGGGCGCAGCGTGAACTCAAGTTCCGCATGTAGAGACGCAATGCTGCACTCGACCATTGCGGCCTCGTTTTGACCTTCACCCAACACTTACCGAGCAGAGCGACGCAGTCCCGCAGCAGCGGGTGGAGAAAGTCGAAAACGAGGCTGACGGTGTCCACCATGGAGGCGTCCGCGACGCCGCACAGCGACTCGAGCACGTCGAGCACCTCGCGCTTCACGCTCTCCTCGTGCATGTGCTTCCGCAGGTCGGGTTGTGTCGTGAGGCGCCGGAACCGGTCGTGCACGCACTGCAGCACCTGGTGGCGGAGGAATACATCATGTGAGTCACGTGACAAATACAGCGACCTCTGGCGGAGAGATTAAGGAGTACAATAGTGTTTGAACTGCACGGCACTTCAGGTCGGGTTCGATTCAGTACACACTTGAGTTCAGAACGCACTGTCTTTAGTCAACAGAGAAACACGTGTGGTGAAGATACAGCAGTGTGAAAATCGAACTCAGCCCAACTGGGCGAAATTTACGTGAACCAGGACACACCGCGTCAGAAAAACACAGTAACAGGCAAGAATCTCATGCAATAGGAAAGGAACGTCTCCTGCTGTACGGAGTGAATGCAACCAAACACAGAACACAACAAAGAAAGTTATTTTGTTTGGTTCGTGTGGGAAGACGAAGACAAACAGAAAATCCCAAAGTGGCCAAAGCGCCCGTCAGCACCAACACCGTCGTCAAGGATACAAAACACTTTCCCGCCACCAGCGCACCAATCACCGGAAGGAAGCTGCAAGTCAAACCGGAAGTGAGAGGAACCACGCCCCGCCACCTGGCGCCGTGCACCGGCGCTACCGACCTGCGCCAGCACCTCCGACTGCTGCAGCATCGTCTCCGGGGGGACGCGGGGCGAGGCGCCGCCGCCCCCGCCCGAATCCTCCTCCCTGCAGAAGGTCACGTGGGGCCGTCCGCTGCGCCCCCTCTCGGTCTTTACCGACTGAAACGACGTGGCGCGTTCAATTCCCGTGCGTCTGGTGTTTGAATCCCAGTTTTCAACGGGTTTGGTGGCTTCGCACAGTGTTTTGCTCCAAACAGCGCGCACACTCAACAACACAAGCACGACACCAACCGGATGGTCGCGTTCGATTTGACGGACGTTTTGCTCAAAAACACTGCAATTCATTGTTTTTCAAAGAAAACGTTGTTCTCAGAGCGAACCAGCGAGTCAAACCGAACACGCCCACCTTTCGATGCAACAACAGACAATCAAGATCACCACGATGTCAGCACAACACCACAGGTGCACAAGTCTTCAAAACATTGATGTGCAGTGCACGCACGTCACTCCAACAACACACAAAACAGCTTTCTTGCCCATGCGTTTTCAGCAGCGATAAAACCTGCAAAACCTCCCACCACGTCATCACAGCCAATAAAAACGCACCATACCTACGAGTGCGGTGGCGTCACCTGCCCCCTCGCGCCATGGAGTGCAAAAACTGAATTCAACGAAAACGAACTGACCATAAAGAGATCGCTTACGGGTGTCCACTGCCCGTCGCTAGTGGCTCCCTGGAAGCGCGCACTGCCCGCGATAACCAGCGCCTTGTAGAGAAGGCGTTTGCACGCTGAGGGCAGCACGTCGTACGGCGCAGCGTTCGCAGATACGTCTTTCGCGAGGTTCCACAGCGTCTGGCACTTGATGACGTAAGCGCACCTGGAAAACGCAATGAGAACGGTGAATGTCAGACATTTGCGCAAATCAACACTGATCCTCTTTGTTTCATTGCGTCCCTCTCTCATTCCTTCCCTTCTCTCTGTCCCTATCACCCCTTTTCCTTTTCGAATGAGCAGCTCAAAGTGGGACAAGTTGTCCCTTCACACACACACATACACACACACACATCGCAGTTCGCGACGCGCGAGTCAACGAGACAGACGAGCAGCAGGAGCTCTGTCACACACACACACACACTCACCGTTCGCGCTTCTCCACCAGACAGACGAGTAGCTGGAGCGTATCCTCGGCCGGGTCGGGCTCAGCGCTCCACAGCGCCAGGTTGGAGACGATCTTCTCCACCAGGTGGCTCACCGTCCACACGGCGGCGTCCGCGTCGCGTCCGAACGCTGACGTCAGCGTCGGGCTCATCTGAGAGACGCGCGAAGAAAATAACGTGCGTCAATGGGCGTGTTCGATTTACGCGTCCGGCCTGACGCCGGCGTAGTGGCGCCACTACGCCCCTGGGTTTGAGATGGGGCGAGGTCAGCCATTTTGGCTCACTGGGTGAGCTGTACGCGTAAATTGAACACAGCCAATGTGGCAACGACAAAAGTAGCAGCGTGCTGTCAGGCTCTTCCAGCTCTTTAAATTCCACCCCAGCTTCAGCTTTAGCACTGCTGTACAGTGAACAACAAGGACGTTGCACCTGTTACGGAATTTGGACAGGTCAGCGCAGACTGTTTCAACAATTGTTCTTGTGCACAGAACAAGCGCAAAACACACAAAACAGATGATTCAGCAAAGAGTGCAATCGCCATCGAGTGGGTACCAGGCTCGGCAGAAACGCAATGAAATTTTTCTCGCACAAGAAACTCACCTCCGAGTAGTAACTCTCATTGGGCAAGAGGTAGGTGATCGCCCAGCGGCGCAGGAACCACATTGACGAGGACGCTACCTGGGGGGAGAGGTGCGCACCGAGTCCCGCGTCCGCCGCGCGGCGCTCCACCTCACACAGACGCAGCACGGCTGCGCACAGACGCACCACCGTGTCCGACTTGGCGTCGCTTCCAGGAATAGCGCTGACGTCATCGCCCGGGGACGCCAGCACCTGGAGGGTCGTGGTGAGGTCTGTTGTTTTGGATTGTTCCAGGGAGTAGCGCATGATGGCGCTTGGAATCACCGGGGTTTCCCCCTCCGCCTCGTCTGTCAGCACGTGCGCAGCGATCAGAATGAGCCAATGCAGATCCTCGTTGATAGCGTTGAGAATGGACGAGCCGTGCGCATGCGCGTCTGACTGGTTCCTGCTGGATGGTGACGAGGCGCGCTGTGATTGGTGGATGCGCTGCAGTTGCCCGTGGAGACGCCCGACACGCTCCTCCAACAGACGACTCAGCAGCGGGACGGCGTGGTCCACCGCAAGCCGCCCGAAGGCTCCGATACAACACAGCTGATCCTTGAACCTCTCCCTATCATCCTCATCCTCGTCCTCATACTCCTCATCACTTCCGCTTCCCGAACTCTGACCTCCACTTCCGTCCGACAGATGGCACTTGAGGAACCCGTTGAAAATATCCACAGCGTTCTGCTTCAAGGCGCCCTCTACCAGCAGATCGACGCCGTCGTTGAGGAAGGTCATCCAGGCGTCGAGCGTCTTCTCGTACGCCTCCATGAAGAGCGTCTCGTCGGAGCGCGCGGCCTGCTCCCTGGCGGCGGAGTCTCCGAAGCTGCACGTGAGGCGCGTGAAGTGCGACACGAAGCGCTGGAGGAGCTCGTGCGGCAGCTCGAGGAAGGTGAGTGGCTTGAAGAAGATCATGAGGCTCGACAGAACCTGAGCGACGCCCAGAGCCTCGTAGTCCTGCAGCGGGGACCTGTGGAAATCAATCAATCAATCAATAAATAAATCACGCCAAAGGTTAGATTCCGTGATAAACGCCGTTCTGTTTTGCCCACTTGGTTCTTCACGAGTCCTGAGACTTTCACTCGCGTCACAAGCAATTTCGCAACAATGAAAGAAATGTGCAAAAGCACCAGTCTGAACTTGGAGAAAAGTAAGCGCTCTGCAGACAATTACAGCAGCGTGCAACCCTCACGCAAAGGCAACAATTGATCATGTCTTTGATCAGGTTGGGCTTGCAGAAAAGAAAGCACTCTGCCGACATTTTCAGCTTCAGTTCAGCACGATTATTTCCCCTCGCTGTCACAATGAAGACGCGACATCTCGCACCACCACGCGAGATTTCGCACCACGGCGCGAGATTTTGCACCACGGCACGAGATTCTCCCCACTCACCCGCTGATGAGCTCGAGCAGCGCCAAGACGAAGTGGCGCAGGTATTCGGCCTTGACCTTGTCGTCCTCGTCGATGACCGGGCCATTAATGGACGCCATCTGCGCGAGGCACTGCAGGGCGTGGTGCGCCATGTCCGAGTTGTAGCGAACCTTCTTCTGCAGGCGGAACATCATGGACACGAACTCGTGGTTGAGCACCATGTCTCTCCACGTGGCCGGGGGTCGGAAGGACACATTCTGCGCACTACTGAAGGAGCCCACGAAGCGGCGGTTTGGGTGCTTGAGGGTGAACTCCCAACTCAGGAGCTGCTGGGCGATATTGAGGAACCGGTTGAGGACGACAGCGACCTCGCGTGGGAGAGGAGCTGGCACCCGATCAAGTTCGTAGAGAACCTGCAGCACGAAGCCGAGCACTTGCTTCAGGTCCTCCTGCTCGAAGGCCGCTTTGCACTTGGAGTGGAATTCCCATGTGAGTCCCACGCTACTAGAGCGCCCAGTACTGGAATACTCGTTCAGTAGCGCTGTCAGGATGGAACAGGCCACGAGCTGCATCGACAGGTTGCCACTTGATACCAGCTGCGTGATGTCATTGAATAAGTTCTCCCTATTGGCCGAAGGGGCGTCCACTGTCCCCCGCTTGACTATCACGGCTACAGCCTGCAGCATCTGTTCACGCACGTAGTTCTGCAGGTGCACGTTACTCGTGACGTAATGCAGCAGGAAGTTACGCAGGCTCTCCGCATCCCCCGGCTGCAGGAGACTCCACTCGCGCACAACACTCTCCTTGAGTGTACTCGCCACCTGGAACAGCACGTAGTCATTCCGGCTCTTCTCCAGGATCTCTTTACACATGGCGTACGGTGCCTTGGACTTCTTGAAGTTGAGGAACACGGCTTCTGCCATCTGGCGCTGCTGGGACGTCACTACGTTTGGAGGCGCCTGGAAACAACAAAAATTTGACTGACATGAATACACTGCGCAATGGGTGAGGGTGACTGACCACGACAGAAAACAAGAGCACACAGACTTGAGACAAAGACCGCGCGGAGTCCGATTTGCCCAAAGCTTGAACAAATGCAACAGCTTGGGGTGTTTTCCGAGCAGGTGGAAAAGGGGGGCGAGGGTGGGGGTGAAGCTGGATGATGACTGTGTGAGACACTCGATCACTATTTCTTGACCAACTTCAAAAAGTATTTTGGGTGGGTGGGGTGGGGTTAAACTGCACTCTTTCTTAGCCAATCGAGCGCTGCGATTGATTCAGGATCTGGGCGAGTCAACCAGCACGCTGAACTCTCGAACGCGAACCAACTGCTGACTGGGAGCCAGCACAGATGCACGTTTGTTTCTAGTGTGTGTTGTAGTGATATCACAAACGATCAGTTGGGTATCTCAGGTGAGACTGGCCACGGTGGCGCAAATCTCTATATTTATTGAATGAACAGTGCTGCCACCTGTACCGCGGTGGTTCAAATTTACAGCTGGTGTGTCACACCA
>JAAUXT010145823.1_pt1 | contig 26624 bp, 25 predicted proteins | sample 7278171 | NCBI WGS metagenome assembly JAAUXT01 (sample SAMN14350112, study PRJNA611818) | marine sediment metagenome | isolation source: surface marine sediment (1.8m) | place: French Polynesia: Moorea | collected 2018-08
GCTTGAAATGAGTTCTTTATATCAGAACTATATTTTTGAAATTCCAGCAAAAACCAATAATTCCCAAACCTTTATCCAAAAAAAGGAAAGAAAAATCTGGGACCTCTTCCTGGAGTTGGATTTTTTTCAGATACTTTTTCTGTTGAGGCTTTTGGGCCTTTTTAGGGTGAGGTCAAATTTTTTTCCAGGTTTTGTAATATTTTTCTAGGTTTTTGCCCCAAAACCCCCTGTTTTTCCAGGTTTTCCAGGTCTGGCCCTATTTTTATAGGTTTTCCAGGTGCGGTGGGAACCCTGCAGCAATTGCCTGTGCACATCTCCGGCTGGCGAAGAAGGACGTGCCAGAAAAAAAGTCGGCCCTTGCGCGTCACTTCAACAAAAGGCATCGCGTGCGACCGAAGACAACGCAACAAGACGAAACATTCCGATCATACCCACCTTCACAACACAGACAAACACCGTTCTACTCCTCGTTTCGTTGACCCTGCCCATCTTTCGAGCACTGATCAAGTCTCTCGGCTTCAGAAGCGCGCAAGCGTGAACTGCCCCCCTCCCGGAGTCTTGAACTGTCTTGGGTTCGGTGTGATCACCCTGCTCAAGTGTCAAATTTGGCGGCCATACCCAGGATTCCTGCCAAAGCAAAGTGACAAAATATCATGATTTTTCTGTGAATTTTCCAGGTTTACAAAGAAATTTCCAGGTATTTTTGCATTATTTTCTGCACAGCTTCTACTTACATTTGGGTTCAGTATTTTCAAAAATATTACTCTTTACTACTGTCTATATTACCCAAAACCTCCCCTTTTAGCTCTACAAGTCACAAGTTCAGAAAAGTGAAGGTGCCTGACTCACTGTAACTCTTTCCACCATTGCAAGGTGTCCTTTTTTCCTCATTCTGGTACCAAGCTCAAATTTGGTTGTTCTGTTGTAACAAATCCTTTCTCAGATATTCAGGGTCAAAACAATCTGGTTCCTATGCCTGTTTATTATGACTGAATTTGACCCATTGATTTTTCATTAGAATGTATTGGCCAGTGCTTAGAACTGATTATTCTAATAATTCTTCTTTAGATAAAGAATGGGAATGGTATGAGCCAACAAGTGATCAAGTTTGAATCACCTACCTTCAACCTATGATTTATTTCAAACCAAATATTTATTATTGGATGACAATAGTAATAGCATCACCAATAGTTGAGATTTGGATCATCTACTTGCACTCTGTGATTGATTCTAAGCCAACCATTGGTCATTAGAAATGTGACAGACCTGATAGGAGGCAATTTTTCACCACAAAAAGACCAAAAGCTGTACCTCAAAATAAATATTTTTTCAGGTTTTTGCTCAAAACCCCCCTGTTTTTCCAGGTTTGTCATGATTTTTCCAGGTTTTCCAGGTCGAGTGGGAACCCTGCATACCAGATGTTTCTCGTAGGCCTTCAGTCCGAAAATGGGATTTCTGTGTTGGTGAGGGGATGCTTCGATGTGGGCGGGTCTCAGCAACACAAACTCTCGGAGCAAAAATTTCGGAAAGACAGTGGCGGTCTTTCTCGGCTGTATGATCTGGAACTGCCTTCACTATGAAGAAATGTCGGTGACAAATGTGGGAGAACGATAACATTGTTGGTGGTTGGTGGTTACGAACCCTGTGATACAACAGACAACTTCGTTTCGTTTCAGCGGAACAGCGCAACAATGTGCAGTGGGAAAACGACTGCAAATTTGCACCTGTTCTGTGAAACACAGAAATGTGAACAAAAAGTCGGCCTTTTGCTGTGAAACCGTTTGGTTCAGTGCATCCGTCATGTCCCAAGGGCAAACAACGCAACGACCAAAGGCGCGCCACACACGAGTCCTCCATTCTCACCAAGGCGTTGGGGCATGTAAGAAACGAATACCGCCGTCAGCGGGACTTCAAAAGCAAGTCGACGTGCAGGAACAGCACACCGTTTTGCCCTGAGAAACGCACTCGCGTGTTTTGTGCCCCACTGAAACAACACACCCTTGTTTGTCGCGCACCCCTTCAAAAAGTGCGTCAGAAAACGTGCGTGAATACCGAGCCGAAATCGAGTAGAGATCTGCCTCCAACGAGGACAGCTTCAGGGTTCACTGGCGAATCTGGTGGGTTTGGGTGTCGAGTCCACTGGCTCTCTCCAGACGATCACTACTGGATGTTCCCACCACCAAACTCTACAGATACCAATCAGCGAGGGGCTGTTGTCTTGTCAAAGGACAGTTGGTGGTTCACATCCGGTTCTTTGGGGAAAGCAAAACCTGCCATTCACACTCCGTACCCTCTGGGCTCTGCTCACTGCGGAAGGACCATCAAAATGACGCGCTGATATGCGCCGAGAGACGTGGAGAAAGCAGCTCTGGGCAGCATGCTTCGCAAATGGCCCAAGGAACACGGAAAGGGGCTTCAACGACAACGACGACTGACGTCACAATCTACACCTTCAAGCATCCGTGTGTGGACCTGTCAGCTTTGACTGAACGAACCAGTCACTCAAACCTGTGATGAACCTGCCATGAACCATCAACAAACAAACCAGAACAACTGTCAAAGTCCACAAACCGAGGCGAGTTAGCAGAGTTGTCTGATAAGACGACCCACCCGTGTCTGTACAGCCATTTTACACAGACCATTATCAAACCAGCATGTGTTTCTATTGACATTCGCTGTTTCTGACTCACTGTGAGAAAAAAGTGCGTTCATTCTCAAACAGCACATGACGAACACCTGACAGATGTTCCTCGTGTAGCGAGACTCTGACGAGATAATCTTATCCAACCGTAATGGAGTCAGCTGAGCTGAATCATCAGGCAGCCAATGGAAACTTGTCCACCGTGAACCAGCAGCTGCTGAACCTTCACCTGTCGAAAGTCAGAGTGATCTTCGACTGACACTGGCCAGGGCCTTGGTCTCCCTGTATTTGTCACACAGGTCCAGTGAACACAACAGTCTTCGGCCTTCACCCTGGGCGGTGAAACAATGGGAAGTTGAGTCACACAATCTCCGGGTGGAAACCAACACCACCAGCTCCACAGAAATGGGTCAGAGAAACCTGACTGAGCAATCTTCATTCTGTCCGAGTCATCCACAGAAATGGGTCAGAGTGACCTACTTACCAAAAAGGCCTGTTCTCGTCGGACTTGCCCCAGCAGAGGAGGCAGCAGCAGCTGCGCGGCCACCAGAAGAAGGACGTGCAGTAGGCGTGCAGCCGCGCCTTCATCACCCCGACGAACCCGTCCGACTTCTCACTCATAGGGGGCGCTCGCTCCGCTCTGTCTCCGCACTGAATTCCGCAAAAATCGAGCCGCTGAACTTCAGCTCAACCCAGGGTTCTCTCTCCGGTGTTGTGGAAATTTCCTGAGAGCCGTCGCTTGTTGTGATCAGTTTTGAGCACCAAGGGTACCATCTACTTGGCCCCAGGACACTTCTGCGCAGCGAACTTTAGCCTCACAGCATTTGAAGACACAAGGTGGGTGGTGAACATTGACATCTACTTTGCAGTTTTCCTCTGGTCAACCACCTTCGGTTCATAACAACGAACTGGGACTGACTGCTGCTTGTGTGCGAGCCACAAGGACAGTGTGTGACTACAGATCACTTCATACAACATGGAATACCTACTGACTGTTTTGGACAACTTACTCAGTGATGGGCAGTGTGTACAGTGTTAGTATTTTTGGGGAATGCTTTTGATTGCTTTGAGACAAGTTATAAAACAAGAAAACAAAGTTGCTGTCAGGTGGCAAGAGCAAAAGCCAAATTTGAGTGTGAACAGATTTTTCCACAAGTATAACTGTTGATCAGGAAGTCAGTGTCCCATAACCCACACTCTTGGACAAAGACATGTGCCATGAACACACACAACACAAAAAGTCCAGAAAATAGGTGCTCCCTGCCAGGATGTGCAGGTGATAACATCATTCACACACCGCAAGACATCGCTGACAGGCACAGTACAGCAGTGTGCTTTTTTGAACAAGCAAGTACAGCAAGGTGTTATGTTGGTTGTGTCCCTCTGCGTCAGAAAGATCTGCAATCGTGGCTCTTTCCTTGATGTGCTGCAAGACCAGTTTTTTTCCATAGCAAGAATCCAAACAAGCCTCTGGAGATTTGGGACCAAAGAGTGTGAAATTTTGAAAAGAAAACAGTTTCAGAGGAAAGAGCTGTACAGTGAAATAATGTCTACAGAAAGGAAATTTCTTCTCCAGTAAATACCACTCAATTCCACAATATTTTTGTTCTTTATACAAATAGAAATGTCCACAAAAGGACATGAAAAATTAAACTCATATGCACTGATGGGTGTGCATTGTTAATCAGGTGATTTGAGGTGCATTGTGCGATTTGGGCTCAAGTGAGACAAATCAGTGCAAGCCAAATCAAAGCACCTACAGGCAGCATCTTCCAAAAGTATGTGTACAGCAGTTTCATAGTCAAGATGAGGATTGATTTGGGATCTTTTGGGCTCTTGTGGTTCATTTGGGTTGGGGATAATGCATGAGGAAGGAATTTATCAAGTTGGAATTTTGGGGTTCATGAGGTCAAAAAGTTCAAATTTGGAAGTGACAAAAATATGGGATATGGATGTAGAAATGTCTCCATATCTCAGAAGATATATAAATATTTTGTGAAGGAAGTATATTGGTGACATCTGGTGTATTGTATGGGGGTTTGAGTGGTAACATTTGATTTTTGATTGTAAAAACTTTTTATATGGTTTTTAGGTGGGGCTAAAGTTTGGGTTGAAAAGTCTTTTTTGATAGAAAATTTTAAAATGGATATTGGGTAATTCTTTTGGTTGATATGTGGATATTGTTGTGAAACAATGTATAAAAGTTCTATTCAGTCAAATTTGTTCCATTTGGGTGTGTGCTAAATCAGTTCCCAAGTTGTGAATGTTGAGTGAAAAAAGTAAGAATTTTGATGAAACAAAGTGGCCCAAATCAGAGCAAGCCAAATCAGAGCAACCCATATCAAAGCAAACCAAATCAGAAAAACTGAAATTTCCTCAAATCACTGTGAACTCCATGGAGTTGTTTTTTTTGTTTTTTTTTGAAGACTTAGTGCATGTCAGGCTTGTTCTTTATGATTTTACAGCCCAGGATTTCCAGTTCCTCCAGAAAGAGGAACTCTGAAGTGCTAATTCTTGGTCTTTTGTGACAGCTACATCTGCATCATCCCCCATGGCATGATGTCTGCATGTCTCACAGCTCCTGACAATGTTCCACCATCAATCCAGGAGGTGACAACTTGTCCAAAGAAAATAACAACATTTACAGCGTCTTCACCACATCTGGGTTGGTAAACACTGGTCAGTGTCTGCTTGTTTCTGGTGAGTTCAGGCTTGGGTGCTTTCTGAGGGTTGTGGCAAAGAGAATTGGGTTTTGAAAGAATGTCTTCAAAGAAAAGCGTGAGAGTGTTGCTGCAGATCAGTGTCCCAGAGATCAAACATGTTTTACTGTTTCTGACCATGTTCAAGCAATTTCATAGCTGGTGAAAGGCAACAATCATATTACCTGGTCTCAAGTGCTCAACGAATGTTTTATGAACCGAACTGTAATCCGAGTGTATCCGAATTATTCCAGCTGGTGTGTAGACAACTATTGGCATCACAGTGCTCCACTGAGAATCAAACGCTTCCGTCTAAAGACAGGCAGTCACGCGTCCAAATCTTTGTCATCGTACAGGTGTGAGCAACCACTTCCACAAAACAACGAAGATGTTCCGTGTTGAAGATCCAATTGAAAATTCCCGAGTTTCGAGTGCTGCTGAGGTGAGATGAGAATGTTGAGCCAAGAAACACAGAGAAATCATCCAGGAAGTGAGCACCACTGCGCCGTGCTGTTTTCTTTGTCATTAGAACTGAAGACCTTTTTTCGACTGAAAAGCGCAGACGTAAAGAAAGCGCACCTTTTGTCTGCTTTTGTTTGCTTGTGGTCCTCCCACCACTACAGTCCGATGTGCTGTCCCTCTTCCAAGATCCTTCTCACTCAGGTAGCCCTGATATCTTTGTGCGTACGTTCGCGTGTTTGCTTCAAAATTTCGTGAGAGAAATTTCCAGGAATCAAAACTTTCTCTGACTGAAGTTCCAGCAAAGATTTCACCATGACTGGTGTTAAGAAATCAGCTCTTTTTGGTGTGCCACACCACGACACGACACAACAAGAATCTTCCTCATTTCAAGCTCCACGAGATTTTCTTGGCAACGCACGCAAAGCGTCCAGCTGAGTGTGTACATCAAGAGTCAAGTCAATGAGATGTCAGTTCACACGTCGTCACACGTGTGGAGTTGCAACTGGTAGCCAAAAACACACCAAACATCTCAGCATCAAACTGGCAAAACGTCCCTGAAAGACAGGGAAGTCGTTCACAGAACATAAATAGTTTCTATATTGGGTCATGCTCCATTTTTGGCAGCAATGCACAGTTTTCATCACCACAAATGTTTGATGTCCAGCCCTCGTTTGTGGCTTGTTGAAACCACACTTTATGACCAGTTCAAAAGTTCCTCAATTCCGTGGACAAGGAAGAAGACGAATTCTTTTGAAAACAATGTTTCCTGGTTTGTTACCCGAGTGTGTCCCGTAAGTCTGACAGCAACACACACAAAGCCTTCACTGGTGAACTGGGCCCGTCCTCGTCACTGCAGATGTGTGCAAAAACTACGAACGCCTGCCTCACTCAATGTGCCAGAAACGACGAGTCATTCGTCGAAACCTGTGAATTGCTTCTGATCGTCCAGTATTGCCCAACCACTCCAGTTCTGCGTGCAGTGTCCCCTCGGTGCAGATCCTTCAGAACGTAAACAAACGGCACGTCACGCAGATCCAGGTGCCGATTCCACCTGGAGATCTCCCTGTTGTATCAAAGCTCACACTGACATCCCTCCGTGTTCCAATTAGTTAAATTGTACTCCTTTGATTGACAGTTCGCAATAACAACACAGCAGCAGCACATGCACAGACGATATTGACCTCAACATATGTTGTAGCTGATGTTTTTATCCATAAACACACATGCCATCGTGGCTGGGCATGCAGATCTACTCCAGGCCATAACAAGTCATGTGTGCGTGCATGCCAACACGCAATGTTCAGGTCATATCCACAGACAGGAAAATGAAGAGACGGGGTATCCCCGCTGTACGTGGACGCTCATGTAACACAGCATATCTGTCTATCTGTGAGATTTGCTTCACTCTCACTGTCTGTCTCTGTGGTTGTTGGTGGCACGGTGCGGGGGCCTTGCGTAACACTGACTGAGCAGTGGTGTTCGGTGTGCGAGGCACAGCTGGAATGTTTGCAAAACATTGAGCACAGACAATAGTTCAAAACGCCCAGGATGCAGGAACCAGATTCCACCTGGACAGCTGGGTCTGTTGAGACTGGCAGGAAAACACGAGAAGGTGGACTGTGAAACCAAACCCGACAACGCAAATTCAGTGCAATCCCTCATGGACTCTTTTGTGATCTTTTGAGTTCTTTCAGTGCGCGGGTGCGGGTCAGGCATGGGCGTTGAGTTCTGAACAAAAGACGTCAAAATTTTTCCAAACACAACTTTTACCATCTGCAGAGCGTCAGTTATTGCTGCGAAGCAGCCCTGCATACATGTTCGTGCCCACCACGCACGCGCCACATCAGTCAGCCTGATTAGGAATTTGCGTGGTAGTCCTTGATACCAAGGTCTAAAATTCTCTTCCATGCATACTGCATCCAAAGAACGCAGTTTCCCCTCCTTCGCTCTTCCACATCAGCACGCAAAATGTCCACAATTTTGGTGCGCGTTTCTAATTCTACAACTTCAAATCTGGCAGTAGTGTGCAAACTAGTGCTGAAAAAAACAAGTTGCAATGAAAAAATTCATATTTTAACACAGATCCCCACACTCTGCCGTACACTCACTCTCTCTCACACACACGCACGCACACACACACACACACACACACACACACACACACACGGAATGAGGAGTGTGTCGCAAGCAGGGACTTCGCCGATTCCAAACATTGTTGCCAGGCGCACAATCGACGGCCGTGGATCTGCCACAAGAGTAGCTGCCAAGTCCGATCACTGACGCCGAGACTGAATCAACCGGAAGTCCCTAATCGCCTTCAGACCAGACTTCACGTGTTCTGAATCAGGCTTTCCCGCAGAGTCTGTTCAGAGAGTACACCTGCAGGCTCATCGCCCCAGCAGCCCCAAGACTGACGTCAGGCGCCATCAGAGTTTGACGCTGCCTTCCCTCTGGGTACCGAGACCAGGGTTGCGATCAGATTGTAAAACGTCAAGGTCTGCGCAACTTTGCTCAACGGCTCCCAAGTCAACGGCAAAATTGTGATGCCTTCGCTGTTGCTCAGTCAAAGTGAGAGCCAGTTCGGGCGCTGCACAGACCTTTCGTGTCCCCAGCGGACTGAATTTTCAACGCTGTCCTTGTTATTGGCTTCTTTTGCGTCTTTGGAATCTTTGCACACGTCGTTCCAACACAGCACAGGTCGGACATTAGTCAGCGATCACATCACCGCATCACCGCAACTGACTTCACAACAACACTCATCAGCACTGTGGGTTGCGCCCGCACCCTGTCACGACAACACTCATCAGCACTGTGGGTTGCGCCCGCACCCTGTCACGCGAGGAACGAGAGAGGCTAATCAGAGCCACGGCTCGCGCCCGCACCGTGCCTCACCTGATGAGCGCACAGCGGAGCGGAGGTGAGGCAGCCAAGCAGCGAGAGAGAGAGAGACGATCCGAAAGGCTTTTTATCACTGAACGTCATCAGAGAATAGAGCGCAGCAGCCGAAGTCCGGACACACGGCGCACGCGCGTTCCAGTGACGCACAGAAATCACAACAGGGGAATTGGTGTCAAAATGCAGAAGACAGCAGCACTGAAAATGGGAATCCGTTTGTGCGAATCAACCCTGTCTTTTTGTTTTGCCCTCTTGTCCGTAACCAGGACGATGAACAAAACGCTTCTTCCTGCGCCGTGTGTCTATTGACAAATGTTGGAGCGCGTGATGCACGCTGCGCGCTTCTATCCCATTGATTTGCACTGGTTTGCACAGCGCCAGGTGAAGCTTGAAACAGTTGATTTCGAAAACAATCCATTTCGAGATTGAATCCCGATGGTTGCAGTTTCAATGCACTTTACCAAACTGAAACTTGTTTTTCTCGCGTGCCTGTGCAATATCAGTCAGAGCAAACCCATATTTGGGGTGCTTGGATCTAGATTTGAATGTCCTGTGAGGGAGGGAACCCGGCCCCAGCATACCTCTCACATACCTCCGCAGTTCTATTTACATAGCAAAGCGACTCCGACAGGAATGCACTGAACACAGCACGCGGTGTCACTGGGCTCAGTCTCCGAGCTGCGCCTGCGCAACGCTGAACGCCAGCAGAAGAGCGCGTTTTCTTGGTTTTTCAAGACACTTTGGCTTGCTTGTTTTTTCTTTGGGCAAACCTCAGCTGATCACTTGTGTTGCAACAACAATTCGACAAGCTCGTCAATCTGTGACAATCTTTCCGATGGCGTCACTGAAGTCACTTTACAGATCGAGTCTGGCCTGGCAGTTCCTCTCACAAGCAAAGACTTGACCATTTCGATCTCGATCGAGAGAGAGAAAAAGAAAGAGTGAGTGAGTGAGTGCAGTTCCACCATGAGAACAGCGAAACCGTTACACCAGGCTGGCACGGCATAAAAGCCACGAATAACTTGGAGAGTGCCGGTGAGAACACCCAAGCCTTACTCAAGCAGAACGCCTCGCTGCGCGAGTCACGCATGCGTGCGAAGGATCCCAACGCTGATTGGCTGCCGATCAGCTTCACCGTGTCGTCACGTGTTGTCACACTGCAGCGACACCCAGTGGTCTTTTGGGAAACCAAGGTTCTCTGTTACGGGCGCATTGTTACAGAATGGTCAGGGAAAGATGGATATCTATGGCCGACGCTCGTGCGCCACTTTGCAGGTTTCACACAAATACTGTCACGAATTTTGCTGCACGCAAAGGTTGAAAGTTGCACCAACACCAATGTTGCAGTGTGATTTCAACAAGGAACAGCGAGCGTGCATCCAAATCCGCAAATCCCCGAAGAACCGGTTGGAAGTGCATGGTGATTAGTTTGACGGATCGACGAACGTAATGGCGTAAAGTCCTGTACTGCGCGTTTCCCTTTCGTGACAGTCCCTCACTGGGTGCGTGAACAATCTCGTTGCGATGTCTGGACTCGATGATGAAGCACTACTGGACTTCGCGCAACTCGATTCACTTGCAACGAATATGTTACGTGCGGCGCGCTTCCACAGCCGGTCGTTCTGCTGCTTGGGAAACCACAATGTCCAGTCAGTGCCACACACACACACACACACGCACGCACGCACGCACACACACACACACCACCGGTGCAGCCTCACAAAATTCTGCCCAACAATTGCCCTTTTTCCTCCCGAGCTACCAGAAGATCGTGGAAGCAGCAGCTTTTTCCCACTTATTCTCGTCTCTCGCAACCCAACCTGAGCGCGCACAACGTGCCGATAGCGCATCGACGCACGAACACACACGCGGGCACGATGTAAGTGTGTGGATTGCGCGCAACGCTCTTCCAAACCTGAAATCCTTTCGCTTCCTGTTTGTCGTCAACAGTTTCACCAACATTTCTTTGAGATGACGCAAAAGACGAGAAAGTTGAATTTCTCTGTGAGTTCCAGCACAGACTTCCTGCTTTTTCGTGCACGAGTCAACTTCCTCAACCATCAGCGATTCAGTGATCGGCTTCCGGTCGTTTTCTGGAGCCACAAATAATTCTTCGCTTGCAGAAGCAACGGACCAACACTCACCCGCAAAAATGCGCACTCCGACGTTTCATTGATCACACTTGAACAATAGCAACGCACGCGCAACCTCAGAAGTTGACAGGTCCAGAGGAACAAACACTGCTGACCACAGTTCACAATGTAACCAGCATCAGTCACCGAGGACGACGATATTTTCCAAAACAGACGGAACCACTGCCAGCCCCTCTGCAAACAAAAACAAAACAATGGACCGACTCTGAAAATAGGCCCCAAACTCTGTGCCTGAGTTATCTGAAAAAGAATTTAGAATTTATCCACACACATTTCCACCCTTTGGCCAAATTACTCATTGCCGTGTTGAGCTCCACATTTGGAAGTGTCCGAGCAGGACACGCGGGTGAAGTATCAGCATCAGACGTCATCCAGACACGCGATGTCTGACGAGGACGCGGATTCCGAATCCATATTTTCGTGCCAAGTTCAAACACACGATGCAAGACTGCCCAACGACTTCTGTGAAGATCTCCGATCGTCCCATGACCTGAAAACAACCTACACGCACGAGTCAAATATCACTGAAATTCTTTTGTAAGAAACCCACGCCGTGCGTTCACCACAAACAGCGCGCGTCAAGTCGCTGGGTTGAAGTGAGTGCGTTTCAAAAGGGCACGCTTCGTTCCTTCCGCTTCAGTGTGAAGACTCGGAGCTCAGAACTTGCGAGGCACCAATGAGAGACCAGTCACCCTGCGCTGACCCAACATGTCTCTGAAACGTGATGAATCCTTGACCTGAACCCTCAATCCTTGTTGGAGCGTTCTCCGCCCTGGTGTGTGTCGACACACGCGGACGCGAGCAACACGAGGGAGCCAGACTCGCTGGATTAACACGTCAACGCTGCAAGAGCCGCGTCTGGTTCCCGCTTGTCCCCAAATCCCTCCGTGCAAGAACACAAGTCGGGAATGTTGGAAACTGGCTTCATCGCCCGTGTCGACGGACGCACCGTGTCACTGGCGGCTCAACCCCGTGTCGCGGGTCCAGTGGCGGTGCGCGCGCATGCCGCACCCCGGCGCCCGCTGACAGCGACCTTTTCGCCTCCAACACTCTGGGTGCGAAGCCCCAGTCCACAGTACAGGGAGATTCATCACCACAACGAGGCCCATCTCACACTGAATGCGTCATGCGTTGTGTGTCCCGGCAGAAGTCAATGAGCGTCACATTGCACGGGAATACGCAACGCGTGGGTTTGGCTCCTGTCTTGCGCTAACTTCAAAAGGGTGTTGTCGTGGAGCGAAGCAAGACATAGAATCTGCCTTCGTCTTTTTCACAATGTCATAGCAGTTGTTTCTGAGGCCAGCGTGACGCGACTCTGAGCGCTTTTGTAACGAAATCGTTTTCCCAGTGTTTGGCACGGATGATCCGTGCAACTCACGAACGCGCCTCGCGCTCTTGGACTCGCGCACTGAACGCACACGGGTCGCAGCGACGACGAATCGACGTAGGGAATCGATTTCCCGACAATTCCAACAAATAACCCGAAATGTGTCATGGAAGCAAAAGCGAACGCGCAGCACGTTTGACTCCGCTCAGATGCGAACATTTCTCTGCGGTTCTGAGCACACCAAGGCCCCAGAATGAAGACCACGTTCAACGTGACTGAACGTGAGGTGAGAACAAGAAAGCTGCGCCCAAAGGTCCCGCCGCCTCACAACGACGTGGTCACTTGCGAACCTGTGGAACATGATCAGTATAAAATTCTGAGCAAAAAATATTTTTCAGGTCACCATGACAACGCCCCCCCCCCTTGCGAACACAGTCACACACACGCACACGCACACACACACACACCAATGGTGATTGCACAAACCCTGCGGTATCAGACGGTAGACGCGGCCTTTAAAAATAAATTGCGCTCGCCTCACAAGTCTCCAATGTTCGTGTCCCGTATGTCTTGCAAAACGACCGTTCTGCTGTCCCTCACAGTTGCTGGGAAAACCTGCAAGTCACAGCTGACCAAATCAAATTCGGTGTCAAAACTCTCACCGGGTTGCGCGACCCAAGGGAACTTGGCGAGAGAATCGAACCGCGTCGTGTCCGCGACGCAACCTTTGCTGAGTACCCGGCCGTTGGCAGAGTTGCGTGCGTTGGAAGCGCGAATTCCACGCGAGTGCGTCACCTTTGATCGTACAGCCTCGCCAGACCAAACTGATCGTGGTGTTGCAGGCCTGGGACTGGACAGGCACTGTCAACAAATAGAACAAGCAAAATTACACAACGACTTCTCAATGGGTCGGTGCATCTTCCTCAGGTCCAGACTGTCTGTTTTCTCTTGCGCTTGGGCAAACCCAACTGGGAAGGGGGTGGGGATTGGGCAGAACAACAACACTGCGCGCAAAAGCTCACTTTTCAGCGCAATGCTCAAGGCAAGTCCGAAAGGCCTTTGTTTTGCAGTGTGCAACGTTTTCCACTGGCACATCACCAGATGCAGAAACGCACGACACAGAAGCAAGATGGTGAAACTCTTGCACTCGAAACACTGCAAACGGTATCGGATTTGCGTTTCGAAATCTCCAACGTTTTCACACTGTACATGTTGTGTTCTCGCGGCCAAACTGGATTACAAGCCTACAAGCGAGTGGACGCGCTTGTAGAGAGTTGACCACGAGGTGCGGGCTGGGGGAGGGAGGGGGTCGGGATCAGTCGCACATTCCACTGACCAGTGCACGACGCGTCCGCTCCGGTGCGCGGACCCGGAGGGGCGGGGCCTGCTGGGTCGGAGCCGGGTATAAGAGCGACTCGGCCCCTCGGAGCGTCACTCGTTTCCTGAAGCTCCACAGGCTCGACTCGCACAACTCAACCATGTTCAAGGTAAGCTTCACTGTTCGTACTAGGCGCATTCAAACTGTGCGAGTGAACCTTCAAGAAGAACAACTTTCTTGAATCGGAGGCTCTTTTGGCAAATATTATGCTTTTTCTGCGTTCATTTCACAAATCACAAAGTTCTCAATGCAGCAAATTCACATTTCAAAGACCTGAATGCGAAAACATAACAGCAAAAATTCCGGGAAAGCGTTCTTGGCTGTTGGCTTGCTCCATTCCGAGCGGTGGTCCAAGCGGCGGTTTGGTGCCACAAATGCACGAGAGGATCAGAAATTCACTGACTTCTAGTTTTGCTGAAGCAAAATTGACCGAGGCCTCTGTTCCACAGCAAGCTGGCCAAAATTTGGCGATACCTGTGGAACGAGCCTTTCTTCACTTTTTGGTGCTTCGGAAAGTCTGATTTGTGTGGGTTTGCGCTGAGGCAAACCTGCTCGTGACGAAAAGGGCCGCGTGCAAACAGTTAAACAGCGAATTGTGCGAATCGGAACGCACCAACGTCAGCAAAACTCGACAATTGGGGTGTTTTTCTTGGCTTTTGATAATTGCCATCACCACGAAAAAATTCTGCGAGCTTGCTTTTCCATTCGAGCAAGAATTTCCTGCGCCCCCCCTCCAACCCCAACCCCGCAGCTCGAGGTTGCTCAGTTTCCGTGTCCTGCAGCTCGCAGTTTTCGTGGCTCTGATGGCGGTGGCGTTCGCCGAGCTGAAGCAGGAGCCCGGCCCCGGCGAGAAGGAGACCCACCGCGCGCTCGCCAAGGCGCAGCTCGCCGTCAACCAGAAGGTCAGTCAGCCGGGTGTCGCGCTGGCTGCGTCACGCGTTGTGACCCAGGCAAATCTCAGGACGCAACGCAGCAACTTCAACGTGTGTGTGAGCGCACAACGCACAACGTGCGAAACCAGCGCAATTTTGCTCAAACAGCACAGGGAGCATCTTGTTTCATTCTGTTCGACATTCATTCAAACAACTGATCAACAAGCAAATAACCAAAATGGCTTGAAGATGGTGACGAAAGTCAACCTGGTGGGCACGGACACAACTGGAGAACGAAGTGCATCCTTCAGACAAAGCCACTGCGACAAATCAGCTGTTTGAATGGCACGAATCTGACCGTCACCTCTATCCACAGGCTCTGCGCTACAACGCCGGCATCGGAACGGCTTACTACGATGGCGTCCCCGGTAAGCCGAACTGAAACATCAACAGTTGAGTCAAAGAATGTGCGGTTCACGTCTTCGCGTCACCTCGCACAGACACACACACACACACACACACACACACACACACACACACACACACACACACACTCCTTTGCCCAGGTGCCCTTGAGGGATACGGCTACGGTCACCCTGGATACGGCTACGCCCACGCCCCGCACTACGGAGGCTACGGCTACGCGCACCCGCACCCGCACGGTTACTACGGCCACGGAGCTTACTACGGACCCGGCCCTTACTACGGAGGCCACTACTACGGTGGATACGGACCCCACTACTAAATGGTCAGTCTGCTTCCTTCATTTTCAGGGACCGAGTTGCAATGCAAGGTGCAGGACAGTTGCAATTTAGTTGGTGATTGATTTTGTAAACCCAAGCAATGACAGTCAACAAATCGACCCGAAGGAAAATTGAAGTGCCGAGCTCCTGTGGCAACCAGCTCTCGGCGTCCACTTCCGATTGAGACGTGGATTCTCTCCTCAGGGTTTCTCTTCTGTTCCTGTCCGTTTCAGTTTCACCCACCAAGCACCTCACTTCGATGGCAGGAATACAGCGCGAATGAACTATGCGAGTGAATGAATGGTCGTGAATGGAAGGATCAGCAAAGCGAAGAGACAGAGGCAGAAAAGCACCACTGAAACTCCACTACCCTTCTCCCACAGACGGAACACACACGAGCAGTTCCGCAGATGAGCTTCAGATGGCACAGAAATACTCGCCACCGGGTGGCGTGGAACCTCACTGCGGCTGCGCGTTGAATTACTGGTGTGACCCAAAGGACGCTTGCGTCAAATACGTCACGCACGCAAATTCAAAGCGGAGCGCCAGTTTCATATCCTTGGAGTGGTTCTGCGCCATTTTCGCTGCGGTGCAAGTTTGAAGCTCTCTGTTTTGCTCTGTTGGTTCCGCTGTGGTTTCTCGGTTATTTATTTGTTTGTTGTTGCGTTTCTTTTCTTGTGTGTGCATACGTGTGAAAATGTACAAAAACAATGAGCGATAAAATTGTGAAAGAAAGAGTTGAACACTTTTGTTCCTTTTTTCGCCACACACACGTGTCAAACGCTTTGGCGAGGCAAACCTGAACAACTGCGCAGAATTTAGTCGGACTGAATCAGCACCGACACGGCCACGGAAAAACAGCGCTCCTGGGGCTCCACGATACGCACATTTGGAGACGAATCTCGCGACGAGTCCTGGAAGCACAAAGCAGCGGCACCACCCTGACCCTCACACCCACCGCTCGGGCTCACAACACCCTGACCCTCACACCCACCACTCGGGCTCACAACGCCCTGAACCTCACGCCCACTGCTCAGGCTCACAACACCCTGACCCTGACGCCCACCGCTTGGGCTCACAACGCCCTGACCCTCACGCCCACCGCTCGGGCTCACAACGCCCTGACCCTCACGCCCACCGCTCGGGCTCACAACAACCCGGCCGTCACGCTCCCGGCGAATCACCCAGTCCGGGACGCGTCCACTGTGAAGTGCGTCATACAGCCCCAAATGGGCAGCGCGAGTTGAAGACGTATTCGGTTATTAGCAGCTAAATGAGGCAACATCACGACCACCAGCTTGAGCTGAACACACAACCGAACCCACAACACAGAACGACCATCTCCACAACACCTGTGGACCAAATGTGTGTGCGCACACTCCAAAATCAAGTCTTTCGTCAAATGCGTGAGCTGAAATTGCAACAAGTCAGGATCGCACGAAGCGAACTTGCATTTTCAGACTCGATCGATCAACTGACTTTCAACCAAAAACCTCCGAATGCGACCGTTTCAAATTGAACACGTCGAGAGTTTATCAAATGACGGTCAAATGGCGGTGAGCCTCTCGACGCCTGTTGGAGCAGCTGAGAGAGACCGACGGGCAATGGAAAAGAGACCGCCAACTGTGGTTCCGGTTGGTGTAGTAAACATGCCTAGAGTTCATTTGACTTCATCAAACGTTCAAATATGTGCGATCGCACCCGTAATTCCTCAGGCACAGCTGTCGCTGTTGTCAAGCAACAAGTCAGAGAGGCAACACGCGTAGCAACGTGTTGCTTCCACTTGACAACCCGGTAGCACATGGCCTGCGCCCGCTCCGAACTCAATCTGACCAGACACCCAGACAGCAGCAGCGCTGCGAGCACAAGTCACGAGACAAGCGCACATTTGTGTGTGAAATCGAAGACCTGCAATCAAGTGAATCTGAAAGGGACCGAACCAGTCTGAAAGAATGACTTTCACACGCAAGTTTCATCCACCGGCCGGACCGCAACGCGTGATATTTCGACAAAATCCACACAGATCCGCTGTGTCCACGGACCCGTCCACTTTGGGCGACGTGCAGCAATTTTGATCACCTTTTCAATGCCAAAAATTCTCCAACTTTTGCGGAGCGAAAGGTTAATACGGCATTCTGGACAGATTTCTGGCAGTTTCAGGTGAAAGACACTGCCACACCTGATGTTTCATGGCGCTCACCGAATCCTGTCGAAAGGAAACACCATTCACCAGAACTGGAAACGCAAGATGCTCTTTGTTGCACAGCCAGCACAGGACAGAACTTCCATTTGTTGTCACCAGGGTGTGAACGTGACCTGTGTGTCCTTTTCGTTTCTCAGGATTTGATTTTGCGCGTTTGTCTTTTCTGGGTCGAAAAAGACACCGAAGAATTTTCAGTGCTTTCACTCGTCGCGCGGCACTGTTGACAGATGACAATGAATGATTTTACTACGGAGAATCATCAGTTGTACAACTTGGCCCGAACTCCAAACTAATTTGGCAGCCGTAGAGAACTTCACTGCGCTGTTTGATCTCCGAATTCCGCGTCCAGATCCACTTGAGCTCCGAACCTTGTTTGACACAACTTTTTTCGCATTCTGGGAAATTTATGGCTTCGAACCCTCTCGTTGCGTCTGGCATGGAATGCTGGTCAGACCGCCGCTGCACTTTTGTGCGGACAAAAGTTTTCATGGGACACAGACAGCCCGGGATCGCGGTCACGACATGGATCCACGGTCCCCCCCTCCCCGTAAAAGCGGTCAAAGTGCAAAAATTGTACCTTTTCCATGTTCAAGAGGCCCCGCTCAGCGGTCGCCCACCCTCTGACCAAACGCCGGACCCGCCCTTCCTCTCTCTGATCACCTCCAGTTAACTTTGCGTTGAGAAAGATACCTCTGTCGGAAACTTTCGCAGTTGCTCAACCGCCACGCGTCGAACCGTGCACTTCATCACAGGCTGTGAGCACCAATCGGACATGTTCTTCAAGTTCCGGCGATTGTCAAGCACCAACACACACTTGACCGTTTGATCTTCTCTTGACTTTTGTGACCTGAACGATCAGAGGATCACACGAATTCCCGACCAACCGATAAGCAATTTGTTTTGTCAAGGTTGTGTTTTCAGCAAACGAAGAAAACCCTCCTCGAAATTTCCCTTTGGTTTCATCGTCAACAAGTCACCAATGCGCCCATTTGTGCACCACAACAAAGACGAACTTGAATCGCGACCAAACATGAAACCTTCGTCTCAAGACTTGTTCACAGTCACAACAATATTTACTCGTTTCAATTTGAGTTGGACTGAAAGAGTGCCAGCAAATAACGACTGTTGTCACACCGCGGGTCCTGTGAAGGCTCCGCAGTCAGCGCTCGGTGGCACCGCCATTCCCAGTCAGGCGGACCTCCCAGTTGCTTCACAACTCTATGTAGCTCGTCTCTTTTCAACGCGAACTGTGTTGAACAACTGTAGGATATAGATCCTGATCGAAAGTACCAACCAACCACTGCCCAGAAATTTGTTCCAGTGGATCAAAATCCGACACGACACGAACTTCGGGCACGCCCCCTTCACTTGACATGATTCAGCAGCTGGAAACTCCCACAAAAAAGTCAGAATAAAGGGACTCACTTCTTGTCGGTGTGGATCTCGGTCTCGATGTCTTCGCTCACGCTGCTCTTGCTCGCTGCGGAGTCTTCAGCCACGGAACTCTGCGCCGACCTGGTGGCGAGAAGAAAACCGTGAAACGACCAGGAGCACACAGTCCACCTCAGTCCCCTTCCATTCCATGGGGAACTTCGCCTCCACCTGAAGCCGCAACAAACTCAACCAACATCAGCCCCCAACCACGACACCTGCACCCATCTCAAACCAACCCCTCCGCAAGCGCGTCTTCCGGTCGACACAGGCTCTCCCGGCCCTCACATCAAAGCCAAATGCGCACGTGCCCAACGCGGACCAAAAATACCGTGCTGCCACAAGCGCATGCTTCCGTACGTCCTCTCGGCGCACGCATAACACCCATCCACTCTACCAACCAAATGCACACGTGCACTTCCGCCCACCACGCACACCCTCGCAGCTCACGCACCCCTGCTGGCCCACACACGCACCTGTTGACCTCCTCGGGGACGCTGGTCTCGGACGCGCCGGCGAGTCGCGCGCTCGGCTCCGTCGGGACGGACGTGTCGGACCGGGGCGACTGAGGCTCGGCGGCCGCCGGCGCTGCTGCTGCAACAAGCACGACCATCCAGTGAGTAAAGGCTTAGATGTGTGCGGTCGTCAGGGTTCGCACTCGAAATGACAGAAAAATACAGCTCTCACACAGACCTGCTCTCTCTGGCTCCTTTTTCTTCTTCTCTTCCTTGCTGCTCCGCGACACCTTTGTTTCCTTGGCAACTGATTTGTCGTGTTTTTCCCCCTGGTCGTTCCACTTCTCCATGGCTTCCTTCTCCAGAGCCTCGACCTGAAAACAGCAACAACTTTCAATGTGCTTTCGAGCACAGCGGGTAAAAAATATCCACCGCTTGCTGTGATTGTCAACTGACAAGCTACATGGAGCTCGTCTTGCCGAGAAAGGCCGGTGATCTGCGATGTCTGTGACCCAATGGAAACACAACCAAACCTTTAAGTAGAGAATGAGCCGCGCGCAGCGTACATCGGCAGGACAGCACTTTATCTCACAGGTGAGCTCAGGAGCTGCCAGCCTTCAACTTCCAACTTTATTGGGGGAGGGGGCTGATCCACTAATGAAAATTTCCACATCTTAAATTTCTGTGGGTACGGGGGGGGGGGGGTAACTCGATGTTTGAGTCAGACAATGTCCAAGTCAGACAATGTCCCAGTTGACACTTGCTGTGGGCAGGGGAGTAACTTGGACAACCATACAATGTACTGCCAGGACAGATGTATGGAACCAGATACAGGCGTAAACCAATATCACCATGGCTGATTGTCCGCGTTGAAATTTGCTGTGGGCAGGAAGGGGGGTAACTCGGACAGCCAGACAAAGACATACCAGGACGGACGCACGGAACCAGACACAGGGGTTTACCAAAATCAGCGCGGCTGATAACCAGTGAATCACACACACACACACACACACACACACACACACACACACACACACACACACATTGTGGGAATCCTTCGGGCAGACTCAGAAATGGTCGCCCCCTCCCTCCACCCGTTCCACTCCATGCGGAGTCCGCCCAACCGATTGCACTCTCGGCGGGCGGCCCCTGCGCGCGCACCTCCTTCTCCTCGTGGTCGAGCTGCTCCCTCCAGGCGAGCAGCTCCTCCGCCTTCTGCCTCCGCGAGCGCAGCCGCTGCTCCCGCACCGTCAGGTACCTGCGCACGAGCAACACACGGCGTCGCGTCTTCACTTCCGGCACAAGAAGAGTTTCAGATTGGGTGTGGAATTGCGATCAACAACACAATCAAGTCTGATAGTGGAAACTGTACCGGGTGGCACGTGACACGTTGCGAAAGGAAACGTGGACAAACGAACAGTCAAATTTTCTGTGTCCGTGAGACCTTCTGAAGAGCAGCCTGCAGCCCACTGTCTTCTGGTCGGGATGTCGACGCACTCTCTCTTGCCCTTGGCAATTTCGGTTGGATTCCCAACTTACTTGGGGTCGAGTTTTAGTTTCTTCAGCTTGGCCATGGCGTGCTTGTTGTCGAGAGACTCTCTCCTGTTGCCCTCGACCTCCGAACCTAAATTTTGAAGTCGATGATGTCAGATCCGAAGAGATCAAACCAACATTTGAGCCACAACGCAACACAACAAAGTTGCCCTTCAACCCTTGACTCGTCTGTGACTTGTGTGTGTCTGACCCCACTGATAAGAGTGCGCACTGGTGCTTATCAAAATCAAACGGCGAATCCGATCAACGATGGCTTGTTAAGGCTGCTGGTCGTAAACGGAGCTTTGGACACAAAGCGATTCGGCGCGAGAAGCGACGTGCGAGAACACTCCGTGAGGGAGCGCCGTCTCAATGAAGTGTTGAAGAAGAAAGTGCACACTGTCACTTCACACGCGTGAATTTGTACACGAGGAAACAAAAGGTTCAGGACATCACCTTTGGATGGAGAAAGGGATCTGATGCTCTCAGTGTCGTCCTCCAACTGCAACGAATCAAAAATCATTTTGTCACACAAGGCAGGTCCACGCAAAACAACTGGTCAACACTACGTTGCAGCTTGTGTCTTCGGCTTTGGTCTCATTCTGAACCCGAGGCCGTTTGATTTAACGAGTCCTCCAAACGAGCATTTCGTCAAAACGAAAGTTCCACAGACTCCACTGAACGAGCCTGACCTGACACACCTGGAGAGACCATGAAAAAAAGAATGTCTTGTGCATGCAAATGACACAACATCTCTGACACACATGCCATCCCTTCTCGATTTTTGTGAAGTCCACCAAAAATTTACAAGTGAAAGTCCGATTGCGACGCGATCAAACAAATCCATGCTGCCCATCACTGACTCAACAGTTTCACGAACGCGACAACACAACACTGACGATCTGATCCACCATGAACGCCCGAACCTCCCTCGTTTTGAGAAGAAAAAACTATGGCACTGACTGCGACAACTATCACGCGAAAACACAATAAAATCCCATTTGTCTGCAACTTACTAAGATAGCCAGAAGGACCAGAGAGTAGAGTACCCTTCTCTACAAAACCAAACGTCTGCTGATGAAATGCACTTCCTGTGAACCCCTCTCTTTCCTCCACTGTCAAACACTTCAGCTGTCACTCAATTTCGCGCAAAATGAGCGAAAACTTATTCCACAAGGGAATCTTCAGCCCCAAAAAGCCACCTCACTGTCAGATTCCAATCCAGCCTCGCCCAGCCGAACAAAACGGTTATGTGGAATCACGTTGCCATGGCTACTCACCTGGAGACTGGCCTCGTCCTCCGTGTTGACGCCGTCACTTCCAGCGGCGCCACCTCCCGGTGACTGCATCTTCTCCTTCATCTGTCAATCAAAAGCCACCAACCAGTCAGTGACGCAAACGAACTTGCAACCACAAGAACGTCAAAACGTCACAGACACTGACGTCGTCGCGACACACACAAATCCGTCACACCAGCTGCATCGTCACCAAAGTCTGTCCGAGACAAAGCTGCGGTCCTTCTGAAGACAACTGCTCTTTGAATTTGCTGTCCTATCCTTTATGTACAAAATCACGTGGCAATGAAAGCCTGGTCACCTCAACACCACAAGAAATCAAAAACACGACAAAGCAGCAATCAAGCACTTTTGAGTTGGAACAGTTGTTCTCTTTTCCAGGAGCGCTGGTCAATCCACGCCACACAGGGCAACATGCATTTCACCTGCAGATGACCGTCCAGTTTCCTGGGTTCCTTCACCGAACATTTTCATCTTCACCGAGTCCGCTTTTCCAGGACAAGTGTCGAGCGAAAGAATAAGATTTTGTGAAAACAACAATTTAGATACGGAAGCTTGTGAGAGAGTGAAGTGTTTGTACATTGGATGGAACCGGAGGACAGGAACCCAGGATTCGCTGCATTCCCACATGCACACACAAAGCTCTGAATTGCGATCAAGCGTAATGATCGTCAAGTCGCACCCAGGACAGAGGCAACTTAGCAGTGATTGCAACAACGCTTGTGATTGGATGTCAACACGCAAAGGTCTTAGCCAATAATGTACAGCATCAGCAACAAATACAGCATCAGCAACAAGGCTTCTGATTGGTCAGTGGGCAGAAACACATTCCAAAGCTGCAGTCTGATTGGATGACGTGAACACCAATCGGCATACTTGTTTGGCTGCAAAATGCGTAGAACTGACAACATCGATTTTCTCGGCCTGTCATTGGCTACGAGCTCGGGTCACGTTACCTGACTCACCGACGCTGATTCGCTGACGGAAGTGGACGATGAGTTGCCATTGAGGCCCAGAACAAACGATGCTATCTTTTGTTCGCGTAATTTACGCATGACCTTGAAATGGTACACAGAAGGTCACACAGTTATTGCCTTTCTGACTGAACCTTTCAATCTGCCACTTTTTGGCTTCTGGCCAAACATTTCAAAGCATTAGTACGGTATAGCGCAACACCAAATGTGAGTCAGTAACCAACAATGTACATCCTGCGGACATCACCTACTCCAGTCAAAATGACGTTTCTAAGGCTGTTGGCGTTTGACAGCGTGCCCATCCTGGACTTGTTCCGTGGTGAAAAGCCTCCACCGGCTACTTTCCCTCGTCTTCTTTGACCCGCGACCCGAGTGAAGGAACATTCTGTTCAACCGTATGGACGTCGGAATTCACATTTTTATGGACCGCTGCTGCGCGCGTTCCGCTGGCAGCGACGCGCAACAAACGCTTCGCGTTGGGACTGATCACCTGGCGAGATTTCGTTGCTAAAGCAGGGCTTCTCTCGAAAGAGCGTTGGTGATCCTCACCTGTTTGGTGTTGTGTTTGATTCGGTCGATCTCGTCGGCCTGCTTCAGCATCAGCGCCCGCTCCTTCGCCTTGAGTCGCTCCGCCTCCTTCAGCCGCTTGATCTCCGCCTGCATCACAAACAACATGTCTTGTCAGTGTTGCGTCGTGTGACCTGTTTGGCCTGGTCATGTTCTTCGAGGGTTTGATGGGAGGGATGGCAAGTACGGATCAAGAGTACTGCTTCCTGACATAACCTTTGATCGGATTTTCAACATTTCATTTCCAGGTGCGGGTGCCAAGGCACTTGATCTGGGTCCTCCGTGAGTGTGGAAGCTTTGTACCCAGGAGGTAGGGTCCGGCACACCTTCCAGGAAAGCGCGAGCATGGTGAAAGAGGGTCAGTCTGGAAGACAAACATGCAGCCGCCAATCCACAATGACTTGTCGCTTTCTTTATATTTTCTCCAATTGCATTCCAGACAAACGCACGCAGTTCGGAGTCACAATGCGCGCTTTGTCTGCAGTCACGTTAGCAAGCTGTGGTTAGAACCTCAGTCCCGCACCAGCTGTTGGGGCGCTGCCTACCAGTGTGTGAGAATGCGAGGAATGAGCATTGACTGGGTAGTCAGTATCTTTCACCAACCACCAAATGCGATTCACCTGTTTCTGAAACAATGCGAGATTCGCTGCCCACACCTGGCGATGCAAAACAAAACAACTTCACTCTCCGCCCAACAAAACGACAGCTCTTTGAGCTCTTGTTCACAAACTGGTGCAGTTCTTTCAACTTGCGAGGAACAACTCAACCAGCAGAACTCACAAGGGCAGCCCTCCCTCCATCCTGAAGTCGAAATCAAGAAACAACCCAACGGTGAGAATAGGAACGAACATTTACGGCCACAGCTGCTGGAAAAATCTCAATGGACGGGGGTTGGCGAGAGGGGTGTGGAGGGAGTCCGTTTTTCTTTTTTCATGTGAATTTTTTTGTCTGCAATCAGATTCTGTACATTTTCTGACGGGGACGGCACCTGACAGGCCCTTTTTTCCAGACGGACCACGGTGGTTGTCATTCACAAAGTTGCATCAAAAGTCGGCGCGTGTAAACACCAATTGAGACGAGGTTTTAGCTCCAGCGGTGATTGACGTGACGGGGTCGGACTGTTTGGCGACACGTGACGGAACACGTGGCCTCACCTTCTCCTGCTGCAGACGCAGCAGCACGCCGCGGCGCCGCTTGTTGAGCTGCGGGAACTGGTCGTCGGCGCCCTTGTCCCGGATGCGGCTCTTCTGCTGCTGGAGCCAGGCGAGCTCTGCGGCCGTCTTCTCGCGCAGCGCGCGCTCACGCAGCTTCAGCAGGTTCTCCTGTAACAACACGTGGCGCGATGTTCCATCATGCTCCGCTTGTCAGCATCCTACTGATAGGCTGATGAGCATCAGGTGGGGCCTGAGCGGTTACTTACATGGCTGAGTTTGCCTGCCATAACACTGAATCGTGAGCTTGCCCGAGTTGTGACAAAAAAGCGTCACACACCTTTGGCTTTTGAAGCTCTGCAGGACGAGACGACCGACGCCCAGACCAAGAGTTTCACGCACCAACCCACCGGTGTCCAATTTACATTGATACCTTTCCTCTCTCGGCAAGACTGTCTTTGGTCCGCAACGCAGCCCGTGCTACCAGATTTTTATCGCGTGCAACCGCGCTTTGGTTCGCGGCTCAAGGGGATTACCTGGTGTGTGGCTCGGATTTCGTCTTCCTTCATGTACTGCCGCATCATGTCGACCGTGAAACGCGTGAACGAATCGTCCTCGAAACTCAGACGCCGCGACGCGACGCTCAGCGCTGAAACGCAACGTGAGAACGGAACGTAACCAAGGGGGCAGCAAGGAAGTGGCAAGATTTATCGCAAGGCACAAGGGTGGCAGAGTGTGGAAGCAACGTCAACAGGCCAACGAAGCCAAAGAAATGCCACCTGGCGAAGACTCGGCGGCTCTGGACACCTCGTCAGACGACACCTCGTTGAGCTCGGACTGCGACTTGGAGCGCAGGATCTTCTGGCGCATGCTCTCTGCGGGCAGCACCTCGCGCAGGGACTTCTCCATGTCGTCCTCGGTCACGGAAGTGTCGAACACCTCGCTGTAGTCCCCGTCTGGAAAGAAACGATCGCGTGATTTGAGATAGGTCCATAAAACAGCAGTGGTCGAAGGAGCAAGAGAGTGAAGCAAAAAGACCAGCGGGACGGATGTCACGTCGGTGTTCCTGCTGCACTTGACAGCGCCCAGGGAACAGAACTGTGACAAATGGCACTTGGTGGGAGGAGGCGTCACCTTTCTCGCTGTGGATATCTTCCGCGATGCTGTCGGATCTGCTGATCGGGGACGCTGCGCGCTGCGTTGGCCGGGACTCCGTCGCCGCGTCGCTCTCCGTCGCTATGGAAGCAGCCGACGCCGTCGCAACGCCAGCGCCGCGCGAAGTCGCAACACTCGCCGCTGACACCGAATCACCAGCGTCGCCGCGGGTGTCGCGAGGTGTGACGTCACTCTCCGTAACCACAGCACTCCTGCAAACGATTCCACAAGGCGTTTCCAACAAGAAAAGGGTCTCAACACGTTCCCCCTTTGATCTCGCCAGCACGTCCAAGTTTGAACTTTTTCCACAACAAAGCCTTTGTTTGTCGTTCACGTCTCGACATCAATTTGTACAGGCAGGAAAAAAGGGTGTTTGTACAGATCTGTAGGCACTGATGCTCGATAGAACTGCACATTGTCGATTCAAAAACGCACCTGGGCGTAGGTTTCGATTGGCGTGATCTCGTCGTTTTACTGTGCGAAGTGAAGCTGGTCGCGCTGCTCGTGGCGTAGGAATCCGCGGCGGAGTACTGCGTGCTGCGGTCCGCTACAGGACCACGTGACCCTGGCATCACCATCTATATAACACAAGGATTTGTTCTTGAACGCCACAACCATTGTTCTCGAGACCCATTACTATTTTGTAATGAATGCTTGTTGAAGACTGACAAAAGTTAATGAGGCATCAAC
>JAAUXT010038569.1_pt1 | contig 26620 bp, 20 predicted proteins | sample 7278171 | NCBI WGS metagenome assembly JAAUXT01 (sample SAMN14350112, study PRJNA611818) | marine sediment metagenome | isolation source: surface marine sediment (1.8m) | place: French Polynesia: Moorea | collected 2018-08
ACACATATGGATGGACATACAGACTGATGGTGATTACATTAAGCGTGTGGTCGACAGCCCTTCGGGCGACCACACGCTTAAAAAGTGGAACGCCCAGAATGCTTCATGCGGACCGTGAAGCTGATGAGTTGCAAAAAAAATATGGAACTGCAGGTTGGGAACAACGAATTCGAACCTGCCTGTTCGTTTGCGTAAAATGACATCGAAATTTGGAACTCACACGGGCGCAATGCTGTTGGCCGATGTCACGTAGTCTGAGTGATGTCCCGGGAGGGAGCGAGAAGTCCTCAAAAGCAATTTGCTGGCAAAGATGCATGTCTGCGATATCACCGGAAGTTATGAGTATCGTGCGTCCAGAAAGATTGATCCATTATCGCCTCAAGAGCTATCGCGCAGAGTTGGAGCCCAGAAACTTGCGCAGAATTTTCTTCACAATTGATTCAGTGATACTCCAGCAAATTGTCCCGAAGTCAAACGGGAAATCGGGAGTCAGGCAACCATGTGGTAAAGTGCCCCATTGTAGAGTGTTCGTGTTGTCAAAAGAAAGTTGTGAAAATGTTTGTGCCAAGGGAATGAGATTCAAGATGTTGGATGGCAAACACAACAAAAACCTGGAGCTCCACCTCGGGTGATTCAAAGCAATGAAAAGTCAGGGGAAAAAGAAAATAATAAGAACCAAAAGTTCATAATCATCCCTTCCCGTGGAGGGAAAATCAAAATCTTTTCATGCTGATCATTGTGGCACCAAACGCGGCAACTCTTTCAATATGGCAACCAAGAGATGGTCAATTTTAAAAACATTGTTCAAAACAAAAGGAGGAACTGGACAAGAAAGACATTTTGGACACCCCCCAGCCTGTACATAAAATGCTGCAACCCTCGATCGAGAATCAATGCTTTCCCAGAATTGTTTGTTACGCTCTTGGTTCCAAAGTTGTAGCTTCCGAAAGAACTCCTTTGCAAACAGAAGGTTCTCTCATTTCAAAACGTTCTCAGCCATCTCGTCAGTTCGTCAAGTCGCCGTTAAGCTGCGGCAATAAAGCACCGAGATATCTCGACGCCACTGGGAGTGCTTGCGTTCAAATGGTACTCGTGTGGTACGCACTCGATTACGTAATGGGGTCCATTGCAAAATACCGCGCCGCTTCGCCTTGTCTCTCGTGAGACTGCAGTGAATCCCCAGCACGCAATAGTCACAATTAACATTTGGAATGGGCCTCTGCTTTTGCCGCGAAGGTGCAGCGACACACACGAGGGACTCATCCAGAGTTGGGTGGGTGGCCAGCTTCAATGATCCGTTTGGATTCTATGTGGTGAAATTCTGTAAAAATGTGACACGAGAAGAAAGCAGATTCAAACACAGGCGTGTTGCGCTGCGCATTTCCAACAACCCCGTCCAGTGGGTCCTTCTGGGGTTTGGGGGGGGGGGCGGGGTGGTGGCCCACCCACTGGGCAGGCAGGTCCCGAGGGGGACAGGACCTACCTGGCTGTAGCAGGACGTACGAGCGTACAATGCCCCACACAATTGCCACATCATAACACTCGATTGTCTGTCGCAGGGATCCGCCTGAATAAAAGTTTCGCGGAACGCAATCTGTACCGCAGCGGCCTGCATCACGGTTGGCTGGCCAGGTCCTTTGGCACACTGATCACAGTCGCTGGGCACACCAACCTGGATCACCAGGAACCAGACACACTCATCAGAGACGCTCAATGTTGAGACTGAGAATAACTTGCGCTTCACTTCGCTTGGCGTGTCTGGACAGAGGCTTTGAATCCCTTGCACGGAGATTTTGGACGAAGTTCAAGACAGGGTTTCAGCACCAGTTGCCAGCGTGTCGCTGACCACAGTCGCAAGTCTCAGCGATTCTCTATGGTGCTCATGCTCAAGGCTTGGTGCAGCTCTAAGAGTTGAATGATTCTTCAGTGATTGAAAACGACGCCTCATTTCACAGAAATGATGTCACCCTGTTCGGTGCAACCTTTACTTCTGAAGACCCTGGATCCGTGTTTTTCATCCAAACTGCAGTGACCATATTCGGCGAAACTTGACAGAATGGGTCGTAAAACGAAAACACATTTATTCATGTGTGGGGCTGAGCGGCATCCGCGTATGTTGACAATGCAAATAAAAAGCTGATGGAGGTTTTTTGTGAGGTGTCGGTCATAATGGATTCCATGGGTGGGTGGGAAATGCTTTATGATACAATAAAACGTCGGGGGTGTCGCGGCGTGGATAAACAGACTTTCCTGTCCCTCGTGGTGCGCGCAGATCAAAGCGTATTGATGCCCACTTACAAAGCAGTTGCCCTGGATATGCCTCTTTTGGCAGGAATCACGCCGAGTTGAGGCTCATTCTTGTGCGAACGTTCTCCACATTTTATGCGTTCAAGACAAAACCAACCAGACCTGTGCAGAAGACTGTGTAATCGTCGTGTTCATTCTGAATTTGCACCATTTCCGTTCTGTTTCTTTGTGCTAACTATGACACAGAACAGCTCGTAATCACACAAATGTGTTGTGTTGTTTCCCGCGTGGAGTCGTTCAATCTCGTGGTGGTTCTCTCTTCAGGCAACGGGCAAAAGTTTCTGTACTTACCGCTCCAACGAACAGACGCTGACCCCGCCTTCTTGACTCGGAATCTAAAACCAGAAACATTCAACATCAGCAACCCTTCGTTTCCGCTCGAAAACAGCAGAACCGCCTGCGCGGCCAGCGTTCACAGCGGGAGAGATGAACCTTGGTCCTGAACCATGCAGTGGGACAGGGAACGCTGATTGTTCTTTCGAAAGCAAATTGAACAGGAAAAATACTTTCAAGAAAGACGAACCAAGCACAAAAGCAATCCGAAGCTGGTCATGTCAAGTCAGAGATCAACTCATGCAGCTGAGATGAAAGCCCGCGACTCCAATGGAGCATATGTTGACACATTTCCGCGTCACAGGTTCATTATTTTGGAATCTCACAAGCAGCTTCCCCGGCTCATGTTAGTGTTCTGATATTCAGACTCAGCTTCAAGAGAGTTTCATGAAAATGGGAGGTTCGCCGGGTCCATGCAAGTTTCTCTTTGTTCGGGCCCCCACAAAAGAGCGAAACGCACACAGACAAGAACTGAATTATTCCTGACGGAGGTTTAATGCATTTTGCACTGACATTTTGCGGAGAAATATTTATTTTCAATACAAACAATGATGAGAGATGGTGGGTAGTTGTGGAAGATTTACAGCTCCCAGCAATCTGCACAATTTCCCTCTGGAGACCCGCGAATCTCACCACGAGGTTCCACCGGCCGGCACGCTCTGACGTTCAAGGGAATCAGAAGTGACGCAACTGAAAATCAACCCAGATGCTCGTGGAAACAGGCCCCACATTGACCTGATCTGAAATATTACTTCTGTCAGGAATTTATATCAGGAAAAACTGCGCTGGACTGCGAAATGTGTAGTGCGAGAACAGTGACAAAGCTGCACTTGTTGCTGGAATTACCTTTGCTGCCTCTTGTTTCCAATTTGGTTTTACTGAAGGATCCAAACAGAAGACACACTTCTTTTCCCCTTTGAACGAAATCATTGCGTGGAACTGTGAAAAACAATGCCTGCCAATATTTCCTGCCACGTACATGAGCGATCTGCCCGTGATGGTCGATTAGTGTTGTCGTGTTTGGCTTGTATCTGGTTCAGTTTCGCCTGTTCATTGGGCCACTTGTTCCAGAAAAATACACGCGTTCCTTGGTATTCAAGCAAAACGACTTTCCGCGAGAAAACTGAGGTTCAACGTTGGGCTGTCCGGCGATCTCAAGGCACGCAGATCCTTATTTCCAGCAGACAAACGAGTCACAAACACACACGCAAAAATACTGAAGTGCGTGAAAAAAGAACAATATCGACCAAAACACCTGACGAGACGTTTCTCACATTGCGTTTCACCCACCCTGTTCACGTTCATTCATCAAAGACTGTGCACAAACCAAAACCTCAAATCACTCACAAGAGCTGGGTTTGGGTCCACACAAGCCAGTGAGTCCCATTCCACTGTGTTCGTGTCAGAAATTGTATTGTTGTGTTGAAGACAAAGAGCGGGTGCAGTGCAACCATGTGACTGCTTTTGTTTCTAATTTGTGACATTCGTCAAAGTTGGTGTTTCTGACAAACTGCATTGAGATCAAATCACAATTTGCAGGTTCAAAACTTTGGAAGTTGTTGCCACTCAGGGGGCGTCTTGTGAGTGAGACAAGCACAGAACGTTGTCCAATCTCGTCCTGACCACCCATACACCCAAACATGTGATCTGCTGGTCCACGTGGGAAGTAAAAGAGGAAATCAATTGGCCCGGTGAACTACAGGCTTCCCTGCGGATATTTTTTTCAAAGCTGACATCAAACAAATGACCACAGACAGGAAGGGAAGAACAAGTAAAGCGTTGTTGTACATATTTAGAGCTGGCTGCAACAGTGTTTGGATGCTGCGCTGATTTACATTGCAGCCGAGGGATTTCATGGTCAATTTGTGCGGGCAGCACTGGCAGATTTACTATAGCATTTGATCTGATATATATTAACAAAGCCATGAGAGACCATACCTCCACGTATCTCGTGCACGGCCAATTTAACCCATTCAAGCTCACTCCAGCACCGGCCGAAGTCTGGGATGGAAAAGGTGAACATCCCGGGGCCTCCAGCGCGGCGATATCATGCGATGATGTGGGTGGAGGGCTGCCCAGGATGACATCTCAAGCGTGCATGTGTCCAAACAGAACACAACACAATCACAAGAAAACAAGTCAATCACGGTGCGAAGGCCAGGCTTCTGCAGACTCCTGCACACACTGTACTTCAGTTTGCAGCTCACATTTTTCTGCAGGTTCAATTGACGTGAAATGTGGGTGGTGCCCATTTCAAATCTTTTCGACTGCAAGAAACCTGCTTCTCCGTCCACAGAGAAGTCATTGCCGAGTTCTTGCTTCCTCGTAAGCACCAAGAATCAACGGGAAAACAAAGCTCGTGAACAGCATACTCTTTGTGCCTTCTCCTGCAGCACAATTCCACAATACAATATCCCCGAAACCAGAAGCTCGTGTCCGCAGCATGGAATCCTCAATCGTCAGTGATAGTCACCACAATCTCAAGAAACCCAAGGGCATTTCATCAAACTCAGACGGCATCTCGAAACCTGACCTGCACAGCTGATCCTGAGAGGAGCAGCAAGTAGCCAAACACAAGTCGTATCTATATTCACAGCTTCTTCCATTAGCGATGGAAAGTGTCACATTTTGTAATTGAATCGCTGCTATAAAGAACGTCAGGTCGGTCGTTGCCAAAAATAACTCATCCACAGATTGCGAAAATTCTCTGTGTTCTGGGAGCCTCAAAAACATACACGAGTGTCACAAGACATAGCTCACCTTGAGCCCCACAACAGAAACCAATACATGCGTGGCACCGATGCGGTGTCCAAAGGTCTTCCTGGGTGCCTTCGCTTGCCTGTTCTGCTCAGGAAAAGATCAATTGAACGCAAGAATAAGTTGACACATCACATCCTTTGCCTATGCATCCTCCTTATGACATTAGATAAGGAATAATGAGGCAAACATGTCTTTGATAATGTATATTTATTGAGGCAATCAGAGTAGCTTTTTGGCTTTCATATGTCTTCCAAGATTACAGAGTCATCTTCAATCACACAGATGCACTTGTCACCCATCCCTCTTGTTAGATCATCTTTCATAATATCGCCTACGCCAAACTCATTTCCCCTTTGAAGAGTTGAGAACTTCTTTGGTTCCTGACTTTGGAGCCTAATTTGGAACAACGTGATTCTGTGGCAAGACAACGTGAGAGCTCGTATGCCTCCTGTGACACCACGTACATGTCACTGTGTTTTCATCTGCCAGATGTTTGCAAAGACAAAAACATCCTGATCGTTTCTTCATGCTGCAACAAAGCAAAACTCCACCACCCATGTCTCTTTCACATTGGACCATACCGGGCACGTAGTTTGTTTGATGAAATCAATTTGAACAATCCTGAGGAGTCAGACAAGGACACACAGTCCCCTTTCCACCTGTCTTGGAACTTTTCCCTTTTGTGCAATCTTGACGAGTTCGAAGTGAGTCAACAAAGAGGCACTGGGTGGCCGAACATGACAAACACATTGTCAGAAAAATAGACACATGCAGGCAGAACGAAACCAATCTTTGCAGCATCAATGTTCATTCAGTTTCCGATCGCTTTTCCACACCGGAATGTTCACCGAACGCCAACAGCGGCAGCCCAACAAAGAACCTTGTCGTCAAACAACAATGAAAGAACATCGTGGTTCCGAGGACTTTTCCCGCACACGCTGCATCATTCAGTGGCACCAAGCGCACGGCAGGGTAAGTGCGAGGACGGTCTCTTGGAGGAAAATAAGCACAGAATGATTGACTGCCACAGGAGCTTACGGTGTATTCCCTTTGGGAAGTGCTGAACGAGTAATGTCTCAATATTTCATGTGGTACATTATTTCTTTGGGCAGCAACAGTTTGTCGTAACAAGAACTAATAACTTGTCAGGACAACGACTAACATGTGCACAGATAACAATGTCCCTCGAGGACAACTGGCTACATGCCTGCAAATGTACCAAGAACCTTCATGCCGGATTCTCGCGGTTTACGACATCTGTCTTGCTGATTTGTGCTGCTTGACCTGGACCCAACACTGTTCATTTGTTGTCCGACTTGTTTGACAACAAAGACACGCATTTGTCTCTGTTTTGAGACACCACGCAAAAAACGCATCACCAACACAATGGGTGGACACTGCAGGAAGAACGTGGCTTCCGCCTGCAGGGACCTGGATTTTGGACGATTTGACGTTTGCGGTCTTCCACCCAAGTTCGCCCCACAGATCCATCAGTTTGTCACCTATGCCAGGCGCCCCGTGTCCTCTCCGCACCACGCAGCAAGTCACGCCACTGCTGGAGTACATTAATGAGCCTTGTCTAAATACCCATTAGCTCCGCTGGTAAACCTGCTCTGAGCAGCGGGAAAATGTTCTCTCGGACTGCCATTTCTGCCTGGCTGCCGAAAAAGAACGTGCGAAAATGGGCCTGACGTGGCAGGTTGTTTCTTGGATGTACACCAGACAAATTAGCGCAGTGCGTGTGATAGAGCCGACTTCCACACCGCTCATCACTCGTGTGGCTTGAAAAGCTGGCTGAAAGAGAAGCCAGACGACAAACTACATGACGGAGAACCAGAAGAAAAAAATCCGTTGAAGATCTGCTCAAAAGACACTAAAATCGCTGTATCTGTCAAAGAGGGGACAAGGGAACACTCCATTGAAAACGCACCGTTTTTGAACCTTCGTACAAAATACAGTGTGGAATGGAATTTTTTTTGGCAATTCAGGACGTCTGAAACTCGGAAAGCCTTTCTTCCACACGCACGCCCGCGCGGCGTGTGTGTGTGTGTCTGTGTGTGTGTGCGTGTGTGTGTACGTGTGTTTGTGGTGTGTATGTGCGTGCATAAAACGTTCAATACGTTCAACTGAATGGTTTGGCTTTCAGATGCATTCAGCAACACGCAAAGAGTTGAAATGTCAAGTTATGAAAATCAAATTGATTTGTTTCTGGTGTTGAGTTTCCCGTGGAGGCCATGTTTGCACAGCACAACAAATTTAACTTCACAACAAGGACCCTGGGTTCACCACGGAAACGTGGTCAAAGAAATTTCAACTTCACTTCCTCTGTACTCGACCTGCTCTTGGTTAAAAATTGAGTACAAAACAGCAAACAATATATCTCTACTCACAGGAAATTAAGCTTGTACGTTTTAGATAGCGGGTGGAGGAATAAAGTAATTTGCCCACAATTGACTATTTATGAAAACTGTCAACGCAACGTGGATAATGCAAGATGGAGTGGGGGTCTCTCAGCACATTTGACTGCAAATAAGGCCAACAGGAAGGTGCTTGTAAGTCCTACCCGATTCCAGATCTCTCTGCTTCGAAAGAGGATTGACGGAAAAATATGGAGCTTTCTGCAGTGCGGTAAGGCAGCAAGAACGCGATCTCAGCTTCACTGAGACGATCACTCAATCCCATTTACTGTTTCTTTGTTTTCGCATTTCGTCAGTTTGTCTGGAACCCAGGATTATCTGGACTCCAGAATTTCTGCGTTTTTTATGCTGACGTGGAGATATCTGAAAATTTCATTCAGAAATTGGTTTGCGCGCACTCGACTTGACGAACGCAGAAATCTGTGTTGGCCAACCAACCATGCATGCAGATTGTCTGGTTGGACAAAACGATCTGGTCACCGAGACCAACGGCTTGTGTAATTTGTGTAATTTGTAATTTGTCGTGTGGTTCTGACTGGAAGGTCTGTGTCTTGTGCAAGAAAGGAAGCTGGATGGCACACATTTTGCTCACCGACAATGCCTGTTCAAAGGCTGCTGTGGACTCTGATTGGTAATGTAGTCACAAATCTAAGACTGGCAGAGATCACGACCACATCACTGTCAATTTTGTACGCATTTCAGAAGTGTGGATTTCGAAGCAAATCTGGACTGCTTATTGTCATCCACTTTTCGCACTTGATCACCTCTTTCATGAAGACTGTGCACTGATATCGATGCTTGCAACTGAAACAAACACACAGTCTTGTGTGTGCTCAGAGTTTTGACAGATCCAAACAAGATGTTGCGACTTTCGGACGGAAAGTGCTGGGGAAAATTCTGTCCACAGGGGCAGAAACGCCTTCACTCAAGGCCAAAAAAGAATAAAAAACGTTTGCAATTCGAACTGACGTCGGGAACAAAGCTGCAAACCTAGTGTGGCTCTGCCGAAGGTTACATTTACGTTCACGCTGTTTGATGAACCTGAAACGCATCACGACGGCCCAGACACTCAAAAGTGGCGCATTGATCGCGCAGTCAGAGCTCCATAATTAATCGCCGTCATTGACGTCTGAGCGACACGTGTTCGCAAAGTTCTCGGCTCAGTCACTTTTACTCTGTTCAACTTGTTCCCCGATACTTTCAACGTGTTTTCTCAGGCTCTCATCCGTGGTTCAAGAAGACGGGCAACGGGCAACATTTGAACAAAAGAAACATTTTCCAGCTTTTGCTTGTTCCTGAGGAATTGTCAGTTGCGCGCGTGAAACACAAAGCAAGCACACTTCAACAACCCCACACGCACAATAAGTGCGCAGGAGAGAGAGTCTGACTCCTCCAGTTCCCAAGAACAACACATTTGTCCCCACTTGCAGGCAAAGCATGGAACTCTGACTGCCGCTTCGCATTCAAATGTCTCATTTCAAAGTTTCTGAGACGCATCACAAGGAAACAATGGACGCCCACACGACTGATGCGTCATACATATCCCGCTTGAACATCTCAGCATAATAACGCTTTGAAAGCTGCCCAACCACAAGTCGCGCAAATTTGTCCGCTTCATTCTTCTCCTAATCCATCATTCTCTGATCTCCCATCCGAAGTAAATATCGTCCCTCCACATTTGTCGCTCATTACCAGTTCTCCGGGAGGGCGTTGTATCGTCTTCACGACTACTCATCACTCAACACCACGCAGTTGCAGGATGAGGACACTTCATCATCAAGATGTCCTCTCCTCAATGAGGAGAAGAAACGTGAAGTCCTCGGTTTGATCTCAATCCAAAATAGAACCCAAATTGGCCATCGGATTTGGAACGGTTCGTTTGCGTGCAATTTTGAAGCAGGCCTGTTCTGTACCATGCAGGCTTCTCCAAACAATGCTGGTTCTTCGAAACTGCTCAAGAACGAACCCAGCCCAGCAAGAAGCGATTGTAATGATCTGCCCCAACCATTCTCGTCGGTCAGTGCTCATAGCAGCCCACTTTACGATGGGAACAACATACGTACAAGAGGAGCGTGACAATACGAGCCACGAAAGAGTCCATCAATACGTATACCGTGGCATAGATAACGCACGGAAATCCACAAATTGCACCACTGGACACATGCAGAAGAGTCGCAAACGCTTCGCTCAAGCAACGCACAGGAAACCATTTGTGTTCAGAGGATCCAAGAGCAAGATTTGCACAGATCCGACCTGGTCAAGGTTCTCTGAGGTCTCAGATTTGAGAAATCAATTTTGCGAGGGAGTGTCTCGCGAATGGGTTGGAGGCACGAGAAAAACGGTGCAGAAAATCGAAACAACGGAGCAGTCGAACCTTCCGCCACGTTTTTCCAACAGCTGCGAACTACCGCGCTTCAGGTGATGAATCGTATCGTATGTGTTGTATGACCTCCCAAAGAGACCCTACGTTTTATGCTTCCATATTTCACTGCACATTTCTTCCATGCAGGTGCCTCCCACATGCTGTAAATATTCAAGAGGAGCGCCAGAATAAAAAGGGTCCTTTTGACAAGTGTGTGGTCAAAGTCTGCCAAGATTACTTGACGCGTGAGAGAAACACACGGCCAGAGCTCTCCAGGGTCTTGGACCTGCCTGAAGCATACCGTCTGAGAGAAGTCGTGTGTGAAACAACTCGAACGAAGTAAATTTGAAGTTGTTTTTTTTTTTTTTTTTTTGTAGAACGCACCTGTACTCGGCCGGCTGTGAAGCTGCGGTGGCGGTGGCGGGGCCCGATGATGTCCAGTGGTTCGCAAGGCGTCAGCCTGGGTGTTGAAGGAAGCGTCCCTCGGTCCCACAGCTCATCACGCGGGCCGCGGTGTGAGAAATCCTCCCAGATTCACACGCCTTCAGACGGCGCTTTAAATCTTCAGCCTGCAGGGTCCGGCGATAGGGAACTGCGTACAAAAATATTTCCCTTTTGTTTATGAGTTCGTGAAGATGCATCAGTCCCTCGAAGGACGGCTGGTTCAAAATAAAGTTTCCAGCAGAACCGAAGGCTGTTGCTGGTAAGTTTCAGACTCCCACCACTTGGCGGGGGCACAGAAACGCACGACGTCCGTGAACGCGTCTGTTGGCATCGGATCGCACTCGTGAATGCAGGACATGAACAGCTTGTTCTCGCTTCCCTCGCTCCTGAAGTTTGCTGGGTCAGACTTCATTTCCTTTGAGACTCATATCTGGGCTTTAAACGACCATCAGTTGACCCGTGTAGATGTTGTGTGCCGGTCACAAAAAGGATTTAGTGGGCAGTGAACATGGTTCTGACTCAAGGAAACCAACCCTGTCGACAGCTCAGTATTCGAAACAAATTCATCAACAACCGTGCAACCGTAAATGAAGCCATCAACTCAGCTTCATTCTCACATGTGAAAATAGCAGCGCTGTCAATAAAAAGATATCTGAGTTTGTCAATACTCTTTCACCTCTCTGTGCACCACGATCGTTCAGCAGTGTTGACATGTGGGGTGACAAGAAGGCTCGAGCACGTTCAAACATCTTCCCAATGACGCTGGCAGATTAATTATACATCTCAACAGATTCTGGGTGCAGTTCGATTCGCGCGAAGCGAGACTCATCTTCACTGCCGCTCAAAAACTAGAAACTTTGCGAACAATGAGATACGCCACTGTGATTTCAGCAGCAAGTAAACACGGCTTATCAACGGCAAACAATTTTTGGGAAGCCACGCCATCACCTTGAAGGCTTCGGAGCAATCACTCGTCCAGGGGCCAAAATGGCATAATCCTTGATGCCATCAGGATGTGTTGAATCCCTTCACACTGTTTGCAGAGAGACTCCAGCTCCGTGTGACAAACTCGCAGTCACCAGTGATTTCTTTGAACGCGCGCTGTCGCTTGACGGTCACGCATCCTAACCAAAATCAGCAAAACCTGAAGGGAATGGGTCGAACCATGTGGTTTTCTCCAACGACGTGATCAGTGCGGTCAGGTCCAGAATGAGAAACTCAGAATCAGAATACATATCAGGAACAGACCGTTTGTAGATGAATTGCAAGACGGGTCAAAGGCGCAGCTGTTGGAAGGTCGGGAACAACACCCTACTGAACCGCAAGTCAAAGGGCTGCACACTGAACAAGGCGAACAACAGAAACGCGAGTTCCTCACGACGACGGTCAGACTGTCAGTCTTCACATCCCTGAAAAGACGAAAGGCATCACGAAAACAAAAAAATTGATCTCAGACGCTGTGAATTCAGAGACCCAGCGGACGACCACAAATGAAAACGTCAGAGGCAAAGAAGGCAGGATGTAGCCGCTTCACACATCGAAAAGAGAAAGACGCTCGTATCAATATTTCGTCAATACGCTCTTTTTTGCTGCAATTGCCAATTTGGTTCTTTCCGCTCTTGGCTGCTGAATTGGAAGGCTTTTGCACATTGATTGGCAACTTGACATGCTCTATCTTATTGCAATGCTTGAAAAAGATCATTGACGCTGCTAATGAACTCAGAAACTGAAGCAAACATCCGGGTGAACGATAGCAACATGCTCGAATGACTGCATGCAGGAACATGAACAGGTTACCGGTAAAACAGTGCACACGATACGACTTCCGTCACTGACAGGCGCTGTTTTGTTGCATCCAGAATTCACGAGAAAATTGGTTGGATGGATTATTTGCACTTTGGTATCTTGTTTCCGCTGGTGATTGCAAAAGGGATACCTGCATGCAGCAGGCACAACAGGTGCAAAATTGCATGCCAAGACGACACCGTTCAGAAATTAGCAGCAAGCAGGCGGTTGGGTCTTCTGGCAGTGAGCAGCTGTGCGCGATTCTTTTGAACCGAAGTTCAACGACCTTTTGCACTCAACAAAAGCAGAGTTGTTTCTGAAACAGAATTGTCTCAGTTTCATGTAAAGTTTGCAGTACACCCACCGTCAGAAAGCGACCAAATTTGGTACATGTTCGCGTTTGAATTCTTTTGGAACATACCTGGAACAAGAAAAATTTATTGCCAAAATGTTTCGTCCAATGTAAAAACAAAAACAGAACACACACAAGAGCCTCAACGGGAATGGTGAACTGAAACTGGCTTCTGACATTTGAAGATTCCCAAGTAATCCAATCGGCTTCCGACTGCAGAAAAATTCGTCCCTGCCTGCGCACTTTCTTTCCATTTCCAGGCGCAAGTTATTTCCCCAGACAAATAAAGGTTGTTTCTCAAAAGGATCATAATGTGGTGGGGTTATTTTTCCATGTCATTGTTATTTTCCAGCCGCACAACTCCTCCATGTGACAGAAGTACAACTGACCAATCACGAACACGGACACGTGCAGAAGAACAAGCAGGACGCGTTTTTGTCACGTTTCAATGCACTTGTGCCCATGACCGCACCGGGCCCCTGTGCTCTTGTTGCAGTTTTACATTCCATTCAATCCCAGCAGCTGTCGAACCAATACACACAGGGTGGATGCTGTATGTCATAAGCAAACGCACTGAGGCAAGGCGACAGTCAAGACAAAACCAGCCGAATCCTTCACGTGCAATGCACAGGACAAAGGCGAGAACCTATCTTGCTGCTTGGCCTTCCCGTGAGTCAAACCAAGAAGAAAATGCAGAAAATAATGCTGATAGACAACTGGGGTCTTCGCAAACCAAAACGCAGATCAACGCCCACACAGTGGAGTAAATAGGATCGCTGGTCTTTTCTTTGCAAAACTGTCAGCAAAACAATTGGGAGGTTTCTGCTTTGGTCCAGTGGATGAGAACTGCGTCTTGGAGCATTCAGAGAAGTCCCAGACAAAACCTGACAGGTGTTTGTCCCTGCAACAATCGATCTGGCGCATTTTAGCGCGATCCACGAAACGCACATAGCCTCAGAGAACAACAGTCACTGCTAAGCTTCTGCCTGTCACCAAAGTTTGACGTTTGAGATCCACATCAGTCGAAGGATGCCTGTCCCAGAACAAGTCCACACCAGAAACGTCTCGTTTTGCGTGGAAATCCACTTTTCTTGAGTTTTCCACGAACTTGGCAATCTTGTCTCACCCGGAGCTGTTCTCAGCACGAGAAACAGCGTTCGTCCTGAGTTTATGGCCACACTTGACCATGTCAACACGCAAACACAAAACTCCAGGAGAAACGACCCATGTAGAACCCAGACGACGCGCTGGTTTCTGTGCGTGCTCTCGCTCGAGCATCTTCCCGCATCTTCCGAAACAGCCCTGCGCAGGCTACACGCGATCTCTGTGGTCTTGGGCGCAATTTCGTCTGGGTCTGAGTTCAGGTAATCACACTCGACATCCACGGCACCTTTGAGGAAAAATCACAGTTGGGCAGAAGTTTGTGCTGTTTCCTTTCAAACCTCTCCCACAACACTTTGAAAGTTGGGCTCATCTTCACAACGAATTGCAAGCACTGGTACTCGTGACAGTGCACCATGGGGGAATCCTTTTACCAAACCGAAAACCGTATGTTTCGCTTGTTGCTTTTGCGCATGTGTGCTTGTACATTTTTTTGTTTCCGCTGGTGCGTGGTCGGACGAGCATGATTGCACTCAAACCACAACTTCGCCTCCGCCTCAAATTGACGGGCACACTGAAGGCCTGATTCTCATCAACAGGCACGGACATTCTGTATTGAGTGTGACAACATCACCAGCGCACACCAAAACAACGGCTTCTCTCACAGTGTCAGTCTCTGTAGATTGTGCAAAGGCATTTTCCGAGGGGCGACGCGGACCAAATGGAATCTGCAGTGTGTCAGGGTTGAGTCCGGGGAATAATATCTCCATTTTTCCAGAACCATCTGCAATTGACATGTGAATTAGTGGATGATGGATGAAAGGTCGCGAGATCCATGAGTCTCGCTGGATTCAGGGACTCCGGGAAATATGGGGTCGCGCTGCTCTACAAATGTGGCATATGTGTCTTTAATGAGATTTGCATAGACTTGTTTAAATGCTAAAAGAGAGGAATCTCATTTGTGGAAACGGAAAAGAGAACGGATTTTTGCTTGTGAGGTGTCACAACATGAACAAGGACGTTTGAACAAAAGACTGTGTTTCACATCAAAAACCTTTTGCATTCAAGCAGGAAAGTTCAACACATTCACACCATTTCAACGGGCAACAAGGTCGTGGTAAAATCGTTCGTGAATTGCCGAAAGATTGTCCCTGTTTCCAAGTTGCTTCCCACACGACGGGCATGTTGGAACCTTTCCTCGCGACCCTTTCCTTTCCGCGTCTGACTCTGGATCGACAGAAGGCCATTGTGCGCAAATGGTAAATTCGGTTTGTCAACAGGGGAGCACTAGTCATGAGGATTAGGTGCGAATCAAACTGACAGGGACATTACCAGAGAAACCAGATCGATTGTTCATCTTCAGAATTTCTTCCGACCGCCAGAGGAGAATAAAAACTGTCAGGATCCGTGTCTTTATGTTTATTGATTCCTTCTATTGATAAGAAATAGTAATGTGTGCACATTTCTTGTCACTCGCACAAACCTGACGCGAGCAAACGAGACAGAAACTGAAAGAGACGGGCAGAAACCGTGCCCAGAACTTCGCTGTCTCCAGCTGCCTCTGTCACTCTCTCACTCTCACTGTCTCTTTTTCTCTCTTCGTCTCTCTCTCTCTCTTTCTCTCCCTTTCTTCATTCTCTGCAACTCCAAAGTTGAGACACAACTTTGGGGCTGGAAAGGCTTTCGCTTTCAAGTTTTGTGTGCGGGTAGCTCTGCCGCCTCGGAAGGGCTCACCGGGCACTTCTCCGTGAAAGACACTTGCTCATAGAACCAAAGTATTGCAGCCTGAGTTCTGGCTCAGGCTATGCTGGAGAGTGAGTAACCAGTTGAATATTTGCTAGCACTTTTATCACTTTGTCCTGTAAAACACTCAGTCTCTAGAGTGAACATCATGCTGTAGCTTTTATACATTGGCTGCAGGTGTTGGCCTTGCAGAGTAGCTTCGGACTGGCACAGCTCTACCAAAGCAGCTCTTCTGGGTACTCAGCACACTGCTGAAAGCTGGATTGCGCGCGTGGGAAGATGCGATATCTTCCACACGAAACAGGCAGGGTCGCCAAGAACACTCGAACTCGCGGTTTGCACCTTGAAAACAATGTCATTGTCTCAGAACTTTGCTGCGGCAAACATGCAGGAATGGGAAATTTTCACGGGTATAAATCTGCACAGCAATTGTACCGAGCAGTCCTTGTCACCGCAATCCACAGCATTTTGCACTCCAATAAAGAGCAAGGACGGGGCCATGGCTAGTTTTCTTCACCACACACTGGCCGACCTGCTCGCAAGAATCCCACTAAAAAGAGACAGACATGCTCGCGAGTCAGACTTCATCTGTTGATGACATAAAGGGTGATGGATGGGAGTGTGAGACTCGCAAATCAAAACCTGCGTCCTCCGCCGGCTTTTCTCGCGTCGTTCCAACCTGGAGGAACCACAGCAGTATGGACGAGGTCTCCGCGCTGTAGGAGGCGCCGCTAACAGGGTGCAGCGCTCGGTCCCTCTTCAATTAGACTCACGCTTCTCTTTGTGCCCGTTTTCTTCCATAACGTTTCATTCTTTGCTGCTCGCTTGGGGATGCACAGTTTCCACATCTGATGCAAAAGCAAACAACATGGTGGAATGTCGTCTCCTGGAAGCAACGCCTGGACACACGCAATTGGACCTCGAACTGTTCATCCCAAGAAGTTCTTGTCACCAATGTTGGTCAAACAGGAAGTGTGTGTGCCCCATGTTGTTTTGAATTCGAGCTGATTTTTTGCTCGCGAGTGACAAACATTTTGAAAATGGAAAGCTTTTGTTTGCAACAGGCGCAGCGGCAATCCTACTCCAACCCTTTCAGTTTAACGGGCTAAAATGGATCAGCATTTGGGAACTTTCTTCTCGTTAACGACTGAAGTGAGAAGCGCTTCTCAGAATCGCAGCCACTTTGCAACACTCAAGCTTTGCTTGTCACTCCTGCAGAGAAAGCCTTTCCCTGTCATTGATCCTGATTACATTCATTTGCTCCCTCCACTCCTGCTATTGTGTTACCATGATAACAATTAAGCACCATCAAGTGTGTGTTTGCAAGGCCGACAGTCTCTTTCAAACTTGAAATCGAAAGACCTTCATTCTGCATGCGCAGCCCAATCTCCCGAGAAGCAAGGCGCGTGTTTGTTTTGTGCGGCCATGAACACGAGGATTACACCTGAAACTCCTTTTTCACAACCCGATTCTCCAAGAAATCGATCGGACCATAATCATAAAGAAGCAAGATTGCAAAGAAACTCGCGAAGTTGCACATGTTGTGGAGAGAGATTTCTGACAGAAGTCTCGTTGTGAGAACAAGGTAAGTCACACCGAACTGGGAACGCTGTCCACTCAAAAGCACTCCAGATCAGAAGTCAAACGTCCATTGGTTCTGGGCGGACTGGTCCGATCAGTCGAGCATTGAACGAAGGGCCACGACACAGTGTCACCCCAGATCACTCTCGTGTACAACAAAATATTTGGATAAAAAAATGACAGCTCCAACTGAAGGACACGCTCCTATTTCGCGTTGGATGCAGCAGAGTGTCAGATTTTCCAAATTATTCAAAGCCCGTAAATGGGGAGCGATTGAGCGCCCCAGACACGAGACAAAGCTCTTGTGAACAACGCACAACGACGATGCAACCTCAGCTCGTACCTTCAGAAATTTGCAAAAGCAAAGACGTCCTTTTGTTCAACAGCTTCTGGGTAAAAATATTCATGAGCATGAAATCTATTAATCACGTCTGCCTGCAGTCTCCCCGTTGAAATTCAGACTCCATCGCACGAAATATTACCCTCTGAGAAGTGTAATTTCCTGGAGATACTTGTTACGCGATAAAATGACTTGTGAAAGACAGTAGACACCAGAATTTTATTCCAGAATACGCTGGAGCAAATTCTCCAGACATCCACTGTTTTCACGGTTTGTGGGCCCTGCAAAACGCGCCCTTTCATGACACGAACGCCCGTCAGTGGGGCAGGGGGTGGTTGCTCTCCAAATATTGAACTCTGGAACAGCAGATCAGGGCAATTTGGGCTCTCCTTCATTCGACTGGTGCTCCACTCTCTGTTTCAGCTGTTTCTTCAGGCTCTTTGGCAACCCTCCTGTCCTACCGACCCCCCCTCCCCACACACAACCAGCAATTTCCAGTGCATGACACAGGCTGGCTCTAAAGGATGAATCAAAATAATTCTTGATAATTTACCTCAAAAATTGGAATGCAGTGTGTATGGCTTGTATGAGCGTTTCCCGCACCAGTTGGGTGGCAACCAACAATGAAGCCCGTGGTCTCAGTGTTGGGTTGTGAAACAACCACTTTGGGTGTACCTCTCACTTTCTTCTTGCCCAGGCACTTTTGGAACAAGGTCAAATATCGCACTGGTATTTTTGCTTTGGTCTTTCGGTCTTCCACGTTTTGCCCATCTGTTGTTTCTCATCTTTGAACCAGTGATCTGCGTGCAAGATGGGGACAGTACGTTTCTGCAATTTGAGAGTTGAGTTTTCGGCGCTGGCAACGCCCATTCCGCTGAGCACGGTGTGTCACAAGGATTTTTGTGCAACGAGTTGATGTGAAGCAAAAGAATACAGCGAATATGAGACTTTCGCAACCGTTCTGCATTAATCTACACGGCCGTGAGCAGATCAAATGAGACAGATTGAATATCACATCAACATCTCACAACGGGCTGAGCCGTCAGCAAAATGTAAAGCATGTCTGACGTGTCTTTTCCTTTCGTGCAACCGCACTTTTCGTGATGAACAAGAGAGGCCCGCCCCCTCCCCAAACTTCAGACTGAGCACAACTTTCACTGTGCGTGAGATTGCAGCAATCCGTTCAGATCAATCATGTGTGGAAACCCCTAGAAGTCATTTCGGAATGTGCTTGGCAAGTAATTTGTATGCATACGTCCTGATACAAAACGACGTTTTGCAAATGCTAATTAAATTTACGAGGTGTTTTCTCTCCGTGCATTAACTCTTCGAAGAAACAACGCTTTTGCTGCAATGAAAATGTCCCGTCTCCAAATGTGATCACAACAAGGCAAAGAAAAATCTGCGTGACTTGACCACTTTGTCACTGTTCGCGTGACATGCACTCTCAAATGACATGTTTTGCGTCGTTTTTCCACGGAAAGTGACACTTCCTGAGCAAGAAACGTGGACTATAAATCTGAAACTTAAGAAGGCCAAGAGACCAGGATCTCACCGATTCTTCCTTTGTTGTTCTTCCTGTCAACGAAAGGCGTGGATTGGACCAACCCTCATCCTCAACTCTCTGTTCACAACCGACCACACTTGAATCGAAGCGTAATGCAGTCTGAAATGTCATAGCATGTAAACAATACAAACCTTTTCATTAATGTTTGATCGAACAAGTCTACGTGACACAAACATGAAACATTTATCACAATCCTCTCTGTTGTTAGCTGAAAATCTTTTCAGCAATTTGATCTCCTGGGATCATGAATCATAAATGTTTCAAAGCCAAAGAGATTTCCACTGCATGTGCGACGCAACGAGGGCAGAACCTCGCTACACGATGCCAGTTGACTTCAGCGCTTCTTGCACCAACAGCAATGAACACAGTGGCATTGAGAGCCGGGTGGACCGAAACAAATGCAGACCTGGGTCACACAGGTTCAACCTTCGCCGAGGACCCGAGTCCATCCCAGTCAGAGATTGAAAACTTTTCTGCATGGGTGTTGGGTGAAACAAACGGGAGGTTCCAAAGCTTGTAAGTGAGGTGTTATTTGCATGGGATGAGGTTTGGCTTGGTCAAAGGTGCACCGAAGCTGTGAACTCACAGCAGAAATCTTCAGAACAAGAAAGCAAAGTTCAGAAAGCCCACGGTTTTACGGTGCGCGGCCAACACTTGACTTCATGGGGGAGGGGGTCATACGATAGCATCACGCCAAGCTCCAGGTGAGACTTGGCATGACGCTATCATCCGAGGGGGTCACGTGACAGATTGGGCCAGGCCCAGCTGGACCTATGGTCACATACGACTCTCCTACTGGGGGAGTCGAACGATACAGCTGTAGCACCAGGCAGGCCCCAGGTTGGACCTGGCCTGAAACTGACATGATATCCCCCTGTGCATAGACACACAGACACGCATTCTCAATTGTGACTGAACCAAGGCCCTGGATCGCTGAAAATCGCTGAGGTAAAAAGAGACAATCAAAGTCTGTGGCCTCAATACTTTTTGGTGTATTTCAGACACGCCGATGCCCACACTGTTGTCAACAGTCCACAAAGCCTGGGAACCTGAAATGGCACTCCCACAAACCAAAGAAGGGGAATCCAAATGAGAGGATTTGTCTGTCCTTTTCAGTTGCAGGATAACTGTTTCAATCAATCCCTTCAGACCTGCCACGTGTTCATCCTGCCGTGTGAGCTGCCACAGTCACTTTAATTTTTCTCTGCTTTGTTGTGATGTCGCGTCTTGGTGAGGTCGTTTCGTCAAAGAACAATGGAATTGACATGGCAACGCAACTACCCACCACCACCTGACATCAGTCACTGCAAAACTTGCTTCCACATGTGTTGGTCCTCAGACCCCCATGGAAATCAATGCAGTGGAACATCGACGCCTTGTCTGTGTCTTCGGCCAAATGTGTCTGGAAACTTTCGACTGAAACAGCGCAAACACCAACATTTTCATTGGAGCGTGCGGTAAATATTTCGAAGATTTCTGTGGCAAACACAAGATCCGAAAGGACATCAGTAACGGAATCAAGCGATTGCCTTTTAGTGCATCGAAGTTTCACGGAACCGACTGTGGACCTGCTACTCATCTCTGGACAGCCGCCACTTACAATAATGACAGAAAATTATTTCCTCGGCGGGGTTGCTGGGGGAAGTCCGTTCACTTCCACCCGACTGTAAATTGCCGGCGAGAGACCATCCTGTCCGAACGAGACACACAGAACCGAATTTGGGGGCGAATGTGTCACTCAATTCATCACCCGCTGGTGAGAATGGCAAAACTGTTGAAACCAAGGCCAGAATGAAGTTGGCTGCAAGGGGGCCAGGTTCCCAATTCTAGAAAGACCCATCGAGTAGGCATTCATGAGAAGAATCTAAAATCAGAAGGGTACCCTCCTCCTTTGGGTGGGTGCGGGTTCCATGGCAGCTGCGTTCCCGTGATTCCTCACGCAACAGCTCAAAAAACAAGCCGTTTCTTCTCTGTCACTTGCAGACAACACGCGACATTTCCGCCGAGCCTCTCAGCCCGTTCGTCTGCATCCTCACTGCGGATGACAGCAAAAGATAATATTGCTCCGATAAAACGCTTCCCCGCCGCGGGCTGCGAGCGCAATGCGCTTCTTAAGGAAATGAAATGGACCATCATCATTCGTGATCGACTTGCATTGAGAAGAATGAAAGGCGAGTATCAGCGGGGTCAGAACAACCATTCGCAGCTCCTGCAGAGATCAAAGTGCCGATTGTTGTGCATAAAGATTGATTTCCTCTGCAAATATTCAACAGCCCTGCTTCCTTACTCCATCTTACAAATGTCTTAGTATCCACAACTTTCAGGTTTTGGCTCAGCTGTCATCTTCTGCGCTTGATTTGCAAGCCGCCCACCAGAAAACAGAAACGAGAATTCACACGCGGCATCAGGCTGGAATCACTGCTCGACTGGAAGTTCCAGTTCTTTCTTTCAGATTCACTAAAGTCTCAGTCGACTGAGGCCTGCAGACTCACACATCATGCCGGTCTCGCCTGGATCTGACAGCGAACCTGAATGGAGCACTCAGACGAATACGGAGGCACTCGTCTCGAGGACCCTGCTACTTATCCTAATTGCCGAAAATTGGCTCACCTTCCCATATGGTCTTCCCCTGACTGGGTCAACTCTGACGAGAAAAGGCCATCAGTGCGCCGAATTTTGATGAGATTATCTCAGGCCGCCACCACACCGGCCTCGATATGAACAACAATCAAACATCATATTTTCTGCAGCTTCTTCCCAACTTCACCGGACAATTTTTCACACGTTCGGTTGAAATACATATTGCATGGAATGATACTTTTTTTCGCACCACCCTCAGAGTTTTGTTCGTCTTCTTTCAAGGAGGGAGCGTTCAGTCCTTTGCAAGCTTGCTAGTTCCCTCCGACTTTTCAGGCCAATTATGAGAACAGGTTTTGATGCGTCAGACAATTTTGTGTTCTCTTGCAAAGTGCGTGCACTCTGTTGACACAAAATCCTCCAAGGAATTATCTCTCAGTCAACCAATGCAGTTGTTTTTCCAATCCAGATTTTGCAGACAGATTCTTATGGATCTACAGCATTTGCGCGACAGCCGATTCCTGCATGACAGAAATGTCGTGTTATCTGACATCAACTGAGGTAATCTGACAGAGCTGCTCAGAAGATCGCATCACAGGCCGTTTGGCTTCTTGGCAAACTTTTGTAATGACTTTTTGGACAAGCTTTTACAATTGGCAGAACAGCTCGTTTTTGCCTTCGACATTGTCTTTGGTTGCAACAAGCACACGCACAGAATGTGGCTCAAGTGGGAGCTGAACTTGGATTTTCCTATCTGAAGATTGCGGCCACACCATTGCAGTGAAAAGTTGGTTGCACACAAACCAAAATCTAACTTCACTGGAAATCTTTCTCGTATAGCGTCGGGAATATAATTTTCCGTGCGCTCTGTCACTGCTTTCTTCCCTCGAACCTCAGCTTTCTTTTCAGCATTTGTTTGCCTTCGTCTGGTGCACAATCTCCTTCAGAACTTCGAATTCGGCAGCAACGCGTCGTCGTGTTCATCAAGACAGTGGTACAAATGATTATGAAAATTTGCTGGACATGAGCTTGGATTTCAGATGAAGATATTCTTTGAGCTGACAGGAAGCTGATGGAAGATGTCTTTTTGTGAATGTGAATTTCATCGTGTGTTGTTTTTATTTTCAACAGAAACAAGAAGATTTGTCTGGAAATTTTGCAGGAAGAGTCTATTTTTTTTGTAGCCAATCACACGGACAGGAAACAGTCAGGAAAACTTTATTCATCTTTTCACCCTGAGCGAAGTTGCATTATTCCCGCAACCACGAACACCCTCATTGACACGAATTTACAAATGTGGATGAACAACATGCCAAATCAGGTTCACGCCTCGATGCTCGCGTAACTGACGTTCGACTGAGCAGAAACAACAAATACTTTTGGCACAGACTGTAGGCACAAGAACAAACCTCATGCAAAATGAAAGAACGCCTCAAAATTCAGTGCTTGGTTTCGTGATTCGGAGCGGCAGAACCAGAGGCAGCAGACAAACAGGCCGCCCAGATTGGCTTAGCATGATACACGCCGAGTTGCAATGAACCCCTAACAAGCTAATTACCAGGACCATGTTTGGAGGCGATATAACTGAAAACCCCAACTTCCATCACTTTTCTCTTGCAGATCTATTCCGGACTTCAACTTTCACTGGAATGAGGGAGGATCGATGGGGCCAGCCCTCGACTCTCCCCACCCAAATTTGCCCCCCCCCCCCCACACACACACTATCAGCCAGAATCGTGAAAGGGGCCCCAAGAAGGCCCCCCCAGACCAAATCCTGCATCCGCCCCTGCTTCGGAATGGATAGCGAAGCCTGAGGCCTCTTCCAAATGTTTTGCGTAAACAAGTCTGTATGTTCGTTCTTGTTTGGCAGCAAGGGATAAAATCAGTCCACCAAGTGTGAAATTCACAGAAAGGTCTCTCTTGATGTTTTGGTCCCCTGTGCTTGCTGTGTTCGGATTGATGTTCACACCCATGCTTGGGGAATGGGTCAATGCACCGACAGTATCATTCAACAGAGCTACGAACCAGATGAGACATGGACGAACTCGCGGTTCTTGCAAGAGACCAAATTGACCACGCAGGTTTCCACATCGTCAACTCATTTCCCGGTTGTCCCTGCAGACCTCAAGAGTTTCTTTCTTGACGTTTGGGAACCACAAAAGCAACTCCCAGCTGCAATTGTCACGTTGTCGAGCAAACAATGAAAACTGGGATGTTCGAAACAGCTTCATCCCTGCCCGCTACGGCTGGGAGCATCCAAAACGTTCAACACACTGGAACTGACGCCAAAACAGGGGGCTTTTTTGTCCAGAAACGGAGACAACGTTTGCCTTTCGAATCTACATGCTCGTAGGTCTGAGCAAATTGCAAGTTGTGCATGGCAACGATCGTTGGTCTCACACCAGGTGTGCTGCTCGCGAGATCAGCAAATCAAGACAAAGCAACGAAACCCCACAATACACTGATGGAACCTGCAATGTTGATGACTGTTGTTGGCTTGAGTAGTCGGTCTAACAAGGTTCCATTTTTGTATCTTCGGAGAAAGACACCAAAATTGCAAAACTCAACTCAGAACAAGCTAACAGAAGCAGGTGGGTCACATGTGGTTGATCACATTTGGAATTTTCGACTTCCTTGTCGACACTGAACATTTCAAGAAGTGACGAAAGCCATGCAAGCCGTGTGCGGTTACTCTTCAAACTTGTTCAGAAAAACCAAATCGCGTCTTCGGACTGGAAATTGGCACGTGCACGCATTTTGGGAGTACTCGTACACTCTCACTGGGAGAGCCAATGTTTGAAATTTTGCGTTCTCCAGGCCCCAGGTTTTACATACATTTGACAGACCCACCTTCAGAGAAATCCTTGACCTGCTGTTTCGCGCTGGCAGTCACACAAAGATCGGCGTTTTGTCTGCAGCAGCTTGCCAAGCAAAGGTCATGGACATTGTTGCACACACCCAAGATGGTCCAGTCCACAGGTCTCGCGTAAAGACAGGCACCGTGCCCCAACTGAGACTTTTCACCAAAGCTGTTTCCGACCACAGTGAACAGTCGTTGTTGTTTCGCTGTTGATTCACTTTTGATGGGTGTGTTGCCTCTACCATAAGTATCAAATATTAACTAACGCTGTCAATAAACGCCGTACACAACACGATGTTGGTTTGTCTTCAAGCTGACACAGGCACTGTTCGATTTATGGACCAAAAACTTTTTGGTCCCCGTGAAATGCGTTCGATTCGCAGGAACCAGACTCCCCATGGATGCACTGGTTCAGCGCCGTGGACCAAGCCTGTTGACCATTCCGTGAGTGGTCCACAAGGAACTTCTGGTTCGATTTACTGTGTGATATTGCTGTGGTCCGCTGGTGTTTCTGGTTTGTAGATGGAACTCGATCTATTTTCAACGCAAGCAACTGCGAGCCCCTGCCTTCGCTTGCTCATTTTCCGCGGAACCTGAGTTCGGCACAGCGCAATCAGACCGAACACACAGCTTTGGCCGCGGGCCCTTCACGAAATCCTCCCATTTCCCACCGTCAGGTGCCAAAAGTCTCTTTGCCACTTGAAAAGACCCAGCTTATCAGTCACAATTAACCTTTCAAGAATCGAAATTCTTCCCACTCAGTGGCTTTTACATGTCATGCCACGCCCCCTTGTCTCAAAGCTTCACCTATCAAACTTGTGAACGAAAGCCAACTTTGAAAGGGCAGTCAATCAGTATTATTCATGACACGCCGTGTTTGTTTTGACAGTAATTGCAACTGCAAACAAGCAAGTATAGCTCTGGCCCTGAATTAATAACGATGTCTTTGTGTCGACAACAGAACCAGCGTACGCCGCAGAATCTTGGTGAGGCGCATCCATTCGTGTATTGTCCTCGTTTGTGACCAAACGTACCCGGCGAGGGCTTGCCGGCCAACCCAAGGAGGAGTTGAACTCACCACGATCACGAGGCCGCTGACCAGTTCTGAACAAAATTGGGTGGGTGGATTGTCGTGCTTTCAACACAAGTTCGTGCCAGAAGTTTTTCTTGGTCACACAGAAGCATAGAATGAGAGAGGGTTGCACAGAAAGAAGAAACATTTTTCCCTGCAACCCTTCTGAAAATTGTGCAAATTTCACAGGAAATTGCACCAGTGTTTATGTTTTATCTTTCTTGGGTGGGACAGAAAAAAATTGGCTACAAATATTAACAATTTTTCTGTTCAGTTTTTTGTTGAATTTGGTTTTTTGTTGAAGTATTTTCAAAAGAAATATGGTATGTAATTTGCCTGCAGCAGACAGAACAGGTGTTGTGGAAAAGGCCTCCACCCAAAAAAATTATCAGGAGAAACTGAGTGACATTGGAAAGAAATTTTGTTGCAACAAAAATACTTCAGAAATTGTTGCCAACAGGTTGACATATTCCTCACATGTTGTTATCCTGAACCCAAACAAATTCAAAAAGACCCAAAACATCCAACTTTGAAATTCATCCTTCACCAAAGAAAGTGCTGCATGTTCAGATGCTTTCCATGATCATTGACACCAAGGGGTGATTTGTTTCAGTCGCCCATTTCAATCCGTCAAATTTGAGCAACCTGAAACTCGTGATTGAGCATGCAACCTCGTAAAATCACCTGAAAGCCAAAAGAAAATCTGGGGGTTGCAACTGAAATGTTTGAGAAATGAGGAACATATGTACCGTATCGTTGCATACTTTTGAAAACAACCAATTGCACGTGATGACCACGTACTCGTATCTTGGATGAGCAAACAAAAACGTTGCGGTGTTTGCCTCCTTTTGTTTTGTTCATTTATTTTTAGGTGATTTGAGGTGGGTTGCACGATTTGGGCTGATGAGCCAAATCGGTGCGAGCCAAATCGAAGCACCTAAAAATAAATGAACAAAACAAAAGGAGGCAAACACCGCAACGTTTTTGTTTGCTCATCCAAGATACGAGTACGTGGTCAT